>Ga0307405_10000851_pt1 | contig 12035 bp, 9 predicted proteins | sample 322Cmetagenome_2_FD_203311 | JGI IMG/M metagenome (GOLD analysis project Ga0307405, IMG submission 203311) | Maize rhizosphere microbial communities from greenhouse at UC Davis, California, United States - 322HYB-C-1 | ecosystem: Host-associated > Plants > Roots > Rhizosphere > Soil | place...
GGCGCGCGGCGCCACTACTCACCGCGGCGCCGCGTGCCTGCCGAATCGATCTCCTGACGCCGTAATGCCGACGCCCCTGCCGGGTCCCGCCCCGGTCTCGTCCAAGCCGACCTATCTGCGCCTCGTCGGAGGTGTGGAGGATCGGCCGTCGGTCGACGAGCTGATCGACGCCGCGCAGGCGGCCGAGCGGCAGGGGGCGCGCGACGAGGCGCGCACGCTCTACGAGCGCGCACTGTACGCCCTGCGCGCACCCGCGGGGCCCCAGCAGGCGTCCGCGATCTTCCGCTGGATCGCGCGCACCTACCAGGTGGACGCCAACTTCGACGCGGCGCTCGACTGCCTGGCCGCGGCGCTGGCCGTGTCCGATGCGGCAGGTGACGAGGCGGGCGTCGGCCACGCGATCAACGGGCAGGCGACAGTCCACATTCACCAGGGGGAGCTCGACGAGGCGGACCGCCTCTACCGCCTGGCGCGCACTTATGCCCAGCGCTCGGGCGAGTCGAAGCTCGCCGCCATGACGGCGCAGAACCTGGGCGTGGTGGCCAACGTGCGCGGCGACCTGCGGCAGGCGCTCGGGCACTATCAGGCGAGCCTCGCCGACTACCGGCTGCTCGGCCTCGCCCGCGACGTCTGCTTCGCGCTCAACAACACCGCGAAGGTCTACACGGACCTCGCCCGCTGGGCCGAGGCGGAGGCCGCCTACGGCGAGGCCATTCAAATCTGCACCGGGCTCGGCGACCTGACGACGCTCATCACCTTGCGCGTCAACCTCGCCGAGCTGTGGATCGCGCAGGGGGCGTTCGATCGGGCCCGCGAGGCGTGCGACCAGGCGTCGGCGCTGGCGCGCCAAACGGGGGACACCCACGCCGACGGTGAGGCGCAGAAGGTCTACGGGATCGTGGCGCGCGAGGCGGGCGACTACCAACTCGCGGGGCGGTGCTTCGCGCGAGCCGAGCAGATCGCGGCCGACCGGCAGAACCTGCTGCTGCTCGCCGAGACGGTCCGCGAGCAAGCGGTGCTGCACGGGCGGCAGGGGCGCAACCGCGACACGCTCCAGTGCCTCAACCGCGCCCACCGGCTCTTCTCGCAGCTCAAGGCGCGGCGCGCGCTCGCCGACATCGACCGGCAGACGGGGAGCCTCGAGCGCGACTTCCTCGAAGTCGTCCAGCGCTGGGGCGCGTCGATCGAGTCGAAGGACCAGTACACGCAGGGCCACTGCGAGCGCGTCGCGGACCTGGCGTGCGCCCTCGCCGCGCGGGCGGGAATCGACGGGCCGTCGCTCTTCTGGTTCCGGATCGGCGCGCTGCTCCACGACGTCGGAAAGCTGATCATCCCCACGGAGGTGCTGAACAAGCCCGGCCGGCTCACCGAGGAGGAGTGGGCGATCGTCGTGCGGCACCCCGCGGCGGGCGTGGAGATGCTCGCCGACATCGACTTTCCGTGGGACGTGCGTCCGATCGTGCTCTCGCACCACGAGCGGTGGGACGGCGGCGGGTACCCGGACGGGCTGCGCGGCGACGAGATCCCGCTCACGGCGCGCATCCTGTGCGTGGCCGACGTGTACGACGCGCTCACCTCCGATCGCAGCTACAAGTCGGCGTTCACGCACGACGAGGCGATGGAGGTGATGCGGCGCGACGTCGGGCGGGTGTTCGACCCGGCGTTGTTCGCGCTGTTCGAGGACGTCGTCCGGGCGGCGCCGCCGCGGCCCCACGCCGCGTCGGTGGCGCCGACGGCGCCGACGGCGGCGCCGGCGCCACCGAGCCGCGCCGAGACCGACGACCTGACCGGCGTGCTGACCCGCCGGGCCTTTCTCGACGGGGCGGGGCAGGCGCTCGGCGAGCGCGGCTCGGCGCCGGCGGCGTTGCTCGTGATCGACGTCGACTACTTCAAGCTCGTCAACGACAACTTCGGCCACCTGCAGGGGGACGACGTGCTGCGCGGGGTCGCCGAGGTGCTCCGCGACGGCGCCGGCCCCGACATGCTCGTCGGCCGGTACGCCGGCGACGAGTTCGTGGTGTTTCTGCGGGCCGCCGGCGCCGCGGAGGCGCAGCAGCTCGCGGAGCAGTTGCGCGCCGGCGTGGAGCGGCGCAAGTTCCCGGTGCGCGATCGGCCCGGTGCGCTAGTGTCCGTGTCGCTGTCGATCGGGGTGGCGGCCGCACCCGAGCACGGGGACGCGGTGGAGCCGCTGTTCGCCGCCGCCGACCAGGCGCTGTTCGCGGCCAAGCGGCAGGGCCGCAACACGGTCGCCGTGGCCCGCAAGGACGGCGACGCCCTCCGCCAGCCCCACCAGCTCCAGCTCGACCGCTTCGTCGGCCGCGTGGACGAGCTCCGGCGGCTCGTGCGCCACCTCGACGCGAGCGCGCGCGGCGAGCCCGCGCTGGTGTCGATCGAGGGGGAGGCCGGCGTCGGCAAGTCGACGCTGCTCCGGCAGCTCGCGCCGGAGGTGCGGCTGCGCGGCGGCGCGCTCGTGCTCGGCCGCTGCCTGGAGGCCGACGCCAAGCCGCCGTACGGGCCCTGGGCCGACGTGCTCACCGCGCTGCGCGGACTCAACCTCGTCTCCGAGCGCCCGTGGCGCGAGCTGCCGCGCCTCGTGCCGTCGCTCGCGCACGGCTGGTCCAGCGGGGACGACGCGACCGCGGGGCCGGCCGGCGCGCACGGCGGGAACAAGTACGCGCTCTACGAGGAGCTCACCGAGTACCTGAGCCTCGCCGCCGCGGCGCGCCCGCTGGTCGTCGTGCTCGACGACATGCAGTGGGCCGACGCCGCCACGTGGGACGCCCTCGAACACCTGCTGGCGCGCCTCGAGCGAGACCGCGTGCTCCTCTGCCTGACGGTGCGCAGCGAGGACGCGCGCGGCGACGCGGTCGAGCGCCGCCGGCGGCTCTCCCGCGACGAGCGCTTCCACGCACTCACCCTCTCACGCCTAACGCGCGAGGAGCTGCGGGCGTGGCTGGGGGTGACGTTCCACGACGACGCCGTGGCGGAGGGGCTGCTCGACCTCCTGTACCGGCACACCGAGGGCAACGCGCTGTTCGTCGTGCAGGTGCTGCGGACGCTCCTCGACGAGGGGGCCATCTGGCACACGGGGGAGCGGTGGGCGAGCCGCCCGGTGTCCGAGCTGCGCCTGCCGGTCGCCGTCACGGAGCTGATCGCGCGCCGCCTCGATCGGCTGTCGGCGCAGGCGCGCAGCGCGCTGACCGTGGCGGCGGTGGTCGGGCGCGTCTTCGACGTCGACCTGGTGGTGGCGGCCGGCGCCGGCACCGAGGACGAGCTGCTCGACGCGATCGACGAGGGGGTGGCGGCCGCGGTGCTCGAGCCCTCGGCCGGCCGCGGCGGGGACCGGTTCGCCTTCGCGCACGCCTTGCTCGTCGACGCCATGCGCCGCACCGCCAACCCGCGGCGCCTGCGGCGCACGCACGAGCGGGTCGCCGCCGCGCTCGAGGCGAGCGCCCCGGCGGCGGTCGGCGAGATCGCCGCGCACTACGACCAGGCCGGCGTCGCCGACAAGGCGTACAGCTACGCACTCCTCGCGGGCGCACGCGCCGCCGACGTGTACGCGCACGAGGAGGCGACCACGTTCCTCGAGATGGCCGAGCGTCACGCCGCGTCGGCCGCGGACCTCGCCCAGGTGCGCCTCCGCCTCGCCGCGGTGGCGGAGGCGGCCGGCGACTACGCGAAGGCGCTCTCGCTGTGCGAGATGGTGCTCGCCCCAGCCAGCCCGGCCGGCCCGGTCGAACGACCCCCGGCGGACCGACCGGCGGCGGATCCGGCCTTCTCGCTCGAGGTGCGCCGCATGCGCGAGCGGCTCCGCGGGCTCCAGGGGCAGCCACCGCAGCAGACTCTCACGGCTTGCCGCGCGCTCCTGCGGGAGGCCGAAGTGGCAGGGGCGGAGGAGGAGCGCGTCGCCCTCATGACGATGATCTCGCACGCGCACACCCGGCTCGGCGACTGGGCCGCGGCCGAAACGCTGGCGCGCGAGTGCGTCGAGCTGGCCGAGCGCACTGGCGACCGGCGGCTCCTCGCCGACGCGATCACCCGGCTCGGCGTGACGCTCGTCGAGGCGAAGCCGGTCGAGGCCGTCGACCTGTACCGGCGGGCGCTGGCGCTCTTCACGGAGGTGGACGACCGCCGCGGAGAGATCCGGTGCTACATCAACAAGGGCGTGGCGTGGCTGCGGGCCGGCCACGCGCCCAAGGCGGAGGAGTCGTTCGTCGTCGCGCTCGACATCGGTCGCGGGGCGCGGGCGCCCGACCTCACCGGGCTGGCGTCGTTGAACGCGGGGGTGCTCTCGGCGCGCCGCGGCCGCGACGACGAGGCGCACGCGCGACTCGCCGAGGCGCTTCGGCTCTTCACCGCCGTCCGGAACGAGCCGTACCGCCTCGGCACGCTGTACAACATGGCGCACGTCGCGCTCGACCGGCGCGACGCGGCCGCCGCGCTCAACCTGTACCGGCAGGCGGCCGAGCTGGCGTCGAGCATCGGCCAGCCGGACGTCGAGGCCGGCGCCCTCGCCGGCGCCGGCCTGGCGACGCTCGCCCTCGGCCGCAGCGAGGCCGCCGAGTGCGTCGCGCGCGCCGTGGCGGCGCTCGTCGGCAGCCGCGCGGAGTGGTGGTTCCAAGGACGTGAGATCGTCGAGGCGCTCAGCGTACGGGCGGCCGCCGCCGTCGGCGACACGACGCTCGCCGAGGCGCGCTTCCGCGCGTCGGTGGCGATGGCGGAGCAGCACGACCAGTACGGCGCGGCGTGGCTCGTCGCGGAGTGCGCCAGTGCGCTCGCCGCCGGCGGCGCTCACGGCGTGTGGGACGTCGTGGCCCGCTTCGCCCCCACCGCCGCGGAGCTCGGCTACGTCCCGCTCGCCGCGCGGTACGCGGCGCTCACCGCGGAGCGCGCGGCACTCGCCGGCGCCCGGACGTAGGGCGCGATCCCTCGGCGCGCAATCTCTCGCGGAGGCCGGGGCGGCGCGGAGCGCGAGGCACGCTTTTCCCTACGGTACACGCTGTTGACACGGGGGGCGAGCCGGTAGATTACCCACGCTGCCGCAGCCCGTTGGCCATCAGCGAGATTACTCATGCCTTACGTCATTACCGAAGCGTGCATCGGCATCAAGGATAAGTCGTGCGTGGACGTGTGCCCCGTCGACTGCATCTACGAGGGCCCGGAGCAGCTCTACATCCACCCGGACGAGTGCATCGATTGTGGGGCGTGCGAGCCGGAGTGCCCGGTGACGGCCATCTTCCCCGAAGAGGATGTTCCCACCCACCTGGCGAAGTACATCCAGCTCAACCGCGACGTCTTCACCAGCCCTACCCCACCGGGCCGGCCGACGAGATAGAGCAGTGGCGAGTGGCGAGTGGCGAGTCCGACAGGCTCGCCACTCGCCACTCTTCACTCCTCTAGCCCCACCCTTCGCGTGCCCGCAGGGCCGTGATGTGCGCGACGTGATGCCGGCCGTGCCAGGAGTACTGCGCCAGCATCCACTCGAGCGTGAGCGTCGTCCCGCGCTCCGGGTGCACGAAGCTCCGCCGCAGCTCCGCCGGCCCGAGCGACCGCAGTAGCTGCACCCACCGTGCGTGCAGCGCGTCCAGCATCGTGAGCGAGACCTCCAGCGGCGTGGCGCGCGTGTCGGCGAGCTCGGCCCACCGCCCCTCGTCGTAGGGTTTGATGGTCGGCCGCTCCTCGGTGAGCGCCAGCTTGCAGCGCACGTAGGCGTTCAGGTGGCTGTCGGGGACGTGGTGCACCACCTGGCGCACGGTCCACCCGCCCGGCCGATAGGGCGTCGCGAGCTGCTCGGGCGTGAGGCCCCCGACGGCCGCACGCATCTGCGCGGGGAGCGCCGCGATGTCGGCGATCCAACCGGCGCGACGCTCGTCGGTGACGTGGCCGTCCAGCCGGAACTCGCCGATCGGATACCGCAGGTCGGTCGTGGCCACTCTGGTCATCGTGCGAAGCTGGGCGCCGAGGCGCGGCGAGCACTCGCCCGCGCGTCCGTCTACTCGCCGTCGTACTCTTCGCGGACCTCGCGGAGCCAGGCCTCTGCGGCCTTGAGCGCTTTCGCCTTCCCGCCGTACGAGAAGTCGCCGAAGAAGGCGCGGTACCGCGGCCGCCACGTGCCTTGCTTGGTACGTTCGTACCCCACGCGCACGAAGTAGCCGTGGGTGCGCGTGCTCTCCTGGTCGATGCGGCTGATGCCCGGACTCGTGCGCCGGCGCTGACGCGTCGGGCGCGTGGTAGGACGGGTGCCCATGCTAGGTCCCTCCCTGCGTGGACTGGATCGGCGGCCTGGTGGCCGCGGGCGCTGCAGGTTGCTTGCCGGGGCGCGGGCGCCGGGGCTTTCGACGGACTGACGAGAATCTAGGGGCTGAACCCGAACCCGGGCCAGTAGCAAATCATGAAGTGAGCGACGGCGACTTTCGGTACCCGACGCGCGGTCCGCATCCAGCGTCACCGGCCGCGGCGTCCGCCGCGCCGCTCCCGCCCGAGCGCGAACCAGGCTATGGCACCCAGTACCGGGAGCAGGGCCACCACCATGGTCCAGATCACCTTGGCCCGCACCGCGTGCGCGCGGCTGCGCCAGATGGACGTGAGCGCGGCGACGTCGGCACCGACGAGCACGACGGCGGCCCACGTCGACCCGCCGAGGCCAAGGAGCGGAAGCCCGAAGTCGGGCATGGCGAGGGCGGCGGCGGTCAACGCTCGCCCATCGTTGCGAGAAAGTCGTGCATGGCGTGATTGAACGCGGCCGGCCGCTCGAAGTTGCTCAGGTGTCCGGCGCCGGCCAGCACTTCCAGCCGACTGCCGGCAATCGCCTCGTGCATGGCCCGCGCCTCCTTGACTGGTGTCAGCACGTCCTCGTCGCCGACGACGACGAGCGTTGGCACCGAGATCGTCGTCAGGGTCGGTGCGGAGTCCGGGCGGGCGAGCATCGCCTCGAGCGCTCCGACGATGCCCTCGACAGGCGCCGCCGAGAGCATGGCGTGCGCGGCCTGCTGCACCTCGGGCCGCTGCGCCCGTGTCGTCTTCCCGACCATGCCGTCGATCTGCGCGTCGGCCACGGCCGCGGCCCCTTCCGCTCGCGCGAGCGCGATCAGCGCGCGGCGCCGGCCGCGCGCCTCCTCCGAGTCGGCGCCGGCGCGGGTGTCGGCGAGGACGAGCGCCTGGACGCGCGCCGGATGCCGGCGCCAGAGGGCGAAAGCGATGTAGCCACCCATGGAGATCCCGGCGACTACCGCCTGGTCCACCTCCAGAGTGTCGAGCAGCGCCACTGCGTCGTCGGCGTACTGGTCCATGGAGTACGGCGGCGCCGCGTCGGTCTCGCCGAAGCCGCGCAAGTCCGGGGCGATGCAGCGCGCCTGGCCGACGAGAGCGCTCGTCTGCGGCGCCCAGAGCGTGCGGTCGTGCGGAAAGCCGTGAAGGAAGAGCACGGGAGTCCCGCCTCCCACGTCGTCGTAGCCGACGTGGAGCCCGCCGGCGCGCGCGATCACGAGTCCTCCACGGCGTTCGCTGCGTCGTCGGCCGGCCAGTGGGGAAACATGTGCCGCCACTCGTCAGGCACGGGCACGGGGCGGCCGTCGGCGCCGACGCAGACGAAGGCGATCCTGGCGTCGGCCACGAGCGCGTCCGACCCGCGCTTCCGCACCTGCTGCCGGATGACGAAGCTCGTGGTGCCCACCGAGAGGAGCCCGGAGCGGATGACCAGGTCCTCGCCGGGTAGCGACTGCGCGTGGTAGCCGATCTCCACGTGGCGCACTACGCTCCACACGCCGCCCCGCACGAAGTCGCGCGCCGAGATGTGCGGCTCGATGAGCGCCCACCGCGCGTGCTCCAGGAAGGTGATCATCGTCGCGTGATTCACATGCCCGAGCATGTCGCAGTCGGTGGGGTAGACGTGGATGGAGATCTCGTGCATGAAGGCAGGGAGTAGGGAGTAGGGAGTAGACCTGCCCCGGAGTCGCTACTCCCTATCCCCTACTCCCTGCAGCGCTCGTCCGTCGAATGTCAGCCAGAACAGCGTGGGGCCCTCGGCGCTGGCGGCGATCTGCAGTGCCGCCGCGCAGGCTTTGGCACTGTACGTGGCGTCGAGACCGGGGCCGCCCGCCGCACCGAAGATTGCCGCCGCCTGGTCCCCCGCCGCCAGAGGGCGGCCGTACGCCCCGCCGTACACGTCGTGGATGACCGAGACCCGCGAGGCGCGCACCGCGGGGACGCGCCGGCCGGTGAGCCGCTCCACGAGCCGGCCGGCCGCCCGGGCGAGGCCCAGGACGCGCCGCCGGTGCGAGACGAGGCGCGGCGCGACGCGGGCGCAGACGAGTGTAGTCTCGAGGCCGGCCATGGCCAGGCCGAGCGCGAGCCCCGCGGCGGTGCCGCCACTGCCGAGTGGGACCACGATGCGCGCCGGCGTTGGGAGCTCGCCGGCCGCGACCTGCTCCGCCAGCTCCAGTGCGGCGCTCGCGTGGCCGAGCACGCCGAGTGGGACGCTCCCGCCCACCGGCACGTAGTGCACCCGCCGGGTGAGGCGGAGCGCGCCGGCGCGCGCCACCCCGTCCACCGCCGTCCACGCCCGAATCGTCGCGGCGCAGTGCCGCTCGGCTTCGCGGGCCACCCACTCAGCGACGGGACTCATTTCGTGCGGCCAGCGCACGGCGATGGTGCGCGCGCCGAGGCGGGCGGCATGAACGGCCGTGGCGAGCACGTGCGTCGACCCTTCGCCGCCGAGCGTGAGCACCGTGTCGCCCGCTCCGACGCCGCCGAGTAGGAACTCGAGCGACCGAACCTTGTTGCCGCCGCAGAACTCGGCGTTCAGGTCATCGCGCTTGATCCACAGCTCGGGGCACCCCGCGATCCCATCGAGCCGGTCCACGGGCGAAGGGAACGTGCCGAGCTCGGCGCGTGGCAACGCCAAGAGCTCGGGGAAGCGACGGAGAAGCGGCCGGTGGCCGGTGATCGGGGGTTGGTGTGCGCGCACTGCGCGAAAGCTACCACCGGTCACCCGTCACTGGTCATCGGCCTCAATCGTCGTTGTCGTCCTCGTCGCCTCCGTCCCGCACCGTGATCTGGTCGCCGACCACGTCCTCGACGTACAGCATCTTGATGGGAACGATGATCGCCGCCGTGAGCGGGACGGCGACCATGAGCCCGATGAAGCCGAAGAGGAGCGTCATGAGCGCCTGGGCGACGAGCGTCAGCGCCGGTGGGAGGTCGAGCCCACCGCGCATCAGCGTCGGGATGAGCAGGTTGTTCTCGAGGAACTGCACGCCCCAGTAGAGCAGTGCCACGTACAGTGCCGTCTGGGGCGAGTCGATGAAGCCCATCGCGACCGCGGGGATCGCGGCCAGCAGGGGGCCGACGGTCGGAACGAACTCCAGCAGGCCGGCGATCAGGCCAAGCGCGAATGCGGCTTGAACGCCGAGCAAGAGGAGACCGACGGTCGTCACCGCGCCGATCACCACCATGGCGATGAGCTGCGTCACGAGCCACTTCCGCAGCACGATCGCCATCTCCGACAGCACCTCGCCGGCGCGCCCCCGGGCCCGCTTCGGGAACAGGTGCATGAGGCCGCCGTGGTAGACGTCAGGCTCCGCACCGATGTAGATGGCGAGGAAGATGACGAGCACCAGGCCGGCCAGGACGGCCGCCGTCGAGGTGAGGAAGGGGAAGAGATAGCGCGTGGCACCGCTGAGCTGCTGGCCCATGCGGGCTCGCAGCGTCGCAGACGGCGCCTCGCCCTCGAGGAGGGACGCACTGTCCCCGGCGGCTGCTCCCGCCCTCGGAGCGGCCTGGCCGGCCTGCCCGCGTTGTCCGGCCCCGGGTGCGGGCGCCGGGCCTCGCGCGCGGCCTGGGGTCGGCGTGGCCTCGCCGGTGGCGCCCGTTCCCGGCTGCGCGGGGGTGGCCACCTCGCTGCCGCCGAGGATGACGCCGAAGAGCCCGGGGCGCCGGTTGACCCACTCCTCGATCCGGTCGACCGCCTGCGGGAGCTGACGGCGGAGCTCTCTGCCCTGCTCGCGGAGCGTCGGCGCGACCCAGGCCCCGAGACCGAAGATCGCGGCGAGCGTTCCGAAGACGACGAGCGCTGAGGCGATTCCGCGCCGGAAGTGGAAGCGCTCTAAGTAGTCCACCGCCCGCCCGACGGCGAGACCGAAGAGCGTTCCCAGGAAGACCACGAACACGAGCGTGTTTGCGAACCACAGGAGCCGCAGCACGACGTAGAGTCCAGCGACGAGCGCGGCGGCGCGCATGACGTCTCGGCTCCGCCAGCCGACATTGCGGCTGCGGCGCTCGTGCCTGACGTGCGGCGGCGGGGATCCGTCGCGCGAAAGCGGCGCGACCGTGCTGGCGGCCTGACCGGTGTCGGGGGTGGTGATCGGTCCGCCGACTGAGGGTGCGGTATCCATTTGCCGACCCACTGCGCAAGGGGGGTGCCGAAGAGCGAGTGGCGAGTGGAGAGTGGTGCGGGGAGCGGAGACCTACGGATCGGCAGGGCTGTGGCGTAGCTTACGACGACGTCGCACGCTGGCCCCCTCGTGCCCGGCCACTCGCCACTCGCCACTCGCCACTCGCCACTCGCCACTCGTTTCTCCGTGCCCGACGCCACCCCGCTCTACCTCGATACTGCCGACGCGGTCGCACACTTCGTCCATTCGATCGCGGGCGCGCCAGCCCTCGCGCTCGACACCGAAGGGGCGAGCTTCCACCGCTTCGTGGACCGCATCTACCTGCTCCAGCTCTCCACGCGCGACCGCTCGGCGATCATCGACCCGCTGCTCGCCGGGCCGCTTCCGGAGTTGGGGCGCATAGTCGAGGACCCGGCGGTCGAGGTGGTCTTCCACGACGCCGACTACGACCTGCGGCTGCTGCATCAGGACTACGGGTGGCGGGTGACGAACATCTTCGACACGCGCATCGCCGCGCAGCTGCTGGGGATCAAGGCCTTCGGGCTGGCAGCGCTCCTCGAGCGCTACTTCGGCGTGAAGCTCGACAAGAAGCACCAGCGGGCCGACTGGTCGATGCGGCCGCTCACGCCCGGGATGCTCGATTACGCCGCGCAGGACACGATGTACCTGCTCGACCTGCGCGACCGGCTCAAGGCGGAGCTCGAGAAGGCGGGGCGCTGGGGGTGGGCGGCGGAAGAGTTCGCGCGGCTGGAGGGAACGCAGTGGTCCCCCGAGGATTCGGCGCAAGCGTTCCTGCGGCTCAAGGGAGCGCGCGACCTCAACCACCGCGAACTCGCGCTTCTGCGCGAGCTCGTCATCTGGCGTGACGGGGTGGCCCGCGAGCTGGATCGGTCGACCTTTCGCGTGGTCAGTAACGAGGTGCTGCTCGAGATCGCCAGGCAGGCCCCTGCCACCAAGGAAGTGCTCGGCGCCATCAAGGGCATGCCGCGTGGCATGCTCGAATCGCGCGGCGCGGAGGTGCTGGCGGCCGTGAGGCGCGGCCAGGCGGTCGCGGACGCCGAGCTGCCACGCTTCCCGCGGGCCCCTCGCTGGGATCGCGACCCGGACTTCGACGACCGGGTGGCTCGGCTCAAGGCGGTCCGCGACGCCGCCGCGGCCCGCCTCGAGGTGGATCCGGGCGTGCTCTGCTCGCGCGACCGGCTGGAGATGGTCGCTCGGCGGAACCCGAGCTCGGTGGAGGAGCTGAGCGCGATCCCAGAGCTGCGGCGCTGGCAGATCGCCGAGCTCGGCGAGGAGTTCGTCCGCGCCGTGCGAAGCGGACCGGCGGCTCCGGACGGAGTCCAGTCGGGACCACGAGCGGAGCGGCGCGCCGAGGCCCTCCCAGGCGCCAAGGCGGAGGCGGGACTCGGTGAAGGGCCCGGCCCGGCCGGCGAGCCTGCTCGGCGCGCCAGCCGGCGCGCGCCGGCCCAGCCGTCCGCCCAGCCGTCCGCCCAGCCGTCCTCGCCGCGCCCTCCAGCCGGCGACGACGACTCGCCGTACCGGGCGGGCTAGTTAACGGCGGCTCTCGGCTCTCGGCCCTCGGCTCTCAGAGGAGCGCGGCTCTCGGCTGTCAGCTCTCGGCTCTCGGCCACGGCGGGAAGGGCA
>Ga0307405_10000852_pt1 | contig 12032 bp, 19 predicted proteins | sample 322Cmetagenome_2_FD_203311 | JGI IMG/M metagenome (GOLD analysis project Ga0307405, IMG submission 203311) | Maize rhizosphere microbial communities from greenhouse at UC Davis, California, United States - 322HYB-C-1 | ecosystem: Host-associated > Plants > Roots > Rhizosphere > Soil | place...
AACGGTGTTTCCGGCTATTGCTCCATCAGCATCAGGATTACAGCGATACATTAGATTTTACGCTACCATATCAGATACTATACTTAAGGTAGAAGGAACAGCAGCGATAATAGCGGAACACCCTGATTTGCCTGAAAACACATTAGGGTTGTACGAGATATTGGTTAATGATGCAGGTGTTAGCGGTGAGGCCACTACTGATTTAAGCGGTTATGCAAAGATTGACGGTTCAAACGTTAATGCAGGGCTGTTTAAATCATCACTAGGACTAGGCAGTGTAGACAATACGAGTGATGCTACGAAGAATAGTGCTGTAGCAACCCTGACCAATAAAACACTAACAAGCCCCGTTATAAACTCTCCAACAGGAATAGTTAAAGCTGATGTAGGGTTATCTAATGTCGATAATACCTCTGACGTTAATAAACCTATAAGTACGGCTCAGCAAACAGCGTTGAATCTTAAGGCTCCAATAGAATCCCCAACGTTTACCGGAACTGTAGGAGGAATTACTAAGTCAATGGTTGGACTTGGAAATGTGGATAATACTTCTGATTTGTCAAAACCCGTATCTACAGCAACACAAACAGCTTTAGACCTAAAACAAAGCCTGTCAGCAAAGAATCAGGCTAACGGGTACGCAGGGTTAGACTCAGGTGCTTTACTGCCTTTATCGCTATTCCCTGATTCTTTATTGGGTAATCTTAAGTATGCAGGTACATATAATGGAACAGTAATAGATGCAAGCGATGACTTCCCTGAATTAGAGGGACAAGACCTTCCAACTACAGGATATGTAGGTGTTTACTTTATCGCTACAGCGCAATTTACACGGGCTACAGTTACGTATGATATTGAGGATTGGATAGTTCATAACGGGTCTAATAACTATGTTAAAGTAGATAACAGTGATGCTGTAACAACAGTATTCGGAAGGTTAGGGAATGTGGTAGCTAATGAAGCTGATTACTCTGCATACTACCCGTTGCTTAGTGGAGCTTATGTTAACCCTTCATGGATAACTTCACTGCCTTGGAGTAAGATAACAGCAACGCCTACTACCTTATCAGGGTACGGAATTACAGAGACTTATTTACCACTTGTAGCTGGACAGTTTAATAAGTTAACAGGTGGATTGTATTTTACCAATAACAACTTTATTTACGTTAGAAATGCTGCTGATACCGACAATCTAAGACTATTTGGATTAAGCAATACAGATCAATTGTGGTTAGACCCGGACGGGATAGGCGTGAACTTTGGATGGTCTGGAAACTTTACAGGAGGTGTGACGGCACAATCCTTCACAGGAGCCGGAACTGGGCTAACTGGTACGGCAAGTGGGTTGAGTATCGGTGGGAATGCGGCGACGGCGACAAATGCTACGCAGTGGAATGGTTGGGTTCAGGACTATAGTTCAGCACTGAACGATGAACCTACAGGACTATTTGGCTACAATGCTGGTAGCGCAACTCAACGGATCTATAGTAAAACAGCCTTAGCTGCTTTTCTGAATGGGCAAACATTTAACATCGGAGGGAACTCAGCAACCACAACAAGTTGGGGAGGGCAAACAGCAAACCTCTCTGAAAGAGTTGATGCAAATTTAAGTGGAGTATTGGTGTTAAGTAGCACACAAACAGGTGCTAGGTACGCTTTAAATAGTGACCTTAAAACATTTCTTGAAGGGGCTGGCGGAGCTTGGGGTATTAATATCACAGGTAATGCGCCTACAGCTACACTGGCAACTAATAGTACTCGATGGAATGGTGTTGAACTTTCAGGTACAGAGTATACAAGTGGTACGATGTATTATTTGCCTGTATATAATCTCACATCAGGAAAATTTGACTTAGGTAGACAAACAGATATTAGAACGTTCTTAGGCTTAGGCTCTAACGCTTACGAGTCTACAGCAAAGTTGCCGTTGACAGGTGGAACGCTAACAGGAGCATTAGCCGGAACATCTTTATCCATGTCAGGTTCAGGAAGTTTTACTGAAAATGTGGCTATTAGCAGTGTGTCCAATAGTTTTTTAAGTTTAAATAATACAACTGCTTCTACAGGTAAAGATTGGTTACTGCAAAGTGTAAGTGATGGTAAAGCATATATAGGTATCAGGGGTGTTGCTAATTACCAGTCTTGGAGTCCAACAGGAACCGAAATTTCAGTTCCATTAACCGGAACATCTGCTACGTTTAGCTCCCTAACCGCAGGCCGTGTACCTTATATAGGAACAGCAGGACTAATTCAAGATGATGCTGATTTAACCTTTGACGGAACGAATTTAACCGTAGGAGGAACTACTACCGCTACAAGAGGCATATTCAGTGGAGCAGCAGCAAGTTCAACAAATCCAACACTGTTTTTAAGTAACTCGTCTTCTTATGGACATATAGCATCAGCCGATGCCTCACACGGTTTGATTATGAGGGGAATCCCAGCCAACGGGAGCACTACAGATTATTCAGTTACAGCCGGAAATCAGATGAGTTTAATTGAATATGGTGGAGATTTTAGATTTTATAAGAAAGATGGTTCTTTAACTCTGCAAGCTAAAATAGATGATAGTGGCATAACTACAACAGGCGGTAATTTCTCCGGCACAGTAACCGTAGCCACTCCAACTTTAGGAGGTCATGCTATCAATAAAACGTATGGAGATGCTACGTACATGACAGGCGCAGCAAGCTCAACAGATAACGCAATAGCAAGATTCGATGGTACTACAGGGAAGGTTATACAGAACTCATTAATCAAAATAGATGATGCTGGAGAACTAACAACTGAAGACGGAACCATTAAAGCTACAGTTGCGCCCTATATGGTTGAGGTTAAAAACACCTCTGGTGGCGGCGCAAGAACTGTAACAGGCTATAACAACTTCCTCGCTGATAATGATACTTATCGTATGTACCATTATCCCAACCGCATAGTTTACGAAGATATTACAGGGTCTAATACATTAACCATTAAGCGTCCTGATGCAGCACTAGGAAGTAATAAAACAATTACATACCCGAATGAGACTGGAACGGTAGCATTAAAAAAATACTCTGTTTACACAGTAGTAATATCTCAATCAGGGACAAGCGCACCAGCTGTTGATTATTCCCTTGAAAATAGTATTGGATCTATTGTTTGGACAAGAGTTAGCGCAGGAGTTTACAGAGGCACTTTGACAGGCGCATTCGTGGCTAATAAAACATGGATAAGCTTAACAAATGGTACTGGTACAACAGCTCAATTCGAAGCGTATAGAACAAATGCCAATGAGATAACTATTTTCTCTGGCGTATCTGGAACGGGAACCGACGATAAACTGTCTCTTGCCAATTTAGAAATACGAGTATACAATTAAAACACGCCAAAGAAAAGGAAAATTATGATAAGCATCTCACTATGGTTTTTAGCTTCAATCCTTAATGGGGCAATGGACAGTAACTTCAATATGTTCTCTAGCTCAGTATTCTCCACTTTCAAAAATCAGAATTTCTGGAATCCTTCATTAAGTTGGGTAAACAAATGGAAAGACGGTGACAGAGCTAACGGTGAACGCTTCTTTGGTTCATCAACTTTTCTTGTATGGACTACTGATAGTTGGCATCTAATCAAGATGATCTTTTTGGTATGTTTGTTAGGCAGTATCCTGACCTATGAGGACTTCAAATGGTATCAGGCTATAGTTTATCCAATAGTATGGATGATAGGCTTTGAGGGAACAATAAGAACTTTAAAAGTAAAATAGATATGGAACAAAATCAAGCATCAGCACTACTTATCGAAATGATTGAGGTAGCAGCAAAAAGAGGAGCCTTTAGCAGAGTAGAAATCAACGCTATTCAGGAAGCATTATCAGTAATACAAAAACCTGTAGAAGAAAAGAAATTAGAAGTAGTAGAGTGATGGAAGAGTATTCAGGAGGAAAGATAAAGAAAGGCAGCCTATACAGGGTTGCCTTTGCTGATATATGGCAGGCCAAGAGAGACATAGCGAATGCTGTAGCTTTGCCAAGGAACGGTATGTACTGGCTACATTGGGCAAGCGCAGAAGCCTATGATGAGATAGTACGTTTACAGGCTGAATTAACTGGTTTAAAGACTCCTGTAAAGACTATTACCATTGATATGGCTAAAGAGTACGGAGTAGGGGTTAATGACAGCACAGAGGCTCTAATGCGCTTTAATAAAAATTGGTTCGGTAGATATGATGTTCATTTGATTCTCATGTTCCCTAATGAGTTTAACTACTCTAATAACCGATTCATGTTTGGCATTGTATCGTATACCGCATACTTGAATGGTGCTGTAATGAAAAACACCTATTCAGGGTCAGACGAGAAGTTTCAGAGGGCTATATACGCCAGTTCAATGTTCCATACAAACACAATGGAGTACATTGGAACTACACTTTACGACTACGGCTCTAAGATTGAAACAGCAGAGCAAGGTAGTAACGTAGTTAAACTTAAAGACCATGCCAATTTAAAGGTAGGTGACAGGGCTTTGATTTACGGGTATGACCATATTATCGGTGATGACCCTCCCGGCACAAAGTACAACCAATGGCCTAAAATAACATCTATAGAAGGGAACACCATTACACTGTCTGAGTCTTTAAAACACAGGATGGATGAGAATTGGAAAGATAGTCCCGGAACAACAATAGGGAAGCCTAGAATCCTTTCATTAGACAGACTGGACTACATACAGCCTAAACGTGCTGAATGGATTGGAGGGACTATAACGGGGAGCTTACAAATACTAGGAGATGACGTATTGCTTGAAGATTTAATAGTTCCCGATTTCTTCTGGCCTTCTTTAAGCAAAACTATTGCAGCTATTAACTGCCATTTCAAGGGAGGTACAGAGTTCGATAAGGTAGGAGGTAGTTTATTATGTTACAACTGTACATTCGACAAACACGTAACCAACGGAACAGGCTTTGATTTTATAGGTCTGTACGACTGTACGTTTAAAGAAGGGTATGAGATAGCTTCAAGGGAGTACGAAGTTATTGGTGCTATTGTAACCTCAGATTGGAAAGACGATGTATGGTATGCTCCTGTAAGTGAACCGCCAGCACAAAGCGCAGTACGCAAAGCAATCTTTGCTATGCATAATATAACAAAAACATCCGATAATAAAGCCGATACAGCCTTTAACCTGAACCGTAAGAAATCCTATACTGTAGTATCAGTACAAGACGGTAAGATTGTTATCCCGTACAAACACACAGAAGGTGATGAATGGTCTGCTTTAATACGATGTACAGAGCTAGGAGAAACAGAACTATTCACTACAGATTCAAGAAGTGCTATACTGATAAATATTACAGAAGGGGAAAATAATTCTTATATCGTGGAATATGATGGTGATGAATTTAAGGAAGGAGATATATTGTACTGGTATCCGTTAAAAGAAGTGGTTGATTTGGGAGGACATAACGTTTCAGAGGATTTTATTAAGGGGCGTTATCCGCAGATAAATTAGACGTTAATTTTTTTAATTTAGCAGTATGAAACCTAAAACATATAAGGCTATGGCAACAAACAAAGAAAAGAAAGCAGCTACAGTAAAACCTGCTAAAAAAGGACAAGCTCACCCGAAAAACACTCCCATAAAACGGAAATAATGATTAGGAATAATTGGGTGAAGCTATCAGTAACGTTGTATGTGATTTGCATCCTCACATACAACTTCTTTGGAACCAATAGCACAGCATGGACTAACTTCTACTTCACTTTTGAGAAGGGATTTGCTGCCACTTGCATAGCGTATAGTTTTCAGGAATCTAAGACACTGATAGACAAGTTGTTCATAAACTTTGCACTCATCACACAAATTGGTACTTGGTTATTTTTCATTATAGCGTCCTTCCAAGACGATCTATGGATTTATCACCAGACTGTTCTCGTATCTACCTTGATAATAGCAACCTTCGGTTCAATTTTTGCTCTGTGGCACATATTAAGTAGATACATAAAATGAGAAATATCAGAAATTACGTATGGACATTACCAAGTATGGTACTATTGATTACAATGCTTGTGGTTCAATCTTGTTCGGGAAACGAAGATGTACAGGGAAATCCCGAACTAGCAATTAAAGCTATCGAACAGGATTACAGGCTTTGGAGTTTGTGTTGGTTCACATTAGTCTTGTGTGGATTCCTAGCAGCATGGTTTTACTATCAGTTATACGTATTAAAGAATAAATTAAGAGATCAAGGCATCAATGTTTAACAATGGAAGAAAAGGAAGACCAAGTAAAACTATCGAAACGATTTCGGGTCTTTCAACTATACAGTGTGCAAATTGCCTTTGGTTGTATTACCGCCTTTTACGTATTAAGCTTAGAATCAGTAAAGAACGTCTTTATTTTAGCAGATGCTATCTCTTTATATGCAATCTTCTTTGCATGGATTATTATCATCGGGGTTGTAGCTTGTGTATTCAGTGGTGGTATAGGCTTATTGAGGCTAATCAACTACAGGAAGTTTATACGTTTGATAGAAAAGGAGGATAGCGATGATAGAGTATAATACACTGATCTCCATTACTATTCTTATTCTGAATATACTAACTGTTGTCATGTATCTTTTCAGTGTCTCTATAAGGCTTAAATTCGCTATAGGAGCAAAGAACAGATCGGAGCTTGACTTCTACTTCAAGCTGATAATGATGAGTGTTATAGGGGCTTTAATGGGAGGGATTTCGTTCTATATCGGGTTGAATATCTGGCTTAAGGTGAATTACCTTTCGTTGACAGGTGATGATATAACGGTATTGAGGTTGGTGTTTGCGGTACTTATGGGAGTACGATCAGGACTTATGCTGATATTAGATGAAAACTATAACCCATTCAGGGTAAAATAGCCTATCTTCGTGTTAATTCTTGTTTTCTTAATTCTATTTTGTTTTCTTTTGAAGTGATTAGCCCCGTCGAGATGATAGGGCTAATTTGTTTATTCTTCTTTTAACTTAATCCATCCTTTTTCTACAAGTTGATTAACAGAATAATTAAGGAATGGTAAGGCGTACCCTTTGGATTGTAGGTATTGGTAGGCTAAAATAACCTCACTAAAATAAAGTGGTCTGGCTTTGAAAAAGTAATCCATAAAATTAGATTGCTCTTTCAGCATATCATAGAAGTCTTTATACTGTTCTAATTCGTGATCGATACCACATATTTTTAACACCTCTAAAGCATCCGCATCATCTATACTTGATAAAGGTTTAAGTAATAAATAGTCGGCATCTAAGACCATATTGTTTTGCATATCATCGAACCCTACATACAAAGTGGGTTCTTCTTTAGAACGGATACACAGAACCCTTTGACCGTAATATTGGCCAAAGAATCTTGCTTTTTCTATATTCATTATTTCTCTTTATATAAGTTATCTAAATATTCCTGATCTATATCATTGTAATCACAATAGCCTTTACACAGCTTGCTTTCTCTCCACGCACATACAAACAGGTATTGCCTTGCTATGTACTCTTTGGAACAAGTTGCCTTTATATCGGCTGATTCTTCGTCTTCTCCTTTTGTAGAAGGACATTGTTTACAGCATGTTTTATGTATTTGTTTATGCCTATAAGGATACCTTCTATCTAGGTCTTCAAAGTATTCTTCTATACCTGCATGGTATTTTGTAAGTCTGTCTTCCATTTAAAAGTCTTTACGGTGTTTAAAGCAATCTTGCGTGTGTAGTAAGCAGATGTTAGCTATTTCGCCTACCTCTTTATTAAACTTTAAGCAAACGCCATAATGAACCTTACAAGCTACTATCTGATCGTTTGAGTTTAAACGTTTAGTCTTCTCCATATCCCGTTGGAAGTAGCCACAGTTATTGCAGTTACAGTCTATTTTCTGTAGTTCGTATATGCTTTCTTTATCCATGATTCATGTTTTAGTTAGAAGATAAAATAAACTTTTAATTAATTGTACTTTTAATGTATGGAAATAGTCAATCACTTACTCTATAATCAAGGTAAGCAAGTAACATTCAAGCAAACACCTAATCATGGTGGAGCATTAAATCCTAAATACTTATTAATCCACTATGACGCGAGTAATAACGCTACAGGAGCTATCTCATGGATGCTAAGTCCTACCTCTAAAGTTTCAGCACATCTTCATATAGACAGAGAGGGCAAGATCGTTCAACTTGCTAAATTTAATCAAGTCTGCTATCATGCAGGTAAATCCACTTGGGATGGTCTCAATGGTTTAAACAACTATTCCATCGGTATAGAGCTTCAAAACAATGGCGTACAGGATTATACCGCTATACAGCTTGCAGTGTGCTTACAAGTCTCTAAATCGCTTGTATCGCATTATAAGTTAAAAGATGTACTAGGGCATGAGCAAGTTAGCCCTAAGCGCAAAATAGACCCCGGAAAGAAGTTCCCTATGGCTCAGTTTAGAAAAGATTCTGGTATAGGAGTATGCGATGTTACCAAAACAACAACAGACCTTAACCTACGTGAAGGAGCAGGAACAGAGTTTGCTAAACTAGCTGTACTTAAAAAGGATACTATAGTAACCGTTAAATCAGTTTCAGGAGATTGGAGTAAAGTTGATGTAGTGAATTCTAATTTGTCAGGTTACGTTGCAAGTAAATATTTAACAGCATGAAAGATAACGATATACAAACACGGGCAAATCTAGCTTACGCATGGAGTTTCTTTGTAATGGCATCTGTAGGCTATATCATCGTAGTTCATGGCAAAGAAAAAGAAATCTTAACCTTATTAATAGGATTCATTACAGGTGTGATAGCAACGATCTTTGGCGTGTACTTCGCTTCCTCTCATACCAAAACTCCTAATAGCACTGATGGTACAACTACTGCCGATATAAGTATTCAGACTTCAACAAGCAATGAACCAAAAGATGATAAAAACTAACTACGCCAAGATTATTGCTTTAGATACGGTATTAATCGTTGTTATCGCCATTATAGGACTTATTCTTATCTCCTCTTGTACAACACAGAAACGCTTTAACAGAATAGCAGATAAGCATCAGGATTGGTTAGCTTCTAAATGTCTCTCTGATTTCCCAATCGACACAACAACCAAGACAAATACAGTCTATATAAAGGCAGATAATACGGATTGGACAGATACTATCAATAGCTTAAATGAAGCTCTCACAAAGGCTAGAAACACCGTAAAAACAGACACCATCTACAATGAGAAGGACTGCAACAACTTACTACAAGCACAAAGCCGTACTATTAATAAGTTAGGTGTTAGAATAAGTAATCTACAGGCTAATTATAAGAAGTGCGCTCCTGATACGCTTAGAATCACCAAGACCTTAACCGTTAAGGATACCCGTGAGCTATTCCTAGCTAAAAAGGATAACGATAAGTTAAAGGCAGATTTAGAGTCTACAAAGTGGTATAAGAACTTTTGGATGACTTTAGGATTGATTGCCTTAGCTGTTCATTTGGTTAGGTTTTTGATTAGGCGTTAATTCCATATTATTTCAAAGGTCATTGGTCTGTATTTATTCTCTGCTTCTAGGTAAGTAAAGGTGAACATGGTGCTAGTAAACTCAACTCCACTATAGTTGTAAGTAAACCCTAACTGATATTTATATTTGAATATTACCATAAGTGAAGATATACTTATTACACTGTTAATTTATAATCGTTCATAGTGGCTACTGCTTGAAATTTAACTTATCATTTCTCTTTCTTTCAGTCATTAACTTACTTTGAAGCTCTGAAATCTGCTTTTTGTAGATACTATTTTTAGGATCTTGAACGATATAGTAAAAGTCAGTTTCCGCTTCGTCAGGGTCAATTTGACCACAGCTAGGACAATAACAATCACCATAACCACCTGTATCTGCTATTTGTCCACCTCCATCAAGTTTTGCAGAAGACCCGAGCCATCCACACGACTGACAACAAACCGAATAATAGCCTTTATCATGATCCTCTTTTGTGAGGATGGAAATTAATTCTTGCTTCGGTTCGGCTTCTACTCCTTTACTGGATAGAGCAAAAGCCTTTATGTAATCAAATAATTCTTCTCCAGTGAAGCTACACTGTACTATCTGCTCAATATTGTCTACCTCTTCACCGAAGTAGCCCGAATGGAATTTAAGGAAGGTTGCTTCCTCTATCTGCTTTTTAGCTTGTTTGTTCATCTTTTAAAGTTTAAAAGCCCACTTACTTTTATATCGTGTTATAAATTCTTCTGGAAATTCTGACACCCATCCGCATTCAGGACATTTTAATTGGCTGAGATTCATGTTCCATTGCGTTCTTGGTGAACTGCAACTGTGATAATTTGGATGGCCCGGAAAGACACTTCCACAGTATGGAGCGTAACCACGCTGAGTCATTAAGTTCTCTCTAACAATACTTATTTCTGCCATACTCTTCTATTGTTTGATTTCTTTCTCTGCTTGCTGGATGGCGTGAAAACCTAAGTCGATTAATTCATTTGCATCAGGGCAATACCGATCAGGCAGGATGTTGTATTCAATTAAATTCATCATACCTTCTTTAAGTTTCTTCAACGCCTCCAACATCTTCTCTACTGTTTCCCTTGATACCTCAGATACAGGTTGCTGAGAGGCGTAGGCAATCATCGATGGAATAATAACATTATCTTGTAGATTCCCTTCTTTGCCGAGATTATTAAGGTACATTTTAGAATAAATAGCCTTTGCTGTTTCGTAATCAGATATTTCTTTTGTTGTCTTTTTCATCTTATGCTTTTGTTATTTTGTAGCCTTGTTGTTTGAACTGTTCATAAAGCAATGACACCGTTAAGTTTCCGGCTAATGGGAATATAATTCCTTCGCACATTAAAACGAATAACTGGAACTCTGTAGGCTCCTCCTGATTTACAGGGGCAGTGACCTCAATAGGCTGGCATTCCCATCCGCATAAATCATGTATTTCTCCACCTTTTTCACGTTTACCAGTATCAGGATTGGTAAGCATCCCGCAACACACGTGTTTTACTTCCCCTTCCTTAACATCCTTAACAGAGGTATCTAACATATCAACATCGGTGAGGACTTGACGGGTTTCGACATAGAGATAGTTTTGATATTCATTATACTTATCTTCAGATATATTATACCATGATTTGGGCCTCTTTAGAGCGTTAAGTCTTTGTCCTTGCTTCACAAACATTTCCCCCTGATATACTTTACCTACTTCTAGCTTTAATTTGCCATCGTAGATTAGGGGTGGATTGTTAGTTTTAAATTTTAAATACGATGATTTTTCCGTGTTTTCATTTCTATACGGGTTAACGGGTGTAAGCGTTAGCTTTCCTTCGGGTTCTGAATATCGGTAGTTCATGATAGTAACGAGTTAAGTTCAGTTTGTAAGTCTATAAGGTACGTGGCTGTAAGACTTTGCAGGCCTGATATAAGTTCATTTGGCACATCTATCTGTTTTGCATGAGAACCACCACCAATATATCTTGATCCGAAAATTGAATAAGACTTAACTGATTTAACTTTAAGACATACGTTTATATCATACGAGCCAGAACCTCTACGTATATTTTTCTCAGGGTCGATGATTTGATTGTTGAAGTACTCTATCTTTCGAATACTCTCTTTCAGTTCGTTTATGCGATCAATTTTCGACACAATGCTCTTTTCCATCTTATTTTAACTCTTCTTTAATGTTAAGTATTGAGGACTTGTTAATCAATTCGCCATCACAATTAACTCCGATAGTTCTTGCTTTCTCTGCTGCATAATCAAGTACCTCACAGGCAAACTTTTTCATGACTCCTAATATCACCGCCTCATGGTTATATGTTCCTGCATTTAAAAGCCAATCTTGAATATCATCGTATCCCTCAATTTTAACTTCTGCTAATAATGATTCTTCCAGTGTTTTCATCTTCGCCTTTTCAATTTCCTTATCTTTCATTTTGATTAATAGGTTAATTGCAATAATCTTTTAACATCTTCTTGGGTGAAAACGTAACCATTAAAAGCTTTTCTTGTACCTGCATCTTTCCCAATTCCAAGTGC
>Ga0307405_10000856_pt1 | contig 12005 bp, 13 predicted proteins | sample 322Cmetagenome_2_FD_203311 | JGI IMG/M metagenome (GOLD analysis project Ga0307405, IMG submission 203311) | Maize rhizosphere microbial communities from greenhouse at UC Davis, California, United States - 322HYB-C-1 | ecosystem: Host-associated > Plants > Roots > Rhizosphere > Soil | place...
GCCCTGACATTTTCACCTAAACCGGAACTATGATGCCGACTAGTCTCGCTCAAAAGGCTTATACCAGCAATATAATTCCGACTACTGGAAGATATAGCCCGTAAATCGGCATTAAGATACCGATTACATCTGAACCTGAATTGTGGAATGGGGCTGCTCCGCAGCCCAGCGGGAGCAAGCTCCCTCGCCACGGGTTGGTGTCAGGTCACAGGTTATCGGCAGGCTTGATGGCCGGGGAATTTTGGGCATCGCGAGCAGGCTCGCACAGTTTTTGGTGGTGTGCTGAAACTTTGAGTGCAACCGGCCCTGCCCTTCGCTATTAATACATTTCCCCCTCATGGACCTGAGCCCCGATGAAATTCGACCTCGCCTACTGCCTCAGCCTCGACGACAAGCTGTCGATCTATGACGTGCGCGATTTGAATTTTGACGAGACGGTGGCGTTCGATTCCGCGAAGGAACAGTTTCAGTGCCCCAACGATGCCTGTCGGGCGGCGTTTGATGAGGAGAATCGGCTGACGACGTTCAACGCCAAGAACGTCAATTACATCCGCACGCCACATTTCAAGAATCAACCAACGACCCAGCATATCGAGGGCTGTTCGTATGTCAGTCCGAAAACGCCGGGGTTGGGTGCGGAGAGTGGTGAGGCGGAAACGGATGACGACCGTGAGGAGCATTTTCCGTCGGAGCTGTTGCTGACTCGGCGTCAGTACGTGCGCAAGCCTTCCGACCTGCCAAAGGATTCTGAAGCGAATCGCCCCACGCCACCCTCCGCATCGCCCGACCGTGATAACGCTCATTCCGCCCATGATCCGACACCTGACAAGACCAGCGTCTTCGCCCACCCGGTGGAGTGTTTCGTCTCGAACTTCGCGGACAAGGACCTGCTCAAGCGCAAGCTGTTGAAGATTGGCGAGCAAACCGCGCCCTATGGATCGTTCTTCAAGAAGATCGAGTACTTGCAGGACAACAAGGGTCTGATCTACTGGGGCAAGATCAAGGAGATCAAGGATTACACATTGAGCTTTCGCATCGACTTCGAACCCAAGGTCTGGTTCAAGCAACCGGACGAGATGAAGAAGAAGCCTTACTCGGTCAACGTTTACCTAAGCAAGAAGCTGATCGACAACTACCGCAAGCGCAAGGCGTTCCTGGCAGAGATCAAGCATGCCGTCGACAGCGACGCGCCGTTGTATTGCTTCTTTTATGGCGTGACGCCGGAGTTGAAACAGGTGCCGAGCAAGAAGAACCCCGAAGAAACGTTCGGGGTGTTCAGTGCCAATATCGAGAACCTGGATCACTTTATTATTCGGGAGGCACCGGGGTTGGTAGGTAAATAGCGACCCTATCCCAGCGACATTCCGCCCATTACCACCAGCAATAACCCCACATACACCCACGCATGCAACCGATCGGGTATCCGCCCGATCCACGGCGTTGCCAGACGAATCCCCACTAACGCGCCGAGTGTGAGCACAGCGAAAGCCATCAAGTCGACGTAACCGACAAACCACGGCCCCAAATCAAATTCGATAAACCCGGCCAGGGCCATGTAAGTCAGCGTCCCGGTCACCGCAACCGGCAAACTCAGCGGGTTAGCCATGGACGTGGCGCGCGACATGTTCAGCCCGCAACGGCGTAATAACGGCACCGTCATGACACTGCCACCCACGCCCAGGAAAGTGGCGATGGCACCGATGCTGATCCCGCCTGCCGAGACCTCTGCCCTGCTCAGTCGCCGTGGGATCACAGCGTCAGACTGTGTCAGAAAACCGCGTCTGAACAAGCAGTCCAGAATGGTCACGCCCAGATAAACGATGAACGCGTAGCGAATCACTTCGCTGCTCGCCCACATCGCGGCAACGGCGCCGACGAGTGCCCCCAGGCCGATGAAACCGCCCAACGGCCACACATAATGGCGAATGAGGTTGCCGGCGCGGTGATGCTTCACGGTGGCGATCAGCGCGCTGACGATCATGACGCAGGTCGAAGTGGCCACGGCAATGTGCATCGCCGATTGGCCGATGGGCTCGTCGGCACCGTGGCTGGCGGTCAACATGCGGTACAGCAAGGGCACCACGACGAATCCGCCGCCGAAGCCGAACAGCACGGCGGTGATGCCACTCAGGCAGCCGAAACAGGCGAGCAGTACATAAAACATCAAGGCGAATCCGTGGAGTGGAAAGACGTTCACGATAGGGACGATAAGCTTGGCCTGCTGTAGCAAACAGGCCAATAATGTTTGCGTTTACGCCATTCCTGGATGCCCTGCCAATGCGCAACAGTTCGATCGATTTATTGGATGCGACACCCAGGGCCGTCGTTGCCATCGGCACCGATTACGCTCACGGGCAAGTATTGCCGTTGCATCGCCATCGCCGCGCGCAGTTGCTCTACGGTGCCACCGGGGTCATGCAGGTGAGCACGGCGGATGGCAATTGGGTGGTGCCGCCGCAACGGGCGGTGTGGATTCCGGCGGGGGTCGATCATGAAGTGCTGATGCTGGGCGTGAGCACCCGCAGCCTGTACATCGAACCGGCCGCGGTACCGGCCATGGACACGCGGTGCCAGGTCATCAACGTGTCGCCCCTGATGCGCCAGTTGCTGATGGAAGCCGTGGAGCTTGCGCCGGACTACGATGAGGCAGGACGTGATGGTGCGTTGATCGATCTGCTGTTGCACGAGCTGCTGCGCAGCGCCCACTTGCCACTGCACCTTCCGCTGCCCAAGGATCCTCGCCTGCTCAGCCTGTGCCAGGCGTTCCTGGAACACCCCGACGCCCACGCCTCGCCCGTGGAATGGGCGGGGCTATTGCATATCAGCCTGCGTTCATTCAATCGCCTGTTCGGCCGGCAGACCGCGCTGAGTTTCAGCCAGTGGCGACAACAGGCTTGCGTGATGTCGGCGTTGGCCCGCCTGGCCGATGGGGATTCGGTGACACGCATAGCCCTGGATCTGGGCTATGACAGTCCCGCTGCGTTCTCCACCATGTTCCGTCGGGTATTGGGCCATGCCCCAAGTGTCTGGCTGGAGAAGACCGCCGGTCATTGATCAAAAAAATGAGATTGATCGGGACTCAAAACAACTGTACAAAAACACAGTGTTTTTAATCCCACAGCTTTGGAGCATCCCCATGGCCTCTCTCGCAATCAAAACTACCTTGGAACGCATCGCTGTCTATCAATTCACCCCCGCCCACAGTGCACAGGCGCGAGCCATGCTGGGCTGGAGCGTCGAGGAGCTGTCTCGACAATCCGGCGTCTCGGTCCAGGCCATCCGTCGCTTCGAGGCCGGTGGCGAGCTGCTCGATGTAACCCGCCTGGCCCTGGCGTTCCGCCTGGAGGCCGAGGGCTTGGTGTTCTTCCCTGGCTTCGCACCGGGGCGCGGCATGAACATCAAGGGCGCGACGCCAGACCCGATGGGGCGCTCCGATTACGCAATGATCGAATAACACCCACCGCGCAGGCACTTGTCGTACAAAGCCTAGGCGATACCGGCCTGGTCCTGATAGGCCGAGGGTTCCACGTCCAGCCACCAGGCGCGGCCACGTTGCGGCTGCGTCAGGGTGAATGCTTCGCCCATTTGCGGAGTGGTGATGCAAACGTTGCGCTCCCAGGCCAGGGCCAGGATGCGATCGAAGGGCTCATACCAGGCATGCATCGCCAGGTCGAACGTGCCGTTGTGGATTGGTAGCAGCCAACGCCCCTTCAGATCGATATGAGCCTGCAGGGTCTGCTCCGGTTGCATGTGGACATGGGGCCAATCGACGTTATAGGCGCCGGTTTCCATCAGCGTCAGGTCGAAGGGGCCGTATCGTTCGCCGATGCGTTTGAAACCTTCGAAGTAACCAGTGTCGCCGCTGAAGAAAATTCGCGTGGCGCCGTCGATCATGACCCATGAGGCCCACAAGGTGCTGTTGCTGTCGAACAGGCCTCGCCCGGAAAAATGCTGGGAGGGCGTGGCGACGAATTCGATACCGTCCACCTCGGTGCCTTGCCACCAATCAAGTTGGCGCACCTTGCTGGCGTCGACGCCCCACTTGACCAGGGTGTCGCCCACGCCCAGGGGCGTCAGGAAGTGGCGGGTCTTGTCCGCCAGCTTGAGAATGGCCTGATGGTCGAGGTGGTCGTAATGATCGTGGGAAAGAATCACCGCTTCGATCGGCGGCAATTCCTCCAGGCTGATGGGTGGCTGATGGAAACGCTTCGGGCCGGCCCATTGCACGGGTGAGGCGCGCTCGGAAAACACCGGGTCGGTGAGCCAGAATTTTTCCCGCAGCTTGAGCAGCACGGTGGAATGGCCGAGGCGGAAGATGCTGTGGTTCGGCGCGGCCAGCAGTGCGGCGCGCGTCAGCGGCTGAACGTCGATAGCACCTGCAGGGCGGGTGGAACGCGGCTTGTGGAAGATCATATTCCAGATGATGCGCAGGGTTGTGCCAAAGCCTTCACGCGGTGTGAAGGCGTGATTGCGATATTTGCCGTGGTCTTGCCGCGAGGGCTCAGGGGCAGACGGATTGGCGGTCGAAAAAGAAGGATGGGGCATGGTGCGATAACTCCAAGGGCGTCGGCACCTATGTGCTTCGCCGTTGTGGACGCTGGATGGCCTTCGCATGCACGCTCAGCCGCTTCACTCAGAACTACACCACTCGGTGTAGTTTCCAGATTGCATGAATCGCAAGAGCAAGTAAACTGCCGAGTGTAAGTTTTCTCTTTCTACCGACGAGTGCCCATGACCGTACCGCAACGCCTTACCGAGCGAAAACGCGAAGCCATTCTCCAGGCCGCGATTGCTGAATTTCGTAGCAGCGGTTTTGAAATCACCAGCATGGACAAGATTGCAGCAACGGCAGGCGTGTCGAAGCGTACGGTGTACAACCACTTCCCGAGCAAAGAAGAACTGTTTGCCGAAATCCTGAATCGGTTATGGAACAGCATCACCGCTGAACAGGACATGCCCTACAGCCCGCAAAAGCCGCTACGGGAACAGCTGCAAGCGTTGCTGCAAGCAAAACTGCATATGCTGGCGGACGAGAACTTCCTCGACCTGGCGCGCATCGCCATCGCCGCAACCATTCATTCCCCTGAGCGAGCCCAGGACATGGTGTCGCGCATGGGCCAGCGTGAAGAAGGCCTGACGGCCTGGATTCGCCAGGCCCAGGCCGATGGCCGCTTGAAACCCGTGGAGCCGGCATTTGCCGCCCAACAAATGCATGGGTTGCTCAAGACGTTTGCGTTCTGGCCGCAGGTTTCGATGGGGCAACCGAGCCTGACCGAGGAAGAGCAGACCCAAGTGATCGAATCGGCCCTCGACATGTTCCTGAGTCGTTATCAAGCCTGAGTCTCAACCCCAGCGCAGATTGCGCCCAAGCTCATCGAACAAGGTCACCACCGAGCGCAAGGCTCGGCAATCCGGTCGGGTCAGGAGCCACAATGCAGTGTCGTATCCCTCCAGCGGTTCGCCAAGGGGCACCAGGCCCTTGGTTTCGTCGATCAGAAAGTCCGGCAGCGCCGCAACCCCAAGACCGGCCCGCACCAGCTCGGTGACCGAGAGCATGCTGTTGCAGCGATAGGCGGGCATTACGCCGGGCAAATGCTGGCGGCGCCAGGCTACGGTGGGATGATCCGGAAGGAAATCGTCCGGCGCGATCCAGCACAGGGCAGCCAGGTCATCGGCATTCGCCGAGCGCAGGTACGTGGCGCCAGCACAGACCCGGTAGGCCACGTTGCCCAGGTTGCGACCGACCAGGTGTTCCGGCGGTGTACGAGTCAGCCGCAAAGCGATGTCGGCATCGCGACGGCTCAGGTTGGCGAAGTCGTTCGAGGTGCTCAGCTCAAGGGTCAATGCCGGATAAGCAGGCATGAAACGCGCCAGCGCCGGCAGCAACAATGCTTGCAGGACTGAGTCGCTGCACGTCAGGCGCACCGTCCCGCTGATCACCTCGCCACCCTGCTCCACCCCCACCCGCGCCGCCTCCAGTGCCTGCTCGGCGCGTTCGGCTTGTTCGGCCAACGCCTGGGCCAGGCTCGTGGGCAAATACCCGGAGCGGCTTTTTTCGAACAGGGGCAGGCCCAGGGCCGCCTCCAGCCGACGTACCGAACGAAACACCGTAGACACATCCACTTGTAGCAGCCGAGCGGCCCGGGCCAGCGAGCCGCCACGGACCAGCGCCAGGATCAGCGACAGATCGGGATAGTCCAGTCGATAGTGCGCAGCTGCATTGATCACTTGGATAAACGCCAATATTGATTGCGTGAACGCCAATCTATAGTGGCCACCAGGAATCAACAAGCGGCGAGCCTCCCATGGAAAAACAGCATGCCTTGAACATCGCCCTGATCGGCGATCGTAACCCAACCATCACCGCGCACCGGGCGATCCCCCTCGCACTTGAGCTATCTGGCAAGCAAACCGGCCATGCCATTCGCGGTCACTGGCTGGCAACGTCGCTCATCACCGACACCGCCGTGCTGGAGGATTTCGACGGTGTCTGGTGTGTACCCGGCAGCCCCTATCAGAACGAAGACGGCGCCTTGCACGCCATTCGTTTTGCCCGTGAACAGCGTCGTCCGTTCCTGGGCACCTGCGGTGGCTTCCAGCATGCCGTGCTGGAATATGCTCGAAACGTGATGGGTTGGGCCGACGCCGTGCATGGCGAAACGTCTCCAGAGGCGGAACGGGCGCTGCTGACACCGCTGAGCTGTGCCTTGGTCGAAACCATCGACAGTCTTCAGTTCGATGCGGATTCCTTGGTTGCCAAGGCTTATGGCCGAGAAACCGCGTTCGAGGGCTATCACTGCCGCTTCGGGGTCAATCCACAGTTTGAACAAGACTTGCTGGGCGAACACTTGCACGCCGTGGCCCGGGATTCGGCCGGGGACCTGCGCGCAGTGGAACTGCGCGACCATCCGTTCTTTGTCGCAACGCTGTTCCAGCCTGAACGGGCCGCACTGGAAGGCCGCGTGCCGCCACTGGTCAGCGCGTTTGTCCAAGCCTGCGCGAGGCGAATGTCATGAGCGCTCACTATTACGCAGTGATTTTCACTTCCTTGCGTACCGAGGGAGACCAAGGCTACGCCGAGGCCGCCGAGCGCATGCTGGCCCTGGCCCGGGAGCAGCCCGGATTTCTTGGTATCGAATCGGCCCGTGGCGACGACGGCCTGGGAATTACCGTGTCCTATTGGCGCGACGAGGCGGCGATCCTGGCTTGGAAACAGCATCCCGAACATGCCGCGATACGTGAGCGAGGCCGATCGACCTGGTATGCCCAGTGCCAGACGAGGGTGTGCAAGATCGAACGGGACTATGCCTTCCAACGCCAAACTTGATGCCAGGCTCGCTCCCGCAAGTTCCATGTCCGGTTCAAGATCGAGGGCTCAGCCCTCCACCAACTGTCGCACCGCCACGATCTCCGGCAGATCGCTGCGGGCCATGTAAACCCGTAGGGGTTCGGTAAGGTTGATCCGATCGTCGATATTCTGCTCCAGCAATAGCTGGATTCGCTCACGCTTGAGGGCCATGGTGCCGTCTGCCACGGGGATCCAGACAAATTCACTGGTGGGGATGATGCCGTCGTCGGCCACGTCCATGCCGAAGGCGTCTTCGCTGAATCGCACGATGTATTGGCCGGTCTTGCGGTTCAGGCCGACAAAACCCTTGAGCTGGTCGGCGGCCTGGCAAATGAGCGTTGAAGTGATGCGCATGGTAAACCTCATGAATGCGTCCCTAGGGACGTCTGATCGATGGTTTACACGCAGGGCAAGCGAACACAGGTTCAAGGTCTCCCTCTGCCGGGGAAACTGGAGCCAAGGGTACTTCAAAGTGGCTCGAAAGTGCGTGGGATAAATCTGCTTTACGTAGATCAATGTCGGTATGGCGATAGCATCCGCAGCGTTCAATTGTTAAAAGGGAGGTTTCACAGAAGCCCACGAAAGGATCTCGAGCATGCCCATCACCGTTTCCCGTAGCGCCCTGATGCTGAGCCTGCTGCTTGGCGTCGGACAAGCACATGCCCTCGAAACGCCAAGCCCCAAGGCGCTGGCAACCCAACTGGGTATTCCCCATCCAGCGGTCATCGCCCATCGCGGCGCCTCGTTCGACGCACCGGAATCCACCGCCCCCGCCTACAAGCTGGCCCGCGACCTGGGTGCCGACTACTTGGAACTGGACCTGCAGCGCAGTAAAGATGGGGTGCTGTTCGTCCTCCATGACGACAGCCTGCTGCGCACCACCGATGTCGCGACCAAGTTTCCCGATCGCAAGGACCGCACCGCCAATGAATTCACCATGGCGGAACTCAAAACCCTCGATGCCGGCAGCTGGTTCAATGCCGCCTATCCAGAGCGTGCTCGGCCGTCATTCGCGGGCCAGAAAATCCTGACGCTGGATGAAGTCATCGACATCGCCGAGGGCAACCCCAAGCAAAAACCAGGGCTGTACATCGAGACCAAGGAGCCAAAGCTGTTTCCAGGCATCGAGCGTGACCTGAAGGACAAGCTGCAGGACCGTGGCTGGCTGAGCCCATCCGGTTCCAAGCTGGCCAAGCGCGCCCTCGGTGTAGGCCAGGGCAAAGGCAAGGTGGTCTTGCAGACCTTCGAGAAGAGCAGCCTGGAACTGCTGCACAAAGAGATGCCGAAGGTGCCGAAAATCCTGCTGCTATGGGTGGGCGAAGGCAACATCGAGCCCAGGTCCAAAGTGACGTTCGCCGAGTCCGGCGAAACCGACAAGGCTGCGTACTACGCCAAGCAGGAGCCCAAGGACAAGGCCGAGTTCGAGCAATGGGTCCGGTACGCCAAGGCCCACGGAGCCATCGGCACCGGTCCTTCGGCGGCGTTGACCCACGGCGGCAGCCAGAGTTATTCGGACCTGGTCAAACCATGGATGAACCAGTACACCCATGATCAGGGTTTGCTGATACATGTCTACACTGTGGATGAGCCGGTGGATTTCAAGAAAGTGTTGGATGCCGGCGTGGATGGTATTTTCACCAATCGGGCCAGTGAATTGCTCAAGTACTTCAAGCGTCCCGTAACAGGCAGTGTGGCGCAACTATTGGAGAAGCACGGTTACTGAAGCATCAGGACCTGATCAGGGCATTCTCTGCATGTTTTCCGAATTAAGGGTGAATTAAGTTGCCAGAGATAATCTGAACCCACTTAAACGACTCACCCTTTAACGACACCAAGGAAAGACCTATGAAAACTTTGACTGCCCTGTTCACCGCTGCCGCTTTGACCCTCACCGCTGGCCTTGCCCAGGCGGACGACGATGTTCCTGGTGGGGAAATTCCTGCACTGGTGGCAAACAAAACGATCATGCCGCTTGATCAGTTGGAAAAAATAGCCAAAGACTTGCACAAAGAAGCTCGCATTACCGACACTGACTTGGAGAAGCGTCTCAACGGTGCTTACGAATACAAAGTCGAACTGGAACTCGGCCGCGATGAGTGGGACGTAGTTTTAGATGCAAGCAATGGCAAGGTTCTGAGCGACCGTCGAGACTAATAACCGTCCAGACTAATAGTAGTTGGCTAAAAAACCGTGCAACTTTCTAAGTTGCACGGTTTTTATTGGCTCTTACGAAACCACCCGAAAGAAAATCCGACCATCCACGCCCAACCCAACCGTCACAAAACCTTCAAGAATCCCTGCAATGATGCCGCTCAAGTGAACCTGTCATCGCCGCGACAGGCGCTCCCGCCAGCGAGCCTCCATGAACCACAGCCTCGACCAAAGCCATCGCGACCCGGACCTGTTTGGCCTGCTCTACGGGTTTCGCTTTCGCCCCGGTGAGCGCGGCAGGGAAATCGGTTCGGCCCAGGCCCTGCAAAGCCTGGAACAACCCCAGGAGGCCGATGAATTCCTCTGGTTGCACTTGAACCTCGCCCATGCGGCTTGCGAACGCTGGATGAAAAATCACCTGGCCTTGCCCGAGGAATTCTTCGAAGCCCTGCACGAAGGCTCGCGCTCGACCCGCATCGAGCATGTGGACTCGGCTTTGCTCGCCGTGGTGAACGATGTTGTATTCAACCTCAGCAACCTGGTGTCTTCGGACGTATCCACGTTGTGGGTTTGCGTGAGCAGTCGGCTGATCGTCAGCGCGCGGTTGCAGCCTCTGCACTCGGTCGACAAGCTGCGCTCATCGGTCAAGGCCGGGGAAAGCTTTCGCTCACCGCTGGAGTTACTTGTGCATCTGCTGCGCGACCAGGGCGAAGTGCTGACCCAGATCGTGCGCAAGACCAGCATCAGCGTGGATCAGATCGAAGATCAGCTGCTGTCTTCGCGGGTCTCGACCAATCGCGCCGAACTGGGCAGCCAGCGCCGCGTACTGGTGCGCCTGCAACGCCTGCTGGCCCTGGAGCCCGGGTCGCTGCTGCGCCTGCTCAATCGACCACCGCAATGGTTGCAGAAAGAAGACGTCAAGGAACTGCGCAAATCCACCGAGGAATTCGCGCTGATCATCAACGACCTCACCGCGTTGGGCGAACGGATCAAGCTGTTGCAGGAAGAAATCGCCGCCAACCTCAACGAGCAAACCAACCGGTCATTGTTCACCTTGACGGTGGTCACGGTACTCGCGCTGCCCATCAACATCATCGCCGGTTTCTTCGGCATGAACGTTGGCGGCGTGCCGCTGGAGGGCGACCCCCACGGCTTCTGGATTCTCGTCGCGCTGGTCGCCACGTTCACCCTGTTCGCCGGCCGCTGGGCGTTTCGCAAGCGGCGCGATTATTGAATCCAATCCGCTATTTCGTGGCGAGGGAGCTTGCTCCCTCGCCACGGGTGTTCATTCCAACAGCTGATCAGGCACTCAACCGCGCCGTCACTTCATTCAACTGCCCCGACAACCCGTGCAAATCGCGACTGGCCGCCTCGGTACGCTGCACATTGTCCAGGTTGGTGCTGGCGATGCAGGTAATCTCCGTCAGGTTGCGCGAGATATCCTCGGCCACCGAAGTCTGTTCTTCAGCCGCCGTGGCAATCTGGCGGTTCATGTCGCGAATCGCCTCGACAGCCTGGGTGATGCGCTCAAGCATCTCGCCGGCCTGGGTCACCTGCTCGACGCTTTCTTCGCTCCGCGACTGCCCGCTTTCAATGGCCTGGGCCGCGTCCACCGCACCGGTTTGAACAGTCTGGATGATCTGGTTGATCTCGATGATCGACGACGCCGTACGCTGGGCCAGGCTGCGCACTTCATCGGCCACCACCGCAAAACCCCGCCCGGCCTCACCGGCCCGGGCCGCTTCAATGGCGGCGTTGAGCGCCAGCAGGTTGGTCTGTTCGGCGATCCCGCGAATCACTTCCAGCACTTTGCCGATGCGCCCGCTGTCGGTTTCCAGGCGACGAATCACCGTGGCGGTGTTGGCGATTTCGCCGCGCATCTGGGTGATGGTGTGGATGGTGCCTTGCATGACTTTCTCGCCCAGCTGCGCCGAGTGATCGGCATCATCGGCGGCCCGCGCCGCGTCGGCGGCATGGCGGGCGACCTCCTGGGCGGTGGCGGACATTTCATTCATCGCGGTCGCCACCTGGTCAGTGCGTTCGAATTGTTCGCTGGTGCCCTGGCTCATCAGACTCGCAATGGCGTTGAGTTCGCCGCTTGCGCTGTCCAGCTCCGTGGCGCTGCGTTGCAGGCGGGTAAAGGTTTCAGCGAGGAAATCACGCAGCGTATTTGCCGCCAGGGCCAGGTCGCCCAATTCGTCTTGACGAGTGCTCGTTACGCGCTCGGCAAAACGGCCACGGCTCAGTTGAGTCACGTATTCGATCAAGTTACGGATTGGCTGCACCAGGTTGCGGTTGACCAACCACAGACTCAGCAAGCCGACCAGCAACCCCGACACCAGCATGATCACCGTGCCCAGCAGGATCGTGCGATTAGCTCCGGTACTGATCAACGCCGATTGTTCATCGCCCAGTTTATGCAGCTCTATCACCAATTCGCTCATCTGCTCACTGGCGGCACGGTCCACACCCTTGACCGCCGCATCCCCCGCCGCGGCGTCTGCGC
>Ga0307405_10000857_pt1 | contig 11991 bp, 8 predicted proteins | sample 322Cmetagenome_2_FD_203311 | JGI IMG/M metagenome (GOLD analysis project Ga0307405, IMG submission 203311) | Maize rhizosphere microbial communities from greenhouse at UC Davis, California, United States - 322HYB-C-1 | ecosystem: Host-associated > Plants > Roots > Rhizosphere > Soil | place...
GGGCGACGCTTGCCGCCCGTTCTCTCGACCGTTACGCCGAGATCGAGGCGAAGAGCGGCATCTCCTTCTTCACCGAAGCCGGATGCCTGTTCGCCGGCCCGGTGCCGCAGCCGGGGCAGGGCTATCTCGGACGCGCGATCGAGGTCTCCGACGGGCTCGGCGTCGAGTATGAGGTGCTGGATCCCTCCACCCTGCGCCAGCGTTTTCCTGAGTTCACCCTGAGGGAGAGCTTCAGCGGCTATTACGAGAAACGCCGCGCCGGCCATGTCAATCCGCGCGCCCTGGTGCGCGCTCAGGCGGTGCTTGCAGAGGCGGGCGGCGTCACCATCATCGATGCGACGGTAACCAGCGTCCAGGATACCGGCTCCCATGTCGAGGTGAGCGTCGGCGACCGAATTTATACGGCGGAGCGCGTGCTTGTCGCGGCCGGCGGTTTCAGCAATTTCAATCAGCTTCTCCCTGCGCCCGTGGATACCCGCGTCGCGGCGCGAACGGTCGTGTTCTACGAGCTCGGCGAGCGCGAAAAGGCGATCTTCGGCGGCATGCCGTCGAGCATCGTGTTCGGCGATCGCGACGAGGATCATGTCTATATTCTCCCGCCGGTGCTTTATCCCGACGGCAAGACCTATCTGAAGCTGGGCGGCGATACCGAGACGCGCAGCTTCGATACGCTTCAGGATGCCGGGGCCTGGTTCCGGTCGGATGGCGACTCCGCCGAGCGCGACCTGCTGGTGGCGACAGCGCTGGAACTGATGCCCGACCTTGGCGGTTGCCCGGTGACATCGGCGCCCTGCGTCGCGACCTTCACGCCGACTGCGTATCCCTATGCCGGTTTCACCTCATCGCCACGCATCGCGGTGCTGACGGGCGGCAATTTCGTCGCCGCGAAGTCGTCCGACGAACTCGGGCGGCTGGGTGCGGTGCTGCTTGCGGAAGGCGCGCTCGGAGAGGCCGATTTCGGCCGGCAGTTGACGCCTTCTTTTCGATAGATGGGGACGGTCATGAGCGTGGATTTCAAATATATCATCGTCGGCCGTGGCATGATGGGTGCTGCTGCCGCCCGACATCTGGCGAAAGCGACCGATGGCGTTGCCGTCATCGGCCCGGACGAGCCTGAGGATCGCAAGCGGCATGACGGCGTCTTCGCCAGCCATTACGACGAGGGGCGCATCACCCGCACCATTGATCCCGACCGTGATTGGGCGCTTCTCGCCAATCGCTCGATCGGCCGCTACGCCGAGATCGAGCAAGAGAGCGGCGTTTCCTTCTATACGCCCGCCGGCTGCCTTGTGGTCGGCCCCCGGCGCGGCGGGGCTGATACCTATGTCGAGCGGACATCGGCGGCAGCCCGGTCGCTTGGTGTCGAGACGGCGCTGCTCGACGATGCCGGCCTGAAGGCGCGGTTTCCGTTCTTTGCTTTTGCCGACGGTACCGAGGGTGTTCATGAGCCGACGGGCGCCGGCTACATCAGCCCGCGCAATCTGGTCAGGGCGCAATCGATCGCCGCCGAGAGGGCCGGGGCTTCGGTCATCCGCCAGGTCGCGGTGTCGATACGCGACGAGGGCGGTCTGGCCGCCGTCGAGACGGCCGACGGTAAGGCATACCGGGCTGAGAAGGTGCTGCTCGCTGCCGGCGGTTTTTCCATTGCGGAGAATCTCTTGCCGCAGCCTGTTGATCTGAGGGTTTATGCGCGCACCATCGCTTTCTACGAGGTCGACGAGGCCGCCGCCGCACGGTTTGCCGGCATGCCGTCGCTGATCTCGCATGGCGTCGATGGTCTCGACGATTTCTACATGCTGCCGCCGATCCGCTATCCCGACGGCAAGGTCTACATGAAGATCGGCGGCGACCCCGATGATGTCAGGCTGGACCGCGAGCCTGAGCTGCGGGACTGGTTCAAGACCGATGGGCGCGAGAGCGTCCAGTCGCATCTGACGCGGCTGATCGAACGGGTCGTGCCGGAGCTTCGGCCTGTCTCCACCTCAAGCGGCTCCTGCGTCGTCTCGTTTACGCCGAGCGGGCATCCGATGATCGGCTATACCGCGTCGCCCCGCATCGGCGTTCTCACGGGCGGTTGCGGCACGGCTGCCAAGAGCTCGGACGAGATCGGCCGGCTCGGCGCGTTGCTGCTGCTCGAAGGTCGAATCAACGGACAGGGCTACGCGACGGATTTCAAACCGTATTTCCGCGAAGCCTGACGCGATATTTTGTTGGCATTCGCTCCCAGTCTCGGTTAAGGGAGCCGGGCCAGTTGGCCGGGCAGCCGCGCTTTACCAATGTCGAAAGACGGTAGGGTGAGGAAAGTCCGGGCTCCACGGAAACACGGTGCCGGATAACGTCCGGCGAGGGCGACCTCAGGGAAAGTGCCACAGAAAGCAAACCGCCTGCTTCGGCAGGTAAGGGTGAAAGGGTGGGGTAAGAGCCCACCGCGTCTCCGGCAACGGCGATGGCAAGGTAAACCCCACCGGGAGCAAGACCGAATAGGGATGACGCGGACGGCGCAAGCCGTCCGGCTGGTTTCCAGGCCAGTCATCCGGGTGGGTTGCGAGAGGCAACGTGCAAACGTTGTCCCAGAGGAATGGCTGCCACGTTCCGGTTTCGGCCGGAGCCATACAGAACCCGGCTTACAGGCCAACTGGCGATTGTCTTTTCATCGACGTCCATACGATTTCACTGGCCCTTTAGGGCTCAGTGAGACGTTGGTGGCTGGCGAAGACACTCCTCGCAAACGGTGCTGCTCAGCGAAAGTGCCGACCATCGCTTGAGTAGTTTTCCACAGTTTACACACTGAATTTCAGAAGTCATGCCGACTTTCTTCAGTGGAGGCTGAGTATTCGGCGACTTCATTCCAGCCAACATTCCCTTGAAGCTAAAACTCGCCATGGATTTTCTCCGTGCTTTCTTAGTTTGTTCTGCAAATGGATATGTTTTTGTCTTTGTGTATGCATGATATCTAAAATACATTATTTTCCGTTAACGACATAGTAGGCATGAAATGCCGGATGAACACATGCGGGTGAACGGGGAGGTGGTTCGAGGTGTTCACGACCAGATGCGCATTTAAAGTTGAGTTTTTCGATTTTCACCTGCGCGGCGTGTTCGAATTCATTTTCCGCAACCGGGGATGTTTTTCGCCGCAAGATGCGGTGCCGCTTTGGGGCGCTTCGGAGCCTGAGAATTCGGGTGTTCATAACCCTTTGTTAAACTTAACAGCTTATAAATTTTCGATACTGCGCTCATCGTGAGACGGGCGTTTCCCATTGACGCCCATATGGTCCCATGTTATCCCATTCCTGCACTGCGCAAGGGCAATCAAGTGCCCACCAATCGCAAAGTAAAGGCGTACTCCTCACCGGAGACGCTGGATGGAATGTCGTCCATCCAGCTGGCGAAGCTGTGTCTGAGAAATGGGGTTCGGGGCGCCTAATCGCTGTCCGGGCTCTTTCGGGAACGGATGTTTCGTGTCATGGGCCGCTTCCTTTCACATGCGACCAACAGGATCGATTCCAAGGGCAGGGTCTCCGTGCCCGCGGCGTTTCGATCGGTGATGGCGCAGAGCAACATCCAGGATTTGTACTGCTTCCAGGATTTTGTGTTTCCGGCGATCAGCGTCGGCGGTTCGGACCTTCTCGAAAGGTTCGAGCGGCAGATCGCTGCGGAAGATCCGTTTTCGCCGGAAGCGAACGAGATGTCGCTTCTCATTCATGGGGGCGGGGTCTTCATGAAGCTCGACGCCGAGGGGCGGTTGATGGTCACGGATTTCATTCGCGACTTCACCGGTATCTCGGACGAAGTGACCTTCGTCGGTCGGGCGGATCATTTTCAGCTGTGGCAGCCGAAGGAATTTCAGGCTGTGCAGCAACGAGCACGAGAGGAGCGCAGGCTGGCGGGCAAGCGTTCCTCGTAACACGAGGGAACGGAATGGCGGCGAATCCTGGCGAAGGTTCAACTGATGCCGGTGGCGGACCGGTTCGCCACATTCCGGTTCTTCTCAACGAGGTGCTGACGGCGCTGGAGCCTGCTGCCGGCAAGGTCATTGTCGACGGCACCTTCGGCGCAGGCGGTTACACGTCGGCCATCCTGTCTGGTGGTGCCGAGGTGATCGCGCTCGATCGCGATCCGACGGCGATCGCGGGCGGGCAGGCGCTGGTCGAGGCGCATGGCGGTCGCCTGAAGCTCATTCACTCGCAATTCTCGCAGCTGGCCGATCACGCGCCGGCCGGCGGCCTCGATGGCGTCGTGCTCGATATCGGCGTGTCGTCGATGCAGATCGACGAGGCCGATCGCGGCTTCTCCTTCCAGAAAAACGGACCGCTCGACATGCGCATGTCGGCATCCGGCGTTTCCGCCGCCGATGTCGTCAATCGCGCCAAGGTGGCCGAACTCATCCGCATCTTCCATTTCCTCGGCGAGGAGAGCCAGTCGCCGCGCATCGCGCATGCGATCGAGAAGCGCCGCGCCGAGAAGCCTTTCGAGACGACGCGCGATCTGGCGGGCCTGATCGAGATCGTCACGCCGCGCAAGATGAAGGACAAGATCCATCCGGCGACGCGGGTGTTCCAGGCGCTGCGCATCTTCGTCAACGACGAACTCGGCGAGCTGGCTCAGGCGCTGTTTGCGGCAGAGCAGGCGTTGAAGCCGGGTGGCCGTCTCGTGGTCGTCACCTTCCATTCGCTGGAAGACCGCATCGTCAAGACCTTCTTCTCCGATCGCGCCGGCAAGGCATCCGGCTCGCGCCACATGCCGATCGCGCACGAGCGCGCCGCCACCTTCGACCGGATCGGCAAGCCGATGGTGTCGGCAAGCGACGCGGAAGCCGAGGTCAATCCACGCGCGCGTTCCGCCAAGCTGCGTGCGGGTCTCAGAACCACCGCGCCTGCGGAAGCCGCCGACATGTCGATCTTCGGACTGCCCAACCTCGCAAGCCTCGGAAAGCTCGGAGCCTGATATGCTGAGAACCTTCGACCTCGTTCTTGTTGGCGTCATGACGGCCGCGGCCGCCGTGACCTATACGATCAAGCATCGGGCCGAACTCAAGCTCGAGGAGGTTCACCGCCTCGAAGCGGAGATCAAGCTCGAGAAGGACACGATCGATCTCCTGAAGGCCGACTGGGCGCTGCAATCGCAGCCGAACCGCCTGGAGCGGCTGGTCAACAACTACAATAGCGAGCTGCAGCTGCAGCCGACGGTCTCGACCTCGCTGGTGCATGCCAAGGAGCTGCCGATGCTGAAGGCGCAGGTGCCCGTGCCGGAGATTGCCGACGCCAAGACCGGCAAGCCGAAGCCGAAGGTCGTGGCGAAGCCCGTCGAGGAAGAAGACGAAATGACAACCGGATCTGTGGAGTAGAGATGTCCTTTCTTTCACGCATCATGGTTGCCAAGAGCCAGGCCCATTTCTCTTCCGGCGTCTACAGCCGGTTCGGCGGTCCATCAGGCAGCGTGTCGATCCAGGGCTCGCGCAAGAAGCGCAGCGGCCAGGCCAAGAGCCGCGTCGGCCTTCTGGCCTTCGCCTTCGTCTGCGTCTACTGCGTCATCGGCGGACGTCTCGTCGAATACGCGGTGCGTGACCCCGACGTCGTATCCAGCATCCTGCCGCCCGACCGCCTGCTGGCGTCGCGCCCGGATATTCTCGATCGCAACGGCGAAGTGCTGGCGACCGACATTCGCACCGTCTCGCTGTTTGCCGAGCCGAACAAGATCGTCGATGCCGACGAGGCCGTCGAAAAGCTGACGACCGTGCTGCCCGATCTCGACATGAAGGGCACCTACAAGAAGCTCGCCAACCGCAATTCGCACTTTGCCTGGCTGCGCCGCCAGCTGTCGCCGAAGCAGCAGAGCCAGATCTTGGCGCTCGGCATTCCCGGCATCGGCTTCCGCCCGGAGAAGCGTCGCTTCTATCCCGGCGGCGCGACCGCCGCGCATATCCTCGGCTACGTCAACATCGACAATCGCGGCGTTGCCGGCATGGAGAAATACATCGACGACCAGGGGCTGGCCGATCTCGCAATGGTCGGCATGACCAGCGACCAGCCGCTGGAGCCGGTGAAGCTGTCGATCGATATCCGCGTGCAGAACATCGTGCGCGATATCGTCGTCAACGCCGTGAAGAATTACGAGGCCAAGGGTGCGGGCGCCGTCGTCCTCGACATCCACACGGGCGAAGTGCTCGCCATGGCATCGGCACCGGATTTCGATCCGAACAACCCGCTCGAAGGCGCCAAGGAAGGCTGGCTGAACCGCATGTCGAACGGCACGTTCGAGATGGGCTCGACCTTCAAGACCTTCTCGCTCGCCATGGCGCTCGATACCGGCAAGGTCAACCTCAACTCCAGCTTCGACGCGACGCAGCCCTTGCATATCGGCGGCTTCACCATCCACGACTTCCACGGCCAGCGCCGTTGGCTGACGCTGCCTGAAGTGTTCCAGTATTCCTCCAACGTCGGCACTGCCCGCATCATCGACATCGTCGGTATCGATGCGCAGAAGGACTATCTGACGAAGCTTGGCCTGCTCACCAAGATGAAGACCGAGCTACCCGAGGTGAAGATGCCGAGCCAGCCGAAGGTCTGGAAGAAGATCAACTCGGTGACGATCTCCTTCGGTCACGGTGTTTCGACGACGCCGCTGCAGACGGCTGTCGCCGGTGCGGCACTCGTCAATGGCGGCAAGCTGATCGAGCCGACCTTCCTGCCGCGCAATCGCGACCAGGCCGACGAAGTGGCCGAGGTGGTCGTCAAGAAGAGCACCAGCGACGACGTGCGCTATCTCTTCAAGGTCAACGGCGTGAAGGGCTCCGGCCGCAACGCCGATGTTCCCGGCTTCAACGTCGGCGGCAAGACCGGTACGGCCGACAAGGTCGTCAACGGCCGCTACGCCACCAACCTCAATTTCAACGCCTTCCTGGCGGCATTTCCGATCGAGAACCCGCAGTATGTCGTGCTGACCTTCTGCGACGAGCCGCACAATGGCGAAAAGGGCCAGAACATCGCGGCTTATACCGCCGCACCGATGGTCAAGAACATCATCTCCCGTGCGGCGCCAATCCTCGGTGTGGAACCGAAGTTCGGTGACGACGGATCGGCCATGTTGGTGTCTTATTGAGTCTGGATGAATGTCGCAGCCGATTCGCCATGGGGGCTCGACGGCTCGAGAGAAAAGTGTGCGTTCGATGAAACTGAGGGACATCGCCGGAAATGCGTTTCCGGAATTGAAGGAAGAACTGAACGGCCCGGTGGGCGCGCTGGAGATTTCCGGCCTTTCCGCCGACAGCCGAAAGATCGCGCCCGGCATGGCCTTCGTCGCCGTCGCCGGCACCAAGGCTGACGGCGCGGGCTTCATCGCCGATGCTGCCGCGCGCGGTGCCGCGGTCGCGATCGCCTCGCATCCGACCGAAGCCTCCATTCCCGTTCTCGTCGTCAGCGAACCGCGCCGCTTCCTGTCGCTCGCAGCCGCCAATTTCTACGGCAAGCAGCCCGAGACGATGGTCGCCGTGACGGGAACCGCCGGCAAGACGTCGGTCGCTTCCTTCACGCGGCAGATCTGGGCTTTTGCCGGCCACCCGGCGGCGATGATCGGCACGACGGGCGTCGTCTCGCCGACCCGCAACGATTACGGCTCGCTCACCACGCCCGACCCGGTGTCGCTGCATGCGCTGCTGGCCGAGCTGACCGATGAAGGCGTGACGCATGCCTCGATGGAAGCGTCCAGCCACGGTCTCGACCAGTCGCGCCTCGACGGCGTCAAGCTCGCCGCAGCCGCCTTCACCAATCTCGGTCGCGATCACATGGATTATCATCCGACGATCGAGGACTACATGGCTGCCAAGATGCGGCTCTTCGATACGCTGCTGCCCAAGGGCAACCCCGCCGTGATCTTCGCCGACGATGCATGGTCGGAGCAGGCGATCAAGGCGGCGATCGATTCAGGACATGTCGTGCGCACGGTCGGCCGCAAGGGCGAATACCTGACGCTGAAGCGCGTCGAGCATTTCCGCCACAAGCAGGTCGCCGAAATCCACGCCGAGGGGCAGATTTTCGAGGTCGATATTCCGCTTGCCGGCGATTTCCAGGTGGCCAATGCGCTTGTCGCCGCCGGTCTTGCCATGTCCACAGGCGTGCCGGCCAAGGTCGCAATGGCCGCGCTTGAGAAATTGCAGGGCGCTTCTGGCCGCCTCGAGCTCGTCGGCCACACCAAGGACGGTGCGCTCGCTTATGTCGATTACGCCCATAAGCCCGACGCACTGTCGAATGTGCTGGAATCCGTGCGTCCGTTCACGACGGGCCGCGTCATCGTCGTCTTTGGCTGCGGCGGAGACCGCGACCGCGGCAAGCGGCCGATCATGGGCGAGATCGCCTGCCGGCTCGCCGATGTCGTTGTCGTCACCGACGATAATCCGCGTTCGGAAGAGCCCGCATCGATCCGCGCCGAGATCATGGCAGCAGCCCCTTGCGCCACCGAGATCCCCGACCGCGCCCAGGCGATCCGCGAGGCGGTCGCGATGCTGAACTCCGGCGACACGCTGATCGTTGCCGGCAAGGGACATGAAGAGGGGCAGACGATCGGTGGCGTCACGCTGCCGTTTTCGGATCACGCCGAGTTGCGCAAGGCTTTGGAGGAGCTGAAATCGTGAATTGGCTTTGGACAACGCAGGACATGATCACGGCCATGGCCGGGCGCCCGTTCGGCACCTTGCCGGAGGGGATTACCGGGATCGCGATCGACAGCCGCTCGATCCAGCCGGGTGAGGCCTTCTTCGCGATCAAGGGCGATCGGGTCGACGGTCATGACTACGCGTCGATGGCGATGGCCAATGGTGCTGCGCTGCTCGTCGTCAGCGAGGCGCGTCTGCCGGCCATGGGGCGCCTGACCGTGCCGATGATCGTCGTCGAGGACGTGCTTGTTGCGCTCGGCAAGCTCGGGCTTGCGGCGCGGGCGCGTTCGCGTGCGCAGATCATCGCGGTCACCGGCTCCGTCGGCAAGACAACCACCAAGGAGATGCTGCGCCGGGTTCTCGCGCCATCGGGCAAGGTGCATGCGTCGGTCGCGTCCTTCAACAATCACTGGGGCGTGCCGCTGACATTGGCGCGCATGCCGCTCGACACCTATTTCGGCGTCTTCGAAGTTGGCATGAACCACCCGGACGAAATCCGTCCGCTGGTCAAGATGATCGAGCCGCATGTCGCCGTCATCACCACGATCGCGCCGGCGCATCTCGGCAATTTCAAGAGCATCAAGGAAATCGCGACCGCCAAGGCCGAGATCTTCGAGGGCGTCGTGCCCGGCGGCCATGCCGTGCTCAACCGCGACAACGACCAGTTCAATTTCCTCGACCGCACGGCGCAGGCCTGCGGCATTCAGCACATTCACTCCTTCGGGCAACACGCCAAGGCCGATTTCCGCATGGCGGAATTCAACGGCGGCGACCAGAGCTCGACCTTGTGGATCACCATCGACGGCGAGACGCACGAGGTCGCGATCGGCGCGCCCGGCAGACACATCGCCGAGAACGCGCTGGCAGCCCTTGGCGTCGCCAGGATCGTCGGCGCCGACATGCAGTCGGCGATCTCAGCACTGGCAACATTGCAGGCCGAAAAGGGCAGGGGGCGTCGCCACAAGCTCTCGATCGGCCACGGCAGCTTCACCGTCATCGACGAAAGCTACAACGCCAATCCGACATCGATGCGCGCGGCAATCGCGCTGCTCGCCAGCTCCATGCCGACAGGATCGGGACGGCGGATCGCCGTGCTCGGCGACATGCTCGAGATGGGCGACTATTCGCAGAAGGTCCACACCGATCTCGCCGGGCCGCTGCTTGCCGCCGGCATCGAACATGTCTGGCTCGCCGGTCATGAGATGCTGGCGCTGAAGGAATCACTTCCCGAGAGCGTTTCGGTCGTGCATCGCGCGCAGACCGACGAACTCATCGACCACGTATTGAACTCTGTCGCGGTAGGCGACGTGCTGATGGTAAAATCGTCATTGGGCATCGGTTTCGGCAAGATTATTGCCGCGCTCCTTGACAAGTTCCCGCCATTTGCCGACACGCAACGCGAATTTTGAGCGGGTAAACAAGGGGCCCTGAATGCTGATTTGGCTAGTCGAACTGTCGGAACACCTGAAATTTCTGAACCTGTTCAGATACATTACGTTCCGCACGGGCGCCTCTCTCTTCACCTCCGCGCTGATCGTTTTCCTGTTCGGACCGATGATCATCAATTCGCTGCGCATCCGCCAGGGCAAGGGTCAGCCGATCCGCGCCGACGGGCCGCAGACGCACTTCAAGAAGGCCGGTACGCCGACCATGGGCGGCCTGATGATTCTCGCCGGCATCGTAGGTTCGTCGCTTCTGTGGGCGGATTTGTCGAACGTCTATGTCGTGGCGACGCTGCTCGTCACGCTCGGTTTCGGCGCGATCGGCTTCTATGATGACTATCTGAAGGTCAGTAAGCAGAGCCACAAGGGCTTCTCCGGCAAGGCGCGTCTCGGCATCGAGTTCGTCATCGCCGGCATTGCCGTCTATTTCATGATGCGGGCGTCGCTGGCCTCCGGCCCTGCGGGCTCCACCTTCGGTTCGTCGATCGCGTTCCCGTTCTTCAAGGACTTCCTGATCAACCTCGGCATCATGTTCGTGGTCTTCGGCGGCTTCGTCATCGTCGGCGCCGGCAATGCCGTGAACCTCACCGATGGTCTCGATGGTCTCGCCATCGTGCCCGTCATGATCGCGGCGGCCTCCTTCGGTGTCATTGCGTATCTCGCCGGTAACGCCGTCTTCGCGAACTACCTGCAGATCAACTTCGTGCCCGGCACGGGCGAGCTGTCGGTCGTTCTTGGCGCCGTCATCGGCGCCGGCCTCGGCTTCCTCTGGTTCAACGCGCCGCCCGCCGCCATCTTCATGGGCGACACCGGTTCGCTGGCGCTCGGCGGCACGATCGGCACGGTTGCCGTCGCCACCAAGCACGAGATCGTCATGGCGATCATCGGCGGCCTGTTCGTCATGGAAACGCTGTCTGTCATCATCCAAGTCGGTTTCTTCAAGATGACCGGACGCCGTGTGTTCCTGATGGCGCCGATCCACCACCATTTCGAGAAGAAGGGCTGGACCGAAAGCCAGGTCGTGATCCGCTTCTGGATCATCGCCGTCGGCCTTGCCATGCTCGGCCTCTCGACGCTGAAGCTGCGGTAATAAGATCATGATCCCGGTCACCACGCTTTCTGGAAAAAAGGTCGCGCTCTTCGGGCTCGGCGGTTCCGGCTTCGCCACTGCGCGCGCCCTGATCCTTGGGGGCGCAGAGGTGACGGCGTGGGATGACAACCCCGATAGCGTGACCAAGGCTGCGGCCGAGGGCATCCACACCGCCGATCTCCGAACGATCGACTGGAACGCGCAGTCGCTGTTCGTGCTGTCGCCGGGCGTGCCGCTCACGCATCCGAAGCCGCACTGGACGGTCGATCTGGCGCGTGCCGCCGGCGTCGATATCGTCGGCGATGTCGAGCTCTTCGTGCGCGAGCGCCGGGCGCATGCGCCCGATGCGCCGTTCATCGCCATCACCGGCACCAATGGGAAGTCGACCACCACGGCGCTGATCGCCCATATCCTGAAGTCGAGCGGCCGCGACACGCAGCTCGGCGGCAATATCGGCACGGCGGTGCTGACGCTGGAGCCGCCGAAGGCTGGTCGCTTCTATGTCGTAGAGTGCTCCTCCTACCAGATCGATCTCGCGCCGACGCTCAATCCGTCGGCCGGCATCCTGCTCAACCTCACGCCCGACCATCTCGACCGCCACGGCACGATGCAGCACTATGCCGACGTCAAGGAGCGGCTGGTCGCCGGCAGCGACGTCGCCATCGTCGGCGTCGACGACAGCCATTGCGAGATGATCGCCGACCGCATCGAGCGGGCAGGCGGCAAGGTCACGCGCATCTCCCGCCGCCATGTGCTCGCCGACGGCATCTATGCCGAGGGCACGATGCTCATCCAGGCGCATGCGGGTG
>Ga0307405_10000859_pt1 | contig 11985 bp, 9 predicted proteins | sample 322Cmetagenome_2_FD_203311 | JGI IMG/M metagenome (GOLD analysis project Ga0307405, IMG submission 203311) | Maize rhizosphere microbial communities from greenhouse at UC Davis, California, United States - 322HYB-C-1 | ecosystem: Host-associated > Plants > Roots > Rhizosphere > Soil | place...
CCCGGTGTGACCGTCACCAGCCAACTGGGCGCCAAGTGATCGCGGACACAAGCGGCGCTCGGCTAGACCTAGTCAGCGCCCAAGGGCTCTCCACCTGCTGCCTGGATACGCGCGTCAAGGTATGCAGGCAGGATCTCGCTATTGACCTGCTCCCAGTTCTCCACAAGCGCCGTGCACGGCAGATTGGGGTAGAGCGGCGTCATCGGCTTGCCGGCTACCTGCGATAGCAGCGATTGGAGGGCGTCGGCATCGGTTGGTCGGCCGGTCTGTCGCAGGGCTTCGAGGTTGAACTGCACGTGGCCCCAGGTCGGGTTCAGGGTGAGTAGATTGATCCTGCCGGCGGAATAGCTGCGGACGCCCCGGGCATCCTTCGCCTCGACGTTCACGGTGGTTGCCCACTGGTCGAGGAGCCGGACCGCCTCATGGATCTCGGGGGCTGCCTGCTCCATCCGCTCCGCGAACGGCACGCTTGCCTGGGAGCCCATCGCCTTCTGGCGTTCGGCGGCCGCTGTCTGGCCGAGTACGCGCGGGGCCAGGGTCTTGACGCCGCCGCCGAGGAACTGCCGAAGCTCAACCGCCAGCACTTCAGCCGGGTCCATCTGTTCGTTCAAGAACTCCACGATCCGCTGCAGCTCCGGCGGGATCCGGTCGGCGACGAACACCATCCGCACCCGGCCCGCCTGCAGGTTGGTCTTGACCCTGGCCCAGAACGCCTCCGCGCTGTCCTCCTGGCCGGCCAGCTCAACGATCGCCTGCATGGGGTCGTCTCCGCGCTCCCCGCAGGTGCGCTCAAAGGCCGCCTGGATCGCCTCCACCGGCCAGTACAGGACCGCGTTGGCGGCATAGTCCAACATCTGGCCGACGACCTCCCGGCGGATGCGGGTGTCGCTGGAGCGCTTGACCTCAACGATGGTTGGCACGGCGTCCTGATCCAGGAAGACGTGGTCGGCGCTCCACTGGGCGCCGCCACCGAGTCGGCTTGGCAGGCCCGCCTCGCGGGTGACAAGCGCCCAACGGCGTGGTTCGGCCGGGCTCATCTGCCGGCCGGCGAGCAGGCTGGGATACTGCTCCAGCAGCCGCTGCAGCAGCTCCTCCGACTCGTAGGGCTGTTCGGTGAGCTCCAGCAGGGCGCCGTCCTCCTGAATTAGGTAGATGCCCTCCCCGGTCATCGCCGGCCTCCAGGCTGTATCGACGAGAGACAGGCGTCCACGATACGGGGAGACCAATCCGATGAGCGAGACAGCAATCCTCGCTCAGCTTGGAGGTGCTGTGAGCCTTGCGCAAGGCGGCGCACGACCGCAGTAGCGGTCTGGAGGAGCAATGTCCGAGCGCAGGAGGAAATCTCTTAGCTGAACCCCAAGCTGAGATTTGGCCGATCGCCGCCGTTATTTGGCTCGTTACCTCGAAGCTCGACTGTTGCCGCATGGTGATATTGCGGTGGCGCACTGAAACCGCTATTGCAGTCCTCCGTACCGCGAACGACGTAGGAGATGTCATCAGTTCGCGGCACTGCGAAAGAGAGAGGACCTGTTAGGTTCCGCTCTTCTGGCAGTCGGCCTGATCGGGCGTCGGTCTGAACAGACTGTCGCCTTCGCTGCTCGGTTTCGGGGGGGAACCATGAAACTCTTGCGTCCATTGGCGCTTATCGTGTGCGCGCTGGTCTCGGTCTTGACTTTCTCGCCGTTGGCCCACGCCGCCCCGGGCGACCAGGGAATCGGCACCCTGACCATCGTTTTCAACACGCCCGAGGGAGTGCCCGGGCTTACTGAACTGGTCACCAACGGCGGCGTGGTAGCCGGGGTGGCCGCGAAGGCCCTGACCGGGACAACGTCCTCCACCACCCTGTCCGTCCCGGCAGGGGTCTACAAGATCGAGCCGAGACCCGTCATGGCCGCCGGTCTCCGCTACATCGGCATCCCAGATTCCAACGCGGTCAACATGACGGCTGGCGCCAAGCGCACCATAACGGTGAGGTACGGGCTGTCCAAGGGCCTGCAGCACTTGGAGGTGACCGATCTGGCTGCTGACAAGGTCGCGCTTTCGTGGCAGTTGCCTGCCGGCAGCTCGCTGGAAGTGCGCCGAACCGAGGGCGCTGTGGCAGCAAGGTCCCCGTCGCAAGGGACCGAGGTCATTCCTACCGGCTCCACTGTGACCGACACGGGCCTCAAGCCCGGGGTTCAGTACAACTACTCGTTCTGGGTGCGTCCCGGTGACAGCGCGTTCGGGGTCACGCAATCGAATGGCCCGGTGGTGTTCTCGGTTGGCACTCCGGATCCCAACGACCCGACCAAGGCTACGTACGGCGCGATTCCGGGCACTAGGTTCATGGACGCCGCCCAACTGGCCGAGATCGTGCCGCTCGGGGACGGCGTCCGCGTCACCCTTGCCAGCGGAGTTCCCACGCCCGCACCCGGGACCGCGCTGATCCTTCCCATCTCGGACGTCCTGCGCGGCGGTTACCTAGGGGTCGTCACCTCTGTGTCCGCCGACGGCCGCATCGTGACGTTGCGGGCTGGTGGTCTTGGGGATGCCTTCGACTTCTATGGGCTCGACGTGCCCGACACGTCCAAGGCGGCGGTCCAACAGCTTCCTGCTGCGGCGCCGACCACGTCGAAAAACACCCAGCCCTCACCCAACATGATCAAGCAGCAGAAGGCTAAGGCCAGCCGCGCGGTGGCGAACGGTGCCGCAAAGTCGGCCTCCCCTCAGACGGCAGCAGCTGGGCTGACAAGCACGGAGAAAGGTCTCGACCAGCAGGTGAAGCCCGAGTGCGGCGTGGACATCCCTACCGAGGCCATCGACTTCAAACCCAAGTTCGGGCTTAGTGGTCACTTCTCGGTCTACATGACGAAGAAGCATGTCGCGTGGTGGGAGGTCCCAACTGGCGTCACGTGGGACATCGAGCAGGTGGTCACGGTGTCGGGCGCCATGAAGATCGACGTCAAGTTGTTGTACAAGTGCCAGGTCACGGTCAACCCGATCATGGCCACCTTCTCGGGGATATCCATCTACCTCAAGCCCACCGTCGAGGTCGGGGTCGGTGGCTTGCTCAAGGTCTCCAATGTGGGTGTCGCGCTGACGACGGGTTTCCAGACCCAGGGTCACGTGGGCTTCGACGGGAGCAACAACATCTCGGGCAAGAAGCTCGCCACCGCGACTCCCCTGACGCCGGTGTACGAAGCGGGGGGAACCGCCATTACTGGCAAGATCAGCGCCACGGTGCTCATTGGTCCGGGCGCGGGCTCCGCGGATGTCGGTGTGATCGTGGGCATCGGCGGCGAACTCTCGCCACTTGACATGACTGTGACGTTCACGCTCCCGCTGACTGCCGGGGCGTCGCCGTGCTTCTCGTTCGAGGCGACCTACACGATCGGGGCCATCGTCTCGGCCCGGGCGTGGCTGGGCCCGATCAGCTTCGAGGGCACCTACCCGATTCCGGCGCTCACTGGCACCTCGCCCTACGCCAACTCGCCGTTCCACCTCCCAACGGACTGCGACAAGGTCGCCACGCCCCCTGAATCCATCATCGGAAGCGGCGTGACCAAGGTGGGCGATAACGTCACCGGCAGCCCGGACCAGATGGGTTACGTTGACGGATTCGCGCCCGGCACAAAGACGTGGGTGCTCAGCACGGGCAAAATTTCCGACGCCCAGGGCGTCCCTTCGTACTTCGCCAGTAGCAGCATGGGGATGCCAGGGGATCCGACGCTGTCAGACCTGTCCGGACATCAGACGTATGACGCCGCCGGCTACACGGTCACGGTCGTCCCCACGGGTCATTCCCTCAAGGTGAAGTACGTCTTCGCCAGCGAGGAGTACCCGGAGTACGTCGGGACTGGCTACAACGACGTGATGGCTGTCTTCGTCAACGGCACGAACTGCGCTCTGGTGCCCGGCACAACGACTCCGGTTTCGATCAATACTGTGAACGCCGGAGCTAACTCGCAGTACTACGTCGACAACCAAACGGGGGCTTCGGGCTATGGGACCACCTATGACGGCCTCACGACGCCACTGGTGTGCTCTGCCCCAGTGACCCCGGGCGTCCCAGCGACCGTGCGCATCGTCGTGGCGGACGCCAGCGACTCGATCTACGACAGCGCCGTGGCCTTGCTCGACCAAGGCATCTGGTCCGAGTGACCAACGAGCACGGACGGGGATACCCGCCGCCTCCGGCGGACACCAAGGTCCCGGGTATCCCCCCCGCCCCACTCCCCGGCCCGTCGGCCCAGGCGCTCTTCATCCGTGTCATTCTGGCCTTCGGCGCGGCCATCGGTGGTGGGCTCCTCGCCTCGAGCCTGCTGCGGATGGCGTCCCTGCCCCAGGGAGTCCCGGCACTCGTGCTCGGGCCACTGTCGCTGCTCGCCTTGTGGGCGATCCTGCGGATGCTGGGTCCGGTCGGCGACCGCCTCGTGGCTGAACTGTCACGCGGGTACACCTCGCTGCTCATGCCCTTCGGCGGGTTCACCACCAACCGCGGACGCCGCAACTGGCTGATCGGCTTCCGGACGCCTTGGGACTTCGATACGGTGTGGGTGCTGGACCGTCGAGGCAAGGTCATTCGACCACCCCGCCGCCCGGGAACGGCTCCCGGGTTCCATCCGTCTCCCACACGACCCGGCGCGCAGGAACTGTGGACGGGCAGAGTCTGGACGGGGGTCTACCGCTGAGATCCGGTATGGTTTATTGAGTTTTCGGGATCAGGGTGACACAACCTCAGCGCCGTAACCTGCGGCTTCGCGCAGAAGGGCGTCACTCCAACTGTGTAAACTCAATAAAATAGGCCGCTCGAACGAGTCCGCAAGGATCCCAGCCTGCGACTCGGCCATACGAAGACCGAGGTTTGAGATGGCCTGTCCTCTCCGCCACGGACTAAGGTCGCGGCAAAGGTGGGCTACCGAGCGGAGGCCGATGAGCTACGAGGAGCGCGCCCAGTGTTGCATCTGACTATTCGGGCGGCCTGGCATGACCGGGCCTGGGATGGCGCCGTCTGCAACCACCCGACTGCTAACGCCTTCTGTCTTGCCTTGGACCGCGTCCGCGAGGAACGCGACGATGCGCATGAGGAAGCGATCGCTGGACGTCATTGGGGTGACCTTGAGGGGACGGCTCAGCCGCCATGCCGCGCAGAGGCTGGGGCGTTCATGTCAGCCCGGGAGTGGACTCGTGTCCTCCCTCACCCGTACCAGGAGCTAGCCAAGGCCCGAGACACGCACGGGCATCTCCGACCAACACCTGTCAAGGTGCCACCGTACTCAACGTTCGCGGTGCCCTTTGCATGGATGACGCGCCGGGACCAGGAAGAGATCGCCAACCGTCTTCCCGACCGGCTCCCCGACGACCGCGAGCCGCCATTCAACACCGCCTGGGTCTTTGGCCGGCAACGCCAGGAGGCGCTGCTTAACACGTTCTTCGACGCGCTCACCCCGAGTCAGTCGCAGGTGTTTTTCTACACGAAGGAAGGCCAGCCGATTAGTGATGCCATCCGGCGGCTCGTCGTCGGCGTGGGACGGGTGACGAGGGTCGGACCAGTGCTTGAGTACAAGGGCGAAGGAACCAAGCCCGTCTACCCGATGTGGGATCGGCTGATTCACCACTCAATCCGACCGGATGGCGTCGATGGCTTCGTCCTTCCCTACCACGCGTACTTGGTGAAGACCGGGGATCCGGATGAGGACGCGCGCCGCCTCGACCTGCTCAGTGAGATCGCTGTCGTTCCCGAGCCCGCACATACGCGGGTGTTCTCGTACTTCTCGGAACACGCCTCATCCGACGTGGCTCTGTCGACGCTTGTGCGGTGCCTTGAGTCCGTCCGGCTGATCCGGCGGCACGGAATCGCTGAGGGGCCCTGGGATCAGCGAGAGGACTGGCTGAACGAGCAGATCGCTCAAACCTGGGTGGACCGTGGCGCCTTCCCGGGTCTCGGGTCGGCGCTGGAGGCGCTCGGCATGCGCTTGGGCACAGCCCTTGCGTTGGAACTCGTCGCCAGCGGGCAGGTGGCTTCTGACGCCGACCCTTGGCCGGTGGTCGACGCCATGCTGAGGGGAGAGACTGAGCCGCCGCAACGGGCCTACGCAGCGGACCTCGCGGCAGTGCGGGCGACGTGGGCGAAACTCACGGCTGAGCGTCGGAGCGTCCTTGAACTCCTATCGCGGTTCGCTCTGACGCCGCAGCAGGCCGTCAAATGGTTCGACGTTGCCCGTCGGAACGCCGGCACGACCGCGAAGGTCGGTGATGGCGAGCTTCTCGACAATCCTTATCGCATCGCTGAGTGCGACCTCGGCGCCATCGGCGAGCCAGCAGTCTCCGTCGGAAGCATCGATCGGGGCCTCCTGCCGGATCCCGCGATCGCCGTCAAGTGCCCCGTTCCCGAGCGGTCACGTATCGAGAGCGCAGCCGACCGGCATCGGGTCCGTGCGGCAGCCGTCAGTGTCTTGCGGGCAGCATCCAGCGACGGCGATAGCTTGCTGAGTGCGGTTGAAGTCCTCACGCGCATGGGGCGGCTGGACCTCGCAAGACCCTGCATCGTGCCGCTCGATTGGTTTCCCGGGAATGAGAGGTTCCTCGACCCGGTCGTCAAACAGATCGACGTCGAGGTCCCAACGGAAGATGACGCGGGATCGCAGCGTCTCTTAGCGCTGCAGCTGGAAGACCATGCGAACACCGAGGCGCGTCTGGCGCGCATCCTCTTGAAGCGTGCAGCGAAGCAGCTCCATCCGTGGGAACCGACTGGCGCGAACTCCTCACCGAGGCCATCCGCCGTACCGGTGCCCAGGTTGACCTGGCGAACTCGCGACACGTCGACGCGCTTGAGGAGCAGGAGCAGGCGCTCGAACGAGTCACGACCCATCGCCTCGGGGTCTTGGTCGGCCGTGCCGGGACTGGCAAGACGTCCGTTCTTGGTGCTCTGGTGCGCTGCCCGGAGATCGCCAGGGATGGAGTGCTGCTCCTGGCTCCGACAGGTAAGGCACGTGTGCGTCTTCAACGAGCGACGGGTCACGAAGCGAGCACGATCGCGCAGTTCCTCTATCGCCTTGATCGCTACGACGGCGCCAGACAGCGCGTGCTCTTCTCAAGCCGCCAAACACATCGTAAGGAGAAGACCGTCGTCATCGACGAGTGCTCGATGCTCACCATGGACGACCTCTACGCCGTGCTGAGCGCCCTGGATCTTGGACACGTCGAGCGACTGATCCTCGTAGGCGACCCGAACCAGCTCCCTCCAATCGGCGTCGGCAGGCCCTTCGCCGACCTAGTTGGCGTGCTGGACGAGCCATCAAGTGAAGATGAGCGGCTCGCTGCAGAGGTACGTGCCCGCTTGACCGTTGAAGTGCGCACGGCGCTGGGTGGCCCATCGGATGCCCTTCGACTGGCCGCGTGGTTCACCAACGAGCCACAGCCCAAGGATGCCGACAGGGTCTTGAGTCGACTGGAACTTCATGAAGCCTTCAACGATCTTGAGATCGTCCTGTGGAAAACGCCGGAGGAGCTGCGTCTCCGCATCGAGGAGCAGCTCCAAGCCCAGCTCGGCCTCACATCGCCAACAGACATTGCAGGATTCGATCATGCTCTTGGCCTGACCAAGGAGGGATGGATTCCCTTCGACGCTCCCGATGGCGCAGAGGGGTTTCAGATTCTCTCGCCTGTCCGCATGCATGCTCATGGTGTCCACGACCTCAATCGGTGGCTCCAGCGTCGCTTCCGCCCGAGAAGGGATTGGGAGCAGACGATGGGGGAGGAGGAGATCGGGCCGAAGGACAAAGTCATCCAGCTCCGCAATCAAAAGCGAGACGGCTGGAGTCCGCAAGGTGGCTCGCAGGAGGAGTACCTCGCCAACGGCGAGATCGGAACGGTCGCCCGATACAAGCCAAAGGGCCGATGGTTCGACGTGGCCTTCGCTGGCCGGCCGGGACTGACCTTCGGCTACAAAGGATCGAGCTTCGGCGAAGACGGGGGGCCGCTCGAACTCGCGTATGCGCTGACGGTCCACAAGGCCCAGGGAAGCGATTTTGGAACCGTCTTCTTCGTCCTACCACAGACCCGGATGCTCTCCCGAGAGCTCCTCTATACGGGCCTCACCCGATCGAAGGCCAAGCTCGTGCTGTTCGTCGAGGGGGACGACAGCTCCGGCCTCTACGACCTAACCCTGCCGACAAAATCCGAAACGGTCCGCCGCAACACCAACCTCTTCAGATCGGTCGTACGCGAGGACGCCGACCAGACTCCCTATGCCGAGCACCTCATCCATCGGCTCTCGGATGGCCGTATGGTTCGGAGCAAGTCCGAGCTCGCCATCGGCATCGAGCTGCAGCGCCTTGGGATGTGGGAGCGGTGCTACTACGAGCGCCCCCTCGATGGTGTCGCGACCGGCGGCCGCGTGCGCCCTGACTTCACCTTCATCGACGCCGCTGGTGATCCCATCGTTTGGGAGCACCTCGGCATGCTCGACAAGGAGAGCTATCGGCAGTCCTGGGACTGGAAGCAAGAGTGGTACGCGACGAACGGCTTCACGCTCGGCGAGAACCTCTTCACCACCGAGGATGACGCGGCGGGTGGGCTGGATCAGACGCAGATCACACGAACCGCCCGAGAAGTGGAAGCCTTGCTTTAGGGCCTGCGCCAGTAGGCGGGTCGTCATGGCTGGGATCCCATAGCAGCGGGGCTTCTATAGGGATGCTGGCGACTGGGTCGATGCTCGACGAGCATCTCGAGCACATACGACAGCCCGCGCTCGGCCCACCAGACCCCGTCGTCCTCAAGCTGGGGGGCCACGACCGCCTCGGTGTCAGGCGTCAAGTCGGCCAGATCGGTCCGGGCTGGCGCCCAGATCATCAACTCGTCGTCGTAGCCGTCCAGCTGCTGGACGACCTGGGCAAGCGTCAGGCCGCCCTCGCTCAACTCGCACCTCCCCAGCTGCCGATAGACACCCAATTCTTGCTCAGTCCAAACTGTTAGGAGCTGTAAGCCGGGGGGGCCGACGCAACAGGTGACGGCCCCCCCGCGGCTCTGTGAGGCGAGGCGCAACCTTCGCCGCATTGGTTGTCGCCTTGCCCTGGCCACCGGCCGTCAGCAGCCACCGCCCTCAAGCAGGGTGCAGAGCCGCCGGGCGCTGACGGCGAACCCGATGCTCTCGGCATCCTGCCCGGTCGCGAGATCCCGGAGCTTCCAGGTGGTCACGCCAAGGACCTCGCCATGGCGGTTCAATAGGGGCCCACCCGAGTTGCCATGGTTGATGGCCGCATCGGTCTGGATCAGGTGCCCGCGGACCGCCGACACCACTCCTGCGGTCACGGTGTTCTCCAGCGACACACCCGACACCCCAGGCGACCCGTAGGCGACGACCGGTGCCCCGACCTTGGCGGGGTGGTTGTGTTCAAAGGCCAGCGGTAGCACTGGCAGGCCGGTCGCGGGCAGCTTTATCAGGGCCAAGTCGTCGTCCTCCTGCCAGTTCCACACCTGGCCGCGCCATGAATGGCCGCCCTGGCGCACGGTGACGAAGTGGCGGTCCTGGTAGGTGTCCTCGGCGATGACGTGGTGGTTGGTCGCTACCCACGTACTGCCGTCGGCGTCACCGACGACGAACCCGGACCCCTGGCCGGTGGTGGCCTCGATGGTGACCACCGACGCTCGGGCGCCAGCAGCGACCTTGCCTACATCCAGGCGACTGCCGGCGTCATGCTCAAGTGCGGACAGGCGCCCACCCAGGCGAGCCACCTTGGTGTCGAGCCGCTCCTGGTCGGCCTGACGTTTGGTGTCGGCCGCGGCGAGCTGCCGCTCCAGCCGGTTGAGGTCGCCCCGCTGGTCGACGGCTATAACGCCAGCCCCCAGGACCACCAGCACGGTCATGACCAATGCCGTTGTCCGTGCCCGCAGAAGCACAGCAACCCGGCGTCGCATCGCTGACCCTCTCACCTGGTCGCCCTCGCCCGGCTGCCATGCGGGCGGCTGCTGGGTCGGTTGGGTGGGCTGGGACTGGGTGGGGTGGGTCGGGGCCGACATGGTGGGTACTGCCTTTCTGCTGGCTCGGTCCAGCGCTGTACTCTGGACGTCCACGGCTCGGCCGAGGCGCCCGGGCCATGAGTTGTCGAGCAGACCCAAGAACCAGACCACGCGCCGCTCCAGGTCGGCCCCCACCGCATCGAGTGGGCCGGCGACCGGGCGGTCACCGCTCCTCGGCGTCGGCGGCTTGCCGCAAGGCCGGGTTCGGCTTTGGCGTGCCGTCGCCCAGCCTCCCAGGCAGCGTTGCGGTCCAGGGCGTCGCCGTCGGCGTACGACGGCGGGCCCGCGTACAGCGCGGCCGGGCAGGATCGGGTGGCAGGTGCTAGTGATGCTCGCCCGGGCTGCGGATCGCGCTCGGGTGACTAAACAGTACGAGCTAGTCTGTAAGGCGGAGATAAGCCCGTTCGCACGGAAGGGGACCTCTGGGGTGAGAGGGCCGGCCGCTTCAGGGGCCTCACAACGGTGGCCAGCCTGTCGCGTCCGGGTCGAGCCCGACCCGGGCCAGGACCTCGCGGGCCAGCTCGGCTTGCTCCTGGGGGGCGACCAGCAACACGTCGGCCAGGATCGCGTCGGCCCCAGCAGCCGCGGCCCGTACCGGAGCCAGGTCGGTTCGAGCACCCGGTAGACGGTCCGCAACGCCTCGACCATCTGCCGGTCGCGGAGCAGGCGGGCCTGGGCCTCGTGCGCCTGGGCGGCCGTGTCCAGCTCATCATCGGCGGCGGGCGGCCAGAAGCCAGGCGTGCGCCAGGTACAGCCGGCGCCGGCCAGTCATCCCGGCCGTGCCGGGTGGTGGCCGCCTCAACTACGCCCACCTTGCTCGTGATGGCTCGTCCGGCCCCGTCCGAAACCTGCAGTTCAGGAGGGCGATTGGGCGGGGCCGGCAGGTACTCGGGTTGGGTTAGTCCGGCGTCATCCGGGGTCGTCCGTGAGCATCGGCTGAGCACGGAAGGCCGCGATTCTGCTGGACTGGAGTGGCTGACGGTCAGTCGATCTGATTGTGCCAGCGCCCGGCCATGCAGGAGTCGGCGGCAGCGACCGTCGCCCGCCTGGTGTTCGGCTCCTGACGCCCGGCGTGAGCAAACGGTGAGCATTCGACCCACCAGCCCCCGTCACTGGCGCGGCGGCACCCGCTCTGACCAGCGCCGATAAGGACGAGGCGGGGCGGAGGAGGTGGGATTCGAACCCACCATTCTTGGGATATGGGGCCGCCCGCCTCACGCTGCACTGATCACCGAATCCGGCCCCTGAGCAGCCGAAACGGGCATCCTCAGTACCGCTTGCCCCCGCTCATCGTTACGCGTCATTTCTCGTTCGATTGTGGCCCCGCCGTGGCCCCGCCGTGGCCCCGGGCCCCGCCCTCACGTTCCTATCCGCCACATTCAGCGGGGCCGCACCCGATAGCAGCGGGCCGGCCCCATGGGACACGAGGAGCACGCCTCATGCCCAAGCAAGACCCTATCGCCGCCCGGCGGCTGCTGGTAGCCCAGGTCCGCGACCTGGCCACCGGCGTCGGCCTGGCCATCCGCACCGCCCGCGCCCTGCACCTGCCGGTCGAGCCCGGCGTCCCCCAGGGCCGCGATGCCCTCATTCTCTGGGCGCACCTGCTCGACGACGTGGTGCCGTAACGCCTCAAAGGCCGTAAGCGCTTCTTCTGGTGCCAAGGCCTTGCCTTGGGGGGTACGGACGCCCCCGGTCGCTACCACGGCCGGGGGCGTTCGCCATTACCCGCTCGTTAGCCATGACCCAGAGGATGCTCAGGGTGGAGGCACAGGCGAGCTTGGCGAGGGGGCAACGATGGCGGACCCGCGGCGGATGACCCCTGAGGAGCACGGCCAGGCCCACGCGCTGCTGGTCACAGCGGTCACCGATCCCGACTGGCAAGCGGCCAGCCAGGCCCTGGATGACCTGATGGGCAAGCTGCTGGTGGTCCGTCGGCTGCTGGAGGCCGAAGAGCGCCTCCCGCAGCGGGCGCCGCGACGTAACGGC
>Ga0307405_10000860_pt1 | contig 11984 bp, 10 predicted proteins | sample 322Cmetagenome_2_FD_203311 | JGI IMG/M metagenome (GOLD analysis project Ga0307405, IMG submission 203311) | Maize rhizosphere microbial communities from greenhouse at UC Davis, California, United States - 322HYB-C-1 | ecosystem: Host-associated > Plants > Roots > Rhizosphere > Soil | place...
CGTCATCTCGCGCCCGACGTGCCGATCACCGTGGTCGTGCGCGCGGCGGACAACGAGCTGCTCGCTCACCAGGCCGGCGCGAACAACGTTATCAACCCCGTGCGGTTCACCGGGCTGCTGCTCGCCGGCAGCGTCCAGGGCATGCATATTGCCGACTATATGGCCGATCTCGCCTCGGTCACCGGGCGGGTCCACCTCGTCGAGCGGCCGGTATCGCCCGAGGAGATCGGCAAGTCGATCGACCAGCTAGCGACGGGCGGCCGCGGCCTCAGGGTCTATCGCAACGGTGCGGCACTGGGCTTCTGGGAATCGGAAGCCCAGCGGCTGCAACTCGGGGACGTGGTGGTCGAGATCCGCCCGACCGCGGAAACCGAAGCCTAGCCAAGCAGCCAGAACACGGCGCCCATCGTCAGATAGCCGGCGAGCCAGTACCCTGCGTCGATCATCGCGACGCGAGTCGGCACCCTGATGTGCGTGAAGCTGATCCAAAGTGCGGGAATCACGAATGCCAGCGCGAGCCCGCCCGACATCATGAAATAGAGCCAGGGCTTGGCCGTCAGCGTCTCCTCCCCGATGCGCGCGAACATGTGCCCCATCATCACTGAGGTCAGCAGCAGCAGCCCGCCGGTAATCGCCGCGACTCGCTCGGGCCGAGAGCGCGCCAGGATCTTCCCCGGCGCCACCTTGCGCGCCTTGGCCGGCCCGAACAACGGGCCGAACCATGCGAAAGCAAGCAGCCCCGCGGCCAGTGCCGCAACGACGACCGCAACCCAGTTGACCGGACCCAAGACGTTTCTCCTTCGCCTTTTCTTACACGGTAGCGCAAAGCGCGCCACAGGTGTAGGGCGCGCCGCGCAATGGCTTCCAACCCCAACACCACGATTCCCGGCCAAAAGAAGGTCGGCATGGTCAGCCTCGGCTGTCCGAAGGCGCTCGTCGATAGCGAACGCATCCTCACGCGCCTGCGGGCCGATGGCTACGCGATGAGCCCCGACTACGCCGGAGCCGACGTCGTGCTGGTCAACACCTGCGGCTTCCTCGACAGCGCGAAGGAGGAGAGCCTGGCCGCGATCGGCGAGGCGATCGCGGAGAACGGCCGCGTGATCGTGACGGGCTGCATGGGCGAGGAAGCCGACGCGATCCGCGCCGCGCATCCGGCCGTCCTCGCGGTCACCGGCGCTCATCAGTACGAGCAGGTGGTCGAGGAAGTGCACCGGGCCGCTCCGCCGAGCCAGGGGCCGTTCGTCGACCTGATCCCCCAGCCCGACGTGAAGCTCACGCCGCGCCACTACAGCTATCTGAAGATTTCCGAGGGCTGCAATCACTCCTGCGCCTTCTGCATCATTCCGCAGCTTCGCGGGAAGCTCGCCAGCCGCCGGATCGACGCGGTGCTGCGCGAGGCGGAGAAGCTCGTCGCGGCGGGCACGAAGGAACTGCTGGTCATCAGCCAGGACACTTCGGCCTACGGCGTCGACATCCGCCACGAGAGCCGCCAGTGGCGCGGCCATGAGGTGCGGGCGCACATGACCGACCTCGCCCGCGAGCTCGGCACCCTGCGCACGCCGGAGGGCCAGGTGCCGTGGGTGCGGATGCATTACGTCTATCCCTATCCGCACGTCGACGCGGTGATCCCGCTGATGGCGGAGGGGCTGCTGACGCCCTACCTCGACATCCCGTTCCAGCACGCCAGCCCGAAGGTGCTGAAGGCGATGAAGCGCCCGGCGAACGAGGCCAAGGTGCTCGAGCGCCTGAAGGCCTGGCGCGCGATCGCGCCCGACATGACCATCCGCTCCAGCTTCGTGGTCGGCTTCCCCGGCGAGACCGAGGACGACTTCCGCTATCTGCTCGACTGGCTCGAGGAAGCGCAGCTCGACCGCGTCGGCGCGTTCCGCTTCGAACCGGTCGAAGGCGCCGCGGCCAATGCCCTACCCGACCCAGTGCCCGAAGAGGTCAAGGAAGAGCGCTACGCCCGGCTGATGGAAGTGACCGAGCGGATCAGCGCGGCCAAGCTTGCCGCCAAGGTCGGCCGTACCCTGCCCATCATCATCGACGAAGTCGGCGAACCGGATGAAGACGGCGACCTCGGCGCCACCGGCCGCAGCCAGGCCGATGCGCCCGAAATCGACGGCCAGGTATTCCTGCGCAATGTGCCTGAAACGCTCCGGCCCGGCGATTTCGTCGACGCGCTGATCGAGGACGCCGACGCGCACGATCTCTACGGCGTGCCCGCCTGATCTGTTGACGACGTGTGACACGGCGGAACCGCTGAATTCCGCCGTTTTCGGATGCGGCGGGCTCCGAAGATCACGGCAGATGTGACCATCGACCGTCACCCGGTCGCTCTTATTGCAAATGACTATCATTGACCTTCGCGCCCGCTCCGCATAGGCGGCGGCGCATGCGCCGTAGCACTATTCGCACCTGGTATCTGGTTCACAAGTGGAGCAGCATCGTGCCCACGGTGTTCCTGCTTATGCTCTGCCTGACGGGACTGCCGCTGATCTTCCATGACGAGATCGAGGCGCTGGAGGGGGTCGATTACGAGACCGCCCTGCCCGGCGCGCCCTCGGCGGAAAGCGGGGTGCCGCTCGACACGATGCTCGAAACCGCGCTGGCCGAGCGGCCGGGTGAAGTGCCGCTGTTCATGGCCTTCAGCCAGGAAAGCCCGCTACTGACCGTCACCACCGGCCCGACGCCCGACGCGGCGAGCGAGGACATGACGCTGCTGTTCTTCGACCGCGCGACGGGCGAATCGCTCGGGCCCGCGCCGGGCGGCGGGGTGATGGATTTCCTCCTCCAGCTCCACACCGACATGTTCCTCGGCCAGCCGGGCATGTGGTTCCTGGGCGTAATGGGCGGGCTGTTCGTGGTCGCGCTGGTTTCGGGCACAGTGCTCTATGCGCCGTTCATGCGGCGGCTGCGGTTCGGCACGCTGCGGATGGACAAGAGCCGGCGCGTGGGGCGGCTCGACCAGCACAACCTCAGCGGGATCGTGATCCTTGCCTGGGCACTGGTCGTAGGTGGCACCGGCGTGATTAACGCTTTCGCCGATCCGTTGACCGACGCCTGGCGCGAGGGCGAGCTTGCCGCGATGACGGCCGAGCATGGCGGCGCCAAGGCCGTCGCGCCAGCGGACTACGGCTCGCTCGATGCCGCAATGGCCGAAGCGCATACGGTATTGCCCGGCCGCAACCCCCAGTTCATCGCGTTCCCTGGCGGCGGCTGGAGCACCGCGCGCCACTACGCCGTGTTCTTCCAGGGCGACCGGCCGCTGACCGAGCACCTGCTCACCCCCGCTCTGATCGATGCCGCAAGCGGCGAGCTGGTCGATGCGCGCGCCATGCCTGCGCTCAACCAGGCGCTGATGATGTCCAAGCCGCTCCATTTCGGCGACTATGGCGGGCTGCCGCTCAAGGCGCTCTGGGCGCTGCTGACGTTGGCGACGATCTGGGTGCTGTGGACCGGGGTGCTGCTGTGGTGGCGGCGCTCGCCCGGCGAAGTCGAGCGGCGCGTGGCCGAGATCCACGGCGGCGCGGAAGGGCAGCTCGCGTGAAGCCGTTCGCCCCTTCGCAGGGCCGCCGCGCGCGCCAAGGCCTTACCGGCGTGTTCGCGCTGCCGCTGGTGCTGTTCGGGGCGAGTCTGGCCGGGCTCATCCTCGGCCTGACCGGCGAGGGCGCGCCCGACGTGCTCGCCTGGGCCCTCCTCTCGCTTCCCGTTTTCGCGGTCTGCGTCGCCTGGCGGCGGCGCGGCCGATCTTCCTCACCAAAGAAAGACCCGACATGACCGTTCGTTATGCCTTCACGGCCTCCGCCCTCGCGCTCGCAGCCGCCGCGCCCGCTTTCGCGCAGGAGAGCGCCCCGGAGAGTACCTCCGAGAGCACCGGCCAGAGCACGAACGACATCGTCGTCACCGCACAGCGCGAGAACGCGACCGAGATAACCAATGGCGGCGATGCCGGCGTGCTGGGCAACAAGCATGCGGCGGATCTGGCCTTCTCGATCCGCAGCTTCGATGAATCACTGATTCTCAACCAGCAGCCGCTGACGCTGGGCGAAGTGCTCGACAACGATCCGACCGTGCGCACGACCTACGGCTTCGGCAACGCGGCCGAACTGTTCGTGATCCGCGGCTTCGCATTGTTCGGCGACGACGTCGGGCTGAACGGCCTCTACGGCATTGCCCCGCGCCAGATCGTCGCGCCCGAGCTCTACGACAGCGTGCAAGTGCTGAACGGCGCGAGCGCGTTCCTCAACGGCGCGGCGCCGGGCGGGTCGTCGCTCGGCGGGTCGGTGAACCTCAAACTCAAGCGAGCCGGGTTTGACCCGCTGACACGCGCCACGCTCGGCTACACCTCGGGCGCGCACTTCGGCGGCAGCTTCGATGTCTCGCGCCGGTTCGGCGACAACGGAGAGTGGGGTCTGCGCATCAACGGCGCCTATCGCGACGGCGAGACCTCGGTCGACCGCGAGGACCGGCGGACCCAGGTGATTGGCGGTGCGCTCGACTACGACGGCGGCAACTTCCGCGCGGCGCTGGACCTTGCCTATCAGAATGTGCGGATCGATGGCCTGCGGCCGAAGGTGACGCTGGGCGAGGACGTCAACGCGATTCCAGCCGTACCCGAGGCCGACGCCAACCAGGCGCAGGATTACACCTATACCGAGATGCGCGACGTGTTCGGCACGCTCAGCCTCGAATGGGACATCGCCGACAACGCGCTGCTCTATGCCAGGGCCGGCGCGCGCGACGGACGCGAGGACGGGAATTACGGCGGCATCACGCTGACCGACGCTGTGACCGGCGAAGGTTTCGACGATTCGCTGATCGTGCCCCGCACCGACAACAACGAGGCGGCCGAGGCCGGCCTGCGCGTGAATCTGGGCGAGACGGTCACGCACGAGTTCAACTTCGGCGGCAGCATAAACTGGCAGACCAACCGCAATGCCTTCGACTTCCGCGACGAGTTCGCGGCCAATCTCTACGATTTCCAGCCAATGCCGCTGCCGCCGTCAACCGTCGCCCCGTGGAACCCGGGCGGCGATCTCGACGATCCCTTCCCGAGGGTGAAGAGCCGGCTGTGGAGCGCCTTCGCCTCCGACACGATCGGCCTGTGGGACGACCGCCTGCTGATCACCGGTGGCCTGCGACTGCAGACGATCCGTATCGATAGCTACAGCGCGGCCGATGGCCAGCTCGAAGCAAGCTACGACGAGGACGCGATCACGCCGGTGGTCGGCGTGGTGTTCAAGCCGCTGCCCTACGTCTCGCTCTACGCCAACCGGATCGAGGCGTTGCAGCAGGGGCCGAACGTGCCGCTCGACGAAAGCCTCGAGAACAGCGACGGCGTCCTCGCACCGCGCAAGTCCACGCAATACGAGGCAGGCGCCAAGCTCGCGCTCGGCCGCTTTCTCTATGCCGGTCTCGCCTTCTATCAGATCGAACGCCCCGGCGAGGGAGTGATCGAGAATCCCGACGGCACCGAGCGCTACGGCTATATCGGCGACCAGCGCCATCGCGGGGTTGAGTTCACGCTGAACGGCGAACCGGTCGAAGGGCTGCGGCTGATCGCCGGCCTCTCTACCATCGACGCCGAACTCGAGAGCGGCTCCGAAGTGGCCGGCGTGCCGGGCTTCACCGCCAACGCAAACGTCGAATGGGACCTGCCCTTCGTCCAGGGCCTCACGCTGACCGGGCGCATGACCCATACCGGCGAACAGTGGGTCAACACGGCGAATACGCTGCGGCTCGACGACTGGACCGTGTTCGACCTCGGCGCGCGCTATGTCTTCGCGGCGGGCGACAAGCCGGTGACCCTGCGCCTGACGGTCGATAACGTCGCCAACAAGCGCTACTGGGCTTCCGCCTTCGATGCGTTCGAATCCGCGCTGCTGCAGGGCCGCCCGCGAACGGTGAACGCTTCGATCTCGGTCGATTTCTAGCGCAAGCTCCGCAGCGTCAGCGAGCGGCGGGTGACGTCCATGGGGGCAATCGAATGTTCCCATGCCTCGCGCGCCTCGCCGCTCAGCAGGTAGAGCGAGCGCGGCGGCAGCTCGACGCTGCGGCGTTCGAACCCCTGCGCGGTGCGGCGGCGCAGCCGCAGGACGGCCGGCGCCGAGAGCGAGAGGCCGAGGACCTCGCCGTATTGCGGCCGGTCGCGGTGCCAGCCGATGCCTGCACCGGGATCATAGCGGATCAGCAGCGCCTGCACGAAATCGCGCGGGTCGCGGCCGGCGACCGGCGCCAGCCTCTCGCGCAGGCGTTCGATCCACTCGGGCAGCGGCGGGGCTTCGGCGACTCTGCCGCGCTGGTAGTCGTAAGCCGAGCCGTAGTTCGCCGTCAGCCGCTTGCCGCGCCACTGGCCGAACTGGAACGGTTCCAGCGGCGCGGCGTCGATCCGCGCCTCCAGCGCGCGTTCCTCCGCCACGCCGACCGCATCCTCGATCAGCAGCATGCCGGGCACCGGCGGTGCCACGACCTGCCCTTCGGGGGCGAAGAGGTCGCGCTGGAAACCCATGGCGCCTATATGGGAGCGATGCCGCATCACGCCACCACGCTCGCCTTCGACACCCGCGGGCCGGGTTTGACCGAGATCACGCGCGAGGTCGCCGACTGGCTCGCCTCGACCGGGATCGAGACCGGCCTGCTCACCGCCATGTGCCGCCACACCTCGGCCTCGCTGCTGATCAACGAGAACGCCGCCCGCGCGGTGCAGCACGACTTGGTTGCCTGGCTCGCTCGCGTCGCGCCCGAGAGCCGTATCTACGCGCACGACGACGAGGGGCCGGACGACATGCCGGCCCATCTCAAAGCTGCGCTTACCGGCGTCAGCCACTCGATCCCTGTCTCCGGCGGACGGATGATGCTCGGCACCTGGCAGGGTCTGTTCCTTGCCGAGCATCGCGCCCGCCCGCACCGCCGCGAAGTCGCGCTGCACGTGGCGGGCGAATAGGGCGAAACAACCGCGCCTCCGCCGCGTTGGCGGAGTATGCCCATATCGATCGATCTCGCCTTCGCCTTCCGCATGGAGAAGGTGACCGACGTTCTGCTGCAGTTCGAAGCGGCGATCATCCCTGAGCAGACGCTGCTCGAGACCGATACCTGGGTGACGAAAGGCGAGCACTTCGCACGCATTTCGGCGCAGGACGACATCGGCGAGCGGGTGTGGATCCGTGCGGAGGGCCGCTACGACGTATCGTACAAGGCCAGGGTCGCCGTCAACCGGCTGCCGGCCGAGATCGGGAACCTCGAATACCTGCTGCCGCACGACCTGCCGGGCGAGGCGGTGCAGTATCTGTTCGATTCGCGCTATTGCCCGGCCGACCGGTTCCAGCCGTTCGTGGAGGCCGAATTCGGCGGCAGCGAGGGCGGCGCGCGGGTCGCGGCGATCCACGACTGGATCGCGCGGAATCTCACTTACGAGCCGGGCAGCAGCACCGCCAACACGACCGCGCTCGACAGCTTCATCGAGCGGCGCGGAATCTGCCGCGATTTCGCGCATGTCATGGTCATGCTCGCGCGCGCCTCGGGCATTCCCGCGCGCTTCGTGAGCTGCTTCGCGCCGGGCGTCGATCCGCCCGATTTCCACGCTGTCGCCGAGGTGTTCCTGACCGATCCGACCACGCCGGGCGGCGGCGCCTGGTTTCTGGTCGACGCGACGGGCATGACCCGGCCGGACGAGATCGTGAAGATCGGCGTGGGCCGCGATGCCGCGGACGTGAGCTTCCTTACCAGCTTCGGGCCGACCGAGTTCATCGAGAAGCACGTCACAGTTACACGCGGCGCGTGAATATGTATGCGGCGCGTGGGCATGGTGCCGCGCGGCTGCTACCAGCCGGGCAGGAGACGAAAGCGGGAGGAGACCGATGGATCTGGTCGTGGTGGATATCGGCGGCACGCACGCCCGGTTCGCGATCGCGTCGATCGGCGAAGATGGGGCGATCTCGCTGGGTGAGCCCGAGACGCTCCACACCGAAGATCACGCCAGCTTCCGCACAGCGTGGGAAGCTTTCCGCGAACACCAGGGCGGCACCCTGCCCGATGCGGTGAGCATGGCGATCGCCGGGCCGGTCGGCGGCGAGATAATTCGCTTCACCAACAATCCCTGGATCATCCGCCCCGCGCTGGTGAAGCCGCGGCTGGGGGTCGAACGGTATTCGATCGTCAACGATTTCGAAGCCGTCGCCCATGCGGTTGCGCGCGCACCGGAGGACCAGTTCCTCCACCTGACCGGCCCCGACGAACCGCTCGGATCGGAAGGGACGATCAGCGTGCTCGGCCCCGGCACCGGGCTCGGCGTCGCGCACTTGTGGCGCTCGGGCAATCAGTACCGCGTCCAGGCGACCGAGGGGGGACATATCGACTTCGCCCCGCTCGACCTGATCGAGGATGCAATCCTCGCCCGTTTGCGCAAGCGGCACATGCGCGTTTCGGCCGAACGCGTGGTCGCGGGCCCGGCGATCGTCGACATCTACCAGACGCTCGCCGCGATGGAGCGCCGCTCGGTGCCCGAGTGCGACGATGTCGAAATCTGGACGAAGGGTCTGGAGGGACAGGACAGCCTAGCCGCCGCCGCGGTCGACCGGTTCTGCCTCTCGCTCGGCTCGGTCGCGGGTGACATCGCGCTGGTCCAGGGCGGCTTTGCCGGCGTGGTGATCGCCGGGGGGCTCGGCTACCGCATCCGGGAGACGCTGCTCACCTCGGGTTTCGCCGACCGATTCCGCGCCAAGGGCCGCTTCGCCGGACTGATGGGCTCGATCCCGGTCAAGCTGATCGTCCACCCGCAGCCGGGCCTGTTCGGCGCGGCCGCCGCCTTCGCCGCAGAGCATGGAATCAATCGATGACGAGTGTCGCCCAGCTTGCCGACCGCTTGGCAGTGCTGCACCAGCAGACGCAGGAAGCGCCGCTGTTCAACCCCGTGTTCCAACTCTCGCTCGAGCTGTCGCGCATGCTCGAGAGCGGCGAACTCGACCTCGCCGGGGCCGAGGGGTTGATCGCCGAGCTCGAATGCGATGCGCTGATGACCCGCGCCGGGCGGCTGCGGCGGCTGGTCGCGCCGGTCGAACCGCAGGCGAACGACGACGCACTCTCGGCCTGCCTGGATGCCGGGAACTTCGCCGAATTCCGCGTCGCGTGGGAGCGCCCGCAGCTCCACGCCGTGTTCACCGCGCACCCGACCTTCCTGCTCTCTCCCGCGCAGTCGCAGGCGGTCGCGTCCGCGGCGGCAAGCGAGGACGGGGTCGGCAAGAACGCCTGCGCCGCCTCGCACGAGCGGCCGCAGATCACGCTCGCGTTCGAGCATGCGCAGGCAATGGCCGCGCTGACGCAGGCGCAGGACGCGCGCGACCGTATCGTGGCGCACCTGCTGAACGTGGCGCGCGAGCGCTGGCCCGGCGAGTGGCGCGGCTTCGCGCCACTCCCCTACCGCTTCGCCACCTGGGTCGGTTACGACATGGACGGGCGGACCGACATCGGCTGGCACACCTCGATCGGGTTCCGGCTGGCGGAGAAGGCCGAGCGCCTCGGGCGCTATGCCGATGCGCTGGAGGCGATCGATACCGCGCATCCGCTGCTCGACACGCTGTGCGCGGCGCGGACGCACACCGCCGACTGCGCCGCCGCGTTCGCCGAACCGCTGGACGAGGCCGGCGCGCTTTCGGCTGCGGCCAACGGACTGACCGCCGATCACCCGGCCAAGCTGCTGACGCTCGCACCGCTGATCGACGGGCTGGAGAGCGAGGCGCGCGATGCCGAGGGCGAGCGCGCGGTGGCGCTCAAGACGCTCGCCGCCGCGATGCGGGCGGACGGGCTCGGCATGGGCGGGATCCACTTCCGCGTGAACGCCAAGCAGCTTCACAACGCCATCCGCGGACGGCTCGAAGGCGGCGAGAGCCTGGACCTGTCGAGCCAAGGCGCGCTCGCCACGCTGCGCACGCTGATCGCCGAGGCGGCGCCGCTCAGGAGCAATTTCGCCGCGCTCGCGATCGAGAGTTCGACCGCGATCCGCCAGTTCCTCGCCATGGCGCAGATCCTGCGCCACATCGACGCCGACGCGCCGATCCGCATGCTCGTTGCCGAATGCGAGCAGCCCGCAACGGTGCTCGCCGCGCTCTATTTCGCACGCCTGTTCGGGGTCGAGGACAAGGTCGACGTCTCGCCCCTGTTCGAGACCGAGACGGCGCTCGAGCACGGCGGCCGCTTCCTCGACGCGTTGCTTGCGGAGGACATCTACCGCGACTATGCGCGGCGGCGCGGGCGGGTCTGCATCCAGACCGGCTTTTCCGACGCCGGGCGTTTCGTCGGGCAGATCCCGGCGAGCCTCGCGATCGAACGGCTGCAGGGCCGGCTGGCCGACGCGATGGCCGCGAACGGCCTGACCGACGTGGCCGCGCTGATCTTTGACACGCATGGCGAGAGCATGGGCCGCGGCGCCCACCCCGGCGGTTTCGCCGACCGGCTCGAATGGCCGCTTTCCCCTTGGGCGCGGCGGCGCTTCGCCCGCGCGGGCATTCGGATCGAGCCCGAAGTTACCTTCCAGGGCGGCGACGGCTACCTGTTCTTCGCCAATCCGGAACTCGCGCTGGCGACGCTGACCCGGATAGCTGAGCTGCGACCTGCTCAAACCGACGTCGATGCGCCGGCCGATCCGTTCTACCGCCGCACCGACCTGAGCCTCGATTTCTACCGCGCGATCCGCGACCACCAGCACGAGCATCTCGAAAGCCGGACCTACAGCCGCGCCGTCACCGCCTTCGGGCTCGGCCTGCTCAACACGACCGGCAGCCGCGTCTCGCGCCGCCAGTCTGATCTTTCGTCCGATCGCGAGATGAGTCTGCGCCAGATCCGCGCCATCCCGCACAATGCCGTGCTGCAGCAGCTCGGCTACCCCGTGAACGTGATCGCCGGCATGGGCAGCGCGGCGGAAGGCAACCGCGAGGAGATCGCCGGCCTGCTCACCGAGAGCGCGCGCGGGCGGCAGCTCGTCCGGCTCGTGCGCGCGTCCAACGCGCTCGGCAGCATCAAGACGGTCGCGGCCTACGGCGAGCTGTTCAACTCCGCCTATTGGGCCAGCCGCACCTATCGCGGCACCGAGAGCCATATTGCCGAGGCCTGCGCGGCGCTGGCCGAGTATCTGGTCAAGGACGACCGCGCGGGCGTGTTCCGCCGCCTCGCCTCGCGCCTGCGGATCGATGCGCTGAAGCTCCACCGGCTGCTCGATCTGCTGCCCGACGAAGCGCCGATGGAGGACCGCGAACAGGTCCGCCGGCGGATCGGCGTGCTCCAGGCGCTGCGGATGGCGCTGCTGCAGTTCATGTTCCTGCGCGCGGTCTCCGTCCCCGCCTTCAGCCGCGCCAACGACATCAGCCGCGGCGACGTGATCGAAATGGTCCTGACGCTGCGCATCGACGAAGCCTTGGCCCAGCTCCGCCGCGCCTTCCCGACGCGCTTCCCCGCGCCGGCGGACTACGTGCTCGACGAACCGTCGGACTATCCGGATGGCGGAGCGGAAGGCTACGCCGCGATCGAACACGACTTCATCGCACCGATCGAACGCGCGCATGCGCTGAGCCTGCGGATCACCACCGCGATCGCCAACGAATTCGGGGCGCACGGCTGATCCTCCCCGGACCGGGGAGGATCACGGACTACCGCGCCGTGCTCCCCCGCGCGATCAGCGAGACTGGCACTCTTCGCAGCGGCGCGTCTTCGCCGGCGTTGAACAGCGCATCGACCAGCAGCGAGCCGGCGGCGGCCGGGTCGGGGGCGATCGTGGTGAGGGTCGGCTGGACGAAGCGCGCCGCCGGCAGATCGTCGAAACCGGCGAGCCCGATCTCGCCCGGCACGGCCACGCCGCGATGCTTGAGCGCGTCGAGCGCGCCCAGCGCCATGGCATCGCAGGCAGCGAAGATCGCATCCGACCCGCCGCCCTGATCGAGCCAGGCTTCGACGGCCGCGGCGCCCTCTTCCTCGCGGGAGGCGCCATCGCG
>Ga0307405_10000861_pt1 | contig 11982 bp, 14 predicted proteins | sample 322Cmetagenome_2_FD_203311 | JGI IMG/M metagenome (GOLD analysis project Ga0307405, IMG submission 203311) | Maize rhizosphere microbial communities from greenhouse at UC Davis, California, United States - 322HYB-C-1 | ecosystem: Host-associated > Plants > Roots > Rhizosphere > Soil | place...
GAAATCGCGTCCTGCCCGCGATCGGCTTGAACAAGGTCGGTGTCATGGCTCATAATCGCCCTCTAGCGCTGTTCCCGGGAGAAAATCCAATGTCGTTTCGCACCCTCGCCGCCGCCGCTCCGCTCGCCCTCGTGCTCGCGGCGTGCTCTCCCTCCGCCGAGGGGAGCGACGGGCAGGAGGCGGCTGCGGCCGACGGCGCCACGGCGTCCGCCACTGCCGAGGCGGTGGGCGCGGCCAAGTCGGTGAAGGAGGAGAACGACCTCTACAGCTTCTCCTATGCCTATCCGGCGCAGGCCGGTGGGCTTTCCGAACTGGCGGCCCACCTCGACGCCGATGCCGAGAAGGCGAAGGCGACCCTGGTTTCGGAATCGGAAGACGATCGGACGCAGGCAGAGGCGAACGGCTACCCCTACCGGGCGCACAGCTTCTCCAAGGAATGGAAAGTCGTCGCCGATCTGCCGCGCTACCTCAGCCTCTCGAGCGAGTTCGCGACTTACACAGGCGGAGCGCACGGGATGTACGGCCTCGAGTCGCTGGTGTGGGACAAGCAGGCGAAGGCCGGCATGGACGGCGTGGCGCTGTTCCAGTCGGCCGAGGCGCTGGACGAGGCGCTGGGGCAGAAGTTGTGCGATGCGCTCGACGCTGAGCGTGCGAAACGCCGCGGCGAGGCGGTTCCGGCCGATGCAGGCGACGACACCACCGGCTTCAACTCCTGCCAGCACGTGAAGGACGCGACGGTGCTCGTGGGCTCCTCCGGCGGCGGCAAGTTCGACCGGATCGGCGTGTGGTTCGGCCCTTACGTCGCCGGGCCCTATGCCGAAGGAAGCTACGAGCTCAACTTCCCGGTCGATGCCGCCGTGATCGAAGCCGTAAAACCCGAATACCGCGAGGCGTTCGGCGCGAAGAAGTAAGCGCCCTCGGGCACGGCAAAACGGGAATGCGCCCTCGCAATCGGCGCATTCCCGCATTACATCGATCCGCATGACCGAATACCAAGTGATCGATAGCCGCGAGACCGTCATCCGCGACGGCACCATCAAGCTCCACGGGCCCGAAGGGTTCGAGGGAATGCGCCGCGCAGGGCAGCTCGCCGCGAGCATTCTCGATGCGATCGTGCCGCTGATGCAGCCGGGCGTGACCACGGCTGAGATCGACGACAAGGTTCGCGAATTGACGCTGGCGGGCGGGGCGGTGCCGGCGACGCTCGGCTACCGCGGATACACCCATTCGTGCTGCATCTCGATCAACCACGTCGTGTGCCACGGCATCCCGAGTGACAAGGCGCTGAAGGACGGCGACATCGTCAATGTCGACGTCACCCCGCTGCTCGACGGCTGGCACGGCGACACCAGCCGCATGTATCTGATCGGCGATGTGCCGCTGAAGGCGCGGCGGCTGGTCGATGTGACGCACGAATGCCTGATGATCGGGATCGAGAAGGCCCAGCCCGGCGCGCGACTGGGCGATATCGGCGCCGCGATCGAGGAACATGCGCGGCAGTTCCGCTACGGCGTGGTGCGCGAGTTCTGCGGACACGGCGTCGGTCGCCTGTTCCACGATGCGCCGGAGGTGGTCCATGCCGCGACGGCGGGCACCGGCCCCGAGCTGCGCCCCGGCATGTTCTTCACCATCGAACCGATGATCAATCTCGGCCGCCCGTGGGTGAAGCTGCTCAAGGACGGCTGGACCGCCGTGACCCGCGACAAGAGCCTCTCGGCCCAGTTCGAACACTCGATCGGCATCACCGAGGACGGGAACGAGATTTTCACGCTGAGTCAAAAGGGCCTGCACAAGCCGCCTTACGAATAATCCTCCCCCGGCGGGGGAGGGGGACCATGCGAAGCATGGTGGAGGGGACTAGCCCCCAGCGCGGCGCATGTGGCGAATCCCCTCCACCATCGCCTGCGGCGATGGTCCCCCTCCCCGTTCCGGGGAGGATCAGCCCTCCCGTGCCGCTCTGATCGCCGCGCCCGCCGCGAACGGCGTCACCGCCACAAGCAGTAGGCTGATCGCCGCCGCGAAGGCGAGCCCGCCGCCGTCGGGCCGGGCGAGGGCGCCCGCACCGAAGATCAGGATCGGCACACTCAGCGGGATCAGCAGCAGACCGGCGAGCGCCGCGCCGCTGCGCAGGCTCGCGGTTAGCGCGGCGATCAGCACGCCGATTGCGGCAAGGCCCGGCGTGCCGGCGAGCAGGCCGAGCAGGACGGTGCGCAAGGTCTCCTGCTCCAGCCCGAGCAGCGCGGCAGCGGGCAGGGTGGCGATCAGCAGTAGCGGTGCGAAGCTGAGCCAGTGCGCCAGCATCCGCACCGCGATCGCCAGTTCCTCCGCTACGCCTCGCACCGCAAGCTGGTCGAACACGCCTTCCTGCAGATCGGGTGCGACGAGCCGGTCGAGCGGGAGGATCGCGGCGAGCAGCGCCGCGACCCAGATCACGCCCCCGCCGGTTCGCGCCAGCAGCGGCGCATCGGGCCCGACCGCAAAGGGGTAGATCATCGCCACCGCAAGGAAGAACAGCAGCGGCAGCAGCGCGCCGCCGCGCCGCCCACCGGGCATCAGCAGCATGCAGTCGCGCAGGAGCAGCCGGCCGATCATGCGGCGAAATCCGCGATTTCGACCCGCGTGGCCCCGGCGAGCCTGATCGGCTGATGCGAAGCGACGACGCAGGTGCCGCCCGCCGCGCGATGCTCCCCGATAAGCGTTTCGACGAGCTCGGTTCCAGCCGTGTCCAGACCGTTGAGCGGCTCGTCCAGCAGCCAGACCGGCGCCCGCTGGCCGAGCAGGCGAGCGAGCGCGGCGCGCTTGCGCTGGCCGGTCGAGAGATAGCGCACCGGCACGTCCGCCAGTTCGGCAAGGCCGAGCCGCTCTCGGTGCGCCGCCATCAGCGCGGCGCCGCTGCGGTCGAGCTCGCTCCAGAAGGCGAGGGCGCGTTCGAGCGGAACCTGCGGGTCCAGCGCGTGACGCTCGTCGAGCAAGGCGAGAGAGGCACGGCACTCGACGGATCCGTGGAACGGCCGCAGCAGGCCGGCGAGAATGCGGATCAGGCTGGTCTTACCGATCCCGTTGGGGCCGGCAACATGGCACGCCTCCCCCGGTGAGAGGGACAGTGACAGGCCGCGGAACAGCAGTCGCTCGCCGCGGCGGCAGGCCAGGTCCCGGGCGGCGAGCATCGCTTGCATGACCGCGCCCGATAGGCGAAAGGCTGCCTGCTCACAAGCCGACCGCAAGCGGGGAAGATCAGATGGCCGTCGCCAAACTCACCGAGGAAGAACGCACAATCGCGCTCGGCGATCTGCAAGGCTGGTCGCTCGCTAGCGATCGCGATGCGATCGAGCGCACATTCACCTTCGCCGATTTCGTCGAGGCCTTCGGCTTCATGACCCGGGTGGCACTGCTGGCCGAGAAGGCCGATCACCATCCCGAGTGGTCGAACGTCTACAACCGGGTCGAGATCGCGCTGACCACCCACGATGCGGGCGGCCTGTCGCAGCGGGACATCGACATGGCGAAAGCGATCGACGCGCTCTAGCGACCGAGCGGGCGGGCTTGGCGGCGCGCCATCTTGCGCACCCGGCCGGGCATCCAGCGCGAGGCGAAGGCGAGCCGCCGGGCGGTCTGCCCGACCAGCGTGTGCAGCCTGTCGCCGTGCACCGCGTCCCACGCCGCCTGGGCGACATCGCCGACCGGCGTGATCTCCAGCCCCGCCGCCTTCACGCGGTCGCGGATCGCCTCGTTGCTGGCAGCATTGGGCGTGTGCTCGAGCAGCGGCGTGTCGATGAAGGCCGGGCAGAGCGAGCGGACCCTGATCCCGAACTCCGACCATTCGGCGTCGAGCGCCTCGGTCACGCCGCGCACGCCGAACTTGGTCGCTGAATAGACCGATGCGCCGCTGGTCCCGTAGATGCCGGCGGCGCTCGCGGTGTTGAGCAGGCAGCTTCCCGGCGCGGTCTTTTGCAGGTGCGGCAGCGCGGCCTGCGCACCGTAGAGAACGCCTTTCAGATTGATGTCGACGCAGCGGTCGATCTCCTCGACCGTGTTCTCGCTGAGCGAGCCGCCGAGCGGAACGCCGGCATTGTTGGCGACCACGTCGATCCGCCCGCCGGCCGCCTTGGAAAACGCCTCCAGCGCCGTATCCCACGCCGCCCGGTCGCGCACGTCGAACTTGTGCGCATAAGTGAAGCCGTTGCCGATCCCGGCCAGCGTCTCCTGCATCCCGGCGTTGTCGATATCGCCCACCCCGACGAACCAGCCGCGCTGGCCGAACAGTTGCGCAATCGCGCGGCCTATCCCGGAGCCGCCGCCGGTTATGAAGATCGCTTTCCGCTCACTCATTTCGGTATTCTCCCTCCCATCTCCGGGGCGGAGGGATAGACTGGGCTGACAGGCTTGTCAGCCGCGTTTCGTCAGAGCGCGGGGTTGTTGTAGCTGTGCCAGGTGAGGAGCGAGACGGCGCCGCGATGCGGCCGCCAGGCCTCGGCCAGGGCGCGAGTCTCCTTCTCGGACGGACGCGCCTCGAGGCCGAGGATCTTGCCGATTCCGACCTGCACCGCGAGATCGCCGGCCGGCCAGATGTCGGGCCGCCCCTCGGCGAAGAGCAGGTAGATCTCCGCCGACCAGCGGCCGATGCCCTTGATCCGCGTCAGCTCGGCGATGGCTTCCTCGTCGTCGGCGGGCAGGGCTTCGAAATCGAGTTCGCCGCTGACCACGAGCTCGCACAGAGAGCGGACATAGCCCTGCTTCTGGCGCGACAGGCCGCAGGCGCGCAGGGTGTCGAAGTCGCGCGCCAGCAGTTCGGTCGGTGCGACCTCCTCGCCGAGTTCCGCCTCCAGCTTGCGCCAGACGGAGGCGGCGGCGGCGACGCTGACCTGCTGGCCGACGATCGTGCGCAGCAGCGTGAGGTATCCGGTCGGCCGGATGCGCGGCTCGGGGTAGCCGACGCGCGACAGCGCCTCCGCCAGCTTCGGTTCGCGCGCGGCCACTTCGTCCAGCCCCTCGCGCAACTGCTCGCTCGTCAATCCCATCGCCGCCCGCTTGCCTTCATCCGTTCGATTGCCTAGCAGCCCGCGCAAAGCGGCCCGCTTCGGGCCGAGCCATAGGGGAAGAGCACGCAATGCCCAAGCTGATCGTCGTCAATCGCGCCGGCGAGGAATCCGCCATCGACGTGGCCGACGGCCTGACGGTGATGGAAGCTATCCGCGACAACGGCTTCGACGAACTGCTCGCGCTGTGCGGCGGCTGCTGCTCGTGCGCGACCTGCCACGTTCATGTCGACCCCGCCTTTAAGAATGCCCTGCCCGCGATGAGCGAGGACGAGGACGACCTGCTCGAAAGCAGCGACCATCGGGACGAGAACTCGCGCCTCGGCTGCCAGATTCCCTTCACCGCCGATCTCGACGGCCTGAAGGTGACGATCGCCGAGGAAGACTGAGTTCGGAGGCGCAAACTGCAATTGCATTGCGCAGGCGCGCCGGGAAACCTAGCTCTACGCCGATGACCGCACCTGCGCCCACTCCCGATACCCTCGATCTTATCGGCAACACGCCGCTCGTCCTGCTCAAGGGGCCGAGCGAGGCGGCCGGATGCGAGATCTGGGGCAAATGCGAATTCGCCAACCCCGGTGCCAGCGTGAAGGACCGGGCGGCGCTCGGCATCATCCGCGACGCCGAGGCGCGCGGCGAGCTCGAGCCCGGCGGCTGCGTGGTCGAAGGGACGGCGGGCAACACCGGCATCGGCATCGCGCTCGTCGCCAACGCGCTCGGCTACCGCACGATCATCGTCATGCCGGATAACCAGAGCCGCGAGAAGATGGCGACTCTGCGCGCGCTCGGCGCAGAGCTCGTGCTGGTGCCGCCGACCAAGTATTCGGACTGCAACCACTTCGTCCACACCAGCCGGCGTTTGGCGGAGGAGACCGAAGGCGCGATCTGGGCCAACCAGTTCGACAACGTCGCCAATCGCAAGGCGCATATCGAGGGGACCGCGGCGGAGCTGTGGCAACAGCTCGATGGCCGGATCGACGGTTTCACCTGCGCCGCGGGCACCGGCGGCACGATCGCGGGCGTGGGCATGGGTCTCAAGGAATTCGACGAGAAGGTGACCATCGCGCTCACCGATCCGCACGGCGCCGCCCTGTTCAACTTCTACGCTCATGGCGAGCTCAAGGCCGAAGGCAGCTCTGTCGCCGAAGGGATCGGGCAGGGGCGGATCACCGGCAACCTCGAAGGCGCGCCGATCGATACCCAGTTCCGCGTTTCCGACGAGGAAGGGCTGGAATGGGTCGCCCGGCTGCTGCGCGAAGAGGGGCTGTGCCTCGGCCTGTCCTCGGGCATCAACGTCGCCGGCGCGGTCGCGCTGGGCCGGCAGCTCGGCAAGGGCTCGCGCGTGGCGACGGTGCTGTGCGACACCGGCTTCCGCTATCTCTCCACCCTCTACAACCGCGAATGGCTCGAGGCGAAGGGCCTGCCGGCGTTCGACTGGCTCGAACGCGATTGACTGGCCTGCGCGAAGGCGTAGCCTGACCACATGCGCAGGATCAGCGACTTTCTCGGTGCGAGGCGCCGGCGCGGGCCCGAGCAAACCGCTGTGGGCATCGCGGGCACGCGTTCGGAATCCCTGCACCGGCTGCAGGTCGGGCTCTCGGGCCTGGCGGCGATCGTGCTGATGCTCGCGCTGGCCAATGTCATCATGGACCGCGCGAACCGTACCGAGGCCGCCAGCGTGCCCGACGCGGCGGCAACCGTGCTGCCGCCGCCGGTGCACAGCCAGCAGAACGATCCCCTGGCCGATGCGGGGGTCGTTCCCGACGTTCCGGCGCGCCCCACGCCGACGCCGACGTCCACGCAGGTTCCGGTGATAATGCTCGATCCGGACGATGCGACTGATCCGGAATAAGCTGACGATCCTCGCCGCTGCGGGGGGCATCGCCGTTGCACTTGCGGGTTGGGGGCTCGCCGGGGCGGGGCGCCCCAAGCCCGTTCTGGGCCTCTTCACCACGCTGCCGATCTACTGGGCGGAAGCGGCCGACATGTCTGAAATGCTCAACCGGCAGGCGCATCCCGGCTGGGTCCGCGGCGCGCTGGAGGAGCGCTTCGAGCTCCTCCCCCTCGATACGCTCGCGGCCCCGGAAAGCGGCCCGGCGCGGGATCTCGACGACATCGACGTCCTGCTCCTCGCCCAGCCGCGCGCATTGTCGCCGCAGGAGAACGTCGCGCTCGATGACTGGGTTCGCGCGGGCGGGCACGTGCTGGTCTTCGCCGACCCGATGTTGACGGTGGAGTCGCGGTTCGCGATCGGCGACCGGCGCCGGCCGCAGGACGTCGCGCTGCTTTCGCCGATCCTCGGCCGCTGGGGACTGGAGATGCATTTCGATCCCGAACAGACCGGCGGCGAGCGGACGATCGCCACGGATACTACCACGCTCCCGGTCAATCTCGCGGGAACACTCCATCCGGCCGAAGGGTACCCGACGAGCACCGAGGACTGCTGGATCGCCTACGACCGGCTCTTCGCGCAATGCGCCATCGAACAGGGCAAGGCCACGGTGATCGCCGATGCCGCACTGTTCGAGGAAGCCGAAGGCGACGGGCGGGCGGTTCGGGCTGATGCCCTCGAATGGCTGACCGCCAGCGCCTTCGGCGGCGCTCGGCCCTGACCTTCGGTCATGGCCGGGGATTTCACGGGATGGCGGGGGGATTCCGCGCGGCCAAGGCGGGGATCTCAGGGGAATCCGCGCCTCCTCACGCGCTTGCGAGCGGCTAAGAGTCCAGAATTTTCACTTGCCAAGCAATGGTTTACGGACTCATCCCCGATAATCCCCTAAATTTCCCTTTCTTCCCGCATTTTGCCGGTTTAGAAATGTCCTCCATCGGACAGGTCGTCTCGTGCTGCGCCCCGATTCGCGGGGTGAGCCGCCAGCGTTTGCGCGCTGGGGGAGGCGGGGGAGGCATGTCCGGACGAGCAAACCCTTTGGGTGATGGGGGCGGACCCGGTGCCGGAGGCGCAGAAGTTCACAGGATTTAGCGGTCAGGCCTTGTCGCTGGCAGGCGACAAGGGCCGCTATGTCCTGCCGTCGGCCTTCCGCAATCTCGTCAAGGAATCGAGCGACGGCCGGATTCTCTGCATCGACAAGCATCCCAAGCTCGATTGCCTGGTCGGCTTCGGCCTCTCGCGCCACGACGAGCTCGAGGCGCAGCTCGACCGGGAAGAGGACATGGCCTGGAAGCGCGGGCTCGATTTCGACCGCGACACCCGTGCCGCGCAGCTCTTCGGCTACATGCGCGTCCCGTTCGACGACAGCGGGCGCTTCATCATGCCCTCGCACCTCGTGCGCCTGGGCAAGATCGAGGAGCAGCTCTACTTCCACGGACTCGGCCGCTTCTTCACGATCTGGAACCCTGCCGAACTGGCGCGGATGAACGACGACTGGGCAAGCGCCAAGGGCGCCTGCGCGGACCTCGTGGCCGAGCACGAAGCCAAGGCGGCGCGCAAATGAGCGGCGCCGGAACCCCGCACGTCCCGGTCCTTCTCGACGAAGTGCTCGCCGCGCTCGCTCCGCGCCCGGGCGACGTGATCGTCGACGCCACCTTCGGTGCCGGCGGCTACACGCGCGCCATGCTCGATAGGGGCGCGACCGTCCACGCCTTCGACCGCGACCCCGATGCGATCGCCGCCGGCCGCACCTGGCCGGAAACCTCCGAGCAGCCCCCGCGCCTCGTGCTCCATCCGCGGCGCTTCTCCGAGATGGTCGAGGCGCTGGGCGAGGCCGGCGTGGCGCAAGTCGATGGCGTCGCGATGGATATCGGTGTGTCCTCGATGCAGCTCGACCAGGCGGAGCGCGGCTTCGCCTTCTCCGCCGACGGGCCGCTCGACATGACCATGAGCCGGTCCGGCCCCAATGCCGCCGATTTCGTCAATAATGCCGACGAGGCCGAGATCGCCGACGTGCTCTACCGCTACGGCGAGGAGCGCCAGTCGCGCCGGGTCGCGCGCGCGATCGTCGCCGCTAGGCCGCTCGCCACGACGGGCGATCTGGCGCGCGTGGTGCGCAAGGCCCTCGGCTACCGCGCCGGAGCGCCGAAGGACCCGGCGACGCGCAGCTTTCAGGCGATCCGCATCCACGTCAACGCCGAGCTCGACGAGCTCATGACGGGCCTTGCCGCGGCGGAGAGGCTGCTGCGCGAAGGCGGCCGGTTGGCGGTCGTCAGCTTCCACAGCCTGGAGGACCGGATCGTGAAGCGCTTCCTGCGCGAAGCCTCCGCCGTGACCGCAGGGTCGCGCCATCTGCCGCAAGTCGAAGCTGCGCCCACAGTCTTCGCCAATGTATCGCGGGCGGTGCGCCCGGGCGAGGCCGAGGTCGCGCGCAATCCACGCGCACGTTCGGCCGTATTGCGCCACGCGGTCCGCACCGCCGCGCCCGCACGGGAGGCGGCATGATGACCGTTGGCAGCCGCATGCGCCAGATCGGCTGGGCCGTCGTGCTCAGCATCTGCCTCGCCGGTTTCGTCGTGCTGACCTTCCGGGTCAACGCGGTGAAGAGCGAGGTGCGCCTGGCCGAACGCCAGATCATCGCGCTGGAGCGCGAGAACCTGCTGCTCGAAACCGAGTTCGAAACCCGCGCCAACCAGCAACAGCTTGCCAACTGGAACCGGGTCGAGTTCGGCTATCAGGCGCCGCGCGCGGACCAGTTTCTCGACAACGAACGCGAACTTGCCGCGCTCGGCTTGCCGCGCGCGATCGGCGGGCCGGAGCCGATCCGGGTCGCCCGGGCGCCGACTGCCGAGCCGGCGAGCTTCCCGCAGATGGTCTCCCCCGTCACCGGCCAGCCGGCCGGCGCGGACGATGATCGTCCCGAGGGCGAGGCGGTCGCGAGCACGCGTTCGCTCGCCGACCGGTTGTCCGGCAGGGTCGCGTTCGAAACGGCGTTCGCAGAGTTCTCCGAATGAACGCGCTGACCGTCAGCACGGCGATCTCGGTCGGCCGGGTTCATCTCATCACCAACCGCCAGCGCTCGCTCACCGTCGCGCGCTGGCGCGCGTTGTGGCTGGCGCTGCTGTTCGTGGCGATCAGCGTCGTCGCGCTCGTGCGGATCGCCTTCCTCGGGGTTAGCGACCGTGCGACGACCGTCGCCTCGCTCGAGGAGGCGCTGCTCCCGCCGCGCGGGGAGATCACCGACCGCAACGGCGTGCCGCTGGCCCGCGCCTTCCCCGCCTACGCGCTGTGGTACAACCCCGACGCACTGGGCGAGGATGGGGAACCCCTGGTCAAGGACCCGAAGCAGGTCGCGGCGGAACTCACGGCGATCTTCCCCGACCTCGACGCGGATGACGTCGCCGAGCAGCTCGCCTCGGGCAAGCCCGGCTATATCCGGCGCCGCGTGCTGCCCGAGGACGCGAACCGCGTGCAGGCGATCGGCGAGCTCGCCCTGGAGATGCCGCAGGAGACCGACCGCTATTACCCGCAGGGGCATATGGCCGCGCACGTCCTCGGCTATGTCGACGCGATGGGCAACGGTCAGGTCGGAATGGAGCAAGTCCTCGACAAGCGCCTGACCGATCCCGCGCGCCGCGGCGAGCCGGCCGCGCTGTCGATCGACGTGCGGGTGCAGGGCGCCCTCGAAGACGAGCTGCGCCGCGGCATGCTGGCGGTCAACGCGCTCGGCGCCGCCGGGATCGTACTCGACGTTGATACCGGGGAAGTCCTCGCACTCGCCTCGCTGCCCGAGTTCAACCCGAACAAGATCGACGTCGAGGGCGAATCGTACATGTTCAACCGGGTGACGAACCAGGTTTACGAGCTGGGGTCGACCTTCAAGCCGCTCACCGTCGCCGCGGCGATCGACGCCGGGGTGGTGCGCGACTTCGGCTATCACTACGACGCAGGCCCCGTGCCCATCGCCGGCTACACGATCAGGGACAGCCATCCGCTCGGCGCGACGCTCAACGTACCCGAGGCGCTGATCCATTCGTCGAACACCGTGACGGCGCGGATCGCGGACGAGCTAGGCGCGGAACGCCTGCGCCAGACGATGATCGACCTGGGCATGAACGAGCGTCCCTATATCGAGCTGCCGGCCCGCGGCATGCCGATCTGGCCGGACGGCGAGTGGTCGCGCATCCGCACCATGACGGTCGGCTTCGGGCACGGTATCGCCGTCACCCCGCTGCATCTCGCGAGCGCCTACGCCGCCATGGTCAACGGCGGGATCTGGCGGCCCGCAACGATGCACAAGCTCGCGCCGAGCGAAGCACCGCGGGGGCGCCGCGTGTTCAAGGCCTCGACCAGCGCGCGCATGCGCCAGCTCCTGCGGATGATCGCCGCCTACGGTACAGGCCGGAATGCCAACGCGGCGGGTTACCGCGTCGGCGGCAAGACCGGATCGGCCGAGAAGCCGGGCGCGGGCGGCTATCAGCGCAGCGCGCTCATCTCGACGTTTGCGGCAGCCTTCCCCATGGACCGCCCGCGCTATGTGGTCGTCGCCATGCTCGACGAGCCCAAGGGCACCACGGCCAGCTCGTTCCAGCGGACCGCCGCCTGGAACGCGGCGCCGATCGTCGGCAATCTCATTCCGCGCATCGGGCCGCTGCTCGGTGTGCGGCCGGACGATGCTCGCGACGTCGACATCAGCGATCTGCGGCCGCTGATCGGCGGAGTGGACAAGTGAGGCTGGCGCGGCTGGTCAGCGCCGCCGGAATGGCGCCCGGCAGCGACTCCGATGTCCAGGTCACGGGCTTCGCGATCGATCACCGCAAGGTCGCGCCCGGCACCGTCTTCGGCGCCTTCCGCGGCAGTGCCTTCAACGGCGAGGACTTCATTCCGGCTGCGATCGCGGCGGGCGCCGTGGCGGTGGTCGCCCGGCCGGACGTGCGCGTGGAAGGCGCGGTCCATATCGCCGATGCCGAACCGCGCCGCGCCTTCGCCCGGCTGGCCGCGCAGTTCTTCGCGCCTGTGCCGCCGACGATCGTCGCGGTGACGGGCACCAATGGCAAG
>Ga0307405_10000862_pt1 | contig 11976 bp, 12 predicted proteins | sample 322Cmetagenome_2_FD_203311 | JGI IMG/M metagenome (GOLD analysis project Ga0307405, IMG submission 203311) | Maize rhizosphere microbial communities from greenhouse at UC Davis, California, United States - 322HYB-C-1 | ecosystem: Host-associated > Plants > Roots > Rhizosphere > Soil | place...
CCAGCCGTTCCAGGTGCGCCACCTGATGCGCGGCTACCGCGACCTGTGCTCCGACCCGCGCTTTCTGCTGCTGGCCTTTGCGAGCGGCGTGCCCTTCAACGGCATGTTCCTCTACGTGCTGGCCGCACCGGCGTTCCTGGGTGACCACCTCGCGCTGCAGCCGCAGCAGTTCTTCTGGTTCTTCCTGCTGACCATCGGCGGCATCATGCTCGGCGCGCGCGCCAGCGGCCGCATGGCGGGCAAGGTGGCGCCCAAGCGGCAGATCCGCGACGGCTTCCTGATCATGATGGTCACCTCGGTGGTCAACGTGGTGGCCAACATCTTCTTCGTGCCGCACGTGGCCTGGGCCGTGTGGCCGCTCGCGGTGTTCGCCTTCGGCTGGGCGCTGATGGTGCCGGTGGTCACGCTGCTGGTGCTCGACCTGCACCCCGAGCGCCGCGGCATGGCGTCGTCATTGCAGGCCGTGATCGGCTCCACCGCCAACGGCGTCGTGGCCGGCGCCATCGCACCGCTGGTGATGCACTCCACGCTCGCGCTGGCGCTGACCTCGGCGCTGATGCTCGTCATCGGGCTGGTCGCCTGGGTCTGGCTGCACGACCGCTGGCCCGACATCGGGCGCCGGGTGGCGCACGAAGAAGCCTAAGGGGAGCGTGGGGATGCGATTCGCCGCACTGTGGACCTATCTTCGCGCCTGGCTCCCGGGCCCTTCCAACGTCAACGCGCGCGAGCGCCTGCGCGCCGTGGGCGGCGCAGGCATCGGGCTGCTGATCACCGGCCTGCTGTGCCGCTGGCTGGCCGTTCCGCTGGAGCACGCCGTGTGGCTGGTCGCGCCGATGGGCGCCACCGCCGTGCTCGTGTTTGCCGTGCCCGCCAGTCCGCTGGCCCAGCCCTGGTCGGTGATCGGCGGCAACACGCTGTCGACGCTCGTGGGCATCGCCTGCGTCAGCTGGATTCCCGACACCGCGCTGGCCGCCGCGGTGGCCGTGGCGCTGGCCATCGGCCTGATGTTCTTCACGCGCTGCCTGCACCCGCCCGGCGGCGCGGCAGCGCTGCTGGCGGTGCTCACGCACACCACCGATTTTTCGGCGGCGCTGTTCCCGGTGCTCGTGAACTCGCTGCTGCTGGTGCTGGCCGGCGTGGCCTACAACACGCTCACGGGGCGGCGCTATCCGCACGTGCAGGTGGCGCGTCCGCCCTCGCCTGATGCGCGCTTCAGCCAGAGCGACATCGACGCCGTGCTGGCGCGCTACAACCAGGTGCTCGACATCAGCCGCGACGACCTCGAGTCGCTGATCCAGCAGACCGAGCTCGAGTCGTACAAGCGCCGCCTGGGCACGCTGCACTGCGCCGACATCATGTCGCGCACGCCGATCTCGGTGGAGTTCGGCACGCCGCTGCAAGAGGCCTGGACGCTCATGCACCAGCACCGCATCAAGGCCCTGCCGGTGACCGACCGCACGCGCCGCGTGGTCGGCATCGTCACGCAGGCCGACTTCTTCCGCCAGCTCGACCTGCAGCACCACGACGGCATCGCGGGCCGGTTGCGCGACCTGATCCGCGCCACGCGCACGGTGATCTCGAACAAGCCCGAAGTGGTCGGTCAGATCATGACGCGCCAGGTGCGCGTGGCCAGCGCTGACCGGCCGGTGGTCGAGCTGGTGCCGCTGTTCTCCGAAGGCGGGCATCACCATATCCCCATCATCGACAGTGAGAAGCGCCTCACCGGCATGATCACGCAGTCCGATTTCGTGCGCGCCCTTTACCGTGCCGTGCGGCCGGAAAACTGAAACCCTCTTCTTCTCTTCTTCTCATCAAGGAGCGCACATGGCGTGGGGCGTGTTGTTGATTGCGGGCCTGCTCGAAGTGGGCTGGGCCATCGGCCTGAAGTACACCGAAGGCTTCACCAGACTCTGGCCTTCGGTCGGCACTGCGCTGTCGATGGTGCTCAGCGTCGTGCTGCTGGGCTGGGCCATGCGCTCGCTGCCCGTGGGCACGGCCTACGCGGTGTGGACCGGCATCGGCGCGGTAGGCACGGTGATCCTGGGCATCTTCCTGTTCCACGAACCCGCGAACGCCGCGCGGCTGATCTGCGTGGGTCTGATCGTGGCCGGCATCCTCGGGCTCAAGCTCACGAGCCCCGCCTGAGAAGGTGGGAACCCGCTGGCTTATTCCAACACCACGTTCGCCTTCTTCACCAGCGCCGCATAGCGCGCGGCCTCGCTGCGGAAGTAGCTCGCGGCCTCTTCGGGCGACGTGGGCTTGATGACGTTGCCCTGCTTGTCCATCGCCTCGCGCACCTCGGCGCTGGTGAAGGCGGCCACCACCGCGTCGTGCGCGCGCTTGATGTCGGCGGCCTGCATCTTCGGCGGACCGATCACAGCGAACCAGCCTTCGACGGCGTAGTTCGGCAAGCCCTGCTCCGCGATCGTGGGAATGTCCGGCGCCGCCGGCGAGCGCGATGGGCCGCACACGCCGATGGCGCGCAGCGCGCCGCTCCTGATGTGCTGCTGCACGGCCGGCAGCGCGACCACACCGATCTCGACCTGGCCCGCCATCATGTCGGTCACCATCGGGCCCGTGCCCTTGTATGGAATGTGCCGCGCCTTCACGCCGGCCTCGTCCATGAACATCTCGCCGGCCAGGTGGATGATGGTGCCGTTGCCCGACGAGGCGTAGTTGTAGCCGTCGGGCTTGGCGCGCAGCAGCGCCACGAGTTCCTTCACGTTCTTCGCGGGCAGCTTGGGGTTGACCATCAGCACCAGCGGCGTGGCACCGACCACGCTGATGGGCGTGATGTCGTTGAGCGCGTCGAACGGCATCTTCTTGAACACGCTGGGGTTGATCACATGGTTGTTCGACACCATGCCCAGCGTGAGCCCGTCGGGCGCCGCTTTGACGATGGCCGACGTGCCGGTGATGCCGCCCGCACCGGGCAGGTTTTCGATCACCACCGGCTGGCCGAAGGCCTTGCCCAACGCCACCGAGGCGGCGCGCGCGATGTTGTCCACACCCGAGCCCGCGCTGATCGGCAGGATGAAGCGGATCGGTTTGTCGGAGCCCTGCGCGAACGCGGGGAATGCGGCGAGCGCCGCAGCGCTCGCGCCCAGGCCCAGCATCGCGCGGCGGTTCATCGGGAAAATTTTCGTGGTCATGGTCTTGTCTCTCGTCTTGTTTTGGATGAAGCAATCAGGCGATGGCCGCATCGGCATGCATCGCATCCACCTGCGCGTCGGCATAGCCCAGTTCGGACAGCAGCGCGCGCGTGTGTTCGCCGAGCGTCGGCGGATGCAGCCGCACGCCCAGGCGCTCGCCGCCGAGCGTGATCGGGAACAGCGTCGTCTGCGCCATCTCACCGGCGCGTTCGCCATCGGGCAGGCGGATGTCTGCCAGGCCGCCGGTGGCCTTCAGATGCGGATCGGCATACAGGTCTTCGGGCCGCGTGATCGGCGCGAACGGCAGGCCGCGCGCCTCGAAGATCGCCGACAGCTCGGCGGCCGAACGGTCCGCGAGCCGGGCGCGCAGGTCAGCCAGCAGCGTCGGACGCAAGCGTACGCGGTCGTTGTTGGTCTGCAGCGTGACGTCGGCCTTCAGGTCGTCGAAGCCCAGCGCGTCGCAGAAGGTCTTCCATTGCGCATCGCTCACGGCCGCCAGGAAGATCTGCTCGCCGTCCTTCACGGTGAACACGTCGTACAGCGCCCAGGCCGAGATGCGCTCGGGCATCGGCGCGGCCGCCTGCCCCGTGATCGCGTACTGCAGCATGTGCTGGCCGACGAGGAACACATTGTTCTCGAACAGCGCCGACTGCACCTCCTGCCCCTTGCCGGTTTCGGCGCGCTGCATCAGCGCGGCGATCGCGCCGATGGCGCCGAACATGCCGCCCATGATGTCGTTCACGCTCGTGCCCGCGCGCAGCGGATCGCCCGGGCGGCCCGTCATGTAGGCGAGGCCGCCCATCATCTGCACCACCTCGTCGAGCGCGGTGCGGTGCTCATAAGGGCCGGGCAGAAAACCCGTGTGATTCACGTACACGAGGCGCGGATTGAGCTTGCCCAGCGCGGCATAACCCAGGCCGTACTTGTCCATCGTGCCGGGCCGGAAGTTCTGCGCCACCACGTCGGCCGTGGCGCACAGGCGCAGCGCCGCCTCGAGCCCCTGCGGATGGCGCAGGTCGAGTGCGATGCTTTTCTTGTTGCGGTTGAACATCGGGAAGAAGCCCGCGCCCGCGCCCAGCAAATGCCGCGTGCGGTCGCCTTCGATCGGCTCGACCTTGATGACTTCCGCGCCCAGGTCCGCGAGCACCATGCCGCAGGTCGGCCCCATCACCATGTGCGTGAACTCGACCACACGGATGCCGGCAAGCGGCAGGCGCTTTGCTTCGGTGCTCATGCCGCGACGCCTTCCGCCTGCGCAAAGGTCTTCGGAAATCCCGCGCGCCAGACCGTGCCCTGCAGCGTCTCGCCGTCGAGCCAGGCGGCCACGCGCTTTCTGAGGTCAAGCAACTTCGGCAGATCGACACCTGTCGCCACGCCCATGCTCTCGAGCATGAAGACCAGGTCTTCGGTGTCGACGTTGCCGCTCGCGCCCGGCGCATGCGGACAACCGCCGATGCCGGCCAGGCACGCATCGAAGCGCATGACGCCGACCTCCAGCGCGGCGTAGACATTCGCGAGCCCCAGCCCGCGTGTGTCGTGGAAATGGCCGCACCACAGGCGGTCGCCCGCGATGCGCAACGCGCGCTCGAACAGGCTGCGCACCATCGCCGGATCGGCGTAGCCCACCGTGTCGGCGAGGCTCACGCGGTCGGCGCCCGCGTCGAGCAGCGCCTGCATCAGGCGCAGCACTTCGTCGGGGTCGACATGGCCCTGGATCGTGCAGCCGAACGCCGTGCCCACGCCGCCATCGATCAGCGTCTTCGAGCCCGCCGCATCGCGCGCCGCGCGCATGCGCCCGACCTCGGCCACCACTTCGTCGGGCGTCTTGCGCAGGTTGGCGAGGCTGTGGGCATGACTGGCCGACAGCGGCACCATCATCAGGTCGGCCTCGCCCGCGATGGCGCGCTCCGCGCCCTTGAGGTTGGGCACGAGCACCGAAGCGAAAAGCCCCGGCAGCGTCTTCGCATACGCCAGCAACTCGGCCGTGTCCGCCAACTGCGGCAACAGGTGCGCCGGCACGAAGGAGCCGACTTCGATCTCGCGTTGGCCGGCCGCATGCGCGTCGCGGATCCATTCGAGCTTGTGCGCCGTGGGCAGCACGCGGGCAATGCTTTGGAGCCCGTCGCGCAGGCCCACTTCGCGGACGACCGCGCGCGGCGGCAGGAAGGCGTGAATCAAGTTTTTGTCTCCGTCGTGAGGGGTACGGCGTCGATGTTAGAAGTTCCAATTCAGTCCTGAAGGTACATTTTGGAAGTCATTCGCTTCCAAATTGGAACTCCATGAGAGACCTCGATCTGACCACCCTGCGCCTGTTCGTCGCCGTCTGCGAGAGCCGCAGCATCGCGCGCGCCGGCGAGCAAGCGAACATCGTCGGCTCGGCGATCAGCAAGCGCCTCGCGCAGCTCGAAGACACCGTCGGCACGCCGCTGCTGCTGCGCAAGCGCCGCGGCGTGGTGCCGACACCGGCCGGCGAAACACTGCTCGAACATGCGCGCGCCATGCTCGGCAGCGCCACCCGCATCGAGCGCGACATGGCCGCGTATGCGGGCGGTGCGCGCGGACATGTGCGCATCCTGGCCTCGGCCTCGGTCATGGCCGAGTCGCTGGCCGAGGACGTGGCGGGCTTTCTGCAAGACCCGGCGCACCGCAACATCCGCGTCGACATGGAAGAGCGCGTGAGCCCCGAGATCGTGCGCGGCATCCGCGACGGCGTGGCCTCCATCGGCCTGTGCTGGGACGCGGCCGACCTCGACGGGCTGGAGCGGCGCGACTACCGCTCGGACCACCTGGCGATCGTCGCGCACCCGTCGCACCCCGTGGCGCGCCACGAGGCGGTGCGCTTCGAGGATGTGCTCGACCACGAATTCGTCGGCATGCCCGCGCTGAGCGCCGTGCAGCTCATGCTCGCGCGCGAGGCGGCCGTGGCCGGCAAGCCGCTCGTGTACCGCGTGCTGGTGTCCAACTTCGATGCGGCGCTGCGCGTGGTGCGCGCGGGGTTGGCCATCAGCGTGGTGCCGGCGGAAGTCGCCCGGCCCTTCACCGAGGCCTTCGGGCTGCGGCTGATGCCGCTCACGGACGACTGGGCGCGCCGGCGTTTTGCGATCTGCTTTCGCAGCGAGGCAACGCTGTCGCCCTCGGCGCAGCTGCTGGTCGCGCACCTGGAGCGATGCGCCACCGACCGCGCGGAAGCCCGCTGATTCGTCCGGTATCCGAAACGATTCATTGTCTTGGCGGTGGTTTTTGTTTCGTTTCCTGCAACCTAACATCCGGTCTGTTCACGCTGTCACCCATCCAACCCATCGACCGAAAGACACCGCCATGTTCCGCAGAACCCTCGTTGCCGCCGCCGCCCTGTCCGCCGCATTCGCCCTCGCGCCCCTCGCCGCCCAGGCCGCGCAGCCGCTGAAGATCGACGTCTACAACCCCGGCACCAAGTCGATGTTCCCCGTGTCGTCGGTGCTGGTCGCCGGCGCCACCGACGCCGTGCTGGTCGACGCCCAGTTCCAGCGCAACGACGCGCAGGCGCTGGTGCAGAAGATCAAGGACAGCGGCAAGAAGCTGACCACGGTCTACATCAGCCACAGCGATCCCGACTATTACTTCGGCCTCGACGTGATCCGCGCCGCGTTCCCCGACGCCAAGATCGTCGCCACGCCGCAGACCGTGGCCGCCATCCAGGCCTCGAAGGACGGCAAGCTCGCGCACTGGGGCCCGATCCTCAAGGACAACGCGCCCCAGGCGCTGGTCGTGCCCGAGCCGCTGGCCGGCAACAGCCTCACGCTCGAAGGCCGCAAGATCCAGGTCGTCGGCTTGGGCGGCTCCACACCCGCGCGCACCTTCGCGTGGATTCCCTCGCTGAAGGCGGTGGTCGGCGGCATTCCGGTGTCGGCCAACATCCACGTCTGGGTGGCCGACACGCAAACCGTGCAGTCGCGCCGCGACTGGCTCCAGACGCTCGACAGCATCGCCGCGCTGCACCCCAAGACCGTGGTGCCCGGCCACTACCTGCCCAACGCCGACGGCTCGGCGCCCTACACCGTGGCTTCGGTGAAGTTCACGCGCGACTACCTCAAGGCCTTCGAGACCGAAGCCACGAAGGCCAAGGACTCCGCCGCGCTCATTGCTGCCATGAAGCAGCGCTATCCGAAGCTCGAAGACGCCTCGTCGCTCGAACTGAGCGCCAAGGTCATCAAGGGAGAAATGAAGTGGCCGCAATGAACGCGAACAACAACAACAACAACGGCGACACCGCCACGCTGCACTACATCTTCGATCCGCTGTGCGGCTGGTGCTACGCCGCCGCGCCGCTGGTCGAGGCGGCCCGCACCGTGCCGGGCCTGCGCGTCGAATTCCACGGCGGCGGCATGATGACCGGCGCCAACCGCCGCCCCATCACGCCGCAGTGGCGCGACTACGTGATCCCGCACGACAAGCGCATCGCCGAACTCACAGGCCAGCCCTTCGGCGAGGCCTACTTCGAAGGCCTGCTGCGCGACAGCGGCGCGGTGATGGATTCCGCCCCGCCGATCACCGCCATCCTCGCCGCCGAATCGCTGCGCGCGGGCGGCGGGCTCGACATGGCGCACCGCGTGCAGCAGGCGCACTACGTCGACGGCCAACGCATCGCGGAAGCCGGTGTGCTCGCCGCGCTGGCGGTCGAACTTGGCTTCGATGCCGAAGCCTTCGCCACGGCCTTCGCGCAGCACACGGGCGACGCCACCGCACAGCACATCGCCGCGAGCCGCGACCTGCTGCAACGCGCGGGCGGCCAGGGCTTCCCGACCTTCGTGCTGGCGCAGGCCGATGGCAGCACGGGCCGCATCGACATCGGGTCGTGGCTGGGGCGTGTGGACGACTGGAAGGCGCAGCTCACGACCTTCGTCGCACCGGTGGCTGCTGCCACGGCGTCGGAAGCCTGCGGGCCCGACGGCTGCGCGATCTAGGCGACCTTCTCCAGGAACACCAGCCGGATCGGCGCGTCCAGCAGTTCATCGAACCGCTGCTCGAAGGCCTGGAAATACGGCGTGGCGAAGTGCGCGTCCAGCGCGGCCTGGTCCTGGAACGACTCGCGCATGTAGAAGCTGCCGGGTTCGTCGCGCAGCTCGAACAAGGTGTAGTCGAGGCAACCAGGTTCCTGCCGCGTGGGCGCCACCAACGCGCTCAAGGCGTCGCGCAGCGCCTCGCGCTGGCCGGTCTTGGCCTTCAATACGGCGATGCTGATGAGAGGCGTGGTGCTCATGGTCGGTACGCTGCGTGCGGCATGGAGTTCGGATGCCTGCAGTCTGCGGTGACACCCGCGCATGAAAAAGCCCCCGCGCCCGGAAACTCTTTCAATCGCCCCTTGAAGATCGCGGCCGATTCAAACGGACGCTACCGGCTGCACTGGAAGCTCGCCGCCTGCGACGCATCGCCATTCACATAGCGCGGCCACAGCGGCCACTCGCACAGCGGACGCGCACGCGTGGTCTTGAACGGCGGCTGCACTTCTTGTTCAAGCAGTTGCAGCCCCGACGGTGCACGCCCGCGCTCGACCCAGTCGGCCAGCGCGCCGAGCATGTCGACGTTGGCCGGTGCGCCGCTGCCCACATGGTCGACACCGGGTGCGGTGTACAGGCGCATGAAGCGGTCCACGTTCTCGCGGCCCATGCGCGCCACCACCGACTCGTAATAGCGGATGCCCGCGAACGGGCTCTGTGCGTAGTCGGCCATGTGCTCCAGCACGAGGAGCTTGCCACCGCGCGCGTGAAAGGCGCTGAGGTCGGGGTTGGTCGAGTCCATCAGCTGCGACACGGTAGCGATGCGCGCGGCGAAGTCTTCGGCGCGGTAGTTGCGCACGTCGAGCGACGGGTTGCGCGCGTAGAAATACTGCAGCGCGCCGCTGCCGTAGAACCACGCGATGCCGTTGCTCGGCTGCGGCGGCACGGTCGGCGCGGCGGTGCCGGTCCACCACGCGTTCCAGCCGCCCATCGAGGCGAAGGCCGGCGTGCCTTCGCCGCCGATGCCCCAGCCCGGGTACTCGGTGACGCCATGCGCCAGCGGCACGGGCGAACGCCACGGCGAGCGCAGCGTGCGCACCGCCTGCACCTGCGCGTCGTTGAGGCAGTTGTCGCCGCTCGTGCCCGATGCGCAGCGCAAGGTGGCCGGGTCGAAGCGCTGCAGGCAGGCCACGGGGTTCGACACGATGCGGTCGGCCACGCCATCCGTCGCGTCGCACGACGCCAGCACCGCGTTGTGCACCAGCTGCACCTGCGCGGGCCGCAGCCAGCCTTCGCCGAAGGTGGCGATGCCGTTGCGCGTTCCCGCATGCTGCAGCCCCGTCCAGTTGATCACCGGCACGCGGCTGAAGATGCCGTCGAAGTCCTGCGGATAGCGCTGCGCCATCGTGAGCGCCTCGCGCCCGCCTTCGGAGCTGCCCATGAAGTAGAGCTTCTGCGGCGCGTGGCCGTACGCGCGCTGCGTCAGCGCCACCGCCACGTCGCGCACTTTCTTGTACGAGGCGTGCGCGAAGTTCACGAGCGCCTCGTCGTTGAGCGCAAAGGCCTGCGGCGGCTGTCCCTGCACGTTCTGGTGGCCCGAGTCGGTGCCGTAGGTCACGTAGCCTTGCGCCAGCGGCGTGGGCAGGTCGAAGCGCGCGGCGGGCACCAGCGAAAGGCCGGTAATGAGCGTGCCGTTGAAGCCCCCGCCGCCGTACTGCACGCTGCGCCCGTTCCATGCGAGCGGCAGGTTGACCTGGAACAGGATCGGCGGCGCGCTCGCGTCGATGGGTGCGATGCGCCCGAGCACCTTGCAGTACGCAGGCATCGCCGGCGTGATGCGTGACGCAGGGCTGGGGCCGCGCTCAGCCACGGCGAGCGCAGACGCCGGCATGAGCGCCGCAGAGTCGATCGTCGCCGCGCCGCTCGGCAGCCCGATGGCGGTGGCCGCCACCGGTGCGGTGAGTGCCGCGCAGGCCTGCGCCGGATCCGCGCCGAGGCCGAGCCGCGTGGGGCCGGTCGGGGCCGTGCCGCATGCGGCGAGCAAGGCGGCGGTCGCCAGCATGGCGCCCCCGCTGAACACTGTGTGGGGGATCGCCATCTGTCTGTCTCCTGGTTGTTTTTTGTGATTGGCCGCCGCTACCGCGCCACGCCCAGCAGCCGATCCAGCACCTCGGGCTGCGCGCGCAGCGCCGCCGCCGTATCGGTGTGCACGATGGTCCCGTGGTCGAGCACCACGGCGTGGTCGGAAATCGCGAGGATCGCCTGCGGGTGCTGCTCCACGATGATCGCGGCCAGCCCTTCGTCCTGCGTGATGCGGCGAATGGCGCGCAGCAGCTCTTCCACGATGATCGGCGCGAGACCTTCAAGCGGCTCGTCGAGCAGCAGCAGCTTGGGGTTGAGCACCAGCGCGCGGCCCACGGCCAGCATCTGCTGTTCACCGCCCGAGAGCTGCGTGCCCAGGTTGGTCTTGCGCTCCGCCAGGCGCGGGAACATCTCGTAGACGCGCTGCGGGTTCCACTTGCCGGGCCGCTCCACCGCCGTCAGGTTCTCGTGCACGGTGAGCGACTTGAAGATGTTGCGCTCCTGCGGCACCCAGCCGATGCCCGCCGCCGCGCGCTGGTGCGGCTGCAGCTTGTGCAGCGCCGTCTGCCCGCCGAGCGCGATGGTGCCGCCGTGCTGGCGCGTGGCGCCGGCCAGCGTGTTGATGAGCGTGGTCTTGCCCGTGCCGTTGCGGCCGAGCAGCGCCAGCGTCTGGCCCTCGCCGAGCGTGAATGCCACGTCGTGCAGCACGACGGCCTCGCCGTAGCCGGCACTCAGGTTTTCGATGCGCAGCAGTTCAGACATGGGCATGTTCTCCGTGGCCCAGGTAGACCTCTTTCACTTTCGGATCGTTGGCGATGGTTTCCGGGTCGCCCTCGGTCAGCAGCGCGCCGTTGACCAGCACCGTCATGCGGTCGGCAAAGCTGAACACCAAATCCATGTCGTGCTCGATGAGCAGCACCGACACGTCGGACGGCAGCGCGGCCACGGTCTGCAGCAGCTCTTCGCGCTCGCCGGCGGGCACGCCCGCCACGGGCTCGTCGAGCAGCAGCACGCGCGGCTCACAAGCCAGCGCAATCGCAATCTCCAGCAGGCGGCGCTTGCCGTAGGCCATGAATTTGGTCTGCTGCTGCGCGACGTCGGCGAGATGGAACTGTTCCAGCAATTGCCCTGCCCGCTCGGCGATGCGCTTGTCCGCACCCAGCGGTCGCCACCATTGCGCGGCAATGCCCTTCTGCTGCGACACCACGAGCGCCAGTGTTTCCAGCGGCGTCATCGAGTCGAAGAGCTGGTTGATCTGGAAGGTGCGCACCAGCCCGCGCGCCACGCGCTTGTGCGGCGCGAGCGTGGTGATGTCTTCGCCGAGCAGCGTGATGCGGCCTTCGGTGGGCGTGAGCACGCCGGTCAGCAGGTTGATCAGCGTCGTCTTGCCGGCGCCGTTCGGGCCGATGAGCGCATGGCGCGCGCCGCGCTTCAATTCCATCGTGACGTTGTTCGTGGCCGTGATGCCGCCGAAGCGCATCACGAGGCCTTGGGTCGAGAGCACGGTGTCGGTCATGCGGCACCGCCCTTCTTCTTGCCCATGCCAAACCATGTCCACGGCTTGAGCAACCGGTCGCGCCCCACAAGCACCAGCAGCACGAGGATCAGGCCGATCCAGAACATCCAGTACTGCGGCGTGACCGACGACAGCCAGTTCTGCAGCAGCTTGAAGACGATGGCGCCGGTGACGCCGCCATACAGCCAGCCCACGCCGCCGATGACCAGCATCAGCAGCACGTCGGCCGAGCGGTCGAAGGCCAGCACGT
>Ga0307405_10000863_pt1 | contig 11973 bp, 10 predicted proteins | sample 322Cmetagenome_2_FD_203311 | JGI IMG/M metagenome (GOLD analysis project Ga0307405, IMG submission 203311) | Maize rhizosphere microbial communities from greenhouse at UC Davis, California, United States - 322HYB-C-1 | ecosystem: Host-associated > Plants > Roots > Rhizosphere > Soil | place...
TCGTCGCTCATCTCGGCAAAACGCACGCGCGTTGTCTCGTAAGCAACTCGCGATTCGCCTCCGACTCTAACAACCGCAACCGCAGTCAACACTTCATGCCATTTTGCGTTTAGCAGGTCCAACATTCGTCGCGCGTCGGCTTCGTCAACTGGTTGGCCCAGGATCTCGTTCGCAATGACGACTGTCGTGTCTGCACCCAGCACCAACCCTTCCTGCAACCGGCTCGCAACAGCTTCTGCTTTCGAACGCGCGAGTCGCTGCACGTAAGCTGCGGGCTCTTCGTTCGGCAAAACTGTTTCATCGATGCCTGCGACCATGACTTCGTGGGGCCAGCCGGCGCGTTCGAGTATCTCCGTGCGTCGCGGGCTGCTCGACGCGAGCACGAGTTTTTCTCTGAGATGATTCATAGACTTGATGCGGCAGAGTTTGCGTGTTTCAATCGATGATCGCAAGAGCAACTTCGATGAATCAACTGATCAAATCGTTACCCGCTGTGCTGCGTGCGGCTGGAAACGCCGAAGAAGTCGCACAAGCGGCAGCCATTGCGGCGTGGAAACATGCCGCCGGCGACGGTCTGAAGGAGCACGCGGTGCCCGTAAAGCTCGAGAATCGCACGTTGACAGTCGCTGTTGCGGACGTGATCTGGCAAAAGCAGTTGCACGCGATGCGTGGGCAGATGCTTTTCCGCGTAAATTCGATCCTGGGCCAGCCAGTCGTGAGCGCGATCGAATTCGTAGTTGATCCAAAGGTTGCGAAAGCGCGTGCTGAGGCGCCAAAGGCGGCGGAACAGCCGCTCGACAATGAAGTGCCGCTTGAATTATGGTCTGCGGCTAACGCGATTCACGATAAAGAGCTGCGCAAGAGTTTTCTGAAGACCGCCATGACCGCACTGAAGCGAAAAGAGTAAGCGATGCCAATAACACAAGCTGATATCGAAAAGGTCGCCAACCTGGCCCACCTGGAACTGGCCGAGGAAGAGCTGAAGACGTTTGGCCCGCAGATGGCGGAGATCGTCAGCTACGTCGAGCAACTCAACGAGATCGATACAACCAACGTCGAGCCCGCGATCGGTGGCCTAACACCCGAAGGTGAAAAAACCGACTCGTCGCGTAACGACGAGATCTCCGGCTCCCTCGGCCAAAAGACAGCGCTGTCCGAAGCACCCGACCCTGCAGCCGGACACTTCCGCGTACCGAAGGTGTTGTAGGATCAGTCTCAATATAAAGATGGCTTTGCCTCAAAAGTCAAAGACTTTGTTGGATACGGTCAGTACCACCTGCGATAGCGGGTGGGTAGCTGATCAGCATGCGAAATTCCTATTGATTTTGAATCCTAATGGTTACCCACCCGCTATCGCAGGTGGTACTGACTGTATCTAACATTGATTTCTGATTTTGAGGCAAAGATACAAAGGGTAATTTATTTGACTGCGTGCTCTGAATAAGCAATGTCGCGTCAAACAGTCGAGTTTTCGATTACCGCAGCCGAGAAGCTGAACGAAACCCTGAACGCCTTCCTCCAGATCGATCGTGAGGGCGCGTTGCAACGCGCCTCCGAACTCGAGCAGAGTCGTCATGTTGGACCACTATCCGGCGTGCCGATTGCCATCAAAGACAACATCTGCGTCAAAGGACTGCAAACTTCCTGCGGCTCAAAGATTCTTGGCGATTATCATCCGCCTTACAACGCCACGGTTATCGAACGCCTGACCAAAGCCGGCGCAGTCGTCGTCGGCAAGACGAACTGCGACGAGTTTGCAATGGGCTCGTCAAATGAAAACTCCGCCTTTGGTCCGGTTCGAAATCCATGGGACACGACGCGCGTTTCGGGTGGTTCATCCGGAGGTTCTGCTGCTTCAGTCGCAGCAGGCATAGTCCCGATTGCACTCGGCTCCGACACCGGCGGTTCGGTACGACAACCAGCTTCGTTGTGCGGCGTGATCGGTCTGAAACCGACTTACGGTCGCAACTCTCGGTACGGCCTCGTCGCGTTCGCGTCGTCGTTGGACCAGATCGGTGTGTTTGCGCGCGAGGTTGAGGATGTGGCTCGTGTTCTCGGCGTGATCGCCGGACGCGACCCGCGTGATTCAACAACCGCGGACGTTCCCGTGCCTGATTACACAGCGCAACTCACCGGCGATCTGAAAGGTGCGCGACTCGGTTTTCCACGCGCGTTATTTGGCAAAGGACTCGACGACGAAGTAAAGAACTCAGTCGAGAGCGTCGTCGATGTTTATCGTGATTTAGGCGTTGAGATTGTAGACGTCGAACTGCCCCGCGCGGGTTACGCGATCGCGGTTTACTACATCATCGCCACTGCCGAAGCGTCTTCGAATCTCGCGCGTTTCGACGGCGTGCGTTATGGCTTTCGCGCGGAAGACGCGCCCGAGTTGCGGCAGATGTATAGCAAGACTCGCGAGGAAGGCTTCGGGCCGGAAGTCAAACGTCGCATCATGCTCGGCACGTACGTGCTCTCCGCGGGTTATTACGACGCTTACTACCGCAAGGCTCAACAGGTGCGCACGCTGATCAAGAACGACTTTCTCGAAGCGTTCAAACATTGCGACGCGATCATCACACCGACTTCCCCAACACCTGCGTTCGCGATCGGCGAGAAGGTGGACGATCCGATCGCGATGTACTTGAACGACATCTACACAGTTACCGCAAATCTCGCTGGTGTTCCCGGAATCAGTGTTCCTTGTGGTCTATCGAAAGAACGCCTGCCGATCGGATTTCAGTTGCTTGGTCCATACTGGTCTGAACCGATGCTGTTGAAACTGAGCCACGGTTACGAACAGACGCGTCCCTTCACTGAGAGACCGCCAATCAGCGCGTCTTAGCCACGGATGTCACGGGTTGACGCCGGTCTGCCTTGTCAGGAATTAGATCGCCGGTGAAGAGTTCGAGCACGCCCTTGGCTGTACCGACGATCGGCGTCACGTCGAGGCCGACGTGAACGGCGCCCGGAAGCAGACCCTTCCTCTTGATCTCATAACCCGCCAATCCAAAGGCAAAGATCGACCCAACGATGGGGATAGGTTTGATGAGCCGCTTGGCGATTCCCCAGCCGCCGGCCCTGACAATTCTGCGTTTCAGTGTGGACATCGTTGAGCCTCCAAACGTGATAGCATGCCTTTGATGCGCCAAAAGCTCGGTTTGATAGTACCTGTACTCATCGTCGTCTCGCTACTACTCTCCTGCCGCTCCGGTTCCGGTAATAAAAACCGTCTACTGATCTACACGCCGCACGGCCAGGATCTACTGAAAGATTTCGTTGCGCGCTACAACCAACAGCATCCGGATGTCGAAGTGCAGTTTCTCGACATGGGTTCGCGACAGATTCTCGAACGCGTTCGCGTCGAACGAAACCGTCCGCAGGCAGATCTCTGGTGGGGTGCGTCGCACACGACTTTTCAAACTGCGGCTGAAGAAAATTTGCTGCTCGAGTTTCGACCGACGTGGGCCGACAAGGTTCCTGACACCGCACGCGATCCGAAGGATCTCTGGTACGGCACTTACGAAACTCCGCAGGTGATCGCGTACAACAGCGAAGCTGTCAGCGCCCAGGATGCGCCGCACGATTGGGACGACGTGCTCGATCCGAAGTGGCGCGACAAAGTGTTGATCCGAAATCCAAATCCGTCTGACACGATGCGCGCGATCTTCGGCGCGATGATTTTGAGGTTTTATAAAGACACGGGTTCGCCTGACAAGGGTTACGAGTGGTTGCGCAAACTCGATGCAAACGTTCATGAGTACACGGCCGATGGAACTCTGCTAATGCAGAAACTCGCCCGCCGCGAAGGATTGATCACGCTTTGGGACATGCCCGACGTTCGGCTTTTCAAAGAACAGAAGAACCTCCCGGTGGGTTATACGGTGCCGAGCAGCGGCACGCCCGTGATCGTCGACGGCATCGCGATTATTCGTGGTGGTCCAAACGTTGAAGAGGCGAAACGCTTCTATGAGTTTGTGACGACACCCGAGAGTTTGAGTTACGCTGCCGAGAAGTTTTACCGCATCCCGGTGCGCACGGATCTGGACCGCGCGAAGCTGCCAGGCTGGATGAATGAGCCATTCACACGCCTGCCCCTGGATTGGGACCTCTTGCGCAAAAATGGGAATGATTGGTTAAGATACTGGGACACCGAGATTCGAGACCGTAATTAGACTTATTGCCGATTGCCGATTGCCGATTGCCGATTTGGAAGACCTCCGGCTTTATGGACAACGCGGTAATCAGGAAAAAATCGGCAATCGGCAATCGGCAATTGGCAATCGGCAATCGGCAATCAGCAAAATGTCTTTCCTGTTGCTAAAAAACATCTCCCGTAGTTTTGGAACGACGCGTGCCGTCGTCGATGTCTCCCTCGATGTTGCTCAAGGCGAATTCTTCGGCCTGCTTGGACCATCGGGCTGCGGCAAGACGACGACCTTGCGCATGATTGCCGGTCTCGAGAAACCCGACTCGGGTTCAATCGAATTCCAGGGCGCTAACATCACCAATCTTCCACCCGAGCGCCGCGGCTTCGGCATGGTCTTTCAAAACTACGCTCTCTTCCCGCATCTCAACGTCTACGAGAACGTTGCCTTCGGTCTGCGCGCGCGTCACAAGACCAAAGCGGAAATGGACGAGCGTGTGACCAGCGCGCTCGAGCTGGTCCAATTGCCCGGTTACGGCAAACGCGCCGTTGACGAACTTTCCGGCGGCCAGCAACAACGCGTTGCGATTGCCCGTGCGATCGCGATCGAACCCGCATTACTGCTATTTGACGAACCACTCTCGAATCTCGACGTGTCCCTTCGTGAAGAAACGCGCAGCGAGTTGCGCGAACTCGTCACGCGTCTCGGCCTGACGGCCGTTTACGTTACCCACGATCAGGAAGAAGCATTCGCACTCTGCGATCGCATCAGTGTGATGGTCGGCGGAAAACTCATGCAGACCGGCCGTCCACGCGAACTCTATGAGCAGCCCGCGGAAATCTCAGTCGCGAGTTTTCTCGGTCGAAACAATTTGATCAAAGCGATGCGTTTGAGTTCGAGCAGGACAAGCGACGGTGAGTTCAAGACTCTTGAAGGCGAACACACGCTACGCCTCCCGGTCAAATACGACGAGCTCGCGCCGTTGAACAAGCCTGTCTATCTCGCGATTCGACCCGAGCACGTACAGCTCAGCACCGGCAGCAACGGCGCGCCTAACACTCTTTCAGGAACCATACGCGAGATCGTTTTCTCCGGCGCCACCTCCACCGTTCGTGTTGACGCAAACGGCCTGTTGCTCGAATCACTCGTCCTCCGCACTAACGGGCTCGAAGTAAATCAGCCCTGCAATGTGATTCTCTCGCCAGATCATTTAACCCTTCTGAAAAATTAATGAAGAGAATCCGTGGGAGATCCGTGGCCTTATTTCTGATCACGGGTGTAGTTCTTCTTTACGGAGTTGTTTATCCGAACCTCTCGGTACTAATCAGTTCGTTTCAACGTGATGGGAGTTGGACCTTCGCAAACTATCGCGAGGTCCTTTCGCAAAGTTTTGTAATCGAATCGATCGTCAGCAGTCTCGGGCTTTCGATCGGCACGGTTGTGTTGTGCGCAATCGTCGGCGTGCCGCTCGCGTTCCTTTTTGAACGTTTCACATTCCCGGGACGACGAATATTCGCCGCGCTTGCGGCCCTGCCGCTCGTCCTGCCACCACTCGTCGGCACGGTGGCTTTTATATTTCTCGTGGGCGAATCAGGAATACTGGCCCATAGCATTCAGAATCTCTTCGGGCTTCAGAATCCACCATGGCGTTTGCGTGGCTGGCCCGCGCTGCTGCTTTTTCACACCTACACGATGTATCCGTTTTTCTACGTGCTCACGGGTGCGGGACTGCGGCGGATCGATGCGAGTCTGGCTGAGGCGGCGCGCGTTTTGGGAGCTTCGTCGTTGACTGTCATCAGGCGTGTACTGCTTCCACAACTCACGCCATCGTTGCTGGCAGCGGCACTGCTGACCTTCATGACTTCGATGGCTTCGTTCAGCGCGCCACTGCTGTTCGGCGGCGATGTGCGAATTTTGACTCTCGAGATCTTCAGAGCGCGACAACGCGGCGACTTCGTCATAGCCATTACTGAAACGGTCGTGCTTGCGATCATCTCACTCGCGGCGCTGATCGTTTTTCAACGTTATGAAGGAACGCGCAAGTTTGCGGCGGCGGCGATGAAGGGCGCGCCGAGACGTCGCGCGAGCATCGGTAGCGGCGCGGCACGCGCGGTCGCGACCATCGTCGCCGTGTTCTTCGCGGTTGTTTTAGTTTTGCCGGTAGCGACTCTGTTCCTGGTTAGTTTCGCGCAGGAAGGATCATGGACCACGCAGACGTTACCCGCAGCGTACACATTCGCGAACTACAAGCGACTGTTTGGCGACCCGCTGGCTGCGGAAGTGTTCTTCAACAGCGTCACGATGTCGGCAATCGCGGCCGCGGCGGCGCTGGTTTGGAGTTTTTGCATCGTCACGTTGTTGCGGCGGCGAGCGGGCCAGTCGAGATTCTTCGGTGAAGGATGGCGGCGATTGCTGTCGTTGCTCGTTCTGATCCCGTGGGCATTGCCGGGCACGGTTGTCGCGGTTTCGGTGGCTGAGGCATACGGGCAGCCGAGCGCGTTGCTCGGTTCTTTTGTGTTGGTGGGAACGTTCTGGATTTTGCCGGTTGTCTATTTTCTGAGATTCATGCCGCTCGTCGTGCGGGCGTTACAGGCGAGCATGGAACAACTGGATCCGGCGCTCGAAGAGGCGGCGGGCTCACTTGGCGCACCGGCGTGGCGGAGATTTTTGCGAGTGGTTTTGCCGCTCGTGTGGCCGGGCGCTGTCGCGGGCACGCTGCTGGCATTTGTGATCGCGTTAGGCGAATATGTTGCTTCCGTACTGGTGTTTGTGCCGGCGAATCGACCCATTTCGATTGCGATCGCATCTGAGTTACGAGACTTCAATCTCGGGGCGGCGGCGGCGTACGGGGTTGTGTTGATAGTAATCATTTCGATCAGCATGATGGTCGCAGGACGGCTCGAAAAGTGGCGATAAAAATTTCACGCAAAGGCGCAAAGGAAGACGCAAAGAGAAGTTGCGCCTTTGCGTAAACTTTGCGGCTTTGCGTGAAACAAACGGTAACGATTAATGAAACTTCGAAATCATCTACAAACCTATCTCTCACTGCTGCTGTGTATTCTTCTCCTCTCTCAGCAGCCACAGGCCCAGACGAGCGGCGCGGATGCGAGCGACAGACTCGAGAAGGTCCAGATCCATCAGGCACTGCTCGATCTGACGAACCCCTGGACCGTCATGTGTGTCGCGGCGCATCCGGACGATGAAGACGGCAGCACGCTAACCATTCTCCGCCGCAAATACGGAGTTCACACCGTCTCTCTCTTCTCGACTTTCGGCGAGGGCGGCCAGAACGCCGTTGGTCCCGAGCTCTACGAACAACTCGGCGTGATTCGCGCGCGTGAAACCATGGCCGCTGCTGAAGTGCAAGGCTCAGAGCCACACTTTCTCGGCTTTCGTGATTTCGGTTTCTCAAAATCTGCTGAAGAGACGTTTCGTGCCTGGGGTGAGAAAGAACTGCTGCGACGCATGGTGCTTCAGATCCGCTTGCTGCGTCCGGATGTAATCATCACCAATCACGACACGACGAGCGGTCACGGCCATCACCAGGCAACCGGTCGCACGGTTTTACTAGCGTTCGACGCCGCCGCAGATCCAAAACAGTTTCCCGAACAACTATCCCTGGCCGGCGCGTGGCAAGTGCAACGACTCTTCGTGCGCTCGCGTGGCCAGGCTGACGCATCGTCTGCCGCACAATTCGTCACACTCGATCCCAACGAAACCGACCCAGTTCGAGCCACGACCTACGCGCAACAAGCGCTCGCCGGCCTGCACAAACACGCGACACAGGGACCTTGGCCCAGGACCGTTCCTGCCGGTGGCGCGCGTCCGATTCGTTACGGTCTTGCGCGCTCGGCGCCGTCAACCCCTGCGCTTCCCGAGAATGCGAAAACGCCGCTCGACGGTTTGAGTTTGCCCGAAGCCGTCGCGTCCAAATTGGCAGCGCCAACGATCGAAGGCAAACCGCTGACTGAATTTCTCGATCGCCGCCTCGAGTTGCTGGTGTCGTTGCTGAGCGCGAAGCGGCGTAGCGTCTTCACGGCGCCGAAGGAAGTTCTCGACACCGATCCACAGCGATTCAAATTGATGTCGTCGCGACTCGATAAAGCTTTGGCTACGGTCAGCGGTGCGGCGATTGGACTGACATCGGCAAGCGATGCGCTCGTTCCCGGCGAGGAAGCCCAACTCAACGCCGTCATCGCAAATTCAGGCATGGCTGAGATTCAGATCAAGCAAGTTAGGTTTCGCGGACTCGGTATGGAGACGAAACTCAACACCGCCGACAAGATTTTGCCGGGAACTGAAACTGCAGCGGAGGTGAAAGTCGTTACTCCGAAGACGACGGGTTTGACTGTGCCTTCGTCTGAACATCTTTACGATGGCCGGCTGTTTGGAGAACCGCTGACGGTTGAAGCGCAGTTGATGATCGAGGGTGTTTCGTTCGTGGTCAATAACGAAACCGACCGAGAGGTCGCGCCTGCGGTCGAAATCGTGGACGTGTCGCCCATGCCTTATGTCATCACGCCGGCGACTTCGCAAAAGCCGCTCGAGTTCAGAGTCAAACTAAAAAACCATCTCGCATCGGATTTCCGCGGTCTTGTGCGAGTAATCGGGCAGAGTCTGGAGACAGGGCGCGAACTCACCATTCGCGCCAATTCGTCTGCAACTGAGAACCTCGTGGTGCGCAGTCCGTTAATACTCGGTGGATCAAACGAGGGATTGAATGTGTCGATCACAGTCGATCTCCCGAATCCGAAAGAACCGATTGCGAAGAGGACGGTGCCGCTCGTCTATGCCGAAGCACTCGTGGTGAGCGGCAGGAAGGTTGGTTACCTGCCGAGTTATGACGAGACGTTGGAACGTTCGCTCACGGCGCTGGGTGTCGATGCAACTAAGTTGACCGTCGATGACATTGCGAAAACGAACCTCTCGACGTATCACACGATCATCATCGACAATCGCGGCTATGAAGCGCATCAGGAACTGATTCAACTCAACCCGCGGCTGCTGAAGTTTGTCGAGGAGGGTGGCACGCTGGTTGTTTTCTATCATCGGACCGGTGAGTGGAATCCTGACGAAAGACGCGGGCGGCCGCAACTCGCCCCGTATCCGATTATTCTCGGCGACGAGCGCGTCACTGAAGAAGATGCGAAGATTACTTTCCTTCTACCAAAACATCCGCTGTTGAACTTTCCAAACAGGATCACGCAGAAGGATTTCACGGGCTGGGTGCAGGAGCGTGGGCTCTATTTTCCGAAGGAATGGGATCCACACTACGCCGCCGTTTTATCGACCAACGACACCGGTGAGCCGCCGTTAAAAGGTGGACTGCTGGTGGCGCCATACGGCAGGGGAAATTACATCTACACGAGTTACGTTTGGTATCGACAACTCCGCGCCGGACTGCCGGGCGGTTTCCGGATGTTCGCGAATCTGATCAGTTATGGGAGAAAGAAAGAGGATTGAAACAGCGGGGGCAAGCCCCTCTTCCTGACTTGTTCGCTCTTTAGGAGCTAAATACTTTTCACAACTCTGTAACTTGAGAGGAAGAGAGGATCTAAAATAGATACTGTTTTACAACTCAGTGACTTGACAGGGAAGAGAGGATCTAAAGATAGAACAAGTCAGGAAGAGGGGCTTGCCCCCGCTGATTAAGCAGGAGAGTCGAGCATCTCCGCCTGATCGATGGGTTCTTCACCTTCGAGTTCTTCGAGTTTTACGCGGGCGCGTTCGAGAAAGGTCTTGATCATTTCTCGGACGCGTTTTTGCATTTCGGCGCTAATGGCGCTCTCGCCGACTAGCATCGCGAAGCGGTGCAGGTCTCGGGCATGTTTGCGGCGCAGTTCAACGTGCTGGACAATCTTGATCAAAACTTTCTGTCCACGCTCTTCAAAGGCAGCCGCGTAGCGCAGGTAGTTTTTCATTTCGGAGCGTGCTGGCGACCATTCGAGACGTTCCGCGGAGTCTTCAGTTTTTTCTACCGTAAAACTGGCATGGACGGCGCCGATGATGGGCACTTCCGCACGAACCACCCAACGCATGATGCCGCCGGCCTCGTTGCGAATACCTTCGATACCAGGCATGAGGTCCGCAAAATTACGGAGCTCGCCGAAAAACTCACGGGCCTTTTCAAGTGTGGTCCGTAATTCCAATTGATCCGCGTAAGAGGCCTTGATTCGAAACATTTGTTCTCCGTTTACCGTTTCTCCAACACCTTGATGCGACGGGGTCACAAATTGGTTTCCCGTGTCGCCTCTGCTAAGTTACACGAGAAGCATATGACTGGTAAAGACTCTTGTCCGCGTTGCCATGAACGCGGTCTTAAAAGTTGGGCCGAACTGAACGACGAAGAGCGTGAGGTCGTCAAACGGCTGCCTGCGTCCGCGGAGTACTCGCTGGAAGAACGTCAATCCACGCACCGGTGGTGTACGCGCTGCTGGTACGAGGACACGGATGAACACAGATTCAGTTGAGGATGCGATTGTAAGCCTCGCGAATGGTGCGCATCTGCTCCGTCACGGTTTCCTGCATCTCAGCTACCGATTCAAAACCGGCGCGCGTCGCTACATCCTTTGCGGCCACATGATTCGGGTCGGGCAGGCGCGTAGAGCGATGTGTAATTAACCTCAGGTTGTGGTCGATCGAGCGCAGCAGACTGTAACCGTTACTCAGTACTGAAAAGTCTTCGTCCGCGAGGGAGCCTTCTTCGCGCAAACGTTCGAGTGTGAACGCAGTCGATCGATCCTCACCTTCGTCCAGCACTTCATCTCGCAACTGCAAATAACGCGCGGCAAAGTAGACGTCCAGCATTCCGCCTGGTCCATACTTGATGTCAGGTCCGAGCCTGCGGCCGCGAACGCCTTTCTCTTTTTCCAGCCGTTCGCGCACGTGTCGCGTCACAGTCTTTAACTCGTTGACATCGAGTTTCGCGGCGTTCGCATGAATTCGATGGCGAGCATGCAGCTCGATCATCTTTCCCATTTCATGGTCGCCGCCCACACAACGCAACTTCGCATATGCCAACCACTCCCACGGCGCACTCTCGTCTCGCAAATAATCGAGAAAACCTTCGGAGCTGGTGACGAGTGGTCCATTCTTGCCGTGTGGCCGCAAACGCGTATCGACGCGATAGAGATAACCTTCTCTCGTGATGCTTGACAGCGCTGCAATCATCAATTCAACCAGACGTGAGTAAGTCTCGTCCTGTGTCAGCGTTTTTATCGGCGAGGGTACGAGCGAGTCGTAGGTAATCAGGATGTCGAGATCCGAACCGTAGTCGACGCCGCCCGTGCTGAGCCGTCCCAAACCGTAAAACGCCACTCTTGGACCACCGCTGAATGATCCGTAGCGGCGCGCCATCTCACGACGGGCGATGAGATACGCAACGTTCATGCTCGCCGTGGCTAATTCGGTTTGCAGACTATTCGTCTCGAAGATTGAGAGTTCGTTTTCCACGTCCAGCGCGGCTATCTCCACAATCAGTTCGGCCCATTGCAAACGGAATGCAGCGAGCTCAGCGGGGAAATTGCGTTCGGCATCGATCGCAGCACGCAGCATCGCGCGATAGTCGCGACGCAAAGCGGTCGTTGCGGTGGTGTCGAGAACACTGATCAGCACCGGGTTGGCGGCTATTCTTTCCGCGAACGGCTCAGACGTGCCGCAGAGTTGAAGCAACGTGTCGAGATTTGTATCGGTAATCAACACACGCTCTTCCGTTTTTGCGAGTGAAGCTGTGATGCGAAAGAGCTGGATCAACGCGCGGTGCGGGTTGAGAGTCTTGTCTGCGAGCGAGATGATCCGGCTAGCGAGCGGTTTGATCCTGCCGGACCAC
>Ga0307405_10000864_pt1 | contig 11968 bp, 10 predicted proteins | sample 322Cmetagenome_2_FD_203311 | JGI IMG/M metagenome (GOLD analysis project Ga0307405, IMG submission 203311) | Maize rhizosphere microbial communities from greenhouse at UC Davis, California, United States - 322HYB-C-1 | ecosystem: Host-associated > Plants > Roots > Rhizosphere > Soil | place...
ACTTGGCGGTGTTCTTTTCCGGTGTGTTCAATTTCCTCGGCGTGCTGCTGGGTGGCGTGGGGGTGGCGTATGCCATCGTTCACTTGCTGCCAGTGGAACTGCTGATCAACGTGAACACCGGACACGGGTTGGCCATGGTGTTCTCGCTGCTCGCGGCGGCCATCACCTGGAACCTGGGCACCTGGTACTTCGGTATCCCTGCGTCCAGCTCCCATACCCTGATCGGCTCGATCCTCGGCGTCGGCCTGGCCAACGCACTGATCAACGACATTGCGCTGCGCGATGGGGTGAATTGGCAGAAAGCGATCGATATCGGGGCTTCCCTGGTGTTCTCGCCCATGGCCGGCTTCCTGATCGCCGCCCTGGTGTTGATCAGTCTGAAATGGTGGCGCCCGCTGTCGAAGATGCACAAGACGCCGGAACAGCGCCGCAAGATCGACGACAAGAAACATCCGCCATTCTGGAATCGCCTGGTACTGGTGATCTCCGCCATGGCCGTCAGCTTCGTCCATGGCTCCAACGACGGCCAGAAAGGTATCGGCCTGATCATGCTGGTGTTGATCGGTATCGTGCCCGCACAGTTCGTTCTCGACCTGAACAGCACCACCTACCAGATCGAGCGGACTCGCGACGCGACCCTGCACTTGAGCCAGTTCTACAAGCGCAACAGCGAGTCCCTTGGCGAATTCCTCGCCTTGGGCAAGAGCGTCGAAGGCGACCTGCCGGAGAAATTCCGCTGCAACCCGCAACAGACCGAACCGACCATCAACGCGCTGCTCGACACGCTGAAAGGCGTTGCGGACTATCATTCGCTGCCGTCGGAAAGCCGTATCGAGGTGCGCCGCTACTTGCTCTGCCTGGATGACACGGCGAAGAAGGTCGGCAAGCTGCCAGGCTTGGCGGCGCGTGAGAAAGACGACCTGAACAAGCTGCGCAAGGACCTGACGGCGACTACCGAATACGCGCCGTTCTGGGTAATCCTGGCGGTCGCGTTGGCACTGGGCCTTGGCACCATGGTCGGTTGGAAACGCGTGGTACTGACCATCGGCGAGAAGATCGGCAAGCAAGGCATGACCTACGCCCAAGGCATGTCGGCCCAGATCACCACCGCCTGCATGATTGGCGCGGCGAACATCTTCAGCCTGCCGGTTTCCACCACTCACGTATTGTCTTCCGGCGTGGCGGGCACCATGGTCGCCAACAAGAGCGGCCTGCAAGGCGGCACGGTCAAGACCATCCTCCTGGCCTGGGTGCTGACCTTGCCGGCGACAGTGGCGCTGTCGGCGGCGCTGTTCTGGCTGGCGTCCAAGGCCATCAGCGGCTGAGCCCTTGGCAGTAATTGAAAAAGGTGCGTTCCTTGCGGTTCGCACCTTTTTTATGCCCGGACACCTGACTGCTGCGAGCACGCTCCCACAAATGGCTTTTGTGTGAAACAGGAAAGTCTGCCCAAAAAAAAGGGCGACCGAAGTCGCCCAAAATGCCTTGCGTGCTCGTTGTCGCTGGAAAGACCTACGGCTTCTTGCGCTTGTGTGCATCTTTCCAGATGAATAATCCAAAACCTGCGAAGAACACGAACATGAGGCCAACCGTCAACACACCGGCAAACACCACATTATCGAAAAACATGACTGGCCTCCTGGTCTTGCCCCTGTTTCGTTGGAGCCAAGTTAACCAATCAGGCCTGGATGAAAATTGACCGGCGTCAATAACGCTCGCGACGGAGCGAAAAGGAGGGGGAATAACTGATCTGCATCAATGAATCGAGGGGGGCTCAGCGCTTTTTCGGTTTGTTTTTCGGTTTTTTCTTTGGCTTGCCCAGCGGCATGGCCTGCTCGAAAGCCTGGCGAACTTCATTGAGGCGTTTTTCATTGAGGTCGTGAACGCGCTTGGCACGCTCAGCGCCCAGGTCAATCAGCTTGTTTTCTTGGCTCATGGTGTGTCGGCATCGTACGGTGAATTGCGAATGCGCCCATGATGCGGACTGTAGCCGGCCTTGACCAGCCCGACCGTCTCGGCAGGCCTGGATCAGATCTGGATATCGACCCACAGGCCTTGGCGCGCCTCTCCTTCCACCAGCGGTACGACCGGCACGGTGTTATCGGCGTTCAGCTCGGTGCCCGGCACCGCCAGGTGCTCCTCGGGATCTTCATCGGCTTCACGGCGGCGCCGTTCCCGGTCCTGCTGGCGACGCTGTTCCTCGCGCAGCAATAAAGCGGTTTCTTCAGGATCACGCTTTTGCAGGTCGATGGTGCTTTCGTTGGAGCTTTGCTGGACAGGGACCACGGGCGGAATATCCGGTCGCGGACGGATCGGATCCTGCTGCGCGGTAACGGGTACGGCGCTCAAAGGAAGCATGGGTGGCAACATAAAGGTCTCCTGTCTTCAGGTTGTCGGCTGTGGCGGGGCCAGCTTTAACCGCTGGTCCGAAAGTTGTGACCCGGTTGGCATTCCGCCCTGCCGGCCCACAAGCTTGTTTGATCGCGCAACCCGTTTAAGTTCCCTTGGCCAGGTTGACGGGGCAAGCCTGCATGAGGCCGGGATATGTGCGTAAATCCTTTGGTCTGGCGGCTCATTCCGTTAAGATAGCCGGCTTTTTCACGGCGGGAGTCAGGCAGCATGGCGCAGCAGTATCAACCGGGGCAACGCTGGATCAGTGACAGCGAAGCCGAGCTGGGTTTAGGCACCGTTCTTCACAGGATGGCCGCTTGTTGACCGTGCTCTATCCGGCCACTGGCGACACTCGCCAGTACGCGCTACGGAATGCGCCCCTGACCCGCGTTCGGTTTTCGCCGGGCGACGTGATCACTCATTTCGAAGGCTGGAAAATGACCGTGCGCGAAGTCGACGATGTCGACGGATTGCTGGTCTACCACGGTCTGAATGGGCAGAACGAAGTCGTCACGCTGCCGGAAACCCAGCTGTCGAACTTTATCCAGTTCCGCCTGGCCAGCGACCGCCTGTTTGCCGGCCAGATCGACCCACTGGCCTGGTTCTCCCTGCGGTACCACACCCTGGAACATACCAGCCGCCAATTGCAGTCCCCGCTCTGGGGCCTGGGCGGCGTCCGCGCCCAACCCATTGCCCACCAACTGCACATCGCCCGTGAAGTGGCTGATCGCATTGCGCCACGCGTGCTGCTGGCGGACGAAGTGGGCCTGGGCAAGACCATCGAAGCCGGCCTGATCATCCACCGCCAGCTGCTTTCCGGGCGCGCCAGCCGCATCCTGATCCTGGTCCCGGAAAACCTCCAGCATCAATGGCTGGTGGAAATGCGCCGACGCTTCAATCTGCAGGTTGCGCTGTTCGACGAAGAACGTTTCATCGAAAGCGATGCCAGCAATCCATTCGAAGACACCCAACTGGCGCTGGTGGCGCTGGAGTGGCTGGTGGACGACGAGAAGGCCCAGGACGCGCTGTTTGCCGCCGGCTGGGACTTGATGGTGGTCGACGAAGCCCATCACCTGGTCTGGCATGAAGACCATGTCAGCCCCCAATACGCACTGGTCGAGCAACTTGCCGAAACCATTCCCGGCGTGCTGCTGCTGACCGCGACGCCGGAGCAATTGGGCCAGGACAGCCATTTCGCCCGCCTGCGCCTGCTGGACCCGAACCGCTTCCACGACCTGCAAGCCTTCCGCGCCGAAAGCGAGAACTATCGCCCGGTGGCCGAAGCCGTCCAGGAACTGCTGGACAAAGGTCGCCTGTCGCCCGAAGCCCACCAGACCATCCATGGTTTCCTGGGCAACGAAGGCGAAGCGCTGCTGACCGCCGTCAATGATGGCGACATCGAAGCCAGCGCCCGCCTGGTTCGCGAATTGCTCGACCGCCATGGCACCGGCCGGGTGCTGTTCCGCAATACCCGCGCCGCCGTACAGGGCTTCCCGGAGCGCAAGCTGCACGCCTATCCGCTGCCTTGCCCGGACGAATACCTCGAACTGCCGCTGGGCGATCACGCCGAGCTGTACCCGGAAGTCAGCTTCCAGGCCCAGCCGGACGCCAGCGAAGAAGAGCGCTGGTGGAAATTCGACCCGCGCGTCGAATGGCTGATCGACCAGCTGAAAATGCTCAAGCGCACCAAGGTCCTGGTGATCTGCGCCCACGCCGAAACTGCCATGGACCTGGAAGATGCCCTGCGCGTACGCTCCGGCATCCCGGCCACGGTGTTCCATGAAGGCATGAACATTCTGGAACGCGACCGCGCCGCCGCTTACTTCGCCGATGAAGAATTCGGCGCGCAAGTATTGATCTGTTCGGAAATCGGCAGCGAAGGTCGCAACTTCCAGTTCGCTCATCACTTGGTCCTGTTCGATCTGCCGTCGCACCCGGACCTGCTGGAACAGCGGATCGGCCGCCTGGACCGTATCGGCCAGAAACACACAATCGAGCTGCACGTGCCCTACCTGGAAACCAGCCCGCAAGCGCGGCTGTTCCAGTGGTATCACGAAGCGCTGAATGCCTTTCTCAATACCTGCCCGACCGGCAATGCCTTGCAGCACCAGTTCGGCCCGCGCCTGCTGCCGCTGCTGGAAGAAGCCGACGATGGCGATTGGCAAGCGCTGATCGACGAGGCCCGCGCAGAACGCGAGCGCCTGGAAGCCGAACTGCACACCGGCCGTGACCGCCTGCTGGAGCTCAACTCCGGCGGCGCGGGTGAAGGCGATGCGCTGGTGGAAGCCATTCTCGAACAGGACGACCAGTTTGCCCTGCCGATCTATATGGAGACTTTGTTCGACGCCTTCGGCATCGACAGCGAGGACCACTCCGACAACGCGCTGATCCTCAAGCCGAGCGAAAAAATGCTCGACGCCAGCTTCCCCTTGGGCGACGACGAAGGCGTGACCATCACCTACGACCGCAACCAGGCCTTGTCTCGCGAAGACATGCAGTTCATTACCTGGGAGATCCCGATGGTGCAAGGCGGCATGGACCTGGTGCTGTCCGGTTCCATGGGCAACACCGCCGTGGCGCTGATCAAGAACAAGGCGCTCAAGCCCGGCACTGTGTTGCTGGAGCTGCTCTATGTCAGTGAGGTGGTTGCGCCGCGCTCACTGCAACTGGGTCGCTACCTGCCACCGGCCGCCCTGCGCTGCCTGTTGGACGCCAACGGCAACGACCTGGCCGCCCGGGTCTCGTTCGAAACCCTGAACGACCAGCTCGAAAGCGTGCCCCGCGCCAGCGCCAACAAGTTCATCCAGGCCCAGCGCGACCAGCTCGCGCCGCGGATCAACGCCGGCGAGCAGAAGATCACCCCGCGCCATGCCGAGCGCGTGGCCGAGGCTCAACGTCGTCTTGCGGCTGATACCGAAGAAGAATTGGCACGTTTGACCGCCCTGCAAGCGGTCAACCCTACCGTTCGGGATAGCGAGCTGGAGGCCTTGCGCCAGCAGCGTGAGCAAGGGTTGGCGATGCTGGAGAAGGCGGCGTTGCGGTTGGAGGCGATTCGGGTATTGGTGGCGGGCTGATTTCGGCTGGGTTCATGGTCTTGGGTGTATAGCCGTTGCTGCGGCAGCGGCTATACACCCATAAACCAAAGATCAAGGACTGTAATACCCCACCGCCACCAACAACCGTCCCGCCTTCTTCAAATACGCATGCTTGTTTTCAACCCTCCCCGTCACCGGATTCTTCCAGCGATATTCGTACTCCCCCGTTTCCTGCTTGCCCATCATGCCCAGGATCGGCTCGCCCACCGGTTTCCCATCCGGGTCCTTGACCTTGGTGAAATCGGTGTTGATCAGGCGCAGGTTAGTGCCGTGCCCAACATAACGGCGAGTATCGAGATCAACGACAAAGACATACAGATCGTCCTGAAGATAGCCGCCCTTGAGCGAATTGATCGCCGTCAGGGTGGCTTTCTCGTTCTTCGATAGATCACCGGCGGCCTTGTCCAGCAGCGCCCTGGCCTGATCGGCCGACGCCCTGGGCAGGTAGTAGCCGACCGCCAGGATCCGCTCGCCCACTCGTTGGAAATACACGTGCTTGCGCTCGACCTTGCCATCCGCCCAGTTGTGCCAGCGGTACTCGGCCTGCTGGATACCGCTGCCTTCAGGGATCTTCAGGGCGTCCTTGAAAGCCTTGCGTAAATCCGGCCCCAACACCTCGGACACGTCTCGACCGATCAGCGCGGACGAGGGCCCGCCGCTGGCAAGCATCACGCCTTCGGTATCGACCACAAACACGTAGCGGTCCTTGTCGACGAATTCGCCTTGGCGGCTGAACGCGGCAAACGCCTTGTCACCCTGGTCATGGTAATAAGCCAGGGCCTTTTCAAGCAGCGTCCGGGCAGCCTGGCCGTCATCCGGCGTAGCAGCCTGGGCCTGTCCCAGCATCAGCACCATCATCGCAGCCAGCCAGGCCGTCCTTCGAATAAAACCCATGGGCACGCCCTCGTTCTTGTTGGTGTTCCAAGAGCGTAGACGCCGCAGGGTAATGTTCGAGTATTCAGCGGACTGTTGCAGGTGAACCTGCAACCCCGGTGGGAGCGGCCTGCTCGCGATGGCAACATCAGCTCAATGAAGATGCCGGACAGGCTGGCGTCTTCGCGAGCAGGCTCGCACAGGGTTCGTTACTGGGATCGGTTGCTCAGTTGCTGTTGCAGGTACTGGATCTGCGATTGCAGGGTGTTGATGTTGCGCGTCACCTGGCCACGGAAGGCATCGAACTCGGCGGTGTTGCCGGAACGGTTTTCCTGTTGGCTCTTGAGCACGACCATGTCTTGCTCCAGACGGTCGATGGCCGAGTTGGAAGTGGCGCGTTTCAAGGCCGTGATGTCGGCACCGATGCTCTTGAGCTGGGCATCCAGGGCACCGCCCTCGCCTTGGTTCTTCAAGGCCGACACTTCGGCCGCCAACGCCTTGACCTGGGCCTGGAGTTCCTTGTTGGACGCTTGCAGCTGGGTGTTGGTGTTTTCCTGTTGCGAAGCCTGGGCGATCATCTTGGCCAGTTGTGTGTCGAGGTCGGCGGACGGGCCGAACGCGCCTTGCAGCGCCTTATATTGCTCTTGCAGCTTGCCCTCGAATTGCCGGTTTTGCTCCTGCAGCTTGTTTTCCAACTGTTTGATCTGCAGTTTCAAGGCTTCGCTGTCGCTCATGACGTTGGATTGTCCGGCGACCACCTTGCCGGAAATGTCCTGCAGGCGACCAGCCGCGTCCTCACTGATCCGGGCGAAGCTTTCCTGAGTGGCCACCAATTGTTGTTCCATCATGGAAATCTGCTGGAAACTCCACCACGCCAGGAAAGCCAGTGCGCAGAGCAAGGCGCCGACCAACGCCCACAGCGGCCCGGTGGTCGGAGCCTTGACCTTGGCCGCGGCGACGGACGCCGGACGCGCCTGCACGTGGGGCTGGCGGTTGCTCAGGAAGTCATCGTCATCGGGGATGTCCGCCCGCATCCGCAGGCTCGGTACATCGTCGAAGTCGTCGTTGGCATCGTTACGCGTGGGCATGGGTTCAACCTTTGGAAAATCGGTGGTGACTCGATGCGGCGAGTATAACCCCCTCGCCCGCCGCACCCATTGACCCCGAACCGGGCACTCGGTTCATGACGGGGCGATCAGCGGCCATGCTGGTTGCGCCACCAGGCGCAGAATTCATCGAGCGCCGCCCACAGGCTGACCTTCGGATCATAATCGAGATAATGCCGGGCACGAGTGATATCCAGGGTGAAATTGGTGCTCATGACTTGCATGCCCAGGCGCGACAGCGTCGGTTCAGGCCGTCCGGGCCAGATCGCGCAAAACCCTTCGTTAAGGGCCGCGACGCTGTAGGCCAGCCCATAAGAGCGGTAACGCCTGACCTGCGGGACTTCCATCTGCCGCATCACATAATTGACCACATCCCACAGCGGAACGGGCGCCCCGTTGCTGATGTTGTAGGCTTTTCCCAAGGCCGAATCGGTGGCCAGCAGGCTGCTCAGCAGCGCTTCGTTGAGGTTCTGTACGCTGGTGAAATCCACCTTGTTCAAGCCGTTGCCGATAATGGCCAGCCGCCCCTTGCGCTGCATTTTAAGCAGGCGCGGAAAGATGCTCATGTCGCCGGCGCCGGTGACGAATCGCGGACGCAAGGCCAGTACTTCCAGGCCGAACTCCTGGGCACCAAAGACTTTCTGCTCGGCCAGGTATTTGGTGGCGGCGTAGGGATGCTTGAAGCGTTTGGGCACCTGTTCCTCGGTCAATCCCAAGTGATCACGACCATCGAAGTAGATGGAGGGCGAGGAAAGGTGCACCAATCGCCGGACCTTCTGCTTGAGACAAGCCTCGACGATGTTTTCGGTGAGTTGGACATTGCCCTGGTGAAAGTCCTGGTAGCGTCCCCAGAGCCCCACCGAACCGGCGCAATGCACCACGGCGTCGACATCGCGGCATAGGTCGCGGGCCAGCATCGGGTCGCCCAGGTCGCCCGCGATGAATTCGGCGCCACGCGTCACCAGATGCTCGACGCTTTCAGCCCTGCGACCATTGACCCGAACCCCCAGGCCTTGCTCCAGGGCGAAACGCGCAAAGCGCCCGCCAATGAAGCCGCTTGCGCCGGTGACCAGAATTTTCATGAAGTGCTCCTAGACCAATTTCGAGCCACAAGCCACGAGCTGCGAGCCAGTTGCGATCAGCTCAACACTTGCAGCTTGCTGCTTGCCGCTGCAATCAGTTGTTCGGTCAACAAACCGAGCAACTGACCGCCATTGCGCCAATGATGCCAGTACAGCGGCACATCAATCGGCTTATCTGCCAGCAGTTCCACCAAGTCGCCGCGTGCCAGTGCCTCGCGCACTTGCAGCTCGGGCACCAGGCCCCAGCCAAGCCCTGCCTCGATGAGGCGAATGAAACCTTCGGACGATGGGCATAAATGATGTTCGAAGCCGCCCTCGACCCCGAGGGCAGCCAGGTACCGGTGCTGCAGGAAGTCATCCGGACCGAACACCAGGGCCGACGTGCGGGCCAGCAGGTCGGCACGCACCCCCTCGGGGAAATGCCGAGCGATAAAGGCGGGGCTGGCAAGCGCCCGGTAGCGCATGGCCCCCAATAACACGCTGCGCGCACCGGCCACGGGGCGCTCGCTCGCGCAGAGGCAAGCGGCGACTTCTCCGGCGCGCATCCGCTTGAGACCTACGGTCTGGTCTTCCACCACCAGATCGAGCAACACATGCTGCTCGGCACAGAACTCCCCCACCGCGCTGGCCCACCACGTGGCCAGGCTGTCGGCGTTGAGTGCGATGCGCAGGCGTTCCGGCCGTCCCTCTTCGTCCAGGGCGGGCACCTGGCTTTGCAGGTCGCGCTCCAGCAATCGGACCTGTTGCACGTGGTTGAGCAGCCGACGACCGATTTCGGTAGGCACCGGGGGCGTGGCACGCACCAGCACGGGCTGGCCGATTCGCGCTTCCAGCAGTTTGATCCGCTGGGAGATGGCTGATTGCGACAATCCCAACACCTGCGCGGCTCGCTCGAAGCCTGCTTGCTCGACGACGGCTGCCAGGGCGGAAAGCAGTTTGTAGTCAAACATCATTTTTCCTTATGGCCGATCAGCAAGATTGGTTTTTCTTATACATCTATGAGCCGGACAATGGCCAGCAATTGTGAACCATTGGAGTGACGACGCTATGTGGCAAAGCTATGTGAATGGCCTGCTGGTGGCCCTTGGATTGATCATGGCGATCGGCGCGCAGAACGCGTTCGTTGTCGCCCAGAGCCTGCGCCGCGAGCATCACTTGCCGGTGGCTGCGCTGTGCATCGCCTGCGATGCGCTGCTGGTCGCCGCCGGAGTGTTCGGCCTGGCGACGCTGTTGGCCCAGAGCCCGCTGCTGCTTTCGATCGCTCGTTGGGGCGGTGCTGCGTTCCTGCTCTGGTACGGCAGTCAGGCGCTGCGTCGGGCCTGTTCGAGACAGAGCCTGCAGCGCGATGACAAGCAGGTCGCGCGGTCCTTGGGAACCGTGCTGCTGAGCGCGCTGGCGGTCACGCTGCTCAACCCGCACGTGTACCTCGACACCGTGCTGCTGATCGGCTCCCTCGGCGCCCAGCAGAGCGTGCCTGGCGCCTATGTCGTAGGCGCGGCCAGTGCTTCGCTGTTGTGGTTTTCCACATTGGCCCTGGGCGCCGCATGGCTCGCCCCCTGGCTGGCCCGCCCCACGACCTGGCGCGTCCTCGACCTGCTGGTGGCGGTGATGATGTTCACGGTGGCAGCGCAACTGATCGTATCGGGCTGATATTCCAAACCGCTCTGGAACCTCTATTCCACACAGTTGTTGCGTGGTTATGCCGCACCCCCGGTGCTATGATCCGACTCCTGCGCCGCAAAGAGTACAAACTCCCCGGCGCTAGTCTGGCCGCCCGTGATCGGCCTTGCGCTCACCGCAACTGACCTGATTAGGAGAATCACCATGGCTTTCGAATTGCCGCCGCTGCCGTACCCACACGACGCACTGGCGCCACACATCTCCAAAGAAACGCTGGAATACCACCACGACAAGCACCACAACACCTATGTCGTGAACCTGAACAACCTGGTGCCCGGCACCGAGTTCGAAGGCAAGACCCTGGAAGAAATCGTCAAGACTTCCTCGGGCGGTATCTTCAACAACGCCGCTCAGGTCTGGAACCACACCTTCTATTGGAACTGCCTGACGCCTAACGGCGGCGGCGCACCTACCGGCGCGCTGGCTGAAGCCATCAACGCAGCCTTCGGTTCGTTCGACAAGTTCAAGGAAGAATTCAGCAAGACTTCCATCGGCACCTTCGGTTCCGGCTGGGGCTGGCTGGTCAAGAAAGCTGACGGTTCCCTGGCCCTGGCCAGCACCATCGGCGCCGGCAACCCGCTGACCAGCGGCGACACCCCGCTGCTGACCTGCGACGTCTGGGAACATGCGTACTACATCGACTACCGCAACGTGCGTCCGAAATACGTCGAGGCGTTCTGGAACCTGGTCAACTGGAAGTTCGTGGCTGAGCAGTTCGAAGGCAAGACCTTCACTGCGTAAGTTGTGATGCCAATGAAAACGGCGCTTTTCCGTCATGGAATGCGCCGTTTTTTTTGCGCGGGTTTATTGCGCCCATTAAGGCTTTGCCGTCGGCAAATGACCTCGCGTCTGAAAACCAATAAAAAAACCCGCCAAGCCTCAAGTTGCAGGCCTCTCCAACCGAAACAATGGTCGTAGAGTAATCACTCTGCTAACACCGTATAACGGCCAGGTTTCAGGCGAAATCCCTTGTGTTTGATTGTCCCTTTGACTGACATCACAGGATTGCCAATACTCATGGCAACTTGACGCTACCCGCACGGAACAAGGAATCCCTCTTTGAAGCTGGAACTCAAAAACAGCTTGTCTGTGAAGTTGCTCCGGGTCGTGCTCCTCTCGGCGTTGATCGTTGGCATGGTGTTGAGCTGCGCCCAGATCGTTTTCGACGCCTACAAAACCAACCGGGCCGTCGCCGAAGACGCCCAGCGCATCCTCGATATGTTCCGCGACCCGTCTACCCAGGCGGTCTACAGCCTCGACCGCGAGATGGGCATGCAGGTGATCGAAGGCCTGTTCCAGGACGAAGCCGTGCGCATGGCGTCCATCGGCCACCCGCGCGAAACCATGCTCGCCGAAAAAACCCGGCCCCTGCAGCAGTCCGAAAGCCGCTGGCTGACCGATCTGATCCTGGGCCAGGAACGAACCTTCACCACTCAACTGGTGGGCCGCGGGCCCTACAGCGAATATTACGGCGACCTGAGCATTACGCTGGACACCGCCACCTACGGCCAGGGTTTTATCGTCAGTTCAGTCATCATTTTCATTTCCGGAATGTTGCGCGCCCTGGCCATGGGCCTGGTGCTGTACCTGGTCTACCACTGGCTGCTCACCAAGCCACTGTCGCGAATCATCCAGCACCTGACCGAAATAAACCCCGACCGCCCCAGCGCCCACAAGATCCCACAACTACGGGGTCACGAGCACAACGAACTGGGCCTGTGGATCAACACTGCCAACCAGTTGC
>Ga0307405_10000866_pt1 | contig 11961 bp, 11 predicted proteins | sample 322Cmetagenome_2_FD_203311 | JGI IMG/M metagenome (GOLD analysis project Ga0307405, IMG submission 203311) | Maize rhizosphere microbial communities from greenhouse at UC Davis, California, United States - 322HYB-C-1 | ecosystem: Host-associated > Plants > Roots > Rhizosphere > Soil | place...
TCACCTTTGCTCACGGACGGAAACAGATTTGAATACACGCTCACGGCAACGAATCCTGATCGTCGATGACGAGCCGGACATCCGCGAACTCCTGGAAATGACCCTGGGACGGATGAAACTCGACACCCGCAGCGCCAAGAACCTGGCCGAGGCGCAATCGACGCTGGCGGGCGAAGCCTTCGACCTGTGCCTGACCGACATGCGCCTGCCCGATGGCACCGGCCTGGAGCTGGTCAAACACATCCAGCAATGTTATCCCCAACTGCCCGTGGCGATGATCACCGCCTACGGCAGCCTGGAAGTCGCCATCGATGCCCTCAAGGCCGGCGCCTTCGATTTCCTGACCAAGCCCGTCGACCTGGCCCGCCTGCGCGAACTCATCGGCAGCGCCCTGCGCCTGTCACCGGGCACCACGCCCACCGCGACCGTAGAGCGCTGCCTGCTGGGCGACTCGCCACCGATGCGCAGCGTGCGCAACCACATCGAAAAACTGGCCCGCAGCCAGGCACCGGTATACATCAGTGGTGAGTCGGGATGCGGCAAGGAACTGGTCGCCCGCCTGATCCACGAACAAGGCCCGCGGGCCAGCCAGCACTTCGTGCCCGTCAACTGCGGGGCGATTCCCACGGAGCTGATGGAAAGCGAATTTTTTGGCCACCGCAAAGGCAGTTTTACCGGCGCCATCGAAGACAAACCCGGACTGTTCCAGGCCGCCCACGGCGGAACGCTATTTCTCGACGAAGTGGCGGACCTGCCGCTGACGATGCAGGTCAAGCTCTTGCGGGCCATCCAGGAAAAAGCCGTGCGCGCCGTTGGGGGGCAGCAGGAAGAAATAGTGGACGTACGTATTCTCTGCGCCACCCATAAAGACCTGGACGCCGAAGTCGCCGCCGGGCGCTTTCGCCAGGATCTGTATTACCGACTGAACGTCATCGAGCTGCGCGTCCCGCCCCTGCGCGAACGCCGTGAAGACATCGAACCACTGGCCAACCACATGCTCCAGCGCCTCGCCGCCGGCACCGGCAATCCTGCGGCGACGCTGCATCCACAGGCGCTCGAGGCCCTGCGCAACTATCGCTTTCCGGGCAACGTGCGAGAACTGGAGAACATGCTCGAACGAGCCTATACCCTTTGCGAACACCATCAGATCGAGGCTGACGACTTGCGGCTTGCCGAAAGCAACGCTGCTGGTGACCTGGCGAATCCCGATCTGGTGCGGGTCGATAACCTGGAAGACTATCTGGAAGATGTCGAGCGCAAGGTTATCCTCCAGGCGCTGGAGGAAACCCGCTGGAATCGCACGGCGGCGGCACAACGATTGAAGTTGTCGTTTCGGTCGATGCGATATCGGTTGAAGAAGTTGGGGTTGGATTGAGTACGAGTTCATCCAGCTCAGCCAGAGCCATACAAATCTTTGTGGCGAGGGGATTTATCCCCTCGCCACGGAACAATCCTTCTACCCGACGATTTCTTTAGCCCACCGGTACCTGCTCGTCCAGCACTCGATTGGCGAGCAATTCACCCCAGTTCAATCAGTTGCTGTACGCCCAGGGCGATCTGTCGTCGTGAGCCTTCAAGGTCGAAGGCCAGGTCGCTGATGGTGGCGTTGGCTGAGGCCAGGGTTTCGCTGAGGTTGGCGAGGAGGGATTCGGTGGCAATGCCGGCCGCGACGGTGTACAGCGGGTCACTTTTTTCAGACGCCAAAAAAGTAACCCGCTGTAAGAGCGGAACCCTAAGCAGCCGTTACCGCAGCAATGGATATGTACACGAATTACAACCGCCCAGAAGGCAAATAAGGCACAGGATCAACCACCGGCTGCCGCCCCAACATCAGATCCACAAACAACCGACACGAAGCCGGTGCCAGCACCAACCCATTGCGATAATGCCCACAGTTCAACCACAAACCCTCGAACCCCGGCACGACGCCGATATAGGGAATCCCCTCCGGCGACCCCGGCCGCAACCCGGCCCAATGCCCCACCACCTCGGCATCGGCAAGCTCAGGAATAAGCGCCTCCGCCGAAGCCTTCAGGCTCTCCAGCGCCGCGTCGGTAGGCGTCTTGTCAAAGCCCTCCCGCTCCAGCGTACTGCCAACCAAAATGTGCCCGTCACGACGCGGAATCGCGTATCGGCCCTTGGCCAGGACCATGCTCGATAGAAAATCCGACGCGCACTTGTAGAGAATCATCTGGCCCTTGACCGGCTCGACCGGCAACTTCAAGCCCAAGGTCTTGAGCAACTCGCCACTCCAGGCACCGGCGGCCAACACCACCTCATCGCCACGAATTTCACCAGCAGAACTGTGCACGCCCACCACACGTCCACCGTCGCGAATGAATCCACTGACTTCGCAGTGCTCATGAAGCGTGACATCGGGCAGCGCCAGCAAGGCTGCCTTGAGCGACTTCACCAATCGCGGATTACGCACATTAGCCACGTCCGCCATGTAAATCGCCCGGGAAAATCCCGAACCGAGCACCGGCACCGCGTCGTGGACCTCGGAGATATCCACAGCCCGCAGCGGACGCCCTTCCCGCTCGGCCCAGGCCAGCGCTTCGTCCTGGTCGTCGAGGTCCAGCCAATACAGGCCGGTGACATGCACCTGCGGATCAATTCCGGTAGCGACAAACAAGCGCTCGCCCAGCTGTGGATAAAAATCCTGCGACCAATGGGCCAGCGCAGTGACCGCCGGGCTATAACGCCACGGGTACAACGGCGAAACGATACCGCCACCGGCCCAGGATGACTCCTGGCCAACGCCGGAACGGTCCAGCAGGACGACGCGCTGCCCTTCGGAGGCGAGATTGAATGCGGTCAGCAGGCCAATGACTCCGCCGCCAACGATCACCACTTGCTGTTGCTTGGTCATGTTCTGTTTCGGCTCACAAGACAGAGGGCGCGAGACAGCGCCCGAAAAAAGAAAAACTCAGCGGCCCCAGCAATCCTTGGCGGTCACGTCGGCGGCGGAGTTGACTATGTCCCGCTTGCCGGTGTTGTTGATCGTGAAATCACCGCATTTGTCCGTCGCCATGGACGACCCGCTCTTGCGCAAGGCTGTAAGAGTGAAAGCCTGGTCCGTCAGCGTCGTCGGGGTAATGGTGTAGAAATCATTGCCGGTGCTCAGGCCGGTCGCGTTGGTGTAGACGTTGTTCTTCGAGTAATGACGCTCGAGGATCTGCGCCTGCTCCGACAACAGCGAGGCGATCTCCGTACGCCGGGCCTTTTTCATGTACTCGGTCAGGCTCGGATAGCCGATGGTGATCACGATACCGATGATCGCAATGACGATCATGATTTCGATCAAGGTGAAACCACGGTTGGATCTGTGCATGCCTTGCCTCTCACTGTATTTGTCGCCACATGATGCGGCGGCTGCCGCCGACGGCTTTGCCCAGCAGGTCGGTGATACCGCCGCCGGAATCGTTCACGATCATGTTAGTGGCCCCGTTGGCACTGACGACGGCGCTCAGGGTCGGGATACCGCCCGTGAACACCACCCCCGCGGAAATCGTGTCGAGGCTGTTGAGCGAACCGTCGTTGTTGGTATCGAGTACCGCATAGTTGAGCATCTTACCGTTGAACGCATCCACTTCGATCAGTTTGCCGGTACCAAAGCTGGCGCAAGGGTCGGTGGTGTCCACGGCGGCGGTGGTAAAGACAACGCGTCCAAGCACCAGGTTGGCCGGGTTGATCACCCGCTCACCGGTCAACGCGTTGTTATATATCAGAGGCAGATACCAGCCCTTTTGGGTGGGATAAGCGACGTTGTTCTGGCTGGTGGTGACAAATTGCCCGGTGGTACCGGAAAAGATACTGGTGATCGACTGGGCCTGCAGGTTCGCGACGGTCATCTGCCCCGTGCCGCCGGCAGCGTCCCAGATCGAATAGAACCCCTGCAAATCCTTGTTTAGCTTGTCCACGGACTCATTGAACTTACCCGTGCCGAAAAACACCTGGATGCCTCCCTGAGGGTTCTCCGCCAGCAGGGGTTGTGCGGTGATCGGTTGCGTTGCGCCACCGGGCGCGGTGAATAACGGCTGGCCGGCAAATGCCAGGCCCCAGGTATTCGGAGAAGTACCACTGAGGTCGAATTTCCACATCCGTCCTCTCAAGTCACCACCGTAGGCGGCCTGCACCACGTTCTGCGAGTTGACCCGAAGCTTGACCGAGGACAGGCCGTTATTGGTTTCGCTGCTGTTGACGACGATTTTCCGGATCAGCGAACCGTCGCGAATGTCCACCACGTACAGCGCCGCCACACCGGTATTGCTACCGTAACCATTGGAAATGAAAGCGGCCCAGCGGCCATCCGCCAGCCGTGCCACTTCAGGGCGCGCGTAGGCGTAGCCCAGGTCATTGAATGCGTTGGCCGTGTTGGCAACGGTCGGCGCGCTGATCTCCCACAACGCCCGTATCGCGTTGCCCGCCGATGCATCGAACAGCTGCACCGCATAGAAAGCCCGGCCACCCGCGCCGGTTCCCCCCAGGGCAAGGGTTTTCCAGACGCTGCCCAGTTGCGCATCAAAGACGCCGACCTGCCCGTCCACCAGGAACTTATGGCTCACGCCGTTGATGTAGCTGGGATCAGCGATGAACTGCAATGAGGGCAGGACGCTCGATGGCATATAAGCATAACGCCGGGTTCCGTTCGTACTGTTGATGACACTGAAGAAACCGTCGTTGGCGTTCACCACCAGGCTGGCGTTCATGTTCGCGGCCTTGGTCGTCAGGTAGGTGCTGTAGCTGGTGTCGTTCACCAGGTCCGAAGCGGTCTGGTCGTTGGGTGAAGCCAGCACCAGCGGAGAGTTGATGATGTCCCCGAGCAAGACGCTGCGCACCTTCAGCCCGGTCCTGTTGACACCCTTGCTCCACTCCACCAGGTCGTTGCCGGTGACACCCGTTGGCAGGCCTTGGCTCAAACTGGCCTGCTGGGCCGGCGAGAAGTTGCCGTAGGCCAGGGTTACCGGCACGTTGGTCGCGGTGTTCCAGGACTGATAGATCGGCGCCGTTGCGCCGGGCACGATGGCGGTATCGGTGGTCCATTGCGCCGCCGCCGTGTTGACCGTTCCAGTGGAGTTGAAGCCGAACGCTCTTATGGTGCCGCGCCAATCCTTGGGATCATAGGTGGTCTGGTAGAAACTCGAAGTGCTGGTAAGCGTGGCGCCATTGCTGGTGCCGCCGCCTCCAGAACCGGCCTTGGAGGTGATGTCGCTGAGGGCCGATGACAGCGCCGAGCTCAGGCCCTCGCTGTTGGTGGCCGGATAATATTTGCCCGCGCCATAACGAGCGGCGTCGGAGAGCATCTGGTTGGTAACGGCAAATCCTACGGTGTAGGTATTGAGATATTGCCGGCCAAATTCGGCCCCATCCCAACTTTTCCCCGTGACGTCGGTACCGGTGGAGCGCATGTCGATGTCGAAGGCGAACTTGGCGATGTCATCCAGGTAAAGCGTGTCGCCCTCCGCATTGCCGAGCGGATCGGCTCCGTCGTTGCTGCTGATACCGTCCCAATTAGGCAGGCGGGATCCGCCCTGTGGGTCATTGGTCGGAAACGTTCGGTCATAAGTGGGCAGGCCGTCAGTGATCACGACACCGAAGTTCTTCTGGCATCGATACTGGATCGGGCTGGTGTAGGTGCTGGGGGTGCCGTTGTAATACGGCGCCATGCCACGGAAATAGCGAGTGACTTCGTAGTAACTTTCGGCCAATGGGGTGTTTGCCACGGCGCCCAGGCCGTTGATGGCATTGATCAGGGCGCTGTAGTTGCTGTTGGCCTGGGTCTGGGTGACGCTGCCACTCACTGGCGATAGATCGCTGATGGCCCGGGCAATATAGCCACCCGGGCCCGAATTGCTGCTGTTGGGCGGGTTGAAGGTGGCCAGGCCGATGCGCAGGGCGCGGTTGTTGGCGACCAGGTCGGTCGAGACATCCCGCGCGACGTTGATTCGGTAGTCGTTGGGAATCGTGCCCGTGGTGAAGTCCCGGCTGGAGCCGTTGGCCAGGGTCACCAGATAGGCCAGGTACCGGGCAGTATAACGGGTGTTACCGCCACCCACGGGATCCGGCAGCCGCAGACAGATCCGCCCGATACCGGATCGATAGAAGCCGTGCCAACCAGACGAGCAGCCGCCCCGTAAAAGCCCCACCAACAGGATGTTCGAATCGTCCAGGTCCAACTCATATCTGTCGTTGCAACTGCTACTGGAGTTACACGCGAACGTGCGCGTCTGCGTCGCCGCCGGGTCAAACCCCGCCGCCCAGATAATATTGTTCATACTCCCCGAATCGTCGATCAGCAGCATCACGTTGGGCGTCACCGCCGCCGCGCTCAACAATGGTGATTCCGAAGGCGTGAAGCCGTACACCGGAGCCGTCAGGTAGAGGCTGAGCAACACTCCCCACAACCAGCCCCGCAGCGCCCTAATATTTCGCATAGATGCTCTCCACCACGCTGCGCTGGTTATTGCCCACTACAGCCACCGCGGTGATCCGGTACAGCGTCGCCGAGGTATTGATCGGCACGTTGACTGCCGTAACCGTCGTGCCGATGTTCTGCACGCCATAAAACCCGCCCGCGGCAGCCACCCAGAGCACGCCCGACGACGAGTTGCGCCCCGCCGCGTTCACCGTCGCAGATTCGGCCGGTGGGGCACATTGGGCCGTGGTGGTGCAGACCGGCAATGAATACGTCTCGACCTGCACCGCGCTCTCCCCCACTCTCAGCGCTGCCTCGGCCAACTGGAACGACTGGTTGCGCTGCATGACGCTGCTGGTCATTTTTTCCTGGAGCGTGGCGCTCTGCATCGACGACAGGCCGATCAGCGTCAGCAGCAGCAAAAAGACCAGGCTGACCAGCAACGCCATACCGCGCTGGCGATGCTTGAGGCTTGTCGAGTTCATCGATTGCCTCCTCATAGCAGCCGGTTGCGCAAGGCGGCGACCACGTTGAAGGTCTGGTCGCGCACGCTGTTCTTTGGATCGAACAGCGTCAGCGTCAGGCGCACGCTGCGGATCAGCGCCGGGTCGGTCGGGTTGGCACTGTAGCTGCTGGCGGCGATGTCCGTTGCGCTGCCGGCCACGCCAAACATCACGTCGAACGCCCGCACGTTGTCCACCAGCACCGCCATGGTCGGGTTGCCTCGGCCACTGCCCAGGAGCAGTTGATTGTTGGTGAAGCCGTAGACCAGCCGACGGATCGGAAAGGCCAATTGCCCGCTCGCCGGGATTCGTGCGTCGGTGTAGGCGGTCGCCGTGTTACGGCAATCGGAAATGATGGTCCAGGCCGGCGTGCCGCCGCTGTTGCCGATGTCGGCCGTCACCAGGGTCAACCTGCGGTTGGCGTTGTCCCAGCGAATCGGTGTGATTTGGCTGGCGGCGAAATCGTTGTTCGAAGAGGCATCGGTAATGCTCGCCAGGCAGCCAAACATGCCCACCATGCGAATCTCCTGGACCATCTTGCTCAAGGCAAACCGTGCGTCTTCCTGCATCACCGCCGCAGCGTTCTGGCTGACATAGGTGTTCTTGGCGGAGATGAAAATCTGCACGACGCCCAACACGACGACCAGGCTGATCACCAGCGCGATCATCAATTCGATCAGGCCGAAGCCCCGGCTGCGTCTGTTCATGGCGGCGTCGCCACCGGATCGACGGCGACGCGGCTGGTCAACACGAAGCTGCGCCGTGCTTCGGCCGCATCGGTCGTGTTGGCGGCCCGGGCATCGTCCCAGGAAATGGTGATGGTGTAGACCCGCTGGTTCAGCGCGACAGTGCCGGTTGCCGTGGCGCCGCCGAAGGCGACGATGTTGGTCTTGAAGTCATACAGGTCCTGGTCCCGGGTCACGCTGAGATTGGGCGAGGTGGGCGGTGTGATGGTGTAGTCGGCGGCGGAATTGGCGCGGATGCGGTCCAGCAGGTCATAGGCGATGAAGCTGGCCTGGCTGGTCATGCGCGAGCTGTCGGTGTACTTGAGCGCGTTGAGCTGGACCATTGCCGCCCCCAGCAAGCCTACGCCCAGGATCAGCACCGCCACCAGCACCTCGATCAGCGTCATGCCCTCCTGCGCTCTTCTACTGCAACCCTTCATCCGCAACTTCCATCCAATACAATGCGTCCATTGAGGCAAACATTGAGCGTCCTGCTCTGCGCCCCCCGTACGTAACTGAAGCCCACCGGAGTGGCCGGTGCCGATAATCCGCCCAGGTTGTTGAAATCGATACCGGTCACTTCTGAGGTTAGCGTCAGAGTCACGCCGCTGCCCATCGCTGGAACAACCCGCAACACATCGGTCGGGTTGGCCGGATTGCCCGTGTTGTCGTACACGATCAATTCACCGCTCCAGGCACCGCCCTGCGTCGTCGGGCGAATGCGTGTGGTAATGCCACGATTGATCGCTTCCATTCGCGCGAAGTTCAAGGCGCGGCGCAGGTCGCCGATCTCCGTATCGGCCTTGCTGCTTTGCAGCGAACCGGTGAACGACGGCACCGCCATGGTGATCAGGATCAGCAGCACGCCAAGGGCCACCAGCAGCTCGATCAGCGTGAAACCTTTTGTACGAAGATCCATCGATGCCCTCCGTTGCCGTCGGCTATACCTGCTTCTACAACGCTAGAACAAACCACCGCCATATGTGCAACCTTTGGCGAGGGGATTTAACCCCGCTGGGCTGCTCAGCAGCCCCAATGATGTTGATTCGTTCCTGCTTGAACCCCGCGAGGCCTGGTTTGGGGGCTGCTCGCAGCCCAGCGGGGATAAAACCCCTCGCCACCAATGATTCATAAGTTTTTAGTCCGCTCCACAATCTCCAGGGAGGAGACGTCATGTACCAACAGGGCTTCAGCCTGCTCGAACTGCTTATGGGACTGGCAATTGCCGCGATTGTTCTGCCTTGGGCCGGCACAAGCTACAAAGAACTGATCGAATCCATCCAGCGCGAGGACACGGCGCAGTTGCTGCTCAGCGGATTGCGCAGCGCCCGCAGCGAAGCCATCACGCGCAACCGTCGTGTATTGATACAAGGGATAGACAACGATTGGGGCAACGGCTGGCGGATCATGCTGGACGACAAGGAGCAAACCTTGCTGATGGAGCGCACTGCACGCGCCCGGGTGATCGGCAACTCGCCGGTCAAACGCAGGGTGAGGTTCGGCAGCCAGGGCGAAGCGCTCCACTCCAATGGCTCGTTCCAGGCCGGCACGCTGCATGTGTGCGCCAAACGCGGGCCGGTCAGCCATCATCAAGTGATACTGGCGCCTTCCGGTCGCGTCCGCCTGGAAAGTATCAAGGCCGAGCAGGCCTTGTGTGCAAAAGGACTCAAAGCAGGGAGCGGACGCGCAATTCCTTCGGCATCGAGAACGTAATGTTTTCCTCACGGCCAGCCAACTCATCGGCGCCGGTTGCGCCCCAAGCCTGCAATTGCTGGATCACGCCGCGCACCAGGACTTCCGGGGCGGACGCACCGGCGGTAATGCCGATCCGCTCGACGCCGTCGAACCAACTGCGTTGCATGTCTTCGGCGCCATCGATCAGGTAGGCCGGGGTGGACATGCGCTCGGCCAGCTCGCGCAAGCGGTTGGAGTTGGAGCTGTTCGGGCTGCCGACGACCAGGACCACGTCGCACTCGTTGGCCAGTTGCTTGACCGCGTCCTGGCGATTCTGGGTGGCGTAGCAGATGTCATCCTTGCGCGGTCCGCCAATGGCCGGGAAGCGCGAACGCAAGGCGTCGATGACCCGGCTGGTGTCGTCCATGGACAGGGTGGTCTGGGTGACGAAGGCAAGCTTTTCCGGGTTGCGCACCTGCAGTGCCGCCACGTCTTCCTCGTCCTCGACCAGGTAGATCGCGCCGCCGTTGCTTGCATCGTACTGGCCCATGGTGCCTTCGACTTCCGGGTGGCCCTCATGGCCGATCAGGATGCATTCGCGACCGTCGCGGCTGTAGCGCGCGACCTCGATGTGCACCTTGGTCACCAGCGGGCATGTGGCGTCGAACACTTTCAGGCCACGGCCGGCGGCTTCGGTACGCACCGCCTGGGACACGCCGTGGGCGCTGAAGATCACGATGACGTCATCCGGCACCTGATCCAGTTCCTCGACGAAAATGGCCCCGCGATTGCGCAGGTCCTCGACGACGAACTTGTTGTGCACCACTTCATGGCGCACGTAGATCGGCGGCCCGAAGACTTCCAGGGCGCGGTTGACGATTTCGATCGCCCGGTCCACGCCGGCGCAGAAGCCACGGGGGTTGGCGAGTTTGATTTGCATGCTGTGCCTCGTGTCTGTGGGAGCGAGCCTGCTCGCGAAGCGGTGGGTCAGTCAACTCGACGGTGGCTGTGAGTCAGCTTTCGCGAGCAAGCTCGCTCCCACAGGTATTGTGGGGGCGATAATTGCCGTTAAACCTTAAACCGCCTTGACCTCAAGAATTTCCACTTCGAAATTCAAGGTCTTGCCCGCCAATGGATGGTTGAAGTCCACGGTCACCTGGGCGTCGTCGAAAGCCTTTACCACACCCGGCAATTCGGTATTGGCCGCGTCGTTGAAAATCACCAGCAAGCCCTCGGACAACTCCATGTCCTGGAATTGCGAGCGTGGCATGGTCTGCACGTTTTGCGGGTTGGGCTGACCAAAGGCGTTTTCCGGTGGCACGACCACGGTGCGCTTGTCGCCGGCCTTGAAACCGAAGATCGCCGCCTCGAAGCCCGGCAGCAGGTTCCCGTCGCCGACCTTGAACACCGCCGGTGCCTTGTCAAAGGTGCTGTCGACGGTGTCGCCGTTTTCCAAGTGCAGGGCGAAGTGAAGCTTCACTTCGGTGTTTTGAGCGATACGCTGCTCAGTCATGGACGGCTTCTCCGGTTTTCTTGCTCTTGAACATATCCAACGCGAGCATCACGGCGCCCACGCTGATGGCGCTGTCGGCAAAGTTGAACGCCGGGAAATACCAGCGGTTCTGCCAATGCACCAGGATGAAATCGATCACGTGCCCCAAGGCAACCCGGTCATAGAGATTGCCCAGCGCACCACCCAGGACCAAGGCCAGCGCCACGGCAAGCCAGGTTTCGTCACGCCCCAGGCGCTTGAGCCAGACCACCAGCACGGCGCTGACCACAATGGCGATCAGGGCGAACAGCCAACGCTGCCAGCCCGAACTGTCGGCCAGGAAACTGAACGCCGCGCCGGTGTTGTAGGCCAGAGTCCAGCTGAAGTAGTCGGGAATGACCACGATCTGCTGGTACATCGTCAACGCGTTCTCGAAGTAGTACTTGCTGGCCTGGTCGATGACCAGAACCAGCAAGCTCAACCAGAGCCAGCCCAACCGACCGAAACGGCCCGCTGCATTAGGCATAGTGGCGAACCTCGCCGCTGCCGCTGATGTTGTCGACGCAACGACCGCAGATTTCCGGGTGCTCCGGATTCACGCCGACGTCTTCGCGGCAATGCCAGCAACGGGCGCACTTGGTGTGGTTCGACTTGACGATCTTCAACTTCAAGCCGCTGACTTCAGTGGTCACCGCATCGGTCGGCGCCTGCACGAAAGGTGCAACGCTGGCGGTGGAGGTGATCAGCACGAAACGCAGCTCGTTGCCCAGCTTCGCTAGGTCGGCACTCAGGGCGTCTTCGGCATAAAGGGTCACTTCGGCCTGCAGGTTTCCGCCGACGGCCTTGGCCGCCCGCTGGATCTCCATTTCCTTGTTGACCGCCGCCTTGACCGCCATTACGCGATCCCAATACGCACGGTCCAGCTCGAAGCCTTGCGGCAGTTCCGTCAGGCCTTCGTACCAGGTATTGAGCATCACCGACTCGTTGCGCTCGCCCGGCAGGTATTCCCACAGCTCATCGGCGGTGAACGCCAGGATCGGTGCGATCCAGCGCACCAGCGCTTCGCTGATGTGGAACAGCGCGGTCTGGCACGAACGGCGCGCCTTGCTGTTGGCGCCGGTGGTGTACTGGCGATCCTTGATGATGTCG
>Ga0307405_10000869_pt1 | contig 11927 bp, 9 predicted proteins | sample 322Cmetagenome_2_FD_203311 | JGI IMG/M metagenome (GOLD analysis project Ga0307405, IMG submission 203311) | Maize rhizosphere microbial communities from greenhouse at UC Davis, California, United States - 322HYB-C-1 | ecosystem: Host-associated > Plants > Roots > Rhizosphere > Soil | place...
TGCCCTCGCCCAACCCATTCCTGCAAGCCACCCGCGAACCACCCCGCGCCGGATTGATCCGCGGCCAGACCAGTGCCCACCGAGGCCTGCGAACATTCGCACAGGACCGCAGCCGGGGCCGCCGGGAACGTTCGCCCCTGCAGTTCAGCCAGGCATTGCCGGATACCTCGCCTGAAGGCGCGGTGTATCTGCGTTGGCAATTCGCGGCACCCGCATCGCCCGACCTGCAATCCAGGCTCGATCGTCACTCGGCGGATCTGCGCGAAGATGCCCGACAGGCCGGCGTGGACGTCGTCTTCGAGTCCGATGCCGAACAATGCCTGCTGAAACTGATCGGCTTGCAGGCGCCGATGCCGTCGGTATTCGAGCACCTGATGGAAAAACTGCGCCAGCCATTACCGCCTGTCCTGGCCGATAGCGAGGCGCCCCTGATACCGATTCGACAGCTGTTGCGGGAATTGCCAATTTTCTTCCAGCAAAACCCACGACACGCCTCGCCGTCGTTGCGCGGTAGCGATCAAAGCGTCTGGACGAACGCCCAGTGGGACGGTTTGGCCGTCGGCCTGACGGCGGCCACCCAAGCGGCGCTGGCCCCCGTGTTGGCGCGAACTCCAGGCGTTGCCCGGGAAGAGCCGGAGTTAACGGTCGCGCCTGTTCCGGTACGCACTTGGCATACGCACAAGACCCTGGGTGATGACCACGCATTACTCATGTTCTGCCCCACGCCAACCGAGGACTTGTCCGACGAGGCTGGGTGGCGCTTGCTCGCCCATCTGTGCCAAACCCCTTACTACCAGCGCCTACGGGTCGAGCTGCAGTTGGGCTATGCAGTGTTCAGTGGCTTGAAGCAGATCCATGGTCGGACCGGCTTGTTGCTCGGCGCGCAGTCGCCCGGTGCCTCTGCGGCGCAGTTGTCTGAACATATGACGCAGTTCCTGGAAACCTTGCCGAAGCTGGTCGAGCAGATTGACGACTCGATCCTGGCCAGCCAACAGCAAGCCCTGGCCAGCCAGATGAACAGCGCTGAAATGCCCATCGCCCAGGCAGCCGAACTGCTCTGGCAGGGCAAACTGGCCGGTCGCCCATCGGATTACTTGCAGCGGTTACCCGACGCCATAACGTCCATGACACGCGAACAACTGATCGACTCAGCCTACCGTTTGGTCCAAGCCCAAGGCGGACGTTTCTGTTTGAGCAACGCGCCGTGCCCGGGAATGCCCTGGCAAGCAGCAGCGAGATGATCGTTACCAGGCGTGCAATGAGCTTTCTCAAAGATTCGCGGCGAACGAATTTGTCAGATTTAGTAACATAGCCGCCTAAGCATCTGAACATCTCCTAACGGAGGTGGACTATATGTATAGATCCAAACCGTTCCACCCCAACCAAAGGAGTATTCCCATGTCCTGGTCCAAACCCGCATATATCGATCTGCGTATCGGCTTCGAAGTCACCATGTACTTCGCCAGCCGTTGATTGCTGCAGGCGGTAGTACGCAACACCACGCCTCGGTCATCCGGGGCGTTTTTCATTTTGGTTTGCAGATGGAGCGGCCATGTTCGTCCAGATTCTAGGTTCCGCCGCCGGCGGCGGTTTCCCCCAGTGGAACTGCAACTGCGCCAATTGCGCAGGTTTTCGCAACGGCAGCCTGCGGGCCCAGGCGCGTACCCAGTCGTCTATCGCGATTTCCGATGATGGCGTGAGCTGGGTGTTGTGCAACGCCTCCCCCGACATCCGCGCCCAACTCCAGGGGTTCGCCCCGATGCAACCCGGCCGGGCACTGAGGGACACGGGCATTGGCGCGATCATCCTGATGGACAGCCAGATCGACCACACCACCGGCCTGCTCAGCCTGCGCGAAGGTTGCCCGCACCAGGTCTGGTGCACCGACATGGTCCATGAAGACCTGAGCACCGGCTTCCCGCTGTTCAACATGCTGACCCACTGGAACGGTGGCCTGAGCTGGAACCGCATCGAACTCGACCAGAGCTTCACCATCGCCGCCTGCCCGAACCTGCGCTTTACCCCACTGCCCCTGCGCAGCGCCGCCCCACCCTATTCCCCACACCGCTTCGACCCGCACCCGGGCGATAACATCGGGCTGATCGTCGAAGACCTGCGCACCGGCGGCAAGCTGTTCTACGCGCCGGGCCTGGGCAAGGTCGACGAACCGTTGCTGGACATCATGGCCAGCAGCGACTGCCTGCTCGTGGACGGCACGATGTGGGACGACGATGAAATGCAGCGCCGTGGCGTCGGCACCCGCACCGGCCGGGAAATGGGCCACCTGGCCCAGAATGGCCCTGGCGGCATGCTTGAAGTACTGGAGCGGCTGCCAGAGCAGCGCAAGGTCCTTATTCATATCAACAACACCAATCCGATCCTGGACGAAGACTCTCCCGAGCGGGCCGAGTTGGTGCGACGCAATGTCGAAGTCGCCTACGACGGCATGAGCATCGAACTGTAGGAGGGCCCGAAATGACTGACACGCCATTGACCACCGCAGAATTTGAAGCAGCCTTGCGCGCCAAGGGCGCCTTCTACCATATCCATCACCCGTACCATGTGGCGATGTACGAAGGCCGTGCCACTCGCGAGCAGATCCAAGGCTGGGTCGCGAACCGCTTCTATTATCAAGTGAACATCCCACTCAAGGACGCAGCGATCCTGGCCAATTGCCCGGATCGGGAGATCCGCCGCGAGTGGATCCAGCGCCTGCTCGACCATGACGGCGCCCCCGGTGAAGATGGCGGCATCGAAGCCTGGCTGCGGCTGGGCCAGGCGGTGGGCCTGGATCCCGACCAGTTGCGTTCCCAGGAATTGGTGCTGCCGGGTGTGCGCTTCGCCGTAGACGCCTACGTCAACTTCGCCCGCCGGGCCAGCTGGCAGGAAGCTGCCAGCAGCTCGCTGACCGAATTGTTCGCTCCGCAGATCCATCAATCGCGCCTGGATAGCTGGCCGCAGCATTATCCGTGGATCGACCCGACCGGCTACGAGTACTTCCGCACTCGCCTGGGCCAGGCACGGCGTGACGTGGAACATGGCTTGGCAATCACTTTGCAGCACTACACTACTCGCGAAGGCCAGGAGCGCATGCTGGAGATCCTCCAGTTCAAACTGGATATTCTCTGGAGCATGCTCGACGCCATGAGCATGGCCTACGAACTGAACCGCCCGCCCTATCACACCGTGACCGACCAACGGGTTTGGCACAAAGGGATTGCCTTATGAGTTTCGATCGCAGCAAAAAACCCAACTGGCGCCCCGGCTATCGCTTCCAGTACGAACCGGCCCAGAAGGGCCATGTGCTGCTCTATCCTGAAGGGATGATCAAGCTGAACGACAGCGCGGCGCTGATCGGTGGCCTGATCGATGGCGAGCGCGATGTCGCGGAAATCATCGCTGAACTGGACAAACAATTTCCCGGTGTGCCTGAACTCGGTGACGACATCGAGCAATTCATGGAGGTCGCCCGTGCACAGCACTGGATCACCCTTGCCTGAGAAGCCCGCCGTTGGCCTGCCGCTGTGGCTGCTGGCCGAACTGACCTATCGCTGCCCGCTGCAATGCCCGTACTGCTCCAACCCGCTGGACTTTGCCGAGCAAGGCAAAGAGCTGAGCACCGAGCAGTGGTTCAAGGTCTTTCGCGAAGCCCGGGAAATGGGCGCCGCGCAATTGGGTTTTTCCGGTGGGGAGCCGCTGGTGCGCCAGGACTTGGCGGAGCTGATTGGCGAGGCGCGCAGGCTGGGTTTCTACACCAACCTGATTACCTCCGGCATCGGCTTGACCGAACAGAAGATCAGCGACTTCAAGAAAGCCGGCCTGGACCACATCCAGATCAGTTTCCAGGCCAGTGATGAGCAGGTGAACAACCTGCTGGCCGGTTCGAAGAAAGCGTTTGCGCAAAAACTGGAAATGGCCCGGGCGGTGAAAGCCCATGGTTATCCGATGGTGCTGAACTTCGTGACCCATCGGCACAACATCGACAAGATCGACCGCATCATCGAACTGTGCATCGCCCTGGAAGCCGACTTCGTCGAACTCGCCACGTGCCAGTTCTACGGCTGGGCGCACCTCAACCGCGTTGGCCTGCTACCCACCCGGGAACAGCTAGTGCGGGCCGAGCGCATCACCAATGAATACCGGGCCAAGCTGGAAGCCGAAGGCAACCCGTGCAAGTTGATCTTCGTGACTCCGGACTACTACGAAGAACGCCCGAAGGCCTGCATGAACGGCTGGGGCAGCATTTTCCTGACCGTCACACCGGACGGCACGGCCCTGCCCTGCCATGGCGCCCGGCAAATGCCGGTGCAGTTTCCGAATGTGCGCGACCACAGCATGCAGCACATCTGGTACGACTCGTTCGGCTTCAATCGTTTCCGGGGTTATGGCTGGATGCCCGAACCCTGCCGCTCGTGCGATGAAAAGGAAAAGGATTTTGGCGGCTGCCGTTGCCAGGCGTTCATGCTCACAGGCGACGCCAGCAATGCCGACCCGGTGTGCAGCAAATCCGAACACCACGGGATGATTCTGCAGGCTCGCGAAGACGCCGAGCATGCCACGCAAACCATCGAGCAACTGGCATTTCGCAATGAACGAAATTCACGCCTCATCGCCAAGGGCTGAACCGCTCAGCGCCGCCCAGGCTGTCGCGGCAGGCATCGACTTCGCCGAGCTGCAACTGGGGCCCCTGGGCCTGTTCTGGAACGAATACCGTCCCGAAGACGGTGCCTGTCGGATCTGGCATTGGCGAGACGCCAAGGTCCGCTGCCTGACCCCGGATGGATTCAGCGTGCGCAGCCGGGTCTATGAATATGGCGGCGGATCGTTCTGCCTGAGCGATGATGGCGTGCTGTTTGTCAACGAGGCCGACCAGCAGGTGTATCACCAGTCACTGGACGCAGGTCGCCCTGTGGCGCTGACCTCGGGCGACCGCCGATATGGCGACCTGCACTTCGCCCCAGGGCAATTGCTGGCGGTAGAGGAGCACGCCAAACAGCATCGCCTGGTGTCGATCGGGCTGGCCGATCATCAGCGACGCGTGCTGGCCGAAGGCGCGGATTTCTACGCTGCGCCGATCCTGAGTCCGGATCAGAAGCGTCTCGCCTGGATCGAGTGGAGCCGCCCTCATCAGCCCTGGACAGCTACGCGGCTGCTGCTGGCCGAGCGCAACGATTCAGGTTGGGGTGAGCCGCGCTGTGTGGCCGGCCATGGTGAGGAGGAATCCATCCAGCAACCGCGGTTCGACGCGGCCAATCGCCTCTACTGCCTGACCGACCGCGGCGGTTACTGGCAGCCTTGGGTCGAAAACGCTGGTGTCCTGGAGCCATTGACTGCCGCCGAAGCCGATCACGCCCCCGCGCCTTGGCAGTTGGGAGGCTGTACCTGGCTGCCAATGAACGATGACACCTACCTGGCAAGCTGGACCGAAGCGGGTTTTGGTCGGCTGGGCCTGTGCCATCGCGGCACGACGGAGGATTTCACCGGGACCTATAGCCGCTTCCGCAGCTTGGCGGTGGATGAGCAATTCGTTTATACCATTGCTGCTTCGCCCACCAGCCCGTCGGCAGTCATTGCCATTGGACGACAAAGCCACGACGTTATAGTCCTGGCCGGCGGCGTTGCGCCGCTACCGGCCGAGCAGATCAGCCGCCCGCGAACCTTGCGCTATCCAGTTGCTTCAAGTGAGGCCCACGGGTTCTTTTATCCAGCCATGGGCGCCAAGGCTAAACCACCGCTAGTGGTGTTCATCCATGGCGGGCCGACGTCAGCCTGCTACCCCATGTTTGACCCGCGCATTCAATACTGGACCCAGCGCGGCTTTGCCGTGGCCGACCTCAATTATCGTGGCAGCAGCGGCTATGGCCGGGCCTATCGGCAGGCGCTGCATCTGAACTGGGGAGTGGTGGATGTCGAGGATGCCTGCGCCGTCGTTGCACATCTGGACGAGCAGGGCCTGATCGATGGCCGCCTTGCGTTCATTCGCGGCGGCAGCGCCGGTGGTTACACGACCCTTTGCGCCTTGGCGTTCCGGAACGTATTCCGTGCCGGCGCCAGCCTCTACGGGGTCAGCGATCCGGTTGCCCTGGGTCGCGCGACGCACAAATTCGAAGGCGACTACCTGGACTGGCTGATCGGCGACCCAAAAGTGGATGCCGAGCGCTACCGGGCGCGCACGCCGTTACTTCACGCAGACCAGATCCGCGCGCCGATGATTTTTTTCCAAGGCGAGCTGGATGCCGTGGTGGTGCCGCAGCAGACCCGCGATATGGTCGAGGCCTTGAAAGACAATGGAGTTCCAGTGGAGGCGCACTACTACCCGGACGAGCGCCACGGCTTTCGCAAGGCTATGAACCAGGCGCATGCGCTGGAGCATGAGTGGTTGTTTTATCGAAAGGTGATGAACGCTGGCTTATGAAAGCGACGAGCGTTCGTGGCGAGGGAGCTTGCTCCCGCTCGATTGCGCAGCAATCGCAAAAGCTTGGGGCTGCTCCGCGTCTCAACGGGAGCAAGCGCCCTCGCCACAAAGGAAACCCTAATAAAGGAATCCTCTGACTGCAGGGCTTCAGCGCTTGGCGATGATGTACACCGCATGCACGATGCCGGGGATATAACCCAACAGTGTCAACAAAATGTTCAGCCAGAACGCCCCGCCAAACCCGACTTGCAGGAAAACACCCAGCGGTGGCAGCAGGATGGCGATGATGATGCGAATGAAATCCATGGATGACTCCCTGATGAGCGATGGCCACGTTGCCATAGCCCATGGACACCTGTCCGCTCGTCGGGGTTCAGTAATTGCTAGCGGGAGGCGATTCGAAAGCGTCCGCCGATAAAAAACGCGGGCAAAAGAAAACCCCGCCGAAGCGGGGCTTTGCAGACTGTTTCCCTGACATCCATTTCACTCCGCCTTCCTGGCAGAATCCTACGTGTCCGTGTTGTTACTTTTGCGCGTCCTGCGCTACGTCCATGGAAGCTAGATTAGCCGTGGATCCAATCGGCCGATAGAGGGAAATCGCCAGCACGTCATGTAAGCATTTGCTTACATGACGATCTTTCTCAGAACTGGCCCGGCTCCAGCAGGAACAGCGACTCACTGCCCGCTTTCACCGAAGCGCTCAAGGAATGGATCCGCGGCAACAGGCGAGCGAAGTAGAACCGCGCTGTGCCCAGCTTGCCCGCGTAGAAATCATCCTGGCTTTCCTTGCCCAACGCCGCCCGGGCCATCAATGCCCACATGTAGGCGTAAGCGGTGTAGCCGAACGCTTGCAGGTACTCCACCGAAGCCGCGCCGATTTCGTTCGGGTTGCTTTTCGACCGATCGAGCAGCCACTCGGTCAGTTCGTCCAGCGTGCCGACGGCATCGTTCAATGGCTTGGTGAACTCCGCCAACTCGCCGCCTGCCGTGGCGGTGAAATGGCGGATCTCATCGGCGAACAATTTATAGAACGCCCCGCCACTGCCGACGATCTTGCGTCCCACCAAGTCCAGCGCCTGGATACCGTTGGTGCCTTCGTAGATCTGGGTAATGCGCACATCGCGCACCAGTTGCTCCTGGCCCCATTCGCGGATGTAACCGTGACCGCCAAAAATCTGCTGGCCATGGACAGTGGTTTCAAGGCCCAGGTCGGTGAGGAAAGCCTTCGCCACTGGGGTCAGCAGCGCGACCAGGTCTTCGGCACGCTTGCGGGTGGCGGGGTCTTCGCTGAACTTCGCGGTATCCAGTTGCATCGCCACGTAGGTGGAAAAAGCGCGGCCACCTTCGTTAGAGGCTTTCATGGTCAGCAGCATGCGGCGCACGTCAGGGTGGACGATGATCGGGTCGGCGATCTTGTCCTTGTTCTGCGCGCCGGTCGGCGAACGGCTTTGCAGGCGGTCGCGGGCGTATTCGATGGCGTTCTGGTAGGAGCGCTCGCCGGTGGCCAGGCCCTGGATACCAACGCCCAGGCGCTCGTAATTCATCATGGTGAACATCGCCGCCAGGCCTTTGTTCGGCTCGCCGACCAGATAACCCACGGCCTCGTCGAAGTTCATTACGCAGGTGGCGGACGCCTGGATACCCATCTTGTGCTCGATCGAACCGCAGTTGGCCGCGTTGCGCGCGCCCAGGCTGCCGTCGGCATTGACCATGAACTTCGGCACCAGGAACAACGAGATGCCTTTCGGGCCGGCCGGTGCGTCCGGCAGTTTTGCCAGCACGAGGTGGATGATGTTTTCGGTGAGATCGTGCTCGCCGCCGGTGATGAAGATCTTCGTGCCGCTGACTTTGTAGGAACCGTCGGCCTGAGGTTCAGCCTTGGTCCGGATGATCCCCAAGTCGGTGCCGGCATGGGGCTCGGTCAGGCACATCGAACCGGCCCAGACGCCGGCGTACATGTTGGGCAAGTACGCGGCCTTCAACTCTTCGCTGGCGTGGGCATTGATCGACAGGCAGGCACCGGCGGTCAGCATCGGGTACAGGCCAAAGGAGAGGCTGGCGGAGTTGACCATTTCCTCGACCTGGGCCGAAACAGCCTTGGGCATGCCCATGCCACCGTACGCCGGATCTCCGCCGACACCCACCCATCCGCCCTCGGCATAGGTCTTGTAGGCCTGTGGGAAACCTGCCGGTGTCGTCACGGCGCCGTCAGCCCAGTGGCAACCTTCTTCGTCAGCCGCGCGGCTGAGGGGCGCGACGCTTTTGCTGGTGACCTTGCCGGCCTCTTCCAGGATCGCTTCGACAGTTTCAGCGTCTACGGTATCGGCCAGCGCCGGCAATTGGGCCCAGAGTTTTGCGACCTCGAACACTTCATTGAGGACGAAGCGCATATCGCGCAGGGGCGCTTTGTAGTCAGCCATGGCAAACCTCGCAAGATCTAAACAATTGGTTCGTAGGAAAGCGGTTTCGCAATGGCCCAGAGTGTACCCCAACAACTTTTGCGACACATAGGGTCAACCCATGACTGTTTTGTTATTTTTAGTCACTGCGAAAGCATGGATGTCTATCGTGGCGAGGGTGCTTGCTCCCTCACCACGAAGAAATGTTTCAGCCCATCAAAGCGCAAACAACTCCGCCGGCAACTTCATCAGGCATTCGCTTCCCGCCTCGATTGCAGCCCGATGGCTGGCCGTACGCGGCAGCAGGCGCTTGAAGTAAAACTCACAAGTCACCAGCTTCGCCCGGCAGAAATCCGCGTCGCCGTCGCCACCGTCGAGTTGCGCCTGGGCCACCAACGCCATGCGCAACCACAGGTAAGCCAGGATGATATAGCCGCTGTACATCAGGTAATCCACCGAGGCGGCCCCCACCTCGTCGGGATTTTTCATGGCAGCCATGCCGACCTGGGTCGTCAATTCGCCCCATTGCTGGTTGAGCCCGTCCAGTTGCGCAACGTATGCCTTGAGCTGTGGGTGCCCGGCATTGGCGGCGCAGAACTTATGGACGATTTTGGTGAAACCACGCAGCAACTTGCCTTGGCTGCCCAGCACCTTGCGTCCCAGCAAGTCCAAGGCCTGGATGCCGTTGGTGCCTTCGTAGATCGGCGCGATTCGACAATCGCGCACCAGTTGCTCCATGCCCCACTCGCGGATAAAACCGTGGCCGCCGAAAACCTGCATGCCGTGGTTGGTCACTTCCAACCCCGTGTCGGTCATGAAGGCCTTACAGACTGGCGTGAGGAAAGCCAACAGGTCTTCAGCCTCCTGGCGGGCGGTTTCGTCGCGGCTCAAGTGCGCGGTGTCGAGCAATTGCGCAGTGAAATACGTCAGCGCCCGGTTGCCTTCGTTGAAGGCCTTCATCGTCAGCAACATCCTGCGCACATCAGGGTGAACGATGATCGGGTCGGCGGCTTTGTCCGGCGCCTTGGGGCCGGTCAGCGAGCGCATCTGCAAACGATCGTTGGCGTATTTGATCGCCCCCTGGAAACTCGCCTCGCCCAGGCAAAGGCCCTGCATGCCGGTGCCGAGGCGGGCATGGTTCATCATGGTGAACATGCAGTTGAGGCCCTTGTTCGCCTCGCCGATCAGGAAGCCCTTGGCACCGTCGAAGTTCAGCACGCAGGTAGCCGAGGCCTTGATGCCCATCTTGTGCTCGATGGACCCGCAGGAAACGCCGTTGCGCTCTCCGGCCTCGCCCGCGGCGCCAGGCAGGAACTTTGGCACGATGAACAACGAGATGCCCTTGGTCCCGGCGGGCGCATCCGGCAGTTTGGCGAGCACCAGATGAATAATGTTGTCGCTCATGTCGTGCTCGCCGGCGCTGATGAAGATCTTGCTGCCAGTCACCGCGTAGCTGCCGTCGGCCTGGGGCACGGCGCGGGTCTTGATGATGCCAAGGTCAGTGCCGCAGTGGGCTTCGGTCAGGCACATGGTGCCGGTCCACTGGCCGGCGGTGAGTTTGCTGAGGTAGGTCTGCTTCTGCTCCTCTGTCCCGTGGGCGTGGATGGCCGACATCGCTCCGTGGGTCAGGCCGGGGTACATGCCCCAGGACGTGTTGCTAGAACCAATCATCTCGCTGATGACCAGGCCCAGGGAACTGGGCAGGCCCTGGCCGCCGTACGCCGGGTCCGCCGCCAGGCCGTGCCAGCCGCCTTCCACATATTGAGCGAACGCCTGCTTGAAGCCTGCTGGCGTCGTCACCACGCCGTTGTCGAAATGGCAGCCCTCTTCATCACCCGGGCGATTGAGAGGCGCCAGCACGTTCTCACAGAACCGAGCGCCTTCCTCCAGAATGGCGCTGACCATGTCCGGGCTGGCATCGCTGGCACCCAGTTCGGCATAGCGGCCATGGAAATCGAAGACGTGGTCGATCAAAAAGCGCATGTCGCGCAGCGGAGCTTTGTACTCGGGCATGGTGGTTTTCTCCGGTAGCAGATTCATTCCAACCTACTGCCGGCCATCGTGGCCCACAATCACAGTCCAGGCGCTGAATGCGCCATCATCACTCAACCCGCGGCGGCTTCCATGCGCACTGCGCCGCGACGATTCTGCCCATAGGCAATTACACAGTTTCGCCCCGCGCCCTTGGCGTTATAGAGCGCTTGGTCCGCCGATTTGAGCACCTCTTCGGGCGTGCGCTGCTCGATGCGCTCGGCCACGCCGATGCTGACCGTCACCGATACGCTGGAGGCGCCAGCGCCGGCCCGACGCTGGCGACCTTGTTGATCGTCCTGGGGACGGCTGTCGGGGTTGCGCAGTTGAATCGCGTAGGTCTCGATGGACTGGCGGATGACTTCCAGGTGGGGCATGCACTCATCGATGGTCTTGCCCGCGAACACCAAGGCGAATTCCTCGCCGCCATAGCGATACGCCCTGCCGCCACCGCCGATCTTCGACAGCTTGCTGGCCACCAGGCGCAGCACTTGGTCACCGACATCGTGGCCATGGGTGTCGTTGAATTTCTTGAAATGGTCCACGTCGCTCATCGCCAACACATAATTGCGACCCAGGCGCTGCATGCGTTCGTTCAATGCACGACGTCCCGGCAGGCCGGTGAGTTCGTCACGAAAGGCCATTTGATACGCCTCGTGGGCGACCGCCGCGGCAATCATCAACATCACCTGGCTGCACATGATGTTCAGGGTGAACGGCAAGATGAATGTCTTCGGCAGCATCCAGAACAACCCGAGCAGCCCCACCAATTGCGCGGCGTGCAGCGGCCGGGGGTTGCGCCAATATTGCCAGGCCAGGAGCAGGAATGCGGCGGCGAACATTGGGTAGGACAACTGAATCAGGCTCATCCAGGCGCCATGCAACGCGGGCCAGCGGATCTCCGAAAGCCACAACAGCAATGCCTGTGGAAAACTTTGCTCCAAGGCCAGCGCCACGCTGCCGAAAACCAGCAACACCGCGAACCGCGCCACCATGTCCTGGAACAGGTGGGTGCGCTCCTGCCACGCCGCGAACAGCCCGAACAACAGCGGCAGCAACAGGCAGACGAGATGGAACACCAC
>Ga0307405_10000870_pt1 | contig 11927 bp, 7 predicted proteins | sample 322Cmetagenome_2_FD_203311 | JGI IMG/M metagenome (GOLD analysis project Ga0307405, IMG submission 203311) | Maize rhizosphere microbial communities from greenhouse at UC Davis, California, United States - 322HYB-C-1 | ecosystem: Host-associated > Plants > Roots > Rhizosphere > Soil | place...
TCGTCAGAAAGCCGCCCTCGCCGGCCGTCAGGTTCTTCGACGCCTGAAAACTGAACGACCCGAAATCCCCGAAACCGCCCACCGGACGGCCTTTCCACGAGGCCCCGTGGGCGTGTGCACAGTCCTCGATAACGGCCAGCCCACGGCGTTCGGCGATCGACATTATGGCGTCAAGATCGGCCGGCTGACCCGCGAAATGGACCGGTATGATCGCCCGAGTCCGGTCGGTAACGGCCTCGCCGATCTTCTCCGGATCAATATTGACCGTCGTCCCGTCGACGTCCGCGAAAACCGGCACGGCCCCGACCCGCAGGACCGCCGTCGCCGTCGCGACAAAGCTTATCGGCGGCACGATCACTTCGTCGCCCGGACCGACCCCGCAGGCCTGCAGGGCCGTTTCGAGCGTGACCGTCCCGTTGACCGCCGTGAGCCCGTATTTACAGCCTTGGAACGTTGCAAAGGCCGCCTCAAATTCCTTGACCTTAGGGTTGTACCCACCCCAGACGCCGCTTTCGAGCACCTCCCGCAAGGCTGCCAGCTCCGTCTCATCGAAAACCGGAAAGCGGGCGAAAGGCTCTCGCCGGACCGGCTTGCCGCCGTTTAACGCTAACTGGGTCATATCGAAACCGTTGTAAACAAAGCTTGACCGCAACGTGCCTATGGCGTAAAATTCCACCGCCTTATCATCGAATGAAGTTATACACCAGAGCGTCCGATTGTCAAAATCGGCAGTGAAACCGGTCTTTTCGGAGGATATATGAACGCGATCAGCCTCGCCGGGCAGGATTCATCGGCCAACGATCTGTCGGCGTTTCACCAGCCGATAGGTGGCCTGATCGAGATGCCCGCAAAGCCGGACCAATGGGAACAGTACCGTATCAGCGACGAGCAAGTCCGGTTCTTCAACGAGCATGGGTACCTGCAGGGCATCCGGATGTTCACGGACGAGCAGGTCGAAACCCTTCGTGGGGAACTTAACCAATTGATGGACCCCTCGCATCCCGGCCATCACCTTTTCTACGAGTACAACTCTAACGAATCGAAAGATCCGGAGACTGTGTTGTTTCACGCGTTGGGAGCGTGGCGGATAACGCCTGGATTCCACGACGTTCTTTGGAATCCGCGTTTCACGGTACCGGCTTCCCAGCTTTTGGGCGGTGCGGTGCGTTTCTGGCACGACCAGCTATTCTGCAAGCCGCCGCATCATGGGGGCGTTGTCGCGTGGCATCAGGATTATTCCTACTGGACCCGAACGACCCCGCTGGCCCATTTGACGTGCTGGATCGGGCTCGACGATTCGACTCGGGAGAACGGGTGCGTCCACTACGTTCCCGGCAGCCACCGGTGGCCGGACCTGCCGAAGACGGGTCTCACCGGCGATATGGACTCGATCAGATCGGTGTTGACCGAAGAGCAGCAGCAGAAATTCCAGCCCGTGGCCGTCGAGCTAAAAAAGGGCGAAAGCTCGTTCCATCAGCCGCGGATGATCCACGGCTCCTACGCGAACCGCACGGACCGCCCCCGCCGGGGAACGGTCATCAACGTCGTCCTCGACGGCGTGATGTCCGCTTCCGACGAGCCGCTTCTCGAAGGAGTTCCGGTGGTCCCGAAAGGCGAAAGACTCGGCGGCCAATTCTTCCCGCTGTTGTTCGACCCGGCCTCGACGACCGCATCTCAACAAGGCGAGCGTTCCGAAGGATGAAAGCGAGAGCGGCGATTTCCGACGGCAAGGGAAATTTCGTCCTCGACGAGATCGAGGTCGGCGAGCCGCAGGACAACGAGGTTCTCGTCCGGATCGCCGCGAGCGGGGTCTGCCACACCGATCTGGACCATATGAACCGCTCGCATAGGTCCTACATCATGGGTCACGAGGGAGCAGGCGTCGTCGATCAGGTCGGGCCAGGTGTGACGCATGTCAAAACTGGCGATCGCGTGTTGCTGAATTGGGCGATCCCGTGCGGCGGCTGCTTTCAATGCCGTCGCGGGGCCGAAAACATCTGCGAGAACCGACCCACCGTCCCGGACGAGCGGTTCGTTTACAGAGGCACGAGCATTAACGCCGATTTCAATCTCGGTACGATGTCCACACACACGGTCGTGCCCGGGCCGGCGGTGATCAATATTGGAGGCGAGATCCCTTTCGCCTCCGCCGCGATCTTGGGCTGCGGTGTTATGACCGGTTTCGGGGCGGTCGTGAACGCCGCCAAGGTCGAAAAAGGCAGTTCCGTCGTGGTGATCGGCACCGGTGGCGTCGGTTTGAGCGTGATCCTGGGAGCTGTTTACGCCTGTGCCGAAATGATCATCGCGATCGACGTGAATCCGAGGAGGCTCGACCTGGCACGCCAATTCGGGGCCACACACACGATCCTGGCCGAACATGGTGACCACGGCCTGTCGATGGTGGCGAGCGACGTTAAGGACCTAACCGACGGACGAGGGTCCGATTACGCCTTCGAGTGCACTGCCGTGCCCGAGCTCGGAGCGGTCCCGCTGGCGATGGTCCGCAACGGCGGCACGGCGGTCGGCGTCAGCGGGATCGAACAGTCGATCAGCTTCGACATGGAGCTTTTCGAGTGGGACAAGCATTACATCAACCCGCTTTACGGGCAATGCCGCCCGACCGTAGATTTTCCGATCCTTATCGGGCTCTACCAGCAGGGCCGCCTGAAACTGGACGAGATGGTCACGCAAACTTATTTACTCGACGACCTGGCCCGGGCTTTCGCCGACATGCGGCAGGGCGTAAACGCCAAGGGCGTGCTCGTGATGGAATGACCATGGGCAAATACCGAAGTGTCGCTCTGTCCGACCCCGAATTCGAACGAGACGGGTTGCGATTTCTGACCTTCAAGAGCCCGGCTCTAAAGGGTCGCGGCGATGTTTCCATCTTCATTCCGGAAGGGTGCGAGGCGGAGCAGGCCGTCCCGCTGGTGCTGTTGCTGCACGGGGTATACGCGAGTCATTGGGCGTGGCCCTTTCTCGGGGGTGCCCATTTGACAGCCGGAAGGCTCGAGCGGGAAGGCAGGATCCGGCCGATGGTGCTGGCGATGCCTTCCGATGGGCTTTGGGGCGACGGCACCGGCTACCTGCCGCACGCGTCCGCCGATTATGAGAAATGGATCGTCGAAGACGTCGTCGGCTGCGTGACGGATGTTGTGCCTTCTCTTACCCAGAACTCACAGGTATTCATTGCCGGACTCTCGATGGGCGGGTACGCGGCGTTAAGGCTCGGTATTAAGTACGCACATCGCTTCAGTGCCATTTCGGCGCACTCTGCCGTGACCCACCCGTCACAGTTCGGGCTTTTCGTCGAAGAATCTCTTAGTGAATATCGATCGGTTCCCGAAACTGAATTGGAAATTCCGTACTTGGCAGCCCGCGGTCGGGAATCGCTCCCGCCCCTGCGATTCGATTGCGGAACCAGCGATGAATTGATCGATGAGAATCGGGCGCTGCACGAGAATCTCGTCGAAAACCGCATACCGCATGAGTATTTCGAGTTCGAAGGGGGCCACGACTGGCTTTACTGGCGAACGCACCTTGAGGATACGTTGCTGTTTTTCGAAAGACATTGTCGATAATAATCCGCCCCGGTAATGAAGCTCCTTTGGCTACAGAAGCGACTCGCGAAAAAAAACTTGACAAGCGCTTAGCTCTGGCGTAAATTGCCACCACCGAGTCTTTCGCCGGAGTTATACACCACAACCGAAGCTTTGGTGAGCATTACTTTGTGCTCCCTGTTCCGAAAACGCCGAAACGGAAACATTGATGGGTACCCGAGAAAAGCAAATTGCAGCGCCGAAGGCCGGCTGCCTCATTCGCATCAACAGCGCACTCGAAAGCCTGAAGCCGGCGGAACGATCTGTCGCGGCGTTCGTGCTTGAGAACCCCGATCAGGTGATGCACATGTCGATCTCCGAAGCGTCGCAAAACATCGGTGTCGGCGAATCTACGATCATCAGGTTTTGCCGGGCGTTGGGCTATAAGGGTTATCAGGATTTCAAGTTGCGGCTGGCCCAGGACCTGGTCGAGCCTGTCCACTACATCCACGAAAACATCAGTTTCGACGACAAACCCGCCGACCTCGCGAAAAAGGTATTTCAAACGAATTTGAGGGCGGTCGAGAACACGATGAAGGCCCTCGACCCGGAGATGGTCGAGGTGGCCGCAAAGTATCTCGCCGAGGCGCAGAGGGTGAACATATACGGCGTGGGTTTCTCGTCCTACACCGCCCACGACGCTAAGTTGAAATTGGCCCGAGTCGGCCTCGTCGTCGATGCCTTCGGCGATGCCCACCTGCAGGCGATGGCGGCTGTGTCGCTGCGCAAGGGCGACGTTGCGATCGGGATATCGCATTCCGGTTCGACCAAAGATGTGGTCGACGCGTTGACGGCGGCCCGCAAGACCGGGGCCACCACGGTCGCGATGACGAACTTTAGCCCCTCTCCGCTGACCAAAGCCGCCGACATTGTTTTATTGACCGCCGCTCCCGAGTCGGCCTTCGGCGGCGAGGTGCTGACCTCCAGGATCGCACAATTGTGCGTGGTCGACGTTCTGTCCGTGATGGTCGCGATCACCCTTGGGGAAGAGTGTCTCGCCCTGATCGAAAAGACATCGGAAGCGGTCAAGAAAAAACGCTACTAACGGCGCGGCGTCCGGAATGCGTCGCATTTGGTGCTTGTCTCCCCGGGAATCAAAAACGAAGTAGGAATTTACGTACGGAACTGACAAAAAATTACTGGAGGTCGGCGATGCGAAATAATCATATTGGGACAATCATTTTCGTTTTATCGATTCTGTTGCTGGTGACACCAGCTGCCTTCGGACAGACGGAAAAAGGCTCGATCGTCGGGACCGTCACCGATGAAAACGGAAGGGCCGTCCCGAATGCGACCGTCACCGTCACAAGCCTTGCCACGCAAACGAGCCAGACCTTAACGACCAACAGCGACGGCATCTATACCGTGCCGTTTCTGACCCCCGGAAACTACGAAGTCTCGGCCAGCTCCGCCGGCTTTTCCAAGGCTGTCGTGAACGATGTGGTCGTCAACGTCGCCACCCGTACGAACGTCGACATCGGGTTAAGAGTCGGCGGCGTTAACGAGACCGTGGAGGTAACGAGTACGTCACCCTTGATCCAGACAGAAAACGCCAGCGTCGGCCAGGTCATAACAAATCAGCAGTTAAGGGACCTCCCCTCCAGCAACCGCAACATATATACGTTTTTGTCGCTCGATTCGACGGTGACAGGACAGGGCGTCAATTCCAGCAACGCGGAGGCGTTCCGGCTGGAGAGTGCCGGCACCGTGTCGATCGGCGGCGGGCGGCCGTCCGCGGTCACGTTCAAGGTGGACGGCCAGGCGAACAACGATCCCACTTTTGGGACCCCGACGATCACGCCGGCGTTGGAAACCGTTAAGGAATTTCAGCTTCAGAACAACGCTTACTCGGCCGAGTACGAAGGCTTTTCGCAGGTCAACGTAGCGACCAGGAGTGGAACCAATCGTTTCCACGGGTCGCTTTTCGAATTTGTCCAGAACGACTTCTTCCAGCCCACCGATCCGCGCCTGCCGATCGGGTCGAACGGCAAACACGGCAAGAGCAAGCTGCGTTTCAACCAATTCGGCGCAAGCGTCAGCGGTCCTGTTTGGACACCGCATTTCGGCGAGGGCGGCCCATTTTTCGACAAGGACAAAACGTTCTTCTTCTTCAATTACGAAGGATTGCGGAATAATGCGCGGGGGATTGCCTTTGCGAGGGTGCTCACGCAGGCCGAACGGAGCGGCGATTTTTCGGGGAACCTTGGCGCCTGCATTACAGTCGGCGGGAACGCGGTCCCACAGCTCAACCCGAACGGCACGCCGTCGGGCAACTGCGTTCGGGTCGGCCAGGTTTTCGACCCTGCGACCACGGTCGCCAACCCGCTCTTTAACCCGGGACAGGCGCAATCGGCGTTCAATCCCCAGTTTATCCGGCAGCCTTTTGCCAACAACCAAATTCCTTCCAACCGTTTCAGTCCTCAGGCGCTGGCGCTGATAAACGCCGTCCAACCGCTTCCCAATTTCACGTCCACCTCCGATCTGAATTTTGCGGGTTCGTCGGGAAGTAATTTCTCGAACAACCAGTATTCGGTGCGGATAGACCACCGAGTCAGCGACAGCGATTCTGTCTACGGCAGATACACGTGGCAAAACAACAAACGCGACACCGAGGCCGTTCTGCCGTATCAGCAGGTCGATCTTCAAGGCAAAGGTAGGGTTTTCAATTCAGCCTGGACGCACGTCTTTACCCCGACCCTGGTCAACGAGTTCCGTTTCAGCTACCTGCACGGGGAATACGGCCAGGCCATAACGGAGATCGACCCGACGCAATTCGGGGTCGGAAACACGACTCTGAACACCCTGCCGGTGATCCTCTTGACGGCCGGTGGGACACTTAGCTATGGGGGATTCGCAGGGTCCATTCTGGAAACGACACAGAGGACTTACCAGCTTGCCGACAATGTGTCCTTTAGCTTCGGGGAACACAACCTCAGGGCCGGATTCAACATCGATTTCAATCGATTTCGAAATCTCGACCGGATCAATACCAATGGTCAACTCACATTTAGCGGGCTCTACAGCGTCGCGAACAGCAGCCTCGGGGCCAACGTTTCACGCCCGAACTCGTTCGCCGATTTTCTTCTCGGGAGTGCGAGCACCCAAGCGTTGAACGTGCCTAATCCGGCCCTTGTAAGCGACGCGCCGTGGGCGGTCTACTTCCAGGATGATTGGAAGGTCAGCTCGCAATTGACGGTCAATCTCGGTCTCCGGTACGAGCTCCACGATCCCTGGAGCGACGAGCGGCTCGGCGGGAGGACCGTCGATCTCACGGGAGGCGGCAGGGTTCTTGTACGAGATCCGGACGTCGCACGTTTGGCGAATGATCCCAGGATCGTGTGCTGCACGGGGCCGACTGTTGTCCAAACCGACAGAAACGATTTTGCCCCGCGGATCGGGGTGGCCTACCGTCCGTTCAAAGGCGACACAACCGTGATCAGGGCGGGATATGGGGTCTTCTACACGAGCACGACACAGTTCTTCCACTGGCTTTACTATGCGCCGCTTCGGAGCGACACCTTCGTACCCCGACTGGCAAACGATTTTCGAACGCCCGCTGCAGTGCTGAGCGATCCATTCCCGAGCAGTCAGTTTTTGCCGCCCGGCGGGAGCGGCATCACGATCAGCATTCCGGCAGGGGTCAACCCGGCCGCGGTCAACAACACGCCGTTGATAAACATATTCGCTCTCGGGCCTTACGACACGCCGATGACCCATCAATGGAGCGTAGGTGTGCAGCGCGAGATCCTCAGAGACATGGTTCTGGACGTAAGTTATAAGGGTTCGAAAACGAAGAACCTGCCGGTGCAATGGTTTTTCAACCAGCCGACGTTCAGCTCCACACCCGCCAATAACCAAAGCCTCGATCCGGCCGCGAACCCTTACCTGCGGAGGCCGTATGCCAATTTCACGCCCGGGTCGAACATCGTCGCTAACGTGCTTGAGGCGGAATACAATGCCCTCACCATCAAGGTCGACAAGCGGTTCTCAAAGGGTTACGGCTTTTTGTCCAGTTACACGTGGTCCAAATCCATCGATCAAGGTGCGGAGGCATTCACGCTCGGGCAGAACCATGCGTTCCTGCCGAACAACCTTGATTTCGATGCCGGCCGCGGTCCGTCCCTCCTGGACGTTCCTCACCGCTGGGTGACGAGCGGCACTTACGACCTGCCATTCGGAAAGGGTAAATGGTTCCTTGACAAGGGCGGGATCGTGAACACATTGGTCGGCGGATGGCGCCTGTCAGCGATCTTTTCGATACAGTCGGGACAACCGTTCTCGCCATACCTTTTGACGGCCGCGAGCCACACGAATACGGGTGTTTCGGTTGTCGAACGTGGAAATTTCGGCAACACTACACCGTACACCGACGAGGAGTGGCAGGCGGCCCTTGAGGCATGGCGGTCAGGCCAGCGCTTGTTCATAATTCGGCCGGACGCGATCGACCTGAATTACACCGGTCTCGGCAACATACCCCGTAACGCATTCCGTTACCTTTACACGCGTCGGCTCGATTTCTCATTGGCGAAGGTCACTCGCTTCAACGAGTCGATGGGACTGGAGCTGCGGTTCGATATGTTCAACGCGACGAACGAAATACTTCACAACCCCGTCTTCCATACGCAGGTCGCGGGAGCCAATGCGTTGACAAACCCGCTGAGGGGAAGCATTCCGGCGCGAAATATCTTTTTCCTTCCGCATGTGATCCAGGTGGGCGCTAGATTTACCTTCTGAAGCCATGGGCTTAATTTCGGATCGGATGGTGAGTGGCCCAAGCCGTTCGATCCGACATTCCAGACGCGGAAAAAAACAATCTCGAGGACATCGTTTCAAGGGGACAGGTTCACAGTGCTGACAGCAGGTTTTAGCAAGGTTCGCATAACGCCGCCGGTCGGAGCCCCGCTCGCCGGTTTTGCGGCCCGACAGGGTGTGTGCGAAGGGGTCCATGACGATCTGTATTCTCGAGCGGTCGTATTGGAGAACGGCGGAACAATTGTCGCGATGGTCAGCCTCGATCTGCTCGCGCTATCGTCCGATTTCGTCGATCAGGTACGAGGGCGGATCGAGGCGGCGACGGGACTCCGTCGTGACGCGATAATGATCGCGTCGACGCACACGCATGCCGGGCCGGTCACGATCAAGACCTTCTTCAACCCGCAGGACAGCCTGGACGACGCGTATATGAATTCGCTCGCCGAAGCGATCGAGCAAAGCGTCTCGGAGGCCTACCAGACGAGGTTTCCGGCCCGCATCGGTGCCGGTAGCGGACGGGTAAGCGGGATCGGCGTGAACCGGCGCTCCACGGACAAGAAGCCGATCGATGAGGAGATCGGCATCATCAAGATAGATGACGCGAACGGCGGCACCACCCGTTTCGTCCTGATCAACTATGCATGCCATCCGACCGTGCTCGGATCCAACAATCTGCTCGCGACGGGCGATTTCCCGCACTTCGCGGTCCAGGCGGTCGAGGCTTCACTCGGTGAGGGCGGATTCGCAATGTTCGTTAACGGCACCCAGGGAAACATCAGCATGGGACACTCGTCCGAGTTGAGTGCGATCGGCGTGATCACGCCGGGGCGGACCTTCGAGCACGCGGCGGAACTGGGCGAAAGGCTCGCCAGGGCGACGCTCGCCGCCCTGCCAAATATCCTGACCGACGATGACCCTGTCATCGCGACCGCCGCATCGATAGTAGATTTTCCACTCAAGGATCTCCCCAAGGTTGAGGAAGCCGGGATCAAACTTCGCGACGCCGAAGATAAGCTGGAGAGTCTTGGCTCGGACGACGGGGCTTCCACAGCGCTGATGGCGGCCAAATCTCAACTGCTCTACGCGTCGATCACGAATTTCTATGCGAACGAGACCGCGATACTCGACGGGCACCTGCCGGTCGAATTGCAAGCGGTGAGGATCGGCGATGCGGTATTTTTGGCGGTCCCGGCCGAAGTTTTTGTTGAGATCGGGCTGGAGCTAAAGCGCAGGGCCCCGTTCAGAACATTCATCGTCGGTATCGCGAACGGTTACATCGCGTATTTTCCAACGCGGACCGCATACGCCGCCGGAGGATACGAGGTCGTTTCTTCGAAGATCGCCCCGACGTCGGAAGAAATTTTCTACCAAAAAGCACTCGAACTCGGGAACCGGCTCTTCGCTGGTTCCGCCGAATCCGTTTCCGGAAGCTGAACGATCTAACGATGGCGGACAAGATAAAAATTGGGGTAATAGGCTTGGGCATCATGGGCGAGCAGTACACGCGCATCTACAGCGCGCACCCGCTCGCCGAAGTTACGGCCGTTTGCAACAGAAGCCGCCAGCGACTGGACGAGATCGGAGACAAGTATGGTGTCGCGGCCCGCTACACCAACTACGCGGAATTGCTCGATGACAGATCGGTCGATGCGGTATGCGTTGCGACGCCCGACTTCGCCCACTTTGAACCGGTGAAGGCCGCTCTCGAGGCCGGAAAGCATGTTCTCTGCGAGAAGCCGTTCACGACCGTGCTTAGCGAGGCCGATGAGCTTCTCGCCGTCAGCCGTTCCCGACCAAATCAGAAACTTCAGGTTGCGTTCAATCACCGATGGCTCTCGTCCTACTACCACGGTTACGAGAGCATTCGTCGCGGAGACATCGGCCGTCCGATCGCGGGGTATGCGCGAAAGAACGATACGATCTTCGTCGCCACCGAGATGATCGACTGGGCTGCGGAAACCACGCCGACGCATTTCCTTGGTGCTCACGACATAGACCTGCTGCGCTGGTTTTTTGAAAGCGAACCTTTAGAGGTGCGGGCTTACGGGGCCAAGGGCGTGCTGCAGGAACGTGGGATCGACACGTACGACCTAATCCAGGCCCAGGTCAAATTCGACGGCGGGGCGTTTGCCACCGTCGAATCCGCGTGGATATACCCGAACGTTTTTCCGACGATCGTCGACTCGTTCGTCGAAGTGGTCGGGAGTGCGGGGCATATCCATTTCGACCGAAAGCGCGAATCGATAGAAATGAGTACCGAGAAGCAATTCACCTACCCGAAGGTGTTCCTGACGGCCGAGATCTTTGGGAAGCTTCGAGGCGCCTTTGTGGAATGCCTGTCGGATTTTGTCGACGCGATTCGGAACGACACGGAACCGAAGGTCACGGCTTTCGACGGCAGGCAGGTGACGGCCGTGCTGGACGCTGTATCACGCTCACTCGAATCCGGCAAAACCGAAGCGGTCACGCAGTTCTCGGTCTCGCAAACGATCTGATCGAACCTTTCGCCGAAATCCGCGATCTCGGGAAAATGATCCTCCGCCGATCGATCTCGTGTTGACCACCGACCTCGCAGCCCACGGACTCATTTTGTTGAGAAAAAGATGCCGCAGGGACTTCACACAGCAGACCACATCATAATCGCCGGGTATTTTGTCCTGCTGCTGGTGATCGGGGTCTATTTCTGGCGGCGGATGAAGCATGTTCGGGATTTTTTCACGGGCGGCAACTCGATACCGTGGTGGCTGGCCGGCGTTTCGTTCTATCTGACCGGGTTCAGCGCGTTCACGTTCGTGGCGTATTCGGAAATGGCCTATCGGTTCGGATTCGTTGCCGTCACCCTCGCCTGGAGCTCGGCCGCGGGGATGATCATCGGGACGACCTTTCTGGCCGGCCGCTGGCGGCGAATGGGAATAATCAGTCCTGTCGAATTTCTCGAGGCTCGCTACAGCAGGCACATCCGACAAATTCTGGCGTGGACCGGAATACCGCTGAAGATAATCGACGACGGACTGAAGATCTACGCGACCGGGGTGTTTGTTTCGGTAGGGCTCGGCTACGACCTGCAGACCAGCATCGTCGCAAGCGGGCTGGTGATGCTGGCGTACACGTTCATGGGCGGCCTCTGGGCGGTGGTGGTCACAGACTTCGTGCAGTTCATCATCTTGACGCTGGGGGTGGTCGTTCTGTTCCCTATCGTCTTCTCGCAGTTCGATTCTTTGGCCGCCTTCACTTCGGCCATGCCGGGAGGCTTTTTCGCGCCGGTGAGCGGGCCATTCTCGCTCGTTTACGTGTTCGCGTTCTATCTGTTGATCACCCTCAGTTACAACGGGAATTGGGCGTTCGCGCAAAAGTTTTACAGCGTGAAGGACGAGGCGGCCGCCCGAAAGGCGGGGATGCTCGCGACGGGACTAAAGGTCGTGGGCCCGCCCCTTTTTATATTGCCGGCGATGGCGGCCCGGAGCCTGATGCCGGAGCTTATGACCCCGCCCAACTCGCCGCAGTACACCTATGCCGCGCTGTCCCTTAAATTTCTACCCGCCGGGCTGATGGGTCTAATGATCGCCGCCATGTTCT
>Ga0307405_10000871_pt1 | contig 11920 bp, 9 predicted proteins | sample 322Cmetagenome_2_FD_203311 | JGI IMG/M metagenome (GOLD analysis project Ga0307405, IMG submission 203311) | Maize rhizosphere microbial communities from greenhouse at UC Davis, California, United States - 322HYB-C-1 | ecosystem: Host-associated > Plants > Roots > Rhizosphere > Soil | place...
TCCTCCTTCGCGAGGTCCCGGTAGGCCTGGGCGGCCGGGCCGGACGAGTCGTACTTCAGCACCGAGCTGCCTTCGACAGGCGCTTCGGCGTAGCGGACGGTCTTCCTGATGCGCGTCTCGAAGACGAGGTCTCCGAAGTTCTCCTTCAGCATCTCCACCGCCTCGCGGGCGTGCACGGTGCGGGAGTCGTACATCGTCGCGAGGATGCCCTTGATCTCGACGACGGGATTGAGGTTGTCCCGGATCATGCTGAGCGTGTTCTCGAGCTGGACGAGACCGCGGAGCGAGAGGTACTCGCACTGGACGGGGACGATGACGCCGTCCGAGGCAGTGAGCGCGTTGATCGTCAGGAGGCCGAGGGAGGGCGGCGTGTCGATCAAGATGTAGTCGTAGCGGTTGCGCACCGGGAGCAGCGCTTTCTGCAGTGCGCGCTCGCGCCCGATCATGCTCGAAAGCGCCATCTCCGCGCCGGCAAGGTCGATGGACGAGACGGCGACATCGACCTCCGCCCGATGGATGATTTCCTCGATCGGGATCGAGTGCACGAGGACGTCGTACATCGACCGCTCGACCTGATCCGGGTCCATGCCCTGAGACATGGTCAGGTTGCCCTGTGGATCGAGGTCGACGGTGAGCACCTCGAAGCCGTTTTCCTTGAACGCGACTGCGAGGTTCAGCGTGGTGGTCGTCTTCGCCACGCCACCCTTTTGATTAGCGAAGGCGATGACCTGGCCCAGCGTTGCTCCTTTAGAAGTGGACGTCCGCTTGCGCGGACGCGGAAGAATCCCGGAAAGCCCCATGAGGGGTCGTGTTTCGTGTCACGGTAGCACAATCCTTCTCGGCCAATTAGCCCGCAAATCCGCAGGAAATACGGCTTTGCCACACTGCGTCCCGCCGAAAAAGCTCAACGGCGAAGGGCCAGAAGCGACAGCATCTCGAAGCAGGCGTTCGCAGCGAGGAAGGCCGTTACTCCCGACGGATCGTACGGCGGTGAGACCTCGACGCAGTCGAAGCCACGGAAGTCCAGGCCCGTGAGCGCACGGAGGTAGGCGAGTGCCTCCCGGCTCGAAGGGCCGCCGACCTCAGGGGTGCCGGTTCCAGGCGCGAACGCCGGGTCGACGAAGTCGACGTCGAAGGACAGGAAGCACGGAGCGTCTCCGACCCGCGCCCGCACCCGCTCGGCGAAGGCCTCGGGTCCAAGCTCCGCCAGCTCCTCGTAGGAGAACGCATCGAAGCCGAGCTCCGCCGGGAGCGCCGCGTCGGCCTTGGCCGTCAGCGATCCACGCATGCCGGCCTGCACCGAGCGCGCGGGATCGAGGAGACCCTCCTCCGCCGCCCGCCGGACGACGCTTCCGTGGAAGAGCTTCTGGCCGAAGTACTCGTCCCAGACATCGTGGTGGGCGTCCAACTGCACGAGCGCAAGAGGACCGTGGACGACAGCGAGCGCCCGTAGCTCGGCGAGGAGCACAGTGTGATCTCCGCCCAGGCCGAGTGTGACCACACCCGCGGCAGCGACCTCCACAAGGGCTGCGGCCGACCGTTCGAGAGAGTCGGCGGTCGAGCCAGGGACGGTGGGCACATCGCCGTAGTCGACGAGCGACAGCCGGCCGCTGACGTCGACGTCCAGCATTGGGTTGTAGTTGCGCAGCATGACCGAGGCGCTGCGAATCGCCTCCGGCCCGAAACGCGAACCGCTTCGAAAGACCTGCGCGCCGTCGCTCGGGATTCCCACCACGGCGACGTCGACCTCGTGGAGATCTTCGACGTGCGGAAGGCGCATGAACGTCCGCGGACCCGAGAACCGCGGCGTCTCGAAGGCGTCCGGCGGTCCGTAGCGCGGCATCTGCGCGGCGATTATAGGGAGGTTCCGGCCGCCACCTCCCCGCTCTCGGCGACAAGGCCGGCCCGGCAGTCTGCGAGCGCCGCGCGCACCCGCTCCACGCCGTCCGGTCGTTCCGTGGCGATCCAGCGCTCGCCCTCTGCGAGAAGGCTTCGCACCTCCGTCAGGAGGTCTCGTGGGGAAGCGCCCTCCCGTCGCAGAGCGTCGATCCGCTCGAGTCGCTCGAGTACGTGCCTGGCCTCGTCCATGCCTCCAAGCTAGAAGACAAGAACGCGCGTGTCTGTCACGGAGTGCGCCGAGGCTTTCGACAATCGCGCCAGTAGGCGATCAACACGATCGCCATGCCTGCAAGTGCGATCGAAAGAAGCATCCAGTCGTTGCGGTTGATGACCGCGAGCAGGATCCCGAAGACGAACGCGACCCGGAACCCGATGCAGCGCCGACGGTGCAGCCGGTCGCTGCCGACGGTCATCCTGCTGCGACGACGCGCGCGGCCGTCGTGACCTGAGGGCGCGGCCTCAAACCGAGAAGCGCCTCGTCAAGCGCGACGACAAGCTCCGACCGGTCGGGGTGAAGGAGTGTCTCTACGAGCGCGCGCCGAACCGCATCCTCCGCGCGGGCCCCGGGGCCGTCGCCGTCGAGGAGCGCACGGAAAGCGGTGAGCAACTCGGAGCGCTCACGGGCCGTCTCGCCAAGAAGGACCGCCGTCCTCATTGCAGCCGCCCAGGCTCCCTCGTCGCACCCGAAGAGCGCTTCGAGGGCCTCCCGAAGCTCGTCCGAACGAAGCGGCCCCTCGTGGAACAAGGCGAGCTCCCAACGCTCGAGCGCTTCGAGCAGCTCGGGATCTGCGGGAGCTTCGGCGAGACGGCCCTGAAGCTGAACGGCGAGCTTGGCGCGGAAGGGGTCGAGCCGCGTCGCCTCCCCCGGCGGAACCTGCGCGGCAAGGGGAGGCACCGGGCGAACGCCGTATGGCCTCCAGTCCAGGCGCTCGAAAAGCACCGGGCCCGCCGCGACCGCACCCGGGGTCGCTAGCCGAAGGACGCTGACGGCGAGGCCGATCTCCGTGGGAGCGTCGGGCACCTCGCACGCGGCCCCGTCGAGGTCGCGCTCGAGCTCGAGGACGAGCATGCGGTCGACTTCCCGCCCGAAGTGCGCCGGAAGGAGGCGGCCTGCCTCCGGCCACGAGGCCGTCAGCTCGCCCGACGCAGCCGGGCGGACGCGCATGCCCCGGCCGAGCTCGATCTCACCGCCTGCGGTCAGCCCGACCAGAGGCGCAAGAGCCGCATAGGCTCGCCGCTCGCCGAAGAGGGAGCGCTCGAGCTCCGAGTACGCGCTCTCGAAGGCGGTGTCCTCCCAGTCGAAGGCGCCGCACCTCTCCGCAGTGCGCGTGAGGAGGGGGATGAGGATGGTGCGGCGGAGCGCCTCGTCTTCGCCGACGCGCTCTCCCGCGTGCGCCTGGGCGAAGATCCCGGCAGCCGGCTCGTCCTTGAGGGCGATGAGCGCCTCGGTCGCGTCGTCGCGGCGCCCGAGCCGCTCGGCCCGGGCCTCGACGAAGGAGCCGATCAGTGGCCTGTACTCGTAGAGCGTCGGGCGGTTCGGGCCGCCGTGCTCCTCGAGGGAAACGGGGATGTCCGCGCCCGACTCGAGCTCGCGCCCGAGGTCGAAGAACGCACCGAGGCAGAACGCTCGGAGCGCGCGAAAGAGATGGGGAGACCGAGGGCCGGGAGGCACGCCACCCTCGTTACGCCCCGCGCGGCTCCGTTCCTTCCTGACAAGCGGGACACCAGTACGCTATGCGGGCGTCGTCGCCCTGCGGCCATGAGCGAATCGGACTCCCGCAAAGACCGCATGGGCGGCCGGCGCGTCGGTAGACGAAGTGGCCGCGTCGCCCTCGCGGCGCCTGCATCAGATTCGCCGCCGCGACCAGAACCGAGCGGAGCTGCTCGTCGTCCACCTCGCGTAGCAAGACCCAGGGCTTCAGGCCCGCGGCGAAGAGGGCCTCCGCCTTCCACATGTTCCCGATGCCCGCCACGAGCGTCTGGTCGAGGAGCGCCTCGCCGAGGGCGCGGCTCTCCGCAGTAGCCCGAAAGCGGATGAGCATCGCGTCGAGGTCGAGAGGAGCCGCCATGATGTCCGGCCCGAGTCGATCGGTCCGGCCCCGCCCGAGCTCCAGCACCGGGCCGCGGCGCTGAACGGCCTGCCATTTGGCGCCCCGGAGCACGAGCCAGGGCTTGCCCAGGATGGGCCGGCCGGCGGGCTCCACGCGCCAGCGCCCGTGCATCCGTAGATGGCTCCGCACGACGGTGCCGTCCTCGAACGTGAGCAGGAGGTTCTTGCCAACCGCCTTTACGTGCTCGAGGCGGCGGCCGTCGATTCGCTCGGCGATGCCGAGAAGCGCCGCGCGAGGATGCGGCGAGTCGGCGCGCACGACGTCTCCCTCCAGCACGCGAAGGCGCTCCGCGGTGCGATGGATTGCGTCTCCCTCGGGCACGGCCGGCTAGCCGCGTAGGACAGCGCGGCGCGGGCCCGGGAGAAATCCCGCCTCGACGAGCAAGGGCATGATCTCGGTCTCCCCGACCGGCTCGCCGTCGAACCGCTCGACCGCCAGGCGCTTCTGGCCCGTGGTGCGAACGTGTGACACAAGCGCTTCGAGGGCGGGGCGCAGCCACTCGGGGCCCGGATCTCGCAACGGCACGAGGGAACGGCCTCCGCGTTCGACATAGAGCGCAGGCGAACCGCCGAGCAGGACGACGTATGCGCCGGCGACCCGGGCCGCGCGCGCCCCGGCCCGCTTCGGCCACGGGAGCGCCGCTCCGTAGGGCTGCGCGGGATCGGCCGCGGCGAGCACGAGGGGCAAGGGCTCGTCAGGATGCTCACGGAGGCGCTCGACGGCTCCGGGCAGAGCGAACTGCGCTCCACCCAGTCCCTCGACGAAGTAGCCCCGGCGGCAGGCGCCCAGCGTCTCGAGGCTCCGCAACTCACGGTACACGGACGCGTACCCACCGGGCACGCCCTCGCCGCGGACGCCGTCGCGGGTGACGATGCCCTGGCGCTCGAGGAGCAACTCGGCGAGTGCGCGCGGGTCCGGGTCGCCCTGGAAGATCGGCGCCGTGCCGGCCCAGCGCCCCTGTGTCGCAGTGATCGCATCGGACCGGCGGCGCGAGAAGCGACGTGGCCGGCGCTCAGGCTTCGGAGCGTGGAACCGGCGTGCGGCTCGAAGTGGCTGCCAGGCGTCGTTCGTCACCTCGCCGGACCAGACGAGCTCCCATAGCGCCGGCAACGCGATCTCCGCGTCGAGCCCGGTCTCGCGCAGCAGGTCGAACCAGAAGAGGGCGCTGCCTTCGAGCGCGGCGCGGATGCGGTCGTAGCCCTCCCCCTCCGGAGGCGGGAGCGTCGCCGGGCGTCCCAGCGAGGGCGCGTCCTCACGGAAGTAGACGGCCACACGCTCGAGCCCGGCCCCGACCCACACGACCTCGCCGGAAGCGGTCAGCTGGTCGAGCTCGGCCGGCTGGAAGCCGGGCACGCGGCGCCGGAGGATGTCGCTCTCCCAGAGCGAGACGGGAAGCGACACTCCTTGCAGCGGCACGAGCGCCTCTCGCAGGGTCGCCCGCCGGTCGATCCCGTGCCATGCGGGCAGGAAGCGGCCGAGAGCCTCCTCGTCCACCGGCTCGACCTCCTTGCGCAGGGCAGCGAGGCTCGCGCGACGGAGGCGGCGGAGCACGTCCGGCTCGCACCATTCCCGTTCGGTTCCACCGGGCCGAAGCTCGCCCCGGACGAGGCGCCCGTCGCGCTCGAGGCGGCCGAGCTCGGCTTCGGCCCGCTCGCACGCGAGACCAAAGCGGGCGGCTGCCTCTGCGGTGGTGAACGGACCGCGGCCGCGCGCGTAACGGACGAGGAGCCCTCCCAGTGGGTCTTCTCCCGATTCGAGGAAGGCATCCGGAAGCCCGGCCGGCGGCATCGCGCCGACGGCGTCCCGGTAGCGGCCCGCGTCCTCGGCCGCGATGAGCCGCGTATCCCCTCCTACGCGAATCTGCACTACTCGGCGCTCGGCTTCCAGCGACTCGGCGAGAGCGGCCTCGTACTCACCGGGACGGAGATCGCCTCTGCGCAGGAGGAGATCGTGCAGCTGGTCCGGGCTCTTCGGTGAGCCGCGCAGATCCTCCTCCACCTGCGCGAGCGCCGCCGGGTCGATCAGGTCGCGAAGCTCCTCCTGGCCGAGCAGCTCCTTCAACAGATCGCGGTCGAGCGCGAGGGCCTGGGCGCGTCGTTCGGCAAGCGGCGTGTCGTCCTCGTACATGTACGTGGCGACGTAGTCGAAGAGGAGGGACGAAGCGTACGGCGAGGCGGTCGGAGTCTCGACCTCGACGAGGTCGATGCGGCGCTGGCGCAGCGCGGCGAGGAGATCGCGCAGGGCCGGAAGATCGAAGACGTCCTGCAGACACTCGCGGTAGGTCTCCAGAATCACGGGGAAATCGGAGTAGCGGCGGGCGACCTGAAGGAGCCCTTGGGCCTTGAGCCGCTGCTGCCAGAGCGGTGTCCTCTGCCCTGGCCTGCGGCGCGGGATGAGGAGGGCGCGCGCGGCGTTCTCACGGAAGCGCGCGCCGAAGAGCGCCGTCCCCGCGAGCTCCGTGACGACCAGCTCCTCCAGCTCGGCGGGGTCGATGAGGACGTCGTCGACGGGCGGAGGCGCATCCGCGTCCGGGAGGTGGAGAGCAATACCGTCGTCCGACCAGATGGCGTTCACTTCGAGCCCTAGCGACTCGCGCAGGCGGGCCGCGAGCGCGAGCGACCACGGCGCGTGAACCCGCCCGCCGAAGGGCGTGAGGATGCAAAGGCGCCAGTCGCCGATCTCATCGCGGAAGCGCTCGACGACGATTGTCCGGTCGGACGGGATCGCGCGCGTGGCCTCTTCCTGCTCGCGCAGGTAGGTGAGCAGGTTCTGAGCGGCACGCTCGTCCAGAGAGTGCTGATCGGTCAGCCTTGCGATGGCGCGCTTGTCGTCGAGACCGACGAGCTCCCGCGCGGTGCGCCCGATCGCCTGTCCCAGCTCGAACGGGCGGCCGACCCCCTCGCCCTTCCAGAAGGGAACGAGACCGGGGATGCCGGGAGCCGGAGAGACGAGTACGCGGTCGCGGGTGATCTCCTCGATCCGCCATGTCGAGGCGCCAAGTAGGAACGTCTGGCCGGCACGGGCCTCGTAGACCATCTCCTCGTCGAGCTCGCCGACGCGGCCGCCGCCCTCCACGAGATAGACGCCGAAGAGCCCGCGGTCGGGAATGGTGCCGGCGTTCGTGACGGCGAGTCTCCGCGCGCCCTCGCGGCCGCGGACGAAGCCGCGCACGCGGTCCCAAACGATGCGTGGGCGGAGCTCGGCGAACTCCTCCGACGGATAGCGGCCCGCCAGCATGTCGAGGACGTTCTCGAGCTGCTTGCGCGAGAGGTCGCGGAACGGGTAGGCGCGCCGCACCAGGTCGTGCAGCTCGTCCACGGAGATCTCCTGGTCGGCCGCGATGGCCACGATCTGCTGCGCCAGCACGTCGAGTGGGTTTCGCGGCACACGCGTCTCCTCGATGGCGCCCGCGCGCATCCGCTCGGCGACGACGGCCGACTCGAGCAGGTCCGCCCGGAACTTGGGGAAGATGCGCCCCTTGGAAGGCTCGTCGAGGCGGTGCCCGGCGCGGCCGACCCGCTGCAGGCCGCGCGCGACGGACTTGGGCGACTCGACCTGGATGACGAGGTCGACTGCGCCCATGTCGATCCCGAGCTCGAGGGACGACGTCGCGACGAGGGCGGGGATCTCGCCCCGCTTCAGGAGCTCTTCGACCTCGACGCGCTGCTCACGTGCCAGCGAACCGTGGTGCGCGCGGGCGATTTCGCGCTCAGCAAGCTCGTTCAGGCGTAGGGCGAGCCGCTCGGCCAGCCGGCGGTTATTGACGAAGACGATCGTCGAGCGGTGGCTCTCGACGAGCTTTAGGAGCTCGGGGTAGATCGACGGCCAGATCGAGTTGCCCTCCCCCGGCTCGCGCATGTCCTCGACGGGGACGACGACGCGCAGGTCGAGCTCCTTCGCCCGACCGGCGTCGACGAGCTCGATGTCGCGCCCGCCGGAGACGAAGCTACCGATCTCGTCGAGCGGCCGCTGGGTCGCCGAGAGGCCGATGCGCTGCACCGGCTCGGCGGTCAGGCTCTCCAGCCGCTCCAGGCTGAGCGCGAGGTGCGCGCCGCGCTTGCTGCCGGCGACGGCGTGCACCTCGTCCACGATCACGAAGCGGACTGTTCGGAGGGTCTCGCGTGCCCGAGAGGTGAGGAGGAGGAACAGCGACTCGGGCGTGGTGATGAGGATGTCCGGCGGGTTGCGCAGCATGGCCGCCCGCTCCTTCGCGGGGGTGTCGCCGGTACGGACGCCGACCGTGAGCTTCGAGCCGATACCCGCCAGAGGGCCGCGGAGGTTCCGCTCGACGTCGTAGTTCAGTGCTTTGAGCGGGCTGACGTAGAGGACCTGGATGCCGTCGCCAGGCCTCGCGCGGTCGAGCGCCCAGAGGAAGGCCGCAAGGGTCTTCCCTGAGCCCGTCGGCGCCTGGATCAGCGTGTGCTTACCGGATGCGATCGCCGGCCAGCCGTGCTCCTGAGCGGGCGTCGGCGCGTCGAAGGTCTGCTCGAACCAGCGGCGGACGGTAGGGCTGAACGGGGCGAGCGCGCTCACCGTTCCAGCGTATCGCGCGGGCGGAGGCCTACCGGGACGCGCTTGGCCCTACGTTGGGTGCTCGTCGCGCCGCTGGGACGCAACGCATCAGAAAGAAGAAGGTTTGCGTAGAAAGACGTACGCGCTAGGATCGACCTGGATGACCGCACAGGCCCCCGCCCGGCTCCACTTCACCGGCAACGACGAGGCCGACGCGCTGCTCGCCGAGGAACCGCTCGCGCTTCTCATCGGCTTCGTCCTCGACCAGCAGGTGCCCGTGCAGAAGGCCTTCTCGGGACCGCTCGAGCTCAAGCGGCGAATCGGAGTCCTCGACGCGAGCGCGATCGCGGGCATGGACCCGGGCGAGCTCGACAGTGCGTTCCGGGAGCGGCCGGCGCTTCATCGCTTCCCCGGGACGATGGCGATGCGAACGCAGGAGCTCTGCGCCGCCGTCGCCACGGACTACGACGGGGACGCCGCTCGCATCTGGACCGAGGCGAGCGACGGCAAGGACCTCGAGCAGCGCCTTCTCGACCTGCCGGGAATCGGCCCGCTGAAGGCGCGGTCGCTGATCGCGATCGTGGGCAAGCGCTTCGGGATCAAGCCGCCGGGCTGGGAAGACGTCGCCCCGAGCCATCCCACGCTCGGCGACGTCGACTCCGTCGAGGCTCTCCTGGACTACCAGGCGAAAAAGCGCGCGCACAAGGCGGCCATGCGCGCCGCCGAAGACACCTAGGCGGAGCTAGAGCCCCTTCTCGAGCGCCGAGCGCGCCGCGAGGTATCCGCACATCCCGTGCACGCCTCCTCCGGGAGGAGTGGACGCCGAGCAGAGGTAGACCCCACGGGCGGGCGTTGCGTAGGGGCTGAGCTTGGTCACCGGCCGCGCGGCGAGCCGCCAAAGCGTCGCGGCACCTCCGTTGATGTCTCCTCCGACGAGATTGCGGTTCCGCGCCTCGAGCGCCGGTGGGGGCAGGACGTTGCGGGCGAGCACCCGCTTCTCGAACCCGGGGGCGAAGCGCTTGATCTGCGCCTCGATCCGCTCTGTCATGTCGACGTCGGATCCGTTCGGCACATGGCAGTAGGCCCACGCAGTGTGCTTCCCGTCCGGCGCGCGGCTCGGGTCGAACAGGCTGTGCTGCGCGAGAAGGACGAAGGGGCGCTCCGCATGCCGGCCTCGCCATGGCGCCCGCTCCGACTCGGCGATCTCCTGCAGGGTTCCGCCGAGGTGGACGGTGCCGGCACGCGCGCACCCGGCCGCCGTCCACGGGATCGGCCCGTCGAGCGCATAGTCGACCTTGAAGGCTGCCGGCCCATGGCGGAAGCGGCCCAGACGGCGCACGTAGTCGCGCGGTAGGCGCCGCTCCGCGAGCCTGACGAGCTCGCGCGGGCTCACGTCGCAGAAGAACGAGCGCGCGGGCGGCAGGGAGTCCAGGGAATCGACCGGCGCATCCGCTTCGAGCTCTCCGCCGAGCTCGCGGAGGAGCGAGACGAGCGCGTCGGCGATGCACTGCGAGCCTCCGCGCGGGAACGGCCACCCGAACAGGTGCCCGCTGAGGAGGAGGACGAGCCCGAAGCCGGCAGTCGGACTCCGCTCCAGGGGCACTATCGAGTGCGCAGCGCAGCCCGCGAACAATGCGCGCGCCCGCTCACCCGAGAAGGTGCGCGCGGCGAGGCCGGTCGCCGACCGTGCCGCATGGCGCCCGAAGCGCGCCAGAGCCAGGGGATGGGAGGGCAGCGCCGTCAGAGGCCCCAGAACCGCCGCCTCCAGCTTCGGCCAGTCGGCCGCGAGAGGCTCGAGCAGTCGCCGGTACGCCTCGCCGTCGGGCCCCAGTTCTGTGGCGGTCGTCTCGAGAGAGCGCTCGAGCACCACGGCCGTGCCGTCGTCGAGCGGGTGCGCGAGCGGCGCGTCAGGCTGGAGCAGCTCGAGACCGTGGTCGGCGAGCGGCAGGTTTCGCAGGACGGGCGACCCCGGCACGAAAGGATGGATCGACGAACAGACGTCGTGCACGAAGCCCGGCAAGGTCAGCTCGGCGGAGCGCGTCCCGCCGCCGAACGTGTCCTCCGCTTCGCGGACGAGCACGCGCTTGCCGGCCCGGGCGAGTGTGACCGCCGCGACGAGGCCGTTCGGCCCCGACCCGACGACGATCGCGTCGTAGGGAGGGCTCAGCCGACCTCGGTGAGCGCGGACGACCGGTTCTCCCGCACCATCTCGCGCGCGATCACGAGTCGCTGGATTTCGTTCGTGCCCTCGTAGATCTGTGTGATCTTGGCATCGCGCATCATGCGCTCGACCGGGTACTCCTTGATGTAGCCGTAGCCACCCAGGATCTGCACGGCGTCGACGGTGACCTCCATGGCCGCATCCGAGCAGAGCAGCTTCGCCATCGCCGAGTACTTGGTCAGGTCGGGCGCGTCCTCGTCGATCATGACCCCGACCTTGTAGAGAAGGTCGCGCGCCGCCTCGCACTTCGTCTCCATGTCCGCGAGCTTCGCCGCGATCATCTGGTGCTCGACGATGGGCTTGCCCATGGTCTCCCGGGACTGGGCGTAGTCGAGCGCGTAGTCCGTCGCGCCCTGGGCGATCCCGAGCGCCTGCGCTGCGATTCCGGGCCGCGAGCGGTCGAGGACCCGCATCGCGATCTTGAAGCCGTCGCCCTCGCTTCCGACGAGATTCGCGGCCGGTATGCGGCAGTCGTTGAAGAAGATCTCGCCGGTGGTCGAGCCCTTGATCCCGAGCTTTGGCTCGATGCGGCTGACCTCGAACCCGGTTGCGTCGGCCTCGACCATGAAGCACGAGATGCCGTCGTGGCCCGCCGACGGGTCGGTCTTCGCGAACACCGTGTAGAGGTGCGCGACCCCCGCGTTCGTGATGAAGCGCTTCGAGCCGTTCAGCACGTACTCGTCGCCGTCGCGGCTGGCCTCCGTGCGCATCGCGGCGGCATCCGAGCCGGAGCCGGGCTCGGTCAGCGCGTAGGCGGCGATCCACTCGCCGCTCGCGACCCTGGAGAGGAAGCGGTCCTGCTGCTCCTCGGTGCCCGCGAGCCGGAGCGCGAGCGAGCTCAGCTCCTGCACGGCGAGGATGAGGCCGACTGTCGCATCGGCCTTGGAGATCTCCTCGACGGCGACGAGCAGCATCAGCACTCCCGCGTTTGCCCCTCCGTGGCGCTCGTCGAACGCGAGCCCGAAGATCTCGTGCTCGCGCAGGAGCTCGACCATGTCCCACGGGAAGTCACCCGTCTCGTCGATCTCGGCCGCACGAGGAGCGATTCGCTCCCGCGTCAGGGTGCGGACGAGCTCGCGGATCTCACGCTGTTCCTCGGAAAGAGGGTCCCACGGCACATCCCAATTCTAGGTGCGGTCGGGGTTTTCGAACCGCGCGTGCAGATGGGTGTCGAGGT
>Ga0307405_10000872_pt1 | contig 11917 bp, 12 predicted proteins | sample 322Cmetagenome_2_FD_203311 | JGI IMG/M metagenome (GOLD analysis project Ga0307405, IMG submission 203311) | Maize rhizosphere microbial communities from greenhouse at UC Davis, California, United States - 322HYB-C-1 | ecosystem: Host-associated > Plants > Roots > Rhizosphere > Soil | place...
ACGTCGCGAACTGGTTCTTCGGCGCGTTCATCCTCACGGTCGCGTTGCTGCACCTCGTCAACAGCGCGGCGATCCCGGTCGGCGCATGGAAGAGCTACTCGGCCTATGCCGGCGTGCAGGACGCGATGGTGCAGTGGTGGTACGGCCATAACGCGGTCGGCTTCTTCCTGACCGCGGGCTTCCTCGGGATGATGTACTACTTCATTCCGAAGCAGGCCGAGCGACCGGTGTACTCGTACCGGCTGTCGATCGTCCACTTCTGGGCCCTGATCTTCACGTACATGTGGGCCGGCCCGCACCACCTGCACTACACCGCGCTGCCCGACTGGGCGCAGTCGGTCGGCATGGTGTTCTCGCTGGTCCTGCTCGCGCCCAGCTGGGGCGGAATGATCAACGGGATGATGACGCTCTCGGGTGCCTGGCACAAGCTGCGCGACGACCCGATCCTGAAGTTCCTGATCGTCAGCCTGTCGTTCTACGGCATGAGCACGTTCGAGGGACCGATGATGTCGATCAAGACGGTCAACGCGCTCTCGCATTACACCGACTGGACCGTCGGCCACGTCCACTCCGGCGCCCTCGGCTGGGTCGGCCTGATCTCGATGGGCACGCTCTACTACCTGGTGCCGCGCATGTTCGGACGCACCCGGATGCACAGCGTGCCGGCGATCGAGTTGCACTTCTGGATCGCGACGCTCGGCATCGTGCTCTACATCGCCGCGATGTGGATGGCCGGCGTGATGCAGGGGCTGATGTGGCGCGACGTCAACGCCGACGGCACGCTGGTCTACAGCTTCGTCGAGAGCGTCAAGGCGACCTATCCGTTCTACCTGATCCGCTTCGTCGGCGGTCTGCTGTACCTCGCCGGGATGCTGCTGATGGCGTGGAACGTCGTGATGACCGCGCGGCCCGGCAGCTCGCCGGCACGCCAGACGCCGGCGGCCCCGATCGTCGCGTCCACCGCAGCGACCGCCTGAAACCGAGGAACCTCCATGAGCACCACGCGCCCCGTCTCGGGCCACGAACGGATCGAGACCAACAACTTCCTGATGATCGTGCTGATCCTGCTGGTCGTGGCGGTCGGCGGCCTCGTCGAGATCGTCCCGCTGTTCTTCCAGCGCTCGACGACGCAGCCGGTCGAGGGCCTGAAGCCGTACACCGCGCTGCAGCTCGCCGGCCGCGACATCTACACCCGCGAGGGTTGCTACAACTGCCACTCGCAGATGATCCGCACCTTGCGCGCCGAAACGCTGCGCTACGGCCACTACTCGATGGCCGGCGAGTTCGTCTACGACCACCCGTTCCAGTGGGGCAGCAAGCGCACCGGTCCCGACCTGCACCGGGTCGGCGGCAAGTACAGCGACGAGTGGCACCGGCTGCACCTCGCCAACCCGCGCGACCTGGTGCCGGAGTCGAACATGCCGGCGTATCCGTGGCTGCTGACCGCGAAGGTCGACGACGCCACGATCGGCGCCCACATGAACGGCCTGCGCAAGGTCGGCGTGCCGTACAGCGACGAGGAGATCGCGAAGGCGGCCGACAGCGTGCGCGGCAAGACCGAGCTCGACGCGCTCGTCGCCTACCTGCAGGTGCTCGGCACCGCGGTCAAGTAGCTGCGAGGACCCATGGACGTCAACGATCTCCGCGTCGCGGTCACGCTGCTGTCGTTCATCGCCTTCATCGGCGTGATCGCGTGGGCCTGGTCGCGCCGCAACAAGAAGCGCTTCGACGAAGCGGCCCATCTGCCTTTTGCCGACGACGAGCGGAGCAACAAGCCATGAGCGACTTCCTGAACAGCACCTGGTCCTGGTTCATCGCGATCACGACGGTCGTCAGCCTGATCGCCTGTCTGGTGCTGCTGTTCGGCGCGATGCGGCGCAAGCCCATGGCCGACGACAACAGCACCGGCCACGTCTTCGACGAGAACCTGACCGAGCTGAACAACCCGATGCCGATGTGGTGGATGGTGCTGTTCGCGCTGACGGTCGTGTTCGCGCTGATCTACGTGTACGCGTTCCCGGCGCTCGGCAGCGCGGCCGGCAGCCTCGGCTGGTCCAGCCGCGGCGAGCACGACGCCGACAAGGCGAAGGCGAGCGCCGAGATGGCGAAGGTCTATGCCGCCTATGCGGCGCAGCCGGCCGAGGCGCTGAGCAAGGACCCGGCGGCGATGGCGATCGGCCAGCGCCTCTTCATCAACAACTGCGCGACCTGCCACGGCTCCGACGCGCGCGGCAGCAAGGGCTTCCCGGACCTGACCGACCGCGACTGGCTGCACGGCGGCGCGCCGGCGAAGATCGAGGAGACCATCACCCTCGGGCGGACCGGCTCGATGCCGCCGATGGCGATGGCGGTCGGCACCGCGCAGGACGTCCACAACGTCGCCCATTACGTGCTGAGCCTGTCGGGCAGCCCGTACGACTCGATCGCCGCGGCGGCCGGCAAGTCGAAGTTCACGGCGTGCGCGGCCTGCCACGGTGTCGACGGCAAGGGCAACCAGGCGCTCGGCGCGCCGAACCTGACCGACAAGGTCTGGCTGCACGGCTGGGGCGAGGAGGCGATCGCCGACATCGTCAACCACGGCAAGACGAACGTGATGCCGGCGCAGAGCGGGCGCCTGCTGCCCGAGCAGATCCACCTGCTCGCGACCTACGTCTGGGGCCTCTCGCAGCCGCGCGAACTGGCCGCCAAGTGAGCCCGGCGATTCCTCGCCCCCCGCGACGAGGCCTGCGCTGCCCGTGAAGCATCCGATCATTCCGATCGTCGCCGCCGAGGTCCCGGCGGCGAATGCGATCCCGCTCTACATCAGCGAGACGAAGATCCAGCCGCGCGCCGTGCGCGGCTGGTTCGCGACCTGGCGCTGGACGCTGGTCTGGTTCACCCAGCTGCTGTTCTATGGCTTGCCGTGGCTGACCTGGAACGGCCGGCCGGCGGTGCTGCTCGATCTGACATCGCGGCGCTTCTACATCTTCGAGATGGTCCTGCATCCGCAGGACGTGATCTACCTTGCCGCGCTGCTGATCATCTCGGCGTTCGGGCTGTTCCTGTTCACCGCGGTGGCGGGCCGCCTGTGGTGCGGTTTCGCCTGCCCGCAGACGGTCTACACCGAGATCTTCATGTGGGTCGAGCGCCGCTTCGAGGGCGATCGGCAGGCCCGCATCAAGCTCGACGCGGCGCCGTGGTCGGCGGCCAAGCTCGCGAAGAAGACCGGCAAGCAGGCGGTCTGGCTGGCGATCGGCCTGTGGACCGGCTTCACGTTCGTCGCCTACTTCACGCCGGCGCGCACGCTCGGCGCCGAGGCGCTCGGCCTGGCGCTCGGTCCCTGGGAGACGTTCTGGATCCTGTTCTACGGCTTCGCGACCTACGGCAACGCCGGCTACATGCGCGAGCAGGTCTGCAAGTACATGTGTCCGTACGCGCGCTTCCAGAGCGCGATGTTCGACAGGGACACGCTGATCATCAGCTACGACGCCGTGCGCGGCGAGCCGCGCGGCTCGCGCCCGCGCGGCGTCGATCCGGCCTCGGTCGGCAAGGGCGACTGCATCAACTGCACGCTGTGCGTGCAGGTCTGCCCGACCGGCATCGACATCCGCAAGGGACTGCAGTACGAGTGCATCGGCTGCGCGGCGTGCATCGACGCCTGCAACGAGGTGATGGACAAGATGCGCTATCCGCGCGGGCTGATCCGCTATGCGACGCAGAACGCGCTCGCCAACCGCTGGTCGACCGCGACGATGTGGAAGCGCGTGTTCCGGCCGCGCGTGCTGGTCTACAGCGCGGTCCTGCTGGCCATCGTCGCGGCATTCATCGCCAGCCTCGCGCTGCGCGCGCCGTTCAAGGCCGACGTGGTGCGCGACCGCGGCGCGCTCGCCCGCATGGTGCAGGACGGGCGCATCGAGAACGTCTACAAGGTGCAGTTGATGAACGCGACCGAGCGGCCGCTGCGCCTGCGCATCGGCGTCGAGGGGCTGCCCGACGCGACCCTCGATTCGGCCGGCGAGGTCGAGCTCGGCCCGACCGAGGCGCGCTGGGTGCCGCTCGCGGTCCAGGTGCCGCCGCAGGCGGCGCGTGCCCTTGGCGCCGGCGCCCACTCGATGCGGTTCCGGATCGCCGAGGCCGCCACGACGACCGGCGCGACCGCCGCACCGTTCGAACTGCGCGAGAAGTCCACGTTCGTCGTCCCGCGCTGACCAGGAGCATCCGATGCCCGCTCGAAAATCTCTCGAATCCGGTGCCGCCGATCGCGCCGCGCCCTGGTGGCGCTTCGGCATCGTCTGGCTCGCTCTCAGCGGTCCGGCTGCGGTCGTTGTCGCCGGCTTGGCGACGATGGCGATCGCCTTTCACGGCGCCGATCCGGCCGTGCCGGAACCGACGGTGCCGGTGGTCCGCACGCTCGACCCGGCGACCCGGACCACGGCGCCCGCGCTGCAGGTCCGCAACCATGCGGCGACGCCGTCGCGCTGACCGGCACTCTGCCATGCGTTCGCGCCCCCTGCGCATCCTCTGGCCGGCCTTCCTGGTGGCCGGCATGCTGGAGATGCTCGTCTTCGCGGTCGTCGATCCGCGCGACCTGCACTGGTTCGGCGGTCCGTCGATCGATTGGCCGGCGGTCGCCGTCTACTCGGTCACGTTCCTGATGTTCTGGGGCGCGATCGCGACCGCGGGCGCGCTGACCGCGCTTCTGTCGCTGACCGCCGAAGAGCTGAACCCGGGCGTCGAGCCGCCGCCCGAGCCGGTGACCGACCGGTTCGTGGGCTGACGCGCAGAGGACGGCGATGGACAGCGCACTCGTCGCCTCGGCGCTGCTGATGGGCATCGCCGGCGCGCCGCATTGCGCAGCGATGTGCGGCGCGGCGTTCGGCGCGGTTGCCGGTTCCGCGCGGGGCGGGGCGTCGGTCGCGAACGCCGCGGCCTTGCACGGCGGGCGCGTGCTCGGCTATGCCGCCGGTGGCGCGGCGGTCGCCGCCGGGGTCGGTGCGTTCACGGCGCTCGGTGCCGCCGCGCCGTGGCTGCGGCCGCTGTGGACGCTGGTCCATGTCGGCGCGATCGTGCTCGGGCTGTGGTTGCTGTGGAGCGGGCGCGCGCCGGCCTGGCTCGCGCGCCGCACGGCGCTGGCCGGCGCTGCACCGGCGGTCCAGCCGATCCGCCTGCACCGCCGGCTGCCGGCCGCGGGCCGCAGCGGCCTGATCGGTGCGTGCTGGGTCGGCCTGCCATGCGGCCTGCTGCAGTCGGCGCTGATCGTCGCCGCGCTGGCGTCCGGACCCGCGCAGGGCGCGCTCGTGATGAGCGCGTTCGGCATCGCCTCCGGCGTCGGCCTATGGCTCGGCCCGCAGCTCTGGCAGCGGCTGCGCGCCGGACCTGCCGGCGAACGGGCCGCCGCGCTGTCGGTGCGCCTGGCCGGTGCATTGCTCGCCGGTTCGTCGCTGTTCGCGCTCGGCCACGGGCTCGGCGCGGCGATCGAGCAGGCGCTCTGCGCTGTCGTCTCCTGAATCAGCCGCGGGCGCCTTATGCGCTCTGCTGCGGATACGACTGCCGCATCGCCTCCATCGCCGGACCGAGGCCGATCGGCGCGGCGGCCGTCATCAGGATCCGCTTGAAGACCGGACGGTAGGCGTCGTCGCCGTGGCGGCGCGTCAGCGGGTCGCGGTTCTTCATGAAGGCGGCGTCGACCTCGGCCCAGTCGGCGGCGCTCAGCACGCGCTCGGCGAGCGGCAGCACGACCCGCTCTTCGGTGCGGATGTGCTCGAGGTAGGCGTCGATGTACTCCTGCATCGAGATCTCGAAGGCGGCGCGGCGCGCAGCGCCCTCGGGTCCGTCGCTCATCATCTCGAAGCCGAGAAGATCGTGCTCGAGCTCGCGCACGCGGACCGCGCTCTTCGCATGATCGGCGTCGAGCCGCTCGAGCACCTCCGCCGCTTCGGCGCTGCGTGCGCGGATCTTCGGGAACAGCAACTCGCTTTCCTTCGTGTGATGGATCTTCTCGGGAAACTCGTCGATGTAGAACAGCATCGCGCGCAGCACCGCGAAGTCGGGCAGCGTGTGACGCCGCTGGTGCTCGTGCAGCAGCAGCGAGATCGAGCGCAGCACCGCCGAGAGCGCGCTGTGCTCGTCGCGGATCACCATCAATGTCGGATGGGCGCTCATGGTCGGCTCCTTCGAAGGGACCGGGTCAACCGCCGGCTCGAGCGACGTCGGCTGCGCTCGACGGCGCGCTCGTCCGCGCCGGCGCCGGCGCCACGTGTGCAGCGACGGTCGCGGCGGTCGCCGCTTCGGGCGGGCGGGACTCGGCGCGCGCCGGCAACTCCAGCGCGATCGCCACGAACAGCGCGCCGGCGCAGGCGAGGGCGCCGGCATCGGCGAGGCGCGTCGGCCAGCGGACGGACTTCATCGATCGATCTCCCGAGACAGTGGCCGTGCGATCCGCACCGCCTTCATGGCGACTGTAGAAAGTCGCGCCGCGCACACCTTGATGCGCGTCAAGCGATCGACGTGTCGGCCGCTGCCGGCGGCGCGATGGCGCCGCTCGATGCCGCGTCGAGATCGAGCACGTAGCAAAGCGCATCGGTCTCGGACCGCTTCGCATCGAGCGTGAAGCCGTGAGACGTCGCGAGCTCGCGCATCGCACGGTTCTCGCGCAGCACGAGGGCGACCATGCGCCGGGTGCCGCGACTCCGCAGGTAACCGATCATCTTCGCGAGCAGCCGATGGCCGAGGCCGGTGCCGTGCAGGTCGGAGCGGACGATGATCGCGAACTCGGCCTCGACGTTGTCCGGATCGGCGACCGCGCGGACGACGCCGAGCGTCTGCGTGCGGCCGTCGGCCGCATCGGAGACCGCGATGAACGCCATCTCGCGCGCGTAGTCGATCTGCGTCAGGCGCGCGATCTCGCTGCGCGGCAGCTCGCGCCGCGCGCTGAAGAAGCGCAGCCGCAGATCCTCGGGCTGCAGGCGCTCGACGAAGGCCTTGTGCTGGGCTTCGTCCTCCGGCCGGATCGGCCGCAGCACGACGGTCTCGCCGTGCCACCCGAACGTTTCGGTCAGCTCGGCCGGGTAGGGCCGGATCGCGAACGCATCGGCGCCGGCGCCGGCGTCGCGCGCGAGGCGCACCCGAGCGTCGAGAGCGATCACGCCGTCGGCATCGGCGAGCAGCGGGTTGATGTCGAGCTCGGCCAGCTCGGGGATGTCGGCGAGCATCTTCGAGAGCGCGATCAAGGTGTCCGAGATCGCGTCGAGCGCGACCGCCGGATGGTCGCGGTAGCCGGCCAGGAGCCGCGCGATCCGGGTCCGCCCGATCAGCTCGCGGGCGAGCACCGTGTTCAGCGGCGGCAGCGCGACCGCGCGGTCGGCGCGCACCTCGACGGCGGTGCCGCCGGCGCCGAACAGCAGCACCGGCCCGAACACCGGGTCGACGCTCGAGCCGACGATCAGCTCCTCGGCGTGCGGCCGCTCGACGAAGCGCTGCACCGTGAAGCCGGTCAGGCGCGCGTCCGGACGCAGGCTGCGGATGCGGGCCAGCATGCGCTCGGCCGCGATGCGCAGCACCGCGCCATCGCGCAGATCGAGCGCGACGCCGCCGACTTCGGTCTTGTGGCTGATCTCGGGCGACAGGATCTTCAGCGCGACCGGGTAGCCGATCGCTTCGGCGGCCTCGATCGCCGCGGCGGCATCGGCGGCGGTCGCCCGCGTCTCGACGATCGGAATGCGATAGGCCTTCAGCAGCGCCTTCGCTTCGAACTCGTCGAGCATCGTGCGACCGGACGCGAGCGCGCCGTCGACGAGGTGGCGCGCCGCGGCGACATCGGGCGGCGCGCACTCGCTCGCGGTCGGTGCTTCGAGCAGCAGCTCCTGATTGCGCCGGTAGGTCGCGAGCAGCGCGAACGCTCGCACCGCCTCCTCCGGCGTCGCGTAGTCGGCGGCGCCGGCCTCGACGAGGATGCGGCGCGCGTCGGCAACCGCGGCGTCGCCGAGCCAGCACGCCATCACCCGGCCGGCGGCGCTGCGCACCAGCGGCGCGCAGGCCCGCGCGATGTCGTCGCTGCGCACGATCGCGGTCGGCGCATGCATGAAGAGCACCGCGCCGCCGTCCGGTTCGGCGAGCAGCGCCTGCAAGGTGGCGACATAGCGTTCGACCGGGGCGTCGCCGATGATGTCGATCGGGTTGGCGCGCGACCAGGTCGGCGGCAGCACCGCGTCGAGCCGCTCGCGCAGGCCGTCGCCGAGCTCGCGCAACGGCACGCCGGCGAGCGCCGCGGCATCGGCCGCCAGCACGCCGGCGCCGCCGCCGTTCGTCATCAGGGTCAGTGCGCCGTCGTGTGCCTTGCCGAAGCGGGCCAGCGTCTCGGCGGCCATGAACAGGTCCTGCAGCGTGTCGACGCGCAGCATCCCGGCGCGCCGGATCGCGGCGTCGACGACGATGTCGGAGCCGGTCAGCGCGCCGGTGTGCGAGGCCGCCGCCTGCACGCCATGCCCCGCGCGGCCGGCCTTGACGATCAGCACCGGCTTGTTGCGCGCCGCGGCGCGCGCCGCCGACATGAACTTGCGCGCGCCGTCGATCGATTCGGCGTACAGCAGGATCGAGCGGGTCCGCGCTTCGCTGGCGAGGTAGTCGAGCAGGTCGCCGAAGTCGACGTCGGCATGCTCGCCGAGCGAGACCATGTGCGAGAAGCCGATGCGGCGCGACTTGGCCCAGTCGAGCACCGCGGTGACCAACGCGCCGGACTGCGAGATGAAGGCGATGCCGCCGGCCAGCGCGTCGGTGTGCGCGAAGCTCGCGTTGAGGCCGAGGTGCGGCGTCAGCAGGCCGAGGCAGTTCGGGCCGAGCACCCGCAGCAGGTGCGGCCGCGCGGCGTCGAGCATCGCCTGCCGCTGCCCGGCGTCGAGGCCGGCCGTCATCACGATCGCGGCGCGCGTGCCGAAGCGGCCGAGCGCGTCGACCAGACCGGGCACGGTCGCCGGCGGCGTGCAGATCACGGCGAGGTCGGGCACCTCGGGCAGCTCGCCGACCGTCGCCACGACCGGCTCGCCGTCGAGGCGACGGTGCTTCGGATTGACCGCGCGGACCGGCCCCGTGTAGCCGCCCGCGCGCAGATTGCGCCAGACCGTCGCGCCGACGCTCGCCGGCCGGTTCGAGGCGCCGATCACCGCGATGCTGCGCGGTTCGAGCAGGCATTCGAGATGGCGGACGCTCATCGACGAGTCCCCGCGCGACGCGCTGCGGCGCAAGGCTGGTTCGAATCGCGCAAGCGAAGGCTCATGCCTCAGATGATCGTCGCGAGCAGGACCGCCTGCAAGACGAAGCGGCGCCGGTCGGCGATCGGCGTGTCGGTGCCGAGCAGTCCGGCGAGCTGCGCGGTCGGGTGGCGCGCGTCGGCCAGGCCGTCGTAGATCGGGATGCCGGCGGTCGAGCGGACGCGTTGCAGCAGCTCGGCGGGCGCGTCCGGCCAGTCGACCGCATCGTAGAGGCGACCGATCAGGCGCGCGGTCAGCTGGACCTCGGGGCTCGCCAACGCGCCTTCGGGGAACGGCCGGAGCTGCGCGACCTGGGCGCCGAGCTCGGCGGCGGCGCGCCGGAACAACGCGCTCTCGGCACCGTCGTCGGCGGGTCCGAACAACCCGATGTTCTTGCCGCGCAGCCACGGCTGGACGCTGCCGGCCAGCGCCTCGTGCTGCAGCATGCGGGCGCGCGACAGCAGCAGCGCGGGCGACGCGGCGCCGCCGGTCGGATCGACAGCGCGTGGCGAGGGTGGCGGATGAGGCAAGGGCACGCAAGCAATGCGGGGAAGGCAGCGAGGGTAGGCAAGCCGGCCGAGGGGTCGTTTGACGCCGGTCAAGGAACCGCGCTCGGCGGCCTGCCGACACACGAATGACACGAACCGTTCACGCAGCGTTACCGAATGACGCGTGCCGTTCGGCGGGCGTTGCGGCTCGCTTCATAGCATCGTCTCCATCGACATCGCCCGGATCGGAACCGCCATGCTGACCACCGCCATCCCCGCCATCCCCGCCATCCCCGCCGCCACGGCCGCCACGGCCGGCGCCAAGCCCTTGCCCCCGGCGATGCCGGCACCGGTCGATCCGGTCCGGCGCGCGTCGATCCGGCCGGCCGACGCGTCGATCGCCCGCCGCATCGCCGACACGTTGCAGCGCATCGATGACGCGTTGGCGCCGCAGCGTCGCGTCGTCCATGCCGGCGATCCGATCTACCGCGCCGGCGATCGCTTCGGTCACCTGTACCTGCTGAACACCGGCCTGGCGAAGGTGGTCGGGCTGTCGGCCGATGGCCGCGAGCAGGTCGTCGGCCTGAAGTTCCGCGGCGACTGGCTCGGCTTCGACGGCATCGCCAGCGATCGCTACAGCTGCGACGCGGTCGCCATGGACACCGGCGAGGTCTGGGTGATCCGCTACGACCAACTGCTCGCTGCCTGCCAGCGCGTTCCGACGCTGCTGACCGTGCTGCACGCCGCGATGAGCCGCGAGATCGCGCGCGACCGCGATTCGCTGATGTCGGTCTGCACCCTGCCGGCGGACGCGCGCGTCGCCGACTTCCTGCGCTACTGGGCCGAATCGCTGAGCACCCGCGGCATGCGCACCGACCAGATCACCTTGCGGATGACGCGCGCCGAGATCGGCAATTACCTCGGCCTGACGCTCGAGACCGTCAGCCGTGCGCTGTCGCGGCTCGCGCGCAGCCAGGTGATCGCGTTCGCGGAGAAGGGTCGGCGCGAGATCCGCATCCCGGAGATCGGCGCGCTCGCCGACTTCGTGCAGCGCTGCCTGCTGCCGGCACCGGCCGCGTTGCATTAGCGCAGGCCGCGCCGCCCGGGGGGCGGCGCACGGCGTCGATCAAGCCGATGTGCGGGCGCGCGCGAGGGCCTTGCGCAGTTCGCCGAATCCCAGCACGGTGCTCGCCATCGCGATGCAGATCGCCCACTGCGCGGGGCTCAGCGGGACGGTGCCGAACGCGCGGTTGAGCAGGTCGAGGTGCACGACGGCCACCTGGAGCACGACGGACACCGCGACCGCGGCCCACAGCCACGGGTTCACGAACAGGCCATCGAACGCGCTCTGCGTCTCCGAGCGCGCGTTGAAGCAGTTGAACAGCTGCGCGAGGACCAGCACCGTGAAGCCGGCGGTCCGCGCGCTGGCGAGGCTCTCCGTTCCCTCGATCAGGCCGCCGGGAAGATGCAGGTCGATCGTCAGCAGCGTCGCCAGCGCCATCACCAGTCCGATCTGGACGACGCCGCTCCACATGCGCGCGTCGATCGCCCGCTCGTCGGGCCGGCGCGGCGGGCGCGCCATCACGTCGGGGCTCTGCGGATCGACGCCCATGGCGAGCGCCGGCCCCGAATCGGTGACGAGGTTGATCCAGAGGATCTGCGTCGCGAGGAGCGGCAGCACCAGCCCTTCGCCGGCGCCGGCGCCGTGCAGCCCGAGCACCCCGGCGCCGACGACGCCGAGAAACACGGTGAGCACCTCGCCGATGTTCGACGACAGCAGGTAGCGCAGGAACTTGCGGATGTTGTCGAAGATGCCGCGCCCTTCGCGTACCGCCTTGACGATCGTCGCGAAGTTGTCGTCGGCGAGGATCATCCGCGCGGCCTCCTTCGACACCTCGGTGCCGGTGATGCCCATCGCGACGCCGATGTCGGCCGCCTTCAGGGCCGGCGCGTCGTTCACGCCGTCGCCGGTCATCGCCACCACGTGGCCGCCGGCCTGCAGCGCCTCGACGAGGCGCAGCTTGTGGGCCGGCGCGACGCGCGCGTAGACCGACGCCTCGCGTACCGTGGCCGCCCAGCCCGCGGCGTCGAGCGCATCGAGGTCGGCGCCGGTCAGCGCCTTCGAGCCGGGTGCGACGATCCCGAGGTCGGACGCGATGCGCGCCGCGGTCCGCGGGTGGTCGCCGGTGATCATGATCACGCGGA
>Ga0307405_10000873_pt1 | contig 11905 bp, 9 predicted proteins | sample 322Cmetagenome_2_FD_203311 | JGI IMG/M metagenome (GOLD analysis project Ga0307405, IMG submission 203311) | Maize rhizosphere microbial communities from greenhouse at UC Davis, California, United States - 322HYB-C-1 | ecosystem: Host-associated > Plants > Roots > Rhizosphere > Soil | place...
CTGCGGCTCAAGATCCAGGCGATCTTCAAGCACCAGTCGCAGAAGGACTCGGCGCCCTTCCCCGGCCAGGACGAGCGCGAGTTCTGGCAGCGGGTGGAGCAGCGGAACATGGACACCGCCGCGTTCCTCAACCGGATCGGGCTGGCTGAGTACTACGCGATGGAGGCGTATGTCGTCGGGGAGCCGTGACGCCGGCCCTGCGCCGCGCGTCGCGTGCGTATGACCGCCAACTTCACCTCACTAGACGTCGTCGTCCTGCTCGCCTACCTCGCCGGCACCACGGCGCTCGGCATGTACGTCGGGCGGCGGCAGCGGGACGCGAAGGACTACTTCGTCGCGGACCGCGCGATCCCGTGGTGGGCCGTGCTGTTCTCGGTAGTCGCCAGCGAGACGAGCGCCCTGACGTTCATCAGCATCCCGGGCTTGGCCTACATCGGCAACCTCGGGTTCCTGCAGGTCGTCGCCGGCTACATCCTGGGCCGCATCGTGATCGCCGGCACGCTGCTGCCGCGCTACTATCGCGGTAACCTGGTGACGGCGTACGCCCTGCTCGAGCAGCGCTTCGGCTTGGCCACGCGGCGCTTCACGTCCGTGGTTTTCATGGTAACGCGAGCGATGGCTGACGCGGTCCGGGTCTTCGCGACCGCGATCCCCGTGGCGTTGATCATCGGCTCGTCCGTGCCGCGCGAGTACGTAATGCCGGTCGCGATCCTCATCCTGGGCGCGCTCACCGTGGTCTACACGTACCGCGGCGGGATGAAGGCAGTCGTGTGGACGGAGCTCCTCCAGGCCGGTGTCTATCTGCTGGGCGGGATCTCCGCGGTAATCCTGATCGGGCGAGCCGTGGACGGGGGCTGGAGCGCGATCCTCGACACCGCGCGCGCGAGCGGGAAGCTCCAGGCGATCGACACGTACGCCGGCTTCGACCGCCCGCACACAGTTCTCGCGGGGCTGCTGGGAGGCGCGTTCCTGTCGATGGCGTCGCACGGCGCCGACCAGCTCATCGTCCAGCGCCTCCTCTCCTCGCGGAGCCTCAAGGACGCGCAGCGCGCGCTGGTGGGCAGCGGGATCGTCGTGTTCGCCCAGTTCACGCTTTTCCTACTGATCGGCGTTGGCCTGTTCGTCCTCTACGGCGGGCGTCAGTTCTCGGCCCCTGACGCGATCTTCCCCACGTTCATCGTCGAGCGGATGCCGCCCGGCCTCACGGGCCTGGTGGTGGCCGCGATCGTCGCCGCCACCATGAGCACGCACTCGGGCGCCATCAACTCGCTCGCCGCCGCGACGACCCACGACATCTACCTGCCGCTGACCAAGCGCCGCGCGGACTCGCCCGAGACGCTGCGCGCCGGGAAGCTCTTCGCCCTGGCGTGGGGCGTGGCGCTCACGGGGGGCGCGCTCCTCTTCAAGGAGCAAGGCACTCCCGCCGTGGTCGTGGCGCTCGGCATCGCGTCGTTCACGTACGGTGGGTTGCTGGGCGTGTTCTTCCTCGGAAATTTCTGGGCGCGGGCGAATCAGCGCGACGCCATCACCGGCATGGCGGTCGCGATCTTCGCCATGGCATTCGTCGTCTTCGCGAAGCAAATCGCGGCCGGGTACCCTGGACTCGCCGACGCCCTCGGCCCCCTCGCCCGGATCGCCTGGCCCTGGTACGTGCTGATCGGGACGACGCTCACCCTTGCGGTGGGTGTCCTGTCGTCGCTCACGCACCCCGCGCCCGTCGCCGCGGAGGCCCGCGCGTGACGATGATCGTCTTGGGACTCGACGGCGGCGGCTCCAAGACCCGCGTCGTGGTGGCCGACGAGACCGGGGCCGAAATCGTCAGCGTGGAGGGCCCGGGCTCGGCCGTGCGGCCGGGGCGCGCAGAGCATTCCGCCGACGTGATCGCCGCGCTGGTCAAGGACGCGCTAGCCTCCGCCGACATGGCGCACGTCGTCCCGAAGGTGCTGTGCGCCGGGGTTGCGGGCGTGGGGCGCGACCCCGAGCGTCAGGCGCTCTGGCAGGCGCTCATGGCACGCGAGCTCGCCGAGGAGGTTGTGGTTCACGCCGACGCCATGGTGGCGATGGACGACGCGTTCGGCGACGGTCCGGGCGTCCTCCTGGTGGCGGGCACCGGGTCAGTGGCGTTCGGCCGCAGCCCGGCGGGCACCTTCGCGCGCTGCGGTGGGTGGGGGCCCGTGATCGGCGACGAGGGGAGCGGCGCCTGGATCGGCCGCCGCGCCCTCAGCGTCGTCACCGCCGCGAGCGACGGGCGGGAGCCCGAGACCGCGCTCGTCGGCGCGGTCCTCACGGCCGCGCAGGTGAATGACGTCCACGAGTTGGTGGCCTGGGCGGCCGGCGCGACGCCGGCCTCACTCGCTAGCCTGGCGCCGGCGGTGATGAGCACGGCGGAGTCGGGCGATTTGCGCGCCAACGCGATCGTGAGCATGGCGGTGGAGGAGCTGGCGTTGCACGTGCGCACGCTCGCGCGCCGGCTGTTCGTCGACGAGCGGGCCGCGCTGCCGGTGGCGCTCGCCGGGGGGCTGCTGTCGCGCGGGACGTTGCTGCGGAAGCGCGTCGAGCACCGGCTCAAGTCCGCCGTTCCCGGTGCCATCGTGCGCGCCGAGGAAGTCGTACCCGCGCGCGGCGCCGTGCGCGGGGCGTTGCGCTTTCTCGGGGTAGAGGTGCCGTGAGCGATCAGCGATCAGCGATTAGACCTGCCCCGGCCGGTCTGGTCGGTGATCGCTGATCGCTGTCTCACCGGGGCACCTCCGTCATCAGCGCGAGGAGGTTCTGGTCTGGGTCGCGGAAGAAGGCCATCCAGAGCTCGTGCGTGGCCAGCTCGGCGATCAGGTGCGGCTCCCGCTCGAACGCAACGCCTCGCGCCCTCAGGGTGTCGAAGGCGGCGGCGATATCGTCCACCTTGTAGTAAATGACCGAGGCCAGGCGCTCCGAGTCGGGACCTTCGGGCAGCCCGAGCATGAGGCGGATACCGCCGCAATCGAAGAACGCTAGGCGACCGGGGACGTCGAACAGGAATCGCATACCGAGCGTGTCGCGGTAGAAGGCGATCGCGCGTGCGACGTCGCGGACCGGGATCGCGATCTGGCCAATCTGGGCGAGGGCTAGGGCCGTCGTGACAGGCATCACTGGGTCTCCTCCGCTGGCGGTAGGCGCACCGGGAATATCATTAGCCATGCTAACGATTATGCGACATGCCGAGCCGACGCGCAAGAGGCGCTGACGCGCCGGGACACTCCGGGCGCGTGGCCGACCGGCTACACTCGGCGGCCATCCACCTCCTGCGTCGCCTGCGGCGGGAGGACGACGCCGCGGGGCTCACCGCACCGCGGCTCTCCGCGCTCTCGGTTGTGGTCTTCGGCGGGCCCCTGACCCTCGGCGAGCTGGCCGCCGCCGAGCAAGTGCGTCCGCCCACGATGACGCGGCTCGTGACGGCGCTGGAGGCGCAGGGGCTGGTTCGGCGCGAGGCAGACGCGCGTGACGGGCGCCTAACGCGTGTGCACGCGACGCCCAAGGCCCGGGAGATCCTGGCCGCCGGCCGGGCGCGCCGCGTCCAGGCGTTGGCGCGGCGGCTCGAGGCGCTGCCGCCCCGCGACCTGGAGACGCTCGACCGGGCGGCGGACATCCTCGAGGCCCTGCTCCGGGAGCCTGGCACCCACGGGGCGGAGTCTAGTCGACGCCCGTAAATCGCGGAACGTGGCGCGCCACGGGCACCCCAACACCCGGCGCCGCGGTGCACCGAAGTGGGGCCGCGCCCGACCTCCTTACTGCAGCGCCGGCTCGGGGAGACCCAGCTCCTCCGCCGCCTCGGCCGCGACCGTGGGCTCGCTGCCGAACTCGCCCTCCCAGCGCGCCATGACGACGGACGCGAGGGCGTTTCCGACGAGGTTGACCGTGGTGCGGGCCATGTCCATCAACTCGTCGACACCGAGGATGATCGCGACGCCCTCGAGCGGCAACCCGAACGTCGCCAGCGTGCCGGAGAGAATCACGAGGGACGCCCGCGGCACGGCCGCCACGCCCTTCGACGTCAACATGAGCGACAGCATCATCGCGAGCTGCTGCCCCCAGGTGAGCTCGATGTTCGCCGCCTGGGCGACGAACACCGACGCCAGCGCCAGGTACAGCGTGGTGCCGTCAAGGTTGAACGAGTAGCCGGTCGGGATCACGAACGCGACGATGCGCCGCGGGACCCCGATCGCCTCCATTGCCTGAATGACGCGCGGGAGCGCCGCGTCCGAGGAGGTGGTGGCGAAGGCAATGGCGGCGGGCTCCCGCACCGCGCGCAGAAAGCGGCGGAGCGGCACCTTTGCGATCAAGGCGACTGGAAGCAGCACGCCGAGGATGAATACCACGAGCGCCCCATACAGCGTGAGGACCAGGACGCCCAGGTTCTTCAGGACCTCGATCCCGCTGTGCCCCACCGTGACCGCGATGGCCGCGCCGATGCCGATCGGCGCGTAGTACATCACGATCCCGGTGAACTTGAACATCGTCTCGGCCAGTGCCTCCATGAAGCCGAGCATCACCTCTTTCGGGCCGCCGCGCACCTGGGTGAGCCCAATCGCGAAGATGATCGCGAACACGACGATCTGCAGCACCTCGTTCCTCGCCATCGCGTCGATGATGGACGTCGGCACCAGGTGCTCGATGAAGCTGGTCTGCGTGGGCTGGTTCTGCGCGAGCTGCTTCCCGCTCTCGGCCGTCGCAACGTGCAGGTTGATCCCGTCGCCGGGCCGGGTGATGTTGACGGCGGCGAGGCCGATGAAGAGCGCGACCGTGGTGACGATCTCGAAGTAGAGGATCGACTTGAACGCCAGTCGTCCGACGCGCTTCAGATCGTCCCCGTGCCCCGCGATCCCGATGATCAGCGTCGAGAAGATGATCGGCGCGATGATCGCCTTGATCAGCCGCAGGAACACCGTCGAGAACGGCTTGAGGTCGCCGGCGGAGAAACAGCCCTCGCCCGGCGGAGGGCATGCGCTATCGGGGTACAGCCACCCGATGAGCGTGCCGACCACCATCGAGATCAGGATCCAGTGCGTGAGCGAGATCCGGCGCAGCCCCCGGCGGGGGGGCGCGGTGGCTGCGACTGGTAGCGACTCTGCGGCCATGTCTACGTCTTCTCTACCGGTGGGGGCGGCTCGAGCGGGACCGGCGGCGCGCCGCGGCGCAGCGTGGAGTGCCGGTAGCCGTAGCTGAAATAAAGCACGAGCCCGATGACGAGCCAGATCCCGAAGCGTTCCCACGCGTGCCGGGGGAGTCCGAACATGACGAAGAGGCACGCCCCGGCGCCGAGCAGTGTCACCCCCCAGACGAACGGCACCCGGAACGGGCGCGGCCGGCCGGGCTCCTTGATCCGCAGGACGAGGACGCCGAGGCAGACGAGCGCGAAGGCCGAGAGGGTGCCTATGTTCGTGAGGTCATACGTGGCGGCGTCGTCGGCCAGGAGCGCGCCGAGCGCGACGAGGACGCCGGTGACGATCGTCGTGACGTGCGGCGTGCGATACTTCGGGTGGATCTTGGCCGCCCACGGGGGGAGCAGCCCGTCGCGCGCCATCGCGTAGAAGATTCGCGGCTGACCGTACTGGAAGACGAGGAGCACGGCCGCCATCGACACGACCGCCCCGGCGGAGACGATCCAGCTGACGCCGGGCAGGCCGGCCACTTGCAGCGCCCGGGCCAGCGGGTCGGACGACTTGAGCTGCTCGTACGGCACGAGCCCGGTGGCGACGGCGCCGACGATGACGTAGATCAGCGTGCAGATGCCCAACCCGCCCATGATCCCGATCGGCATGTTGCGCTGCGGGTTCTTGGTCTCCTCGGCGGCGGTCGAGATCGCGTCGAAGCCGATGAAGGCGAAGAAGACAATCGCCGCGCCCTGGTGGATGCCGGTGAAGCCGTTCGGCGCGAATGGGCGGTAGTTGGCCGGGTCGACGTGCAGCGCCCCGACCACGATGAAGAGACCGAGGACGAGCAGCTTCACGACCACCATGGCGTTGTTTACCCGCGTGCTCTCCTTCACCCCGATCACGAGCAGCCAGGTGATGGCCATCACGATGAGGAACGCGGGCAGGTTGACCAGCACCGGGATGTCGCCGATCCGCGGGGCCGTGTCGAGCAGGGAGCGAACGGCCGGATCGGAGCTCGCGTGGACGTTCCAGTAGCCGTGCGTGAGCCACCCCGGCAAGTGAATGCCGAAGCCCGAGAGCAGCGAGTTGAAGTAGCCGGCCCAGGCGATGGCGACGGCCACGTTTCCGACGGCGTATTCGAGGATCAGGTCCCAGCCAATGATCCAGGCGATGATCTCGCCGAGGGTGGCGTAGGAGTAGGCGTAGGCGCTGCCCGCCTGCGGGATCATCGCGGCCAGCTCGGCGTAGCACAGCGCGGCCAGCCCGCACACTGCCCCGAGGAGGAGGAAGGAGAGCACGAGCGCCGGCCCGGCCCCGTAGCGCACGACCTCCCCGGTGGCGGTCACCTCACCGGCGGCAGCGGTGCCGAGCGTCGAAAAGATGCCGGCGCCGATGACCGCTCCGATCGCCAGCATGATCAGATCGCCGGCGCCCAGCTCGCGTCGCAGGCCGCTGGGGTTCTCTCCCTCCGCCAGGAGCTCCGAGATGCCCTTGCGCGAGAAGATAGTCGACATGTCAGGCCGGTATGAGCCTCGAGGCGCGAGGGACGGCGACGAGGGGCTGCGGACCGGCCCCCGTCCCCGGTCCCTGCTCGTCAGATGAACAGCGGCGCGAGCACGAGCGTGATGGTGGCCAACAGCTTGATGAGCACGTGCAGCGATGGCCCGGCCGTGTCCTTGAACGGGTCGCCGACCGTGTCGCCCACGACGGCGGCCTTGTGGGCCTCGGACCGCTTGCCGCCATACGCCCCAGTCTCGATGTACTTCTTGGCGTTGTCCCAGGCGCCGCCGCCGTTGTTGAGGAAGCCGGCCGTAATGATCCCCGTGATCGTCGCGATCATGAGGAAACCGGCCACGGCCTCGGCGCCGATGCCGAATTGCTTGAACACCACCCCGACGACGATCGGGGAGAGCACGACGAGCGCCCCCGGGAGCACCATCGCTCGGAGTGCGCCGAGGGTCACGATGTCCACGCACCGCGCGTAGTCGGGCGCATCGGTGCCGGCCATGATTCCCGGCTTCTCGCGGAACTGGCGGCGCACCTCGGTGATCACCGACTGCGCCGCCTTGCGCACGGCGGTCAGGGCAAGCGAGGAAAACCAAAATACGAGCATCGCGCCGAGCAGCCCGGCGACGAACACCTGCGGCTTCGCGAGGTTGACCGTGAGCTCGGTGCCGGTGTAGTTCCGCACCTCGTCGAGGTAGGCGGAAAAGAGGAGGAAGGCCGCGAGCGCGGCCGAGCCGATGGCGTAGCCCTTGGTGAGCGCCTTGGTCGTGTTGCCGACGGCGTCCAGCCGATCGGTCTTCACGCGGATGCTGTCCGGCTGCCTGGACATCTCGACGATGCCGCCGGCGTTGTCGGTGATCGGGCCGAACACGTCCATGGCCAGGATGTAGCCGGCGGTGCCGAGCATCCCCATCGTCGCCACGGCCGTCCCGAACAGGCCGCCGATCGGCTGGCCGGCGTCATTCACGAGCCCACTCGTCTGGCCGAGCAGGTAGCTCGAGACGATGGCGATCGAGATCGTGACCACGGGAAGGACCGTGGACTCGAGGCCGACGGCGAGGCCAGCGATGATGTTGGTGGCAGGCCCGGTCTGGCTGGCCTCGGCGATGCCGAGGACGGGGCGGTAGCGGTATTCCGTGTAGTACTGAGTGATCAGGAGGAACGCGAACGCCGTCGCCAGGCCGATCAGGCCGCAGATGAAAAAGTGCCACCACGCGTCCGGGGCGTTGTCCGGGTTGAGCAGCCAGCGAGTGGTGAAATAGAGCACGACCGCGACGAGCGCCGATACGACGTAGAAGCCGCGATTCAGCGCCGCCATTGGGTCCGTGGTATTCTCGGTCGTGCGCACGATCATCACGCCGACGATGGAGGCGAGCAGCCCGAATGAGCCGACGACGAGCGGGAACAGGATCCCGCCCACTCCGAAGTACGGATACAGGAGCACGCCGAGGATCATGGCGCCGATGTTCTCGGCGGCCGTGCTCTCGAAGAGGTCGGCGCCACGGCCGGCGCAGTCGCCGACGTTGTCGCCCACCAGGTCGGCGATCACGGCCGGGTTGCGGGGGTCGTCCTCCGGAATTCCGGCCTCGACCTTCCCGACGAGGTCCGCGCCGACGTCGGCCGCCTTGGTGTAGATGCCGCCCCCGAGCTGCGCGAACAGCGCCACGAAGGACGCGCCGAAGCCGTAGCCGACGATCAGGAACGGGATCCGTCGCGCCCACTCGTCCGCGGTGAGGTCCGCCGGCTGGAACGCTTGCAGGAGGGCGAACAAGCCCGCCACGCCGAGCAGCGACAGCGCCACGGTGAAAAAGCCCGACACCGCGCCGCCCCGGAGGGCGGCCTGCAGTGCCGCGTTGAGCGACGTCGTGGCCGCCGCGGCCGTCCGGATATTGGCGCGGATGGAGATCCACATGCCCATGAAGCCCGCGATCCCGGAGCTCAGCGCGCCAAGGAGGAACGACGCGGCGACGTAGGTCGCCAACAGGCCCGGGTCGGCGACGGGGTCGCCCACAGCCGACGCGCGGAACTGGCTGTAGCCGACCCAGAGCAGCGCCGCCACAACGAGGGCCAGTGCCGCGATCGTCTTGTACTGTCGGGCCAAGAACGCCTCGGCGCCCTGCTGGATCGCGTTGGAGATGACCTGCATCTCTGGCGTCCCCCGGCTCCGGGCGAGCACCCAGCGCGCCAGGAGAACGGCGAAGAGGAGCGCCCCGGCGCCCGCGCCCAATACGATGTATAGCAGGGTCGACTGCGACGAATTCATGACGTCCGAGGTTGTTGGTGAGGGGGTCGAGCGATTTGGCCGCCGGCGTGCTGACCGCGGAGCGAGCTAGCGGACGGCGGCGCGCGCGGGCGCGCGGCGCCAGAGAAAGTAGACGGGCACGCCAAGTAGGACGAGCACGAGCCCGGACAAGGCCTGGGCACGCGTCTTGTCGGCGAGCAGCAGGATCACGGCGATGGCCGAGCAGAGCAGCATGTAGAGCGCCGGCAGCGCCGGATATCCGATCGCGCGGTACGGCCGCTCCGCGTCGGGTCGCCTCCCACGAAGGATGAACAGGCCGGCGGTCGTCAGCACGTAGAACGTGAGCGCGGCGAAGATCACGTAATCCAGGAGCTGGCCGTAGGTGCCGGTGAGGCAGAGCAGCGACGTCCAGACCGACTGCGCCACGAGCGCGGCACCCGGGACGTGGTTCGCGTTGAGCGTGGCGGCACGGCGGAAAAAGAGGCCGTCTCGGGCCATGGCGTAGTAGACGCGGGCGCCCGCGAGAATCAGTCCGTTGTTGCAGCCGAAGGTGGAGATCAGGATCGCGATCGCCATCAGAGTGCCGCCGCTCGCGCCGAAGATCACCTCGGCCACGGCGGTGCCGACGCGGTCCTGGGTGGCGAACTGGATTCCACGCTCGAGCACCGTCGCGCCGCCCTCTATGCCGCGAAGCGGAAGCACGTTCAGGTACGCGACGTTGGCGCTGACGTAGAGCAGCGTGACCAGGCCGGTGCCGAGGAGGAGAGCCAGCGGGAGGTTCCGCCGCGGGTTCTGCACTTCGCTCGCCGCGAAGGTGACGCCGAGCCAGGCGTCGGCCGAGAAAAGGGAGCCGACCATCGCCACGCCGAAGGCGAGCGTGAACGCCGGGCCGAAGTCACTCACGCCCCCGAGGAACTGGCCCGGTCCGAAGTTGGCGGCGAGCGCCGTGGCGTTGCGGCCGACCAGGAGGGCGAGCAACACGAGCAGCGCGAGCGCGCCCGTCTTGACGACGGAGAGCGTGGTCTGCACCCACTTCCCCTCGCGGACGCCGCGCAAGTTGATCCAGGTGAGTACCCAGACCGACACGAGCGCGATGAGGCGCTGCGGGGAGAGCCCGACGTCGATCGCCCCACCGGGCGTGCGAAAGGAATGGTGCGGAAACCAGGAGAAGAGGTCCGGCGTGACGGCCGGCCACAGCACGCCGAGAAAGCGCCCGAACGCGACGGCCACGGCGGCGATGGTGCCCGTCTGGATGACAACGAAAAGGGTCCACCCGTAGAGGAATCCCATGAGTGGACCCATCGACTCGCGCAGGAAGACGTACTGCCCGCCTGCTCGCGGATACATCGCCGCCAGCTCGCCGAGCGAGAGCGCGCCGAGCAGTGTGATCACGCCAGTCATGATCCACGCCATCAACAGCCAGAACGGCGAGTTGACCTGGCGCGCGATGTCGGCCGAGACGATGAAGATGCCCGAGCCGATCATGGACCCCGCGACGAGCATCGTCGCGTCGGTCAGGGTGAGCGCTTTGATGAATCCAGCTTCCTGCGGCTCGGGCGCCTCGAGCCGGGCGGCGGCGCTGCTGGTCATTCCACCTCGCGGGGATCTACGTACGAAAAGGTCCCCGGCGCGACCGGCGCGACCGGGACCGAATTCTTATGCGGAGCGGCGGCAAGTTACAGGGGCCAAAACCACTTGGCTAGGGCGTGGAAGCCCGGCCGTGGGTGGGGGATCGCTCGCGTGGAGGGGCCGCTGGGTCGCGAGGCGTGGCGACCGGAGGGAGCGCGGAGGCGGTGCCGCCGCGGCTTGGCGACGCGCTAGAAAACTTCGTAGTTGATGACCGCCTTGGCGGGCACCGGCGTGCCGTCGGCGGCGCGGACCGCGGGGCGGAAACGCACCTCGCGCAGCATCTGCTCGAGTCGCCGATTGTAACCGCCGTCCTTCGACTTGTTGAACGTGAACGCGCGGACGTTGCCGCGCTCGTCGACGTCGAATACGGCCACGATGCTGTACGGCTTGATCTTCTCCGGGGCCGGCACGGGCGGGATGAACACCTGGGTCGGCGTGGGCGGGTAGATGGCGCCCTCGCCGCCACCAGTGCCCGGCCCGGTGCCGCTCCCCCGCCCTGTGCCCATGCCGGAGCCCACGCCGCCACCGCTCCCCGGGCCGTTGCCTTCGGTGCCGTCGTTGCCGCTCCCGCCCCCGGTGCCCGACGTGAGCGAGAGGTCTATCGCCGCCGGAACGTCGGTCTCGATCTCGATCTTGGGCGCAACGGGCGGCGTTTCCGGCTTGGGCTCGGGCTTGGGTGGCGGGGTGACCGGCGGCGTCACCGGCGGCACGACCGGGGGCGCCACCGGCGCAGGGGTCGGCGGTGGCGCTGGGGCGATCTGAAGGTAGCGCAGCCGCTCTTGGACCCGCTCCCCACCGGTACCGCCCCGGCCGCCCCCGCCGCCGCCCGCGGGCCCGGGGCCGCCCGCGCCCTTGGCGATCGCCTCCTGCACCGTGTCGGACGCGAAGATCGGAACCAGCAGGAGGAAGAGGATGAGGGCGTGAAAGGCCACCGACGCCACCGCACTGCGCCACGGACTCTCGGGTGTGGCGTCGGGGATGCCGATGGGAGGCCGGTAGGGGCGCCGCGTTCCCGCCGGCGGCGGCCACGGGGCCTCGGCACCCGCGTCCGGGTCGTACCGATCGTCGTTGTCGCTGTATACGCTCATGAAGCTCGGTCGTCGCTCGTCTCGCGCCGGGGCCAGTCGGCACCGCGAAGTCCAGAAAGTTATACGGCGGACGACCCCAAAGGGTTCGTCCGCCGCAATCCGGCGCGGGCCGCCGGAGGCCTTCCCACGGCCGGGGCTATTTCGCGCCCGTCTCCTTGGGCGGCACGCCGATCACCTTGACGCCGGCGCCCCGGGCGACGTCCATCGCATTGATGACGTCCTGGTACGTGACCGTCGGGTCGCCCTTGACGAAGATGATCTTGTCCGGGCGAGGATCGTAGATCTCCTTGAGCCGCGCCCCGAGGCGATCC
>Ga0307405_10000875_pt1 | contig 11900 bp, 10 predicted proteins | sample 322Cmetagenome_2_FD_203311 | JGI IMG/M metagenome (GOLD analysis project Ga0307405, IMG submission 203311) | Maize rhizosphere microbial communities from greenhouse at UC Davis, California, United States - 322HYB-C-1 | ecosystem: Host-associated > Plants > Roots > Rhizosphere > Soil | place...
CGAATTGCGCCACGGCCTCCGAGAACGGCCCCTACGAGGACACGTTCGCGCTGAACGTCACGCATGCAGTGAACGGCTCGGCCGCGCTGACGTTCACCTACGGGAGCGGTGCGACGTGCACGCTGTCGGGAAACCTCGCGCAATTCGGTCAGCTCTACGACATGCCGGGCGCGACGTACACGTGCACGGGCAGCCTTGCATTCACGACGGGCGCCACCGTCTACGAGCTCAAGGCCACCGCGCAGGGCATCGAAGGGCGGCTGGCCGCGAATCTTCCGAGCGGCTGCCGCGAGAGCGCGAATTTTGCCGCCGTGCTGAAGTAGCGTCACCCGCTGTCGCGCGGCACCAGCTCGTACCCGGCGTCGACGACGCGCCTCCGCACCGCGCGTCCGGCCAGCCTGTCGCAGATCATCGCGCCCGCGCGGCGGCCGATTTCGTACCGCGGCACGCGCAGCGTGGACAGCGACGGCACGACCTGCGCCGCGATCGGGATGTCGTCGAACCCCGCGATCGCGATGTCTTTCGGAATCGCAAGACCGCGCCGCTGGCATTCGAACAGCGCGCCCACGGCGAGCGCATCGGCCGAGCAGAAGACCGCGCGCACGCCCGGCCGGCGTGCGAGCAGCGTCGCCATCGCGCGCGCGCCGGCATCGAGGTCGAGCGTCGTCTCGACGCAGAGACCCGGATCGGGCTTGCGCCTCGCCGCTGCGAATGCCGCCTCGTAGCCGCGGCGCCGGTCGCGCGCACGATCGTTGTCCCGCGGATCGGCGCCGATGTAGCCGACGCTCCGGTAGCCTCGTCCAAGCAGATAGCGCGTGACGGCGCGCGCCGCACCGACGTTATCGTAGCCGACAGCCATGTCGATCGGGCGGCCGCCGAGGTTGCCGCCTTCGACGACCGGAATGGCCGCGCGCGCCAGCATGCGAACCGTTTCGGGCGTATGGATCATGCCGGTCAGGTACATGCCGTCGACGCGCCGGGACAGGAAGGCGCGCACGAGCGCTTCCTCCTCGGCCGCGGAGAAGCCGCTCGCGCCGAGCAGCAGGTGCATGCCTGAAGCGGCGAGCGCGTCGGTCAGTCCCTGCATGATCTCCGCGATCAGCGAATTCGTGAGCACGGGTATGACTGCGGCCACCAGTCCCGAGCGGTTCGACGCGAGCCCGCGCGCGATCAGGTTCGGCGTGTACCCGGTCTCCGCGAGGATCTGCTGGACGCGCGCCCGCGTGCGCGCGGCGACCTTGGCGGGCTCGCGCAGCACGCGCACGACGGTCATCGCCGACACGCCGGCGGCCTGCGCGACGTCGGCGAGCCGCGGCGGCCCGCTTCGGGCCGGCGTGCGCGCCGGCCGCGCGCCCCGCCGGGACTTTTCGCGATCGCGGACGTTTGACATGGATTTCATGCGAGCGCTAACATGTTAGCGCTAACATAACCCGGGCGGTGCTCTGCAAGCGCATTCGATCCCAGCACCGGCGCGCCCGGTGCGGCTCCCGACGGCTCTCGTGTACCTGCGCACGATGGCCGTGTTTTTCGTCGTCTGGGCGCTGATCGCGCGCGGGACGGCGAACCCGATCCTGCTGCCGTCACCGCTCGCGGTGGGCGAGGCATTCGCGGCACTCGCCGGCGACGGCGAGCTGTTCCGTCACGCCGGCATCAGCTTCGGTCGCATGCTGATCAGTGTCGGAATCGCGGCGGCGATCGCCATTCCGCTCGGCCTGGCGATGGGCCTGTCGCGGACGCTCGACGCGATCGTCGACCCGACGATCGAAGTGCTGCGCCCGATCTCGGGCATCGCGTGGATTCCCCTCGCGCTCTTCATCTTCGGCATCGGCAATGCGCTGCCCGTCTTCATCATGACGTACACGGCGTTCTTTCCGATCCTGCTCGGAACCGTCGCGGGCGTGCACGGCGTGGACCGCAAGCTGATCGACGCCGCGCGAACGATGGGCGTGCCCTATCGCGCCATCGTCACGCGCGTCGTCGCGCCCGCCGCGCTGCCGTCGCTGCTGGTCGCGCTTCGGCTGGGCGTCGCGGCGTCGTGGACCGCGGTGGTCGCCGCCGAGCTGATCGGTGCGCCGAGCGGCCTCGGCTATGCGGTCGAGTGGTATCGCGAACTGCTGGCGACGCCGCAGGTCATGGGGTTCATTGCGATGATCGGCATCCTCGGCTACCTGACCGATCGCGCCGTGCGCGCGCTCGCGACGCGCTTCACGCCGTGGGCGGTGGAAACGCGGCAAGCTCATTCATGAGCGCGGCAGCAGCGTCCCCTGCAACCGGCGCGGCCCCGCGCCCGTGGCCCTGGCGCGGCGTGCTGCTTCCGCTCGCGATCCTGGCCGTGTGGCAAGCGCTCGGTATGCTCGGCGGCAACGTGCGCACGCCGCTGCCTACGCGCGTCGTCGCGGCGGCGCGCGATCTCATCGCGTCGGGCGACCTGCCGTGGGGGATCGCGCAAAGCCTCGGCCGGGTTTTTCTCGGCTTCGCGGTCGCCGCGTTGATCGCGATTCCGCTTGGCCTCGCGATGGGCGCGTTTCGTTCGATCGAGCGCAACGTCGATCCGCTGATCGAGAGCTTCCGCCCGATCGCCGCGATCGCAATCCTGCCGCTCGCGATCCTGTGGCTCGGCACGGGAACGGCGGCCGCGGTGATGATTGTCGCGTACGCGGCGTTCTTCCCGATCGTCGTCAACACGGTCGCGGGTGCGGGGCGCGTCGAGCCGACGCTGCTGCGTGCCGCGGCGACGATGGGGCTGTCGCGGTTCGCGACGCTTCGCACCGTCGTCATCCCGGCGGCGCTGCCGGCGATCGGGGTCGGCCTGCGGATCGGCATGGGTGTCGCGTGGACGGCGATCATCGCCGCCGAGCTTGCCGTCGGCGCCAAGGCGGGCGGGGGCACCACCGGCGGCATCGGTCAGATGATGTTCGTGTTCTATGCCTACAGCATCGAGCTCAACCGGATCGTCGTGTGCATGATCGCGGTCGGCCTCGTCGCGCTCGTGCTCGACCGCGCGATCCGGCTCGGCATGCGCCTGCTGATGCCGTGGGCGCCGCGACCATGAAGACTGCGCCGCGCGCCGACGCGCTGCCCGACGGCGCGAGCACGCGTATCGCTGCGCCGAAGCTGCGGCTCGAAGGCGTTTGCAAGCGCTTCGACGTTTCCGGTGCGCACGCCACGGTGGCCGTGGCGGATTTCACGCTCGACATTGCGGGCGGCGAGTTCCTCGTCATCGTCGGTCCGTCGGGATGCGGCAAGACGACAGTGCTGAACGTGCTCGCGGGACTCGACGCGCCGACCAGTGGCGCCGTCACGATCGACGGACGCGCGATTCGCGGTCCCGGTCCCGACCGCGGCGTCATGTTCCAGGATTACGCGCTGTTTCCCTGGCACACCGTATGGGGCAACGTCGAGTTCGGCCTGCGTCACGGTCCGGCCGGCGCCGGCCTCGACGCCGATGCGCGCCGCAAGCGCGTCGCGGGCTACGTCGACCTGGTCGGGCTTTCGGGATCGGAGGCCAAGTATCCGCACCAGCTCTCCGGCGGCATGCGCCAACGCGTCGCGCTCGCGCGGCTGATGGCGAACGAGCCGGACGTGCTGCTGATGGACGAGCCGCTCGCTGCGCTCGACGCGCAGACGCGGATCATCCTGCAGGACGAGCTGCTGCGCATCTGGGGCCAGGACCGGCCGGCCGCGAAGCGGCGCACCGTCGTATTCATCACCCATGCGATCGACGAGGCGGTGTTTCTCGCCGACCGCGTTGCCGTGATGACGTCGCATCCCGGCCGGATCAAGGCCGTGATCGACGTCGGCCTGCCGCGCCCGCGCAACGACGCGACGCGCGCGCTCCCGCAGTTCCAGGCGCTCACGCAACACATCTGGAGCCTGATTCGTGACGAAGCGTATCGCGCGACCGTCACTTGACCACCCCGAGGAGGAGGAAGACATGACCAGTGGCAATCATCGCAGCGGCACGTCGCGGCGGCGCTTCATCGCGGCGGCGGGCGCCGCATCGGTTGCGCTCGCGGCGCCAGCCATCGTGCGCGGGCAGGCCCGCAAGACGGCCAAGGTGTCGGTCGGCCGGCAGCCGTGGGCGGCCGGCAATTCGCCGGTCACGAAGTACATGATGGACAACAAGACGTTCGAGCGCTTCGCCGGCGACGCGGGCTACGACCTCAGCGTCGATTATCGCGACTATCCATCCGCTGCGCCGCAGGTGGAGGCGTTCGTATCGGGCAATCTCGACTTCGGCATGTGGGGCAATACGCCGATCGTGCGGCTCGTCGCGCAGAACCAGCCGATCCAGATCATCACCGTCGGCGAAGGCCATTTTCGTTTCGTGCTCGCGACGCGGAAGGACTCGCCGATCCGCAATCTCGCGGATCTCAAGGGCAAGACGGTCGGCGCGCTGCTCGGCGGCGATCCCTACAACGTGCTGTCGCAGATGCTGCGCTACGAGCTCGGCAATCCCGATCCGAAGGCGTTCGACATCACCGTCGTCAACACGCCCACGCAGGCGCAGGCGGCGACGATCCCGGGCGGCATGGACGCCGCGATCGTCATCCATCCGGCGTTCCTGAAGGCGCAGAAGGAGCTCGGCACCGTCGGCATCATGAACTCGTTCGGCTACACCGAATCGCATTACAAGGGCCCGGCGGGCGAAGGCGCCGGCATCCTGCTGCCATCGGTGAAGAAGTCGGCGTTTTATCCCGACGGCTTCTATCTGCACCGATCGTTCTGGATCGGCAGCCGCAAGATCATCGAAAGCGATCCCGCGCTCGTCACCGCGTTCGTATTGGCGCAACAGGATGCGGTTGCGAAGCTTTCGAAGATGGAGCCCGGCAAGGTATCCGAGCTCGCGGTCAAATATTGGGAGCTGCCGCCGGAACTCGGCGCCAAGGTGGTCGAAGACGACGTGCTCTTCAAGCGCGGCTGGTGCTGGCCGACCGAAGGCGATGCCGCGGCGCTGCTCGAGACGTCGAAGAGCATGGTCGACGGCAAGCTGATCACCAAGCCGCTGACCTGGGACCAGGTGAAGGCCGCGTTCGCGCTCGCGGCGCCGCTCGACAAGGCCGCGTACGAGAAGTCGGGCCGGGTTCCGGATGCCGCCGGCTTCAAGGACAAGGAAGCGAAAGACCTGCGCGGCGCGCCGGTCTGGGACGCGCAGGCCTGGGTCGCGCGCACGTAACCGGCATGCGCCTGATCGGCATCGTCAACGCACAACCACGCACGGGAGCATCATGATCGTCGGTTTCATAGGGCTCGGCACGATGGGCGGGCCGATGGCGGCAAACGTTCTGAAAGGCGGCCATCGTCTGGTCGTATCCGATGTCGAGCCGGCGGCGGAGGCCAGGCTGACCGCACACGGCGCGACGGCTGCGCGCACGCCGCGCGAGGTCGCCGCCGCGAGCGAGATCGTCATCACGATGCTGCCCGATGCGCCGGATGTCGAGCGCGTCGCGCTCGGCGCCGACGGCATCGTTTCCGGGATTCGCGCGGGTTCGGTGTACGTCGACATGAGCACGATCGATCCCGCCACCACGCGCAAGGTCGGGGCCGCGGTCGCCGCGCGCGGCGCGGCGATGATCGACAGTCCGGTCGGCAAGACCGCCGATCACGCCGTGGCCGGCACGCTGACGCTGATGGTGGGCGGACCGGACGACGCCATTGCGCGCTGCCGGCCGGTGCTCGATTGCATGGGCAGCGACTTCTTCCACTGCGGCGATCTCGGTGCCGGCCAGACGATGAAGCTGATCAACAACCTGCTCGCGACGGCGGTGTCGGAGGCGTCGATCGAAGCGCTGGTCTGCGGCCGCAAGAGCGGCCTTACGCTCGACCTGATGCTCAGCGTGCTGAAGACGACGATGGCGTGGAACAACGCGCTCGCGATCGCGTTGCCCAAGCGGCCGCTGACCGGCGACTTCGAGCCGGGCTTCATGATGAAACTTGCGCAAAAGGACTGCCGGCTCGCGCTCGCGATGGTCGAGAGCCTCGGGATTGCCGCGCCCGTCGGTCGCGCCGCGCTCGCGAGCGTCGACGAGGCGGTGCGCCAGGGCATGGCGGAGCGCGATGTCGGCGCGTTGCTGAAGCTCCGCGAGGAAGGCGCGGGCGTGCAGGTGCGCCTGTAGCGCTATCGGAGATTCTCGCCGAACAGCTCGACGATCAGCTCGCGCAGCCAGCGATTGCCGGCGTCCTGCGCATAACGCCGGTACCAGTGCACGCTCACGTCGAATCGCGGCAGCCCGCGCGTGCTCCATACGGTATAGCGGCCGAGGCGGCGAAACGCATCGGACAGCCTGCGCGGCATGATCACCGCGAGCTCGGTATCCGCGAGGATGCGCGGCAGCACCATGAAGTGCGGCAGCGTAAGGCGCACGCGGTCGCGGAGTCCCAGCGCGTCGATGGCGCGCGCCGTCGCCGGATGCGAGCGCACCAGCACGTACGACAGTCGTGCAAGCGCCGCGCGCGTCGCCCGTTGCCGCGCGAGCGGGTGATCGGCGCGCAACACGACGACGTACTGCTCGTGCAACAGCACCCGGCGCTCGACGTCGGTGAGCGCCGGGATATAGCCGAGCGCCAGGTCGATGCGGCCGCTTTCCATCGCCGGCAGGATGTCGGCGTCGTCGAGCTGGAACGCCTCGAGCCGCACACCGGGCGCGATGCGGGCGACGCGCCCCATCAGCCGCGGCAGGAAGATCGTCTCGCCGATGTCGCTCATGTGCAGCCGGAACGTGCGGGTGGAGCGCGCGGGATCGTAGAGGTCCTCTTCGAACAGCGCCGCGTCGAGCGTGCCGAGCGCCTGCTCGACCGCAGCGGCGAGACGGCGCCCTTTCGGCGTGGCCGCCATGCCGCGCTGCGTGCGCACGAAGAGCGGGTCGTGCATCACGCGGCGCAACCGCGACAGCGCGTGGCTGACCGTCGGCTGCGATACGCCCAGCCGCTCGGCGGCCCGCGTCACGTTGCCCGTCGCGTGCACGGCGTGGAGCGTCTGCAGGAGGTTGAGATCCAGCCCGGCAACGGTCGGTGTCGCACGCATTATTCTGCCCGTCTATGACCGATCTAACGAATATGGCATGGACAGATAGTAGCCCGTCGCCGTAGAGTCCGCCGGAACGTGCGCGCGGCAGCGGGCTCGCCGCGGATGCGCGAGGGGGCGTCGTGGAAGTTTCGTTCGACCGGGAGGTCCGCAACCTGCGCCTGGGCGCCGGCGATACGTTCCACGGCGAAGGCATCCTCGCCATCGCCAAGGCGTTGTTGCAATCCGGCGTCGCGTACGTCGGCGGTTACCAGGGCGCGCCGGTCTCGCACCTGCTCGACGTCCTGGTGCAGGCGCGCGACTATCTGGGCGAGCTCGGCGTTCACGTCGAGGCGTGTGCCAACGAGGCGTCGGCGGCCGCCATGCTCGGCGCCTCGATCCACTATCCGGTTCGCGGCGCGGTGACGTGGAAGTCGATCGTCGGCACCAACGTCGCGGCCGATGCGCTGTCGAACCTCGCGTCGCCCGGCGTACGGGGCGGCGCGCTGATCATCGTCGGCGAGGACTACGGCGAAGGCGCGAGCGTCATCCAGGAACGCACGCACGCGTACGCGCAGAAGTCGTCGCTGCTGCTGCTCGATCCGCGTCCCGATCTGACGCAAATGGTGCGCGCCGTCGAGCACGGGTTCGCGCTGTCGGAAGCGTCCGCAATGCCCGCGATCCTGCAACTGCGCATCCGGGCCTGCCACGTGCGCGGGTCGTTCGCGTGCAGCGACAACGTGGCGCCCGCGATTTCGGCGCGCTGCCTGCTCGATGCGCCGGCGGCGTTCGACTATGCGAAGCTTTCGCATCCGCCGGTCACGTTCGCGCACGAGAAGCGCAAGGTCGCCGAGCGCATTCCCGCCGCCCGGAACTACATCGTCGCGCATGGGGTGAACGAGCGGTTCGCGGGACGCCGCGACGACATCGGGCTCATCGTCCAGGGCGGCCTGTACAACTCGGTCGTCGGCGCCCTCGGATGCCTCGGGTTGAGCGATGCCTTTGGCGGCGGCGAGCTGCCGATGCTCGTACTGAACGTCACGTATCCGCTCGTGCCGGAAGAGCTCCGCGATTTCTGCCTCGGCAAGCACGCCGTGCTCGTGATCGAGGAGGGACATCCGCCTTATATCGAGCAGGACGTGCAGGCGACGCTTGCCCGGCTCGACGTGCAGACGCGGGTTCGCGGCAAGGACACGCTGCCGGCGGCCGGCGAATACACGGTGGAGGTGCTGGCGCGCGGGCTCGCCGATTTCGTCGCGGGCGAGGCAGGCGATCTGGACATCGGGCCCGGACGGCAGTGGCTCGCGCGCCTCGCCGCGACGCGCGCCGACGTGGCGGCCCGGCTGGCCGACCCGCTGCCGCCGCGGCCGCCGCAGTTCTGCATCGGCTGCCCCGAGCGGCCGACGTTCGCGGCGCTGAAGCTCGCGCAGCAGCGCGTCGGCGACGTGCACATCGCGGGCGACATCGGCTGCCATGCGTTCGCGACGTTCGAGCCGTTCTCGCTCGGCCATTCGATCCTGGGCTACGGCATGAGCCTCGCGTCGCGCGCGGGTGTTTCGCCGTTGATGCGGCGGCGCACGCTCGCGGTGATGGGCGACGGCGGCTTCTGGCACAACGGCCTGCTGACCGGCGTGCAGTCGGCGTTGTTCAACGGCGACGACGCCGTGCTGCTGCTGTTCAAGAACGGCTACACGTCGGCGACGGGCACGCAGGAAATCATCTCGACCCCCGACGAGGCGATCCGCGCGACTGCGTCCGACAAGACACAAAGCCTCGTCGCGACGAACGAAGTCATCGAGCGCACGCTCGAAGGGCTCGGCGTGCGCTGGCTGCGCCGCGTCGACAGCTATGCGGTCGACACGATGCGCCGCACGCTCGAGGAGGCGTTCACGACAGACTTTGCCGGCCTCAAGGTAATCATCGCCGAAGGAGAGTGCCAGCTCGAGCGGCAGCGTCGCGTCAAGCCATGGCGTGCGGCGCGGCTCGCGGCCGGGAAGCGTACCGTCAAGGTCAAGTACGGCGTCGACGAGGACGTCTGCTCGGGCGATCACTCGTGCATCCGGCTCTCGGGTTGTCCGACACTGTCGGTCAAGGCGGCAAGCGACCCGCTCAAGGTCGATCCCGTCGCGACGGTGCTCGACGGTTGCGTGGGATGCGGGCTGTGCGGCGAGAACGCGCACGCGGCCACGCTGTGCCCGTCGTTCTATCGCGGCGAGACGATCGTCAATGCCGGTTTCGTCGAGCGCATCGTCGATCGCGTGCGCCGCGCCATCATCGGCGCGCTGCAGCCGGCATGAGCGACGGCACGAGTTTCGGTATGCATTCAGGCATGAATGCCGGGCTTCGTCCGGCTGACGCGGGAGCGGCGACGTCCCTGTCGATCCTGATCGGCGCGCTCGGCGGACAGGGCGGGGGCGTGCTCGCCGAGTGGCTGGTGGCGGCGGCCACGCGCGCCGGCTACGTCGCGCAGGGCACGTCGATCCCCGGCGTCGCGCAGCGCACCGGCGCCACCACGTATTACGTTGAAGTTTTTCGCTCGTCGCGTGCGGCGCTCGGCGGACGTCTGCCGGTGCTCGGGCTCTATCCGGTGCCGGGTCGCGTGGATCTCGCCATCGCCTCGGAGTTGCTCGAGGCCGGGCGCATGCTGCAGGCCGGATACGTGAGCGCCGATCGCACGCGGCTGATCGCTTCGACGAGCCGCACGCTGACCACGGCGGAGAAAATGGCGCAGGGCGATGGACGCGTGAGCTCGCAACGCCTGCTCGACGCGGCGCGCGCGACGAGCCGGCATCTCGACGCGTTCGACATGGATGCGGTGGCGCGCGATGCGGGCACGATGGTCAGCAGCGTGATGCTCGGCGCCATCGCCGGCAGCGGCGTATTGCCGATCGCGCGCGAGGCATTCGAGGAAACCGTGCGCGCGGGCGGTGTCGGCATCGAGGCCAGCCTTCGCGGCTTCGCACGCGGATATGCCGCCGTCGCGGGAACCGGCAAAGTCACGCCGGAACGCGGCGCACGAGACAGTGGCACCTCAGAAACCGACACTTGCACCACCGATTGCGTGGCCGATCCGCGACTGGCCGCATTCCCGGCTGCAGCGCGCGACATGATCGCGCTCGGGCATGCGCGCGTCGTCGAGTTCCAGGATCCTCGTTACGGCGACCTCTACGTCGAGCGACTTGCGCGGATCGACGCGGCCGAGCGGCAAAGCGACGCAGCGGGTACGCACGACGCGCGCGTGCTGCGCGAGACGGCGCGCTTCCTGGCGCTGTGGATGGCGTTCGACGACGTGATCCGCGTCGCGGCCCTCAAGTGCCGGGCCTCTCGCTTCGCGCGCGTGCGTCGCGAAATCGGCGCCGGCCCTGCCGCCGTCGTCCGCATAGTCGACCATTTCAAGCCGGGCGTGCCCGAGGTCGCCGGGATGCTGCCGGCCGCGTGGGCGCGGCGGCTCGTGGCGTTCGACCGCAAGCGCCAGGCGCGCGGTCGCGAGCCGCTCGCGTGGCCGCTGCATTTGCGTACGCACGCGGTCCACGGCTTCGTGATGCTGCGCCTGCTCGCGTCGCTGCGCGTGATGCGGCGTCGAGGCACGCGCTACCACGACGAGCAGCGCGCGATCGAGCAGTGGCTGCAGGCGATCGAAGGCGGGTGCGCGACCGACGCAACGCTCGGCTACGAGATCGCGCTGTGCGGGCGACTCGTCAAGGGTTACGGCGCCACGAACGCGCGCGGCAAGGGAAGTCTCGCACACATCCTCGAGCACGTCGCGGGCGCAGTCGCCCAGCCGGCCGCGGCGCGTGCAGCGGCCGTTCGCAGCGCGCGCGAGGCCGCGCTTGCCGACGAAGGGGGCAAGGCGCTCGACGCGGAGCTCGCGCGGCAGGGCAGGCCGGCACGCCCCGTCGTTGCCCAGCCGATCCGTTTTGCGCCGCGCCTTCGCCACTCGGATGGACATCCCCCCGCGCTCGCTTCGCTCGCTGCCCCCCGGGGGGTTGATGAGTCGCACGGGACGGCCCTTCGCGACTGACATGCCGTTTCGCAACGTCTCGGAGTTCTTCGTCGAGTTCGGCGATTGCGATCCGGCGCAGATCGTGTTCTACCCGAATTTCCTGCGCTGGATGGACGCGGCCGGCCTGCGCTTCTTTCGCGCGCTGGGCGTGCCGCCGTGGCAGTTGCGCGCGGAACGCGCGGAGGACGGCATCATCGGCACGCCGATCGTCGACCTGTCGGCCCGCTTCGTCGCGCCGGCCACGTACGGCGATCGCATCGAGATCGAGACGTCGATCGTCGAATGGCGCCGCACCAGCTTCGTCATGCAGCATGTGATCCGCCGCGGCGCGACGGTGCTGGTCGAAGGACGCGAAGTGCGCGTGTTCGCGCGCCGCCATCCCGACGATCCGGCGCGCATCCAGGCGGTGCCCGCGCCGGCGTCGATCCGCGAGCGATGTGAAACCGGATAACACGAGGGAGCATGGAGGCGGGGGAAGGGGAGACAGCGGCGGTCCGTGACATGGGTTTCGGTCCCGCGGGCCGCGCGCTTCTGCGGGTCACGAAGGCCTTCGCGATCGCCGGCGGCCTGATCTTCGTCGCGCTCGTCGCGATGGAGATCGTCTCGATCGTGGGCCGCAAGCTGTTCTCGGCACCTGTTCCCGGAGACGTCGAGATCCTTCAGATGTGCGCGGCGTCCGCGTCCGCGACGTTCTTCGCGTACTGTCACCTGACCGGCGGCGACGTCAAGGTCGATTTCTTCACGCACAACGTGCGACCGTACCGCGTTGCGCTGCTCGATGCGTTCGGCTCGCTGCTCGTCGGCCTGTTCGGCGCGCTGCTCGCGTGGCGCACCGCGGCCGGCGCGCTGGTGCTGAAGGAGGTTGGCGAGACGTCGGCAATCCTCGGCTGGCCG
>Ga0307405_10000876_pt1 | contig 11899 bp, 12 predicted proteins | sample 322Cmetagenome_2_FD_203311 | JGI IMG/M metagenome (GOLD analysis project Ga0307405, IMG submission 203311) | Maize rhizosphere microbial communities from greenhouse at UC Davis, California, United States - 322HYB-C-1 | ecosystem: Host-associated > Plants > Roots > Rhizosphere > Soil | place...
GGGGCGCCGCCCAGCAGGAAGTAGTTACCCTTCGGCGCTGCCTTCAGAACACCGCCGGCCTGCATCTCACCGACTTTTTCGTTATCGAAGGAAATGTAGGCGTCGATGTCGGCGTTGAGGATCAGCCGGTCATAGGACACGACCTTGATCCCGGCCTTCTTGGCTTCGGCGACGGCGTTGGTCAGCACGGTAGCGTTGAACGGCACGATGACGATCACATCGACGCCCCGGGAAATGAGGTTTTCGATCTGGGAAATCTGCTTCTGCTCGTTGGCGTCCGCCGATTGCACGTAGACCTTGGCGTCGAGTTTTTCCGCCGCCGCGACAAAGTAGTCACGGTCGCGCGACCAGCGCTCCAGGCGCAGGTCGTCAATGGAAAAACCGATTTTCGGGTGGGTCGCGTCGGCCATGGCCGGAAGCGACAGCAGGGCGAGGGCGCCGGCGAGCAGGGTACGTTTGAAGGTTTTCATGGTGGTGCGTCCTTTTATTGTTTTTTGAAAGACACTGCCTGACGATGAACATGATGCCGGTAGAACTGTAGAGACTTGTTTGGCGTTCCGGGCGCAGATTTGTCGCGCGAATGTAACAACCTCCCTGCGCCCATGAAGGTTGCCTGCCGTCAGGGATAGATGAATCGGTTGACAACGTTTTCGAGCATCTCCTGCCGACCGCTGACGGCCTGCGGATTCAGCTCGTTGGTGAATGCATGTTCGGCCAGTGATTCGAGGCTGAAGTCGCCCGCCAGAACCGCCTTGCCGAACGGCTGTTGCCAGCCGGCGTAGCGTTGATCCTTGAATTTCTGCAACTGGTCGTTCTGCACCATGGCCGCCGCGCGCTCCAGGGACAGCGCGAGCACGTCCATGGCGGCGACATGACCGTGGAACAGATCGACGTCGTCCAGGCTCTGGCGGCGGACCTTGGAGTCGAAGTTGAACCCGCCGTTGCCGAAGCCCCCGGCCCTGAGGATTTCGTAGGTGGCGAGGGTCATTTCCTCGACGCTGTTGGGAAACTGGTCGGTGTCCCAGCCGTTCTGCGGATCGCCACGGTTGGCGTCGATGCTGCCGAAGATTCCCAGGGAGACCGCCGTGGCGATTTCATGATGGAAACTGTGCCCGGCCAGGGTCGCGTGGTTGGCCTCGATGTTGACCTTGATTTCGTTCTCCAGGCCGAACTGTTGCAGGAAGCCGAACACGGTGGCGCTGTCGTAATCGTATTGGTGCTTGGTCGGCTCCTGGGGCTTGGGCTCGATCAGCAGGTCACCCTTGAAGCCGATCTTGTGCTTGTGCTCGACCACCATGCGTATGAAGCGGCCCAGTTGCTCGCGTTCACGCGCAAGATCGGTATTGAGCAGGGTTTCATAGCCTTCACGACCGCCCCACAGTACGTAATTGGAGCCCTTCAAGCGCTGGGTGGCATTCATGGCGCTGAACACCTGGGCGGCGGCGCAGGCGAAGACCTGTGGGTCCGGGTTGCTGGCGGCGCCGGCGGCAAAACGCGGGTTGCTGAAGCAATTGGCGGTGCCCCACAGCAGCTTGATTCCGCTTTGTTCCTGATGGCGCTCCAGGTGATCGACCATCTGCGCGAAGTTGTTGCGGTATTCCTTCAGCGATTGTCCTTCCGGCGCGACGTCGGTGTCGTGGAAGCAGTAGTAGTCGATGCCCAGCTTGGAGAAGAACTCGAACGCCGCCTCGGCCTTGCCGATCGCCAGTTCCAGCGGATCGCCGGCGTGCTGCCAGGGGCGCTTGAAGGTCCCGGCTCCGAACACATCGGACCCTGGCCAGACAAACGTATGCCAATAGCAGACGGCCATGCGCAGGTGCTCGCGCATGGGTTTGCCGAGCACCAGCTTGTTGGCGTCGTAATGGCGGAAGGCGAGCGGCGAGTCGCTGCCGGGGCCTTCATAACGAATCGGCTCGACATCGGGAAAGTACGACATGGGCGGGTTTCCTTTTTATTCTTGGCGGTGTCCCGATACTACCGCCGGCCCGCAGGCTGCTGATTATGAAAATCACCAATCGGCAGTTCGATTTTGAGTATTGAGATTCGCCGTTCGCGCGCCTAGTCTGTGTCCATCGGCCCAGGATAAAAACAATGAAAATCGTCCCGCCCGTTCACCGCATCGCCCTGCTGTTCAACGGCAGCAAGATCTACGACCGCGGCATCATCAGCGGCATCGGCAACTACCTGAGCAGCACGCGCGCGTCCTGGGACCTGTTTCTCGAGGAAGATTTTCACTGCCGATTGAAAGGGATCGAGCGCTGGCAGGGCGATGGAATCATCGCCGACTTCGATGACCCGCTGATCGGCGAGGCGCTGGCCGGGATCAAGCTGCCCGTGGTGGCGGTGGGGGGCTCGTATCAGGACGAGCGCGCCTATCCGAAGGGTATTCCATATGTCGCTACGGATAATCACGCGCTGATCAGGTTGGCCTACGCGCATCTGATCGAAGCCGGGTTGACACAATTCGCCTGTTTCAGCCTGCCCGAAGCCCAGGCCAATCGCTGGGCCCAGGAACGGGAAAAGGCCTTCCGCCAGTTGATGCAGCGCGATGGCCTGCCGGCGCAGGTGTACCGGGGCATGGGCACCAGCGCGCCGCTTTGGGACAGCGCGGTCGAGCAGCAGATCGCCTGGCTGCGGAGCCTGCCCAAACCCATCGGCATCATCGCTGTCAGCGACGCGCGGGCCCGGCAGTTGCTGCAAGCTTGCCTGACAGCCGGGATCGCCGTGCCGGAGCAAGTCGCGTTGATCGGCATCGACAACGACCCGCTGACCCGCAGCCTGACCCGGGTGCCGCTCAGTTCGGTGGTGCAGGGCACCGAAACCATGGGCCGGACCGCCGCGCGCCTGCTTCACCAGATGCTGCACGGCATGCCTGCCACCGGCACCCAGGTGTTGATACCGCCCGAGGCGATCAACGTGCAAGCGTCGAGCCTGCACCAGCCACTGGGCAATCCTTATGTCATGCAGGCTTTGTTGTTCATTCGCCAATACGCCTGCCAAGGCATCAAGACCGCGCAAGTGGCGGCGTATGTCGGCGTGTCGCGTTCATCCCTGGAGTCGCATTTTCGCAGGGAGCGTGGTTGCAGCGTTCACGACGAGATCCTGCGCTTCAAGCTGGCGGCGGCGGCCAACGGGTTGGAGAACACCGAGCTGGCGATTGCCGATATCGCCCGCGATTGCGGCTTCAAGTCGGCGCAGTACCTGCACACGGTGTTTCGCCGCGAATTCGGCTGTACGCCTAGGGGATTTCGCCAGTCAGTCGGATAGCCAGGTACTCATCACCCGCCGATCCAGTTCCTCCCAGTCCGCCATGCCCAACACCCGGGTAGTGTTCAACCCCCGCAGATAACCGCGCAGTTGATTGGCCGTGTCGCGCTTGAGCAGCGGGCCGATTTCGGCATTGCTCAACAGCACGCTTTCGTACTGGACCAGGTACTCAGCCACCCGCTCACGGAAGTCGGGCAGTACCGCGTCACGAATCAAGTCAAACGTTCTCATCCGTTCCTCATCATTATCCGGCTTGCAACTATTGCTATGAGTAATAGTGACCATTACCAAATGCAAGTTCTGCTTTGCGGGCAATCATTGGAAAATCAGCGCCATCGAGACGCAGCCCAACGTTTTTATTTTCAGGACCGATCCATGCGCCCTTTATTTCTACTGTCCCTGGCGTTTTCCCCGCTGTTATTGGCGGGATGTGCCTCGGCACCGAACGATCCGACCCTGACCTTGCAGACCAGCAAGACCCCGGCCGAATACGCTGAATGCGTCGTGCCGAAGTTGCAAGGCAGCGCTTTGCACCCGATGGTCTCGCAGAGCCAGCGCAGCTACCGCATCGTCGTGCCGAGCAAGATTTCGGCGGACAACGTGCTGGAAGCCTACAAGGCCGGCAGTGGCGGCAAGGTGTTTGTCTACGAGCGCCACCTGCTGGCGTCCAACCTCCTGCCTTCGAGTTTCGAGCGCGCCGCACAGGAATGCATCTGACCGGCCCGTAAACGCTTTTCTCCGTGCTCCTTTGGTTGGCCGCAACCAACCAATTCCCTTGCCCCGCACCGTCTTCGGTCGCGGGGCTTTTTTTTGTCCGGGGACCTCACATACCTTGGTGTGAGAGGATGGCGGACGCAAATCCGCCGCAGAAAAAAGGACCGAAATGACCATGCTCCCAGCGTACTCCGCGCCATTCGCCCTGGCGCTTGCAGCCTTTTGCGCACCGGCGCAGGCCGCGACGTGGCAGATCTGCGATATCCAGCTGCACGTCACCGAAGTGGTGAAACGGCCCACGCCGAAGCTCCAGGCTCAAGTCCTGAAGGCGCGCCCGGCCTCGCCCGGCGTGGAATGCCCGGAAGAGGGCGCGGTAATCAGCTTCATTCCGGAAACCGCCGACTACCAGGCCACGCTGCCACGCCGCAAATGGCCCGGGAAAGGCCAGGCGATCCGGATCAAGTACCGCTATCTGGATGGGATCTGCAAGGGCGATGGCAACGAACATCCTTGCCGTATCGAGCATTATCCGTTTGTGGCTCGATGAAAAAGTCGAACCGCCGGTGCGATTCGGCCTGCTCGTTAAAGCTCGTCACCGCCAGCGTCCGTTCACAACGCCAGGTCCGGGTCGGAATCGCTGTTTTTCTGGCCTACCGGGTCGCTGTTGGTCGGGGCGTTCGACTCGGCGTTTCCACGAATATCCGGTGGTGGCGCCAGTTTTAGCACATCGCTGGTGTATTTCCATGCCTCGTAGACACGTTCAGGATCATCGTTGAGCCGCGTCCCGTAGCTGGGAATGATCTGATGCAGTTTTTCCTGCCAGGCCGGGGATGCAACCTTGTCCTTGAAGACCCGCTGCATCACTTCCAGCATGATCGGGGCCGCCGTCGATGCGCCAGGGGACGCGCCAAGCAGGCCGGCAATGCTGCCGTCCTGGGAGGCCACCACTTCGGTGCCCAGTTTGAGCACGCCACCTTTTTCTTCGTCGCGCTTGATCACCTGCACGCGCTGGCCGGCTTGCCATAGGCGCCAGTCTTCCTTCCTGGCCTGGGGGAAATATTCCTGCAGGGCCTTGAACCGGTCATCGTCGGAAAGCATCAGTTGGCCGGCCAGGTATTCAACCAGCGGGTATTGCTCGATGCCTACTTTGGTCATCGGCCAGATATTGTGCGGGGTCATGCTGGTGAAAAGGTCGAAGTACGAGCCTTCCTTGAGGAATTTGGTGGAGAAGGTCGCAAACGGACCAAAGAGGATGACGCGCTTGCCATCCAGTACGCGGGTGTCCAGGTGCGGCACTGACATCGGTGGCGCGCCAGTGGAAGCGATGCCGTAGGCCTTGGCCATGTGTCGCTCGGCAATGCCAGGGTTCTCGGCGACCAGGAACGAGCCGCCGACCGGGAACCCGGCGTAGTCGTCTGCCTCCGGGATGCCCGATTCCTGTAGCAGATGCAGTGCGCCGCCGCCGGCGCCAATGAATACGAACCTGGCGTCGGTGGTGGTCGTTTCACCGTCCTTGAGGTTCTTGTATTCCACGCGCCAGGTACCGTCGTCATTGCGGGTGATGTCGCGCACTTCGCTGGAAAGCTTCAGGCTGAAGTTGGGCCTGCTCTGCAAGTAGCTGACGTACTGTCGGGTGATTTCGCCAAAATTCACATCGGTGCCGATCGGCGTCCAGGTGGCCGCGAGCTTCTGGTTCGGATCGCGGCCTTCCATCATCAAGGGCACCCATTTCCTGATCTGCTCCGGGTCTTCGGAGTATTGCATCGGGCGGAACAACGGGCTCGCTTGCAGCGCCTCGTAGCGTTTCCTGAGGAATTTGATGTTGTCGTCGCCCCAGACAAAACTCATGTGCGGGGTGGAGTTGATGAATGAAGGCGGATTCTTCAACACGTTGTTGCGCACCTGCCAGGCCAGGAATTGGCGAGTGATCTGGAAGGCTTCGTTGATCTCGATGGCCTTGGAAATGTTGACGTTGCCCTGGTCGTCCATTGGCGTGTAATTGAGCTCCGCCAGCGCCGAATGCCCGGTGCCGGCGTTGTTCCAGCCGTTGGAGCTTTCTTCGGCCACCGCGTCCAGGCGCTCGACCATTTCCATCGACCAGCCAGGCTCAAGCTCGTTGAGCCAGATGCCCAGCGTCGAACTCATGATGCCGCCGCCTACCAGCAGCACGTCGACCTTCTTCGTTTCCGCCGCCTGGGCCCCGTTGACGCCTGATAAGAGCGCAGCGCCCAGCAGGACCGCGATAATGATTCTGTTCATAGTTCCATCCTCGGCGACCCGAGGAGTCGCTCGTTGACCAATTGACGCTACCGACCTTGTGTTGACCTGCATGAAGAAAAGACTGTTCAGCAACCTGGCGGCAGAGAGTGACGAAAGGCAGCCTTGCCCTTGGGCAACGTCGAGGGTTTGACGACCCGAGGGAGACGCGGCATATTGTGCTCGGTTGTGTATATTTATGCTCGTTTATGCAGGTTCAGCTGTCATGAGTGCTACCCACGAAGTGTTTCCCGGCGAACGCCAACGCTTGATCAGCGAGCGGCTTGCCCTGTATGGCCGGGTCATCGCGGCTGATCTCGCCAGCGAATTCAACGTCTCCGAACATTCGATACGCCGAGACCTGGGCACATTGGCGGCGGCGGGCTTGTGCAAGCGCGTCTATGGCGGCGCGATTCGCCTGCCGGCCGCCGAAGCGCCGATCGATGTGCGGATCCAACAGGATCCTGCGCGCAAGGATAATCTTGGCCAGGCGGCAGCCGCGCTGCTTAGCGCAGGCCAGCATGTATTCCTGGATGCCGGCTCGACCAACCTGGCCATTGCCCGCGCCATCGACCCGGGGCTGCAATTGACGCTCAGCACCAACTCCCCGCTGATCGCGGTGGAACTGATGAAGCTGCCCCGCGCCGAGGTCATCCTGCTCGGCGGTCGCATGAACCGCGTCGCGGGCGGGGCGATCGGTCTGGCCGCCGTCCAGCAATTGCGCCAGTTCAATTTCGACCTGTGCTTTGTCGGGGCCTGCGCCATCGACCCGGACAACGGCGTCACGGCGTTTGGCCTGGACGACGCCGAGTTCAAGCGCGCGGTGGTCGCGGCCAGCGGTCAGGTGGTGGTGGCGGTGACCAACCAGAAGCTGTCCAGCGTCGCTCATTATCAAGTGGCTTCTTGTGAAGAGGTGACCACGCTGGTTGTGGAGCAGGACGCGCCGCAAGAGCGACTCGGCCCCTTTTTCGAGCGAATCTCCAAAGTCGTGAGGGCGGTCGAGCAGCAATAACGCCAGGCAAGGGGATTCGACCCATTGTCCGCCAGGCGATTTACGTCTAGTTTGCTGGCCCATCATAAGTACAAAAGTCAGGAGTCATCGATGCAACCGATTCGTCTCGGCCTGGTGGGCTACGGCAAGATCGCCCAGGATCAACACGTTCCCGCCATCCAGGCCAACCCCGCGTTCGAACTGGTGGCGGTCGCCACGCAAGGCAAGCCCTGCGCCGGTGTGGAGAATTTCCAGTCCTTGGGCGAGTTGCTGGAAAACGGCCCGCACGTCGATGCAATTGCCTTTTGCACGCCGCCACAAGGGCGATTCGGTCTGGTCCGGCAGGCGCTGGCGGCCGGCAAGCATGTGCTGGTGGAAAAACCGCCCTGTGCCACCCTGGGCGAAGCGATGGCGCTGGTGGAGCAGGCGAGTGAGCAAGGCGTCAGCGGCCTGTTCGCTTGGCATTCGCGTTACGCCCCGGGCATCGAAGTTGCCCGCGACTGGCTCGCCAGCCGCACGCTGCAAAGCGTCCGGATCGACTGGAAGGAAGACGTGCGCAAATGGCACCCCGGCCAGGCGTGGATCTGGCAACCGGGCGGCCTCGGGGTCTTTGATCCGGGCATCAACGCCTTGTCGATCGTCACCCACCTGCTGCCGCTGTCGCTGTTCGTCGAGTCGGCCGAGCTGCGCGTTCCCGACAATTGCCAGTCACCGATTGCCGCGAGCATCAGGATGTCGGACGCCCGCCATCTCGATATCCGTGCCGAATTCGATTTCGACCATGGCCATGATGAGCTCTGGAGCATCGAGATTCGCTGCGCCGAAGGCGTTTTGCGACTGGACAACGGCGGCGCGTTGTTGAGCATCGACGGCGTGCGCCAGTCGGTGTCGGAGGAGGGCGAGTACGCGGCGGTGTACCGGCACTTCCAGCAGTTGATCAATGACAAGGCCAGCGACATGGACCTGCAACCGCTGCGCCTGGTTGCGGACAGCTTTTTCGTCGGCAGCCGGACCTTGGTCGAGCCGTTCTACGACTGAATGGCGAGCGTGCCCATTCTCGTGAGGGGATGGGCACGCGGCCTGCTATTGATGTATCTCGGCAACCGACATGGTGAAGACCAGCTTCGACTTGCCGGCGTTGGAATACGTGTGCGCCACGTCGGTTTTCGCCACCGCCGAGCTACCGGCGGGGACGAGCAGTTCCGTTTCTCCCACCACGCATTTCAGTGTGCCTTTTTCTACATGGAACAGCTCAAGCGTGCCTTGAGGGTGTCCGGCCGAGGCGAAGGTTTCGCCGGGAAACATTTCCCAGCGCCACAGTTCGATCATGTTCGGGCCTGGCGTGCCGGCCAGCAGGCGCGCGCTGCCTCCCAGCTCTCCGGTCCAGAGTGTAGGAATATCCTGGCTGTCGATGACATGGGCCGAGGGGGCTTCCGCCACGTTGACAATGTCGGCCACCGAAAGGCCCAGCGCCGCGGCGATCTTGCACAGGATGCCGATGCTCGGGTTGGCCGTGCATTTCTCGATTTCCACTACCATCCCTTTGCTCACGCCCGAGCGCCGGGACAGTTCGTCCAGCGTGATTTTCTGAGCCTTGCGCGCCTGCTTGAGCGTGCGCGCAACGGCCAGGCTCACCGCGTGGGCATCCGCGCCAGGGACGGTCGATAGAGGGCTGTTCAGGGGCATCACCAAGGGTCGCGAATAAATGTGCCAAGGATTCTCGGCGTTTGGCGGGGACGGCGTCAATCGGCTCATCGCACTTTTATGACTAAAAAGTCGATATATTGACTTTGGCAGCCGGCGGTGACTAGCATGAAAACCGATTTTGAATTGCTGGAGAATGCTGATGCTGTCGGTACAGCCGTTGATCGACCAAGCCGTTGCCGAGCTGGCACCGGGGTTCCGGGCCCTGAGCATCGTCGCGCAGGCTGCGCCGCTCACCGATCCCGACGTCGCCCGCGCAGCGCTGGAGCGAGCCTGCCAATCGGTGCTGGCGGGCGGGCCGGCCTGGGCGGAGGCCCATTTGCAGCAGTGGGCCCAAACGTTCCGACTGTTCGGTGCCAAGCCGCAACGCACGCCTTGTTCAGCCGAAGCGTTGCGCAAGCGGGTGCTGCGCGACGGCGGTTTGCCGAGCCTTGATCCGGTCGTTGACCTCTACAATGCTATCAGTCTCGAATATGCGATCCCGGTGGGTGGGGAAAATATCGAGGCGTACGCGGGCTCGCCGCGACTGGTGATTGCCGAGGGTGGCGAACCGTTCGATACGATGAAAGAGGGCGCGCCTGCCCATGAATATCCCGACGCCGGCGAAGTGGTCTGGCGCGACGACCAGGGCGTGACGTGCCGTCGCTGGAACTGGCGCCAGGGCGTCAGGACCCGCTTGGACGCGGAGGCCCGGCAGATGTGGTTCATCCTCGAAAGCCTGCCGGCGATGCCGCTCGAAGCGCTGACCGAAGCGGGCGACAGGCTGATAGAAGGCTTGCAGGCGATGATGCCCGGCGTGCAGATCGAGAGCATGCTGATCGGGCCCGGAAGCTAACGCGCCGGCGAAAGCTCTCGTGGCGAGGGAGCTCGCTCCCGCTGGTCTGCGCAGCAGACCCAACCCAGCCAACGCAATGATTCAGGCATATCGCGTCGACCGGCTGACAACTGCTGCGCAGCCGAGCGGGAGCAAGCTCCCTCGCCACAGGAGGTTGCGCGCGTCAGTCAGTCCAGGTCTTGCGCGCTATGCCGCTCCGGCACTTGGCTCGCTTCGTCGCCCCAGGTCCGGTTGACGCGCTGTCCGCGCACCACGGCTGGACGCTTGGCGATTTCCTCCGCCCAACGCTGCACATGGGTATATTCGTGGGCCGCCAGGAACTCGGCCGCCGAGTACACGTTGTTCCGCACCAGCTGGCCATACCAGGGCCAGACCGCGATGTCGGCAATGGTGTACTGGTCGCCGGCCAGGTAGCGGTTTTCAGCCAGGCGACGATCCAGCACATCCAGTTGGCGCTTGGCTTCCATGGTGAAGCGATTGATCGGGTATTCCAGTTTCTCCGGCGCGTAGGCGTAGAAATGTCCGAAGCCGCCACCCAGGTAAGGCGCCGAGCCCATCTGCCAGAACAGCCAGTTCAAGGTTTCGGTGCGCCCGGCCGGATCGCTCGGCAGCAGCGCAGCGAATTTTTCCGCCAGGTACAGCAGGATCGAACCGGACTCGAACACCCGGATCGCAGGTTCGACGCTGCGGTCCAGCAGGGCCGGGATCTTGGAGTTCGGATTGACCTCGACGAAACCGCTGGAGAACTGGTCGCCTTCGCCGATGCGAATCAGCCAGGCGTCGTATTCCGCGCCGGTGTGCCCGAGCGCCAGTAGCTCTTCGAGCAGGATGGTCACTTTCACGCCATTGGGCGTTGCCAGCGAATAGAGCTGCAACGGATGCTCGCCGATCGGCAGGGTTTTTTCATGGGTCGGCCCGGCGACAGGGCGGTTGATGCTGGCGAAGTGGCCGCCCGAGGGGGCTTCGTGCTTCCAGACTTTGGGCGGGACGTAAGACGCTTGGCTCATGGGACGTACCTTATCGTTTGAATGCGCTGATCCTGAAGCGAAGCCATAGCACATTTGCGCTATGGCTCAGGTCGGGGACATGGACTCTAATCTATGGGCGCTCTGTCAGGCAGACAAGGGCCGTTGAAAATATCAGTCGGATCAACAGGGAGCAGTCTTGAACATCACATCGGCAAGCCATCCTGAAGCGAATACCCAAGAGCACAGGCGCGTCGCAAGAGGCTTGGCCATTGTGCTGATCATGACGGGGGCGTCGGCGGCGTACGCCGCAGACACCTCATCCGCCGACTGCACCAACGAAGCCGATTTCCGGCCCGGGACCGTGGTGCATTCCGAAAGTCGCGACAACCTGTCGCCCGCCACCAGTCGCAGCAAAAGCGAGACGCTCGGGCGTGAAGCCTTTGCCGGAGCCGATCCGGTGGTGACCTTGCATACCTCGTACTTGAACAACGCGCCGTTCTTCCTCACCAAGACCTATGCCGAGATCAAGGACGGCAAAATGATTCGGTATGGTGACCGGCATGGCGACGGGGCTTCGTTGGTGACCACCACGTATGAACCGCCGCCCGCCACGCCACTGGACTTGCAGCCTGGCCAGACCGTTTCCGTCAGTTATAAAGGCAAGGCCCACAGCGCCGGCGGGACGGTTGAATTCGAGGTTTCCGAAAAGCTGACCTATAACGGCCGGGAGACCATCACGACGGCACTCGGCACGTTCGACACTTGCAAATTCACCAACGAAATCACCACCGGGGGCGCCGCGAGGCAGGTCGTCGTGGTGCAGAACTGGTTCCCGGTGGAGGGACCTTATCGCGGCCAATCGATCAAGTCGGTCACGCCGGCCTTCAACGGGGTGCCCGAAAGAGTCAGTGAAATTACCCAGATGAAGTATTCCACGCGGTGACGGTGGGCTTCAGAGGTTATTTCTTTAGGCAGACAAAGTAAGCAGATACAGACTTTGTTGACGTCAAAAGATAATTCCTGCGTACCGTTTCAGTCTCCGGATTATTCGCCGATAGCCATTTGAGGTCCGGTTGATTTCCAGATTCTGCCGAGGGTACGTCATGTTTAACACTGCATTGAAAAATGAACTGACGGCCAGGACGGCCGAATTGGCAACCTATA
>Ga0307405_10000877_pt1 | contig 11897 bp, 14 predicted proteins | sample 322Cmetagenome_2_FD_203311 | JGI IMG/M metagenome (GOLD analysis project Ga0307405, IMG submission 203311) | Maize rhizosphere microbial communities from greenhouse at UC Davis, California, United States - 322HYB-C-1 | ecosystem: Host-associated > Plants > Roots > Rhizosphere > Soil | place...
GCCGAGAACGTCTGGAGTGCGGCGGACCCGACCATCATCACGCGTTCGGGCATCGCGTACCGTCTGGCGGACGTGGCTGACTGGTGCAAGGCGACCAACTGTTTCTCGTACGGCTACGCCTGCGGCTACGAGATCGATACCGCCGACGATGTGCAACTCGTAAGCTGTTCGGCCGACTACAACGCCGCGATAGCAAGCACCTCAATCGGTTTTCGGATCAAGGGCACGGCCAAGCGGACGGCGCTGATCGGGTGTCAGGCGGCGGCCCAGAACGACGGCGTTTATATCGACACGACCGGCGGCGCCACGACACGGATCATCGGGTGCTCGTTCTGGTCGAATGACCAGAGCGCCATCAACGTCATCAACGGCCGGGCGCAGATCATCGGCTCCAGCATCTCCGCGTCACCGTACGGTGTCCTGGCCGGGGCCGCGGCGGATGATCTGGTCATCACCGGCAATTACTTCGAAACCTGCGCCACCTCGCCGATCTCGCTGCCGGCGGCGGTTCGCGCCATTTCCCGTGTGCGGGACAATGTCTTCTCGGGCTGCACTGATACGGTGGGTGATACCAACGTGGCGATGCGCGGCATCGTCGGCACCACGGCAGCCCTGATCATCGACGGCGCGGCGTCCAACAACAAAATCATCGACTGGCAGACAGCCGGGGTTACGCGCTGGAAGCTGTACACCAATGGCACTGCCGAGGCTGGCGCTGGCGTCGGCAGCGATCTGGCGATCAACCGCTACAACGACGCCGGGACGTTCCAGAACACGCCGTTCCTGCTCGAGCGGTCAACCGGAAACCTCGGCATCAACGGCTCGTCGTTTGGCTCCGGCGTCAAGGTGCTATTCATCGGCAACGGCACCGCTCCGAGCACCAACCCAACCGCCGGGGGCATCCTGTATGTCGAGTCCGGCGCCTTAAAGTATCGTGGAAGTAGCGGCACCGTGACCACCCTCGGAGCAGCCTAATGAGCGGCGATGAACTGCTGCTGCCCGTGGTGAGCACCCTGGACGGCACCGAGGTCTTTCGCGCCGTGCGGTCGTCGGGGGCTGCCGTGCAGGTCCCCGTGACTGCGGTGCGGGCCGAGGTCGGCGGAGAGGTTTCGGTCGCAGGCTACGGCGCGGCGGTCGATGGCGTGACGAACGACAGCACGGCAATCTCCGCCATGGCGACGGCGGCGGGTTTCGTGCGGTTCCCTGTCGGCAACACCTATGTCGCGGCCAGCATCACCATTGCCGTCCCGGTCATCTTCGATCAGGGCGCCTACCTCACGGTGGCCTCGACCTTCACGGTGACGTTCTCGTCGCGGGTCGAGAGTCCGCGCCAATACATTTTCCGTGGTTCGGGGCTGGTGTCGCTCACGGGCGAGGACAGCCGGAGGGCGCATGCCTCGTGGTTCGGTGCGTTCCCGAATGGGTCGGACTGCGCCGCAAACCTGAACGCACTCACCACCGCCATGGGCAACAGCCGTGAGGCACTGATCGAGTTCGATCCCGGTGTCTATCAGGTCAATTCCACGGTTACGTGGAACCGTGGCAGCCATCTGCTGGGGTCGGGCGACCGGCTGACTGTGTTCAAGAGCGGGAGCCTGACCGGCGATGTCTTCACCACCGCCGGCATCGCGTGCTGGTTCGAGCGTCTTCAGTTCGAAATCGACAGCGGGGTTGGCACCGAGCGCACCAGTGGGGCCTATCTCAACATCGCCCACGGCAACGCCATCGTTTCGGATATTGCGTTTGGTGGCGCTGCGGTCGGTGTCAAATTAGCCGCATCGAACAGCCACGCCCGCAACATCCGATGCCTTGTGGGCGGGACTGCCGGATCGGGCACGGCGACCGTCCTGGTGACTGCGAGTGATTGCACGGTGGATGATGTGCATCAGCTCGGGGGCGTCTACACCGGGCCGGAATACGTCGTGTCCGTCCGCAATGACAGCGCCGCCGTCAGCAACGTGACCATTCGGAACGTCTTCAACGGAACCGCCGGCTCGGGCGTCGGGATCGTCTCGAACGGCCAGTTCGTCTCGGGCATCTCGGTTGACAGCGTTCACCAGCGCACCGGCACGACCTCGCCGTCAGCGGTCACCATCAGCAACGTTGGCGCGCAGACCATCGATAGCGTTCGGGTTACCGATGTCTTCGTGAACGCCGCCACAACGGACGGCATCGTCATCAACAGCACCAATGGTGCCATCACCGATGTCCTGCTGGACGACGTGGTAACCCAGGCCATCAGCGGCACCGGCATCAAAATCACCAGGACCAGCGGCGCCGTCAGCGTCAAGATCGGCACGGTGGACGTGTCGCGCGCGGGAACGACGATTTCCCAGACTGGCAGCCCGACCGTGACGACCCTGGTGGACTCGGCCACCACCATCGCCATCGCCAGCGGCGGCACCGGCTCGATCACCCGGAAGGCGGCCAAGACGGCGCTCGGGCTGGTCTACGATGCCACCGTGCTGGATGACAACGTGATGATCGTGGACCTCGGCACGACGGTCTTCAATTTGCTGTTCGCGCTGAGCGGCAACGGCACTGGGGCGCCCAGAGGATTGTTCGCGGCGCGGGCGGCAACCGGCCCGTTCTGCGCCTCCATCGCCTCAACCGGCGGCACGGTCACCGCGACGACCGGGGCGCTCGCCGGCACCACCGGGGCCGATGGCACAGTCACCGTGTCGGCCGACACCACCGGCAAGCTGTACGTCGAGAACCGCTCTGGCAGCACCTACCGCTACACCGTCGCCGTCTTCGAGGCGCAGTCGTGAACGAGAGCCTGCTGCCGACGCGTCCCGTCTTGCTGGGGACCGAGGTGCTGCGCGGGGTCGGCCCTGACGGCAGTCCGCTGCGGGTGCCGGTGGCAGCCGTGCTCGACGCCGCCGAGGCGCGCTTTGCCACCAACGCCAAGATCGCGGCGCTGTGGCAGGAAGTCAGCGCGCTGGTCGACCGGCTGAAGGCGCTCGAGGACTGCTACGACGAACTGCCGGTGCCAACGGGCGCCGACCTCCAGCCGGAGATCGCGGCCCTGACCGCGCGCGTCACCCTGCTCGAAGCCGAAATCAAGACGAAGAAGGACAAATAGCGATGCCGGATTATTTCTATGAACCGGCGCGCGCGCTGCCGGCCAAGGCGCTGACCGCGACACCGACCGTATCGACCTCCGCCTATACCTCGGGCGACAACGTCGGCGGCAAGATCACGCTGTCGGACGTCTGCCGCGGCCAGATGGGCAGCGGGCTGATCCAGTCCGTCGTCATCACCAGCAAGAGCCTGCAGACGGCCACGTTCGACGTCGTGTTCTTCAACTCCGACCCATCGGGCTCGACATTTACGGACAATGTTGCTCAGGCGGTCGTCGATGCGGATCTCAGCAAGATCATCGGCGTCGCGCAATGCACGACGGTGGTGGCGCTGGCGGCCGAGAGCATCCATCAGGCGACCGGGCTGGCGCTGCCCTTCGCGCTGTCCGGCGGGGCGACCACGCTCTATGCCGCCATCATCGTGCGCGGCACGCCGACGCTGGGCAGCACCAGCGACATTTGGATCTCCGTCCGCGTGCTGCAGGATTAACCGACCCATGGGCCTGATGGGAGCGCGCCGGGCGGTGATCCTGCAGCGGCCGGTGGCGGCTGCCGTGGCGTCGCCATACCCGAGCGGCACGTCGCTGTACCTGGATTTCGTCAACGCGGTCTATGGCGCCAGCACGTTTGCGAGCGCCTCGCCGACGACCAGGACGCTGGCGCAGCTTGTCACAGGTGCTGTCACACCTACGGCCAGCGGCATGCTGATCGGGGCGGGCGATGACGTGACCGTGCCGCTGTCACCGGCGGTGCTGTCGGGCACGTGGTTCTCCAACACGGTCGGCACGTTCTACGTCGAAGCGGTCATTGCCTACGACGCTTCGGGCGGCTTCCCGCGCATCTGGGAAATGTCTGATGGTTCCGACGCCAACCGGCTGATCGCGCGCTACAACGGGGCGACCAACATCGGCGGCGTGGTGACCATTGGCAGTTCCGACACCGAGCTGGTCTTCACGCCCTACACGTTGGCCGTGAAATTCGCCATCGCGTACGACGCTTCCGGCATCGCTGTGTGCCTGAACGGCGGCACCGTCCAGACGGATGCTGCGGTCGTCCCGACGCTGACGGGGTTGCAACTTGGAAATCGAAATACGACCAAGAATAGGCAACTGGACGGCAATGTCAAAAAGTTCGCCTTCTACGTGACCAAGCTGTCCTCCGGCGCTCTGCAGACGCTGACGACCTGATCCGATGAAATACGATCCTACCGATCCGGACGCTGTCGCCTCCGAGGAGCGCTTAGCCGCGGTCAAACAGCAGCGCGATCTGGCCGACCTGCGCGCGGTGCTGGCTCTCGCTGAAGGCCGCCGCTGGATCTGGCGCGTGCTTGAGCAGACCGCGGCGTTCCGCGCCTCCTACGACCCGGACAACCCCATCCGCATGTCCTTCGCCGAGGGCCGGCGGAGCACCGGCCTGTGGCTGCTGGCCGAGCTTCAGCAGGCAGCGCCCGATGCCTTCCCGCAGATGATCGCGGAAACCTGGGCCACGTCCCAACTCCCCACCCCCCACGATGACGAGGACGAACACCTGAGATGACTGGAGCCGTACCAGCGGCTGAACCGGCTGCCACTGCGGCGCCCGGTAACGCCACCCTTTTGTCTGTCGGCAGTCCGCCCGCCGAGCCGACAACCCCACCGCCGACTGAACCGCCGAAGCAGCCCGAGCCGGGGCCTGAAGTCGACCCCGTCGAACCGCCCAAGGAAGGCGAAGAGCCCGAGGGCACCGAGCCGGAGGCCAAGGGTCCGCCGGACGAGTACGTGTTCGGCGCACCCGAGGGCGTGACGCTCGACCCGACCGCGGTCGAGGTGTTCACCCCGGTCGCCAAAGAGCTGGGCTTCACGCAGGAGCAGGCGCAGCGCGTCGTCGACGTCTATGCCCAGCTCCGCCAGCAGGAGGCCGAGGCGAACGCCGCTCTGCGCGATCAGTGGGCCAGACAGGTCGTCGCCGACAAGGAACTCGGCGGCGCCAAGATGGTGCAGCAGGTCGAGGCGGCCAACAAGGTGCTCAAGCAGTTCGGCACGCCGGGGCTCAACGAGGTCCTCCAGGCCACCGGGCTCTGCAATCACCCCGAAATGGTCCGGCTGCTGGCCCGCGTCGGTGCTGAGTTCGCCGACGACACCCACACCACCGGCAGCGGCCAGCCCGTCCAGGGCGAGGACTTCGCGACCGGATTTTTCCGCAAAATGCCCAAGCTCGAAGGGGTCAGCTAAATGGCTACAATCGGAACCACTGCGCTTACCCTTATCGATTGGGCTAAGCGCGTCGACCCCAACGGCAACACCGCCGATCTGGTCGAACTGCTCAACACCAGCAACCCGATCCTGACGGACGCCGCGGTGGTTGAGGGCAATCTGCCGACCGGGCACCGAACCACGGTGCGCACCGGTCTGCCGGCCGTGGCATGGCGCCTCCTGAACTACGGCATTCAGCCCAGCAAGAGCACGACGGTCCAGGTCGACGATACGGCCGGTATGCTCGAGGGTTATTCTCAGGTCGATAAAGATCTGGCCCAACTTAACGGCAATACAGCGTCGTTCCGCATGAGTGAAGACCGCTCGTTTATTGAGAGCATGTCTCAGGAAATGGCGAGCACGCTGTGGTACGGCAATACGGCGACGGATCCCAAAAAATTCCTCGGCCTGTCGCCGCGCTATGCCAGCCTGAGCGCTGCCAATGCCGACAACATCATCGACGGCGGCGGCACCCAGACCGACAATGCCAGCGTCTGGCTGATCACCTGGAGCGATCAAGCGACGCACCTGATCTTCCCGAAAGGCAGCGCTGCTGGCCTGCAGTCGCGCGACCTCGGCGAGCAGACGCTGATCGACGCGGCGGGCGGCCTCTATCAGGGCTATCGGTCGCATTACAAATGGAATGTCGGCATGTCGGTGCGCGACTGGCGCTACAACGTCAGGATCTGCAACATCGACGTTTCCAACCTGATCGCTGAAAGCTCCAACGCGAACCTGATCAAGCTGATGGTGCGCGCCACCCACCTGCTCCCGAGCGAGGGCATGGGCCGGTCGGTCTTTTACGTCAACAGGACCGTTTCGACGTGGTTGGACCTGCAAATGATGAACTCCACCAACGTCAACCTGACGCTCAGCCAAGCGGCCGGCGAGAGCGTGATGTCGTTCCGCGGCATCCCGGTGAGACGCTCTGACGCTTTGCTTTTGACGGAAGCCCGTGTGACATGACGTGTAACCACGGAAAGGCGTAACCACGGAAACAAGGAAACACGACATGTTCATGGACAGGCAAAACCTCTTCAGTTCGGCGCAGGCGGTCACGACAGGATCGACCGCCAGCACGGACGTCATCGACCTCGGCAGCGTGCGCGACATCGGTGCGGGCGAGGAGCTCGAGGTCATCGTCGTGATCGATACGACCTTCACGAGTGGTGGCTCGGGCACGATGGACTTCAAGCTGCAGACCGACAGCGCGGTCGGTTTCGGGACCGTGACGACGTTGTTCAGCACGGGCGCCATTGCCGTTGCAACGCTCGTTGCCGGCTACTCCGTCGCGCGGTGGAAAATCCCGAGGGGCGTCTCGCGCTATCTGCGCATGCAGTACGTGGTCGCCACGGCCGACATGACGGCCGGCACCATCACCTCTGGCATCTCGATCGGCAGGCAGGACACAGCGGTCTACGCCGACGCACTGTAACAGGAGAGACGAATGGCCCAGTATCGGGTGATCAAGAAGAGTTACATCCATGACCGGCTCTACGAACCGGGCGAGGTCGTGGAATACGATGGCCCGGCCGGGAGCGGCCTCGAACCGATTGGCAACGAGAAGCGCGCCCCGGAGCCAAGCCGCATCACTGGCATGCCGGGGCCTGATCCCGGCTCGCCACCGCCGCAGTCTCAGGGCAAGAGCGAGTATGACGAGGGCGGCCCAAATCGCCAGACCGCGATCCGCGAGTACGATGAGAAGCGGCTTGCCGATCAGGAGAACGATCAGGTGCCGTCTACGGAACCGCAGGCGCTCGCGCGCGCGGACGAAGCCGCGGGCAAGCACCAGACCGACGCCGAAGACCCGAAAATCCAGGCGCGCAACGAGGCCATCACCGGGCCGCTGCCGGGCGATGTGCCTGTGCCGGCCACGGACGAAGGGCCGAAGCGGAAGTCTTCGAAGGCGCACGCCGAAAAGCCTGCGGAGGAGTAAATGGCAAGCAGCGAGGTCGAAATTGCTAACCTCGCGCTGAGCCACGCGGGGGCTGGCGGTCCTATCGCCAGCCTCTCCGAGTCCAGCAACGAGGCGCGGGAGTGTCTGCTCCACTATGCGAGCTGCAGAGACACCATCCTGCGCAGTCACCAGTGGAACTTCGCGCTCCGTCAGACCGCGCTCGCCGACACGGGCGTCAGCGTCAGCGGCTGGGCCTATGTGTACCAGTTCCCCAGCGATGCGCTCGACATCCACGCCGTGCGCGCCGGTGGCTATGATCCGAATGCCATCATCTGGAGCACGGAAACCCTGCCCGCCAGTTTGGGCACGGCGGTGCTCTACCCGCCGGTCCCGTACGCTGTCGGCGTGGCGTCTGACGGCATGGCGCGCACCATCCTGACCGACGCCTACGAGGCCTATGCGACCTATACCGCCGCGGTGACCAGTGTCCCGACGTTCGATCCGCTGTTTACGGATGCGCTGACGTTCCTGCTGGCAAGCCGCATCATTCCCCGGCTGACCGGCAAGCGGGACGCCATGGCGGAATGCTATAAGCTCTACCAGACCGTGCTCGGCGCGGCCATGACACGCGATGCCAACGAGGCGGCGCCGGCCGCGGTGCCGGAACCGGATTTCATACGAGCGAGGTACTGACGTGGTCGATAACCAACACCGTCTCGTAAAAGGTTATAGGGACCTGTCCGAAGACGAAATCTCGCTGATGAACCGCATCAAGGCGTTTGAGGGCGAGGTGGCCGACTTGCTCAAGGAACTGGACGCGGCAGCGTCGGGCGATCCGACAGCGGGGCGTTGGGCCAGTCTGGCGCGGACCAACCTCGAAACGGGGTTCATGTACGCGGTCAAGTCGGTGGCTCGACCTGACGGCGGGATCGGGCGCAAGTCCTAAGCACTGATGGTCAGGCCGTACACCAACGCGGTTCCGCAGCGGAGCTTCAGCGGCGGGGAGCTTGCGCCGTCTCTCCATGCCCGCAGCGACCTCGCCAAATACTCGTCTGGCGCCAAGACGCTCCGCAACATGTTCGTCCACGCCCATGGCGGCGCCAGCAATCGTCCCGGCACCAAGTACGTTGCCGAGGTCAAGAACTCGGCCGCGCGGGTCCGGCTGATCCCGTTCCAGTTCAACACGAGCCAGACGTACGTTTTGGAATTTGGCAATTTGTACATGCGGGTTTACACGGGCGGCGCCCAGGTCCTGCTGGCCGGCGTGCCATATGAAATCGTCACGCCGTACACCACCGCCGACCTGCCCACGCTCAAGTTCGTCCAGAGCGCCGACGTCATGACGATCGCCCACCCGTCCTACGCCTCGCGGAATTTGTCGCGCACCGGGCACACGGCGTGGACGCTCAGCACCATCAGCCTTGCGCCGGCTCTGGCGGCACCGGCCGGGCCTGTCGCGACGCCGACCGCCGGCACCGGGGCGGGCGCCTCAATCACGTTTTCGTACAAGGTCACCGCAGTCAACACAGGGACACTCGAGGAGAGTGTCGCGAGCGTCGCAGCCACGTGTTCCAACTTCGCGCTCAATCCGGCGACCGGCACGTTCAACACGATCACGTGGTCGGCCGTCGTCGGGGCGGCCAAATACAACATATATAAAGAGACCAATGGCGGCGGCATCCACGGCTACATCGGGTCGGCGACCGCGCTGACGTTCCTGGACAGCAACCTGGCCGGCGACGAGGCCGACACGCCGCCGGAGACCCGCGATCCTTTCGCCGCGTCAAATTTCCCCGGTGTCGTCACCTATCACCAGCAGCGCCGCGTCTTTGGCGGATCGACCTCGGCGCCGCAGACGGTTTGGATGTCGCAATCCGGCAACTACCAGAACTTCAACGTCTCGTCACCATCGCGCGACGATGACGGCGTGACATTCACTTTGGCATCGCCCCTGGTCAACGAGATCCGGCATTTCGTGGCGCTCAACGACCTGCTCGTGCTGACGTCGGGCGGCGAGTTCAAGGTCACTGGCGGCGGCTCCAGCGGCGGCGATCCAATCACGCCCAGCGCTGTGCTCGTGCGACCGCAAGGCTACCGTGGGTGCAGCCACGTGCCGCCGCTCGTGGTCGGCGAAACCGCGCTGTTCGTTCAGCAGAAGGGCAGCATTGTCCGCGATCTCGGCTATTCGCTGGAGTCCGATGGCTATACCGGCAACGACCTCAGCGTGCTCGCCAACCACCTGTTCGAGAGCAACACGGTCACCGAGTGGGCCTATGCGCAGGCGCCGCACAGCATCGTCTGGGCGGTCATGGCGGACGGCGCGCTGCTGAGCCTGACATACCTCAAGGAACATCAGGTCTGGGCATGGTGCCAGCACGACACGGAAGGCACGTTCGAGAGCGTGGCCGTGGTGTCTGAGGGCTCAGAGGACGCGGTCTATGTCTCGGTGCTCCGGACGCTGAATACCGGCGGGCCGACCCGGTTCATCGAGCGCTTCCAATCCCGCATCGTGAACGACATCGAAGACGCTTACTTCGTCGACTGCGGGCTGACCTATGACGGCATCCCGGCGACCACGATCAGTGGTCTGACCCACCTCGAGGGCGAGGAGGTCACGATTTTGGCCGATGGCAGCGTGTCGCCCGCGCAGACGGTGACCGGCGGCACTATCACCCTGCCGCACTCGGCATCGGTCGTGCATGTCGGGCTCGGCTATACCGCGGAGCTGCAGACACTCGACCTCGACCTCAGCAGCCTGCGCCAGTCGGCCAATGCGCGGCGCCGGGTGACTGAGGTGCTGGTCAAGGTCGAGCGGAGCCGCGGCCTGTGGGCTGGGCCGGATGTCGATCACATGACCGAGGTCAAGCAGCGCGACTTCGAGCCGTACGGCGATCCGATTGCCTTGTTCACGGGCGACTTCAAGTTGAGCATTCCGCCGAGCTGGGGCAGGAGCGGCTCGATTGTTCTCCAGCAGCGCGACCCGCTGCCGCTGACGGTGCTGGCCGTCATTCCGGAGGTGGATGTTGGGGGCTAGGCTCGAGGTCGTTCCGGCGACCGCGGAGTATGGGCGCGCGGTCGCGGCGTCGATGCGGCCGGCGGACATCGCCGAGGTCTGGGCGCTGGCGCACCATTCGCCGCTGCAGGCGGTCGATCTGTCGCTGGCCGCCCCCGGCGAGCAGCTTGCGTTTATTGCGGATGACATGCCGATGGCAGTGTTCGGCTGTTCCGCCACGGCAATCAACGGCATCGGCACGCCGTGGCTGCTGGGCGCGGTCGGCGTCGAGCGCCATGCCCGGCAGTTCCTCCGCCTGGGCCGCGCCCACGTCGCGCGCTGGGCGGCCGAGTACGACGACCTGATCAATGTCGTGGACGAGCGGAACCGGGATAGCATCCGCTGGCTGCACCGGCTCGGCTTCCACTTCGAGGCGCCGGTCCTGCTCGGGCCGGATGCGTGTTTATTTTTGCCGTTCCATTTGAGGCGTTCCGATGTGTGAGCCGGTAACCCTGACAGCCCTTGGCGCCGGCATCGCGGCCTATGCCGGCACGACCGCGACGGTGGTCGGGCTCGGAACCCTGGGCACCCTGGCGGTTGCGTCGACCGTGGCGTCCGGCGTCATGGCGGCCGGCGGAGCGATCAAGCAGGGACAGGCGGCCAAGGCGCAGGCCAGGTATCAGTCGCAGGTTGAAAGAAACAATTCGCAAATTGCCACCTGGCAGGCGCAGGACGCGGTCGACCGGGGCAAGATCGCGGAGCAGCGGCAGCGTCTCCAGGTCGCGAGGCTGGCAGGAACGCAACGCGCCACCTTCGGATCGAGTGGCGTAGAGCTAAGTTCCGGCTCGCCGCTCGACGTGCTGATGGACACGGCACAGTTGGGTGAACTTGATGCTTTGACAATCAGAAGTAACGCAGAAAGAGAAGCCTATGGCTTCAGGGCGCAGCAGGGCAACCTGATGGCGCAGAGCGGGCTGACCCAAATGGCCGGGCGCGATGCCGTCCAAGCCAGCTACATCGGGGCCGGCTCCAGCCTGCTGAGCAGTGCTGCGACGGCCGGGGATCGGTTTGCAACCTATCGTTATTACAGGGGCGGCAAATGATCGGAGTACGCCTAAAGTCCGCTAGTAATTCTCGCAATATCCCGGCATACTGGTTGGACACGGCGCGGCGCGGCACGGCGCGGTGGGGCGAGTCAGGGCTAGTTGCGGCACGGCTAGGCAAGGTTAGGCTAGGCATGGACGGGGACGCTGGAAACGGCGTCCCCTTTTGCATGACGGAGTCTGTCTGATGCCTCGCGTTCCGACGTACGAAGGGCCGACCGTCGCACCATCGCCGCTGCGCGTCAGCCAGGACATCCGCGCGCCGGCCGGGGCGTTCGGCGCCGGCACCGCCCAGGCCTTTGAGCAAGCCGGCCAGCAACTCGGGCAAGTGGCATCGCTGATCGACCGCCGGGCCGAGCAGCACGCCAAGGAAGATAGCGAGCTGGCGGCCTTCAACGCCTACACCGAAGCCAGCCAGCGGACGCAAAAGCTGTTCTACGAGGGCGACAACGCGATCTATCAGCGGCGCGGCGGGCAGGCGATTGGCTCCAGCAACGAGGCCGCGACCGAGTTGAAGCGGATCGGCGAGGAAACCGGCACCGGCCTGACCAGCCCTTACGCCAAGATGCAGTTCGACAAGCTGTGGGCGCG
>Ga0307405_10000878_pt1 | contig 11895 bp, 9 predicted proteins | sample 322Cmetagenome_2_FD_203311 | JGI IMG/M metagenome (GOLD analysis project Ga0307405, IMG submission 203311) | Maize rhizosphere microbial communities from greenhouse at UC Davis, California, United States - 322HYB-C-1 | ecosystem: Host-associated > Plants > Roots > Rhizosphere > Soil | place...
ACCTTCACTCCCAAATACAGGGTCGGTAGACGGAATAGGTACTGATGCAATTTCCCGGATAATCTTCTCCCGATCCTCTTCATTCCCGTTTTTCATATCGTAAGATTTACCTTCAGGGTAAGCACCCACGCACAAAAAATCGTGACTGCATTTTAAGTTTTTATGTGCAACCCCAGCAGGTATTATTACAACATCTCCTCTTACCAATTCGACGCATGTCCCCTCGGGGCCTCCCAGAGTGATATCAGCTGTACCACAAAAAACCCCCAATACTTCGTGCGTTGTGCTATGGTAATGATCGTAATCGAACACCGAGTCTTTCCAACTATTTTCCCAGTTATTTTTCTTAAATAATTCAAGGATAGTATCTATTTCATCGCCCGGATGAAGATGTAAAGCTCCCTTATAGACCAACACTGGCAAATTAGGGTTATTAGGAAAACGTCCGTCATCTTCAAAAATATGGGTAGCTATATGCCCATGAATTACATCTGTTGTATGAGTCATGTCTATATCGTTGAACTATACTAACATATAAAATCCATATGTGATTTATTTTTTATAAAATAGGCATCAGACCATTTTATTGCGCTTTATGAGGTAGGAATGCAAAACAGGATAAAAGCCTTCATTAATATCAGCATCAACTAAATCTATGTGATACTGAGTACATCTTTGTTGAAGTGACTGACGAAAATTTCCGACTGAATTCGTATAACTTTCTTTAATTTGGGAAGGATGAACCTTAAGTTCCTCACCCGTTTCCATATCAATAAAATGATAGGGGCGGTTCTCAAAGTCAAAATTCAACTCTTTTTTATGATCGAGCACATTGAATATTACAACTTCGTGTTTGTTATATTTGAGATGCTGTAGTGCTGAAAAAATTTCATTCAAGCCTTCCTCATTAACTCCTGTCTCGAACATATCACTAAAAATAATCACCATTGAGCGCTTATGAATGAGTTCGGCTACCTCGTGTAAAGAATCCGCCACGGATGTTTTTGCTCGTTTATTTTCCTGATGCATTAATCTTTCGAGCTCGGCAAATAAATACTTTTGGTGAACTGAGGTTGATTTTGCAGGAGTTGAGAGATGCAATTTATCAGAAAAACAGCTGAGGCCAAAGGCGTCACGTTGTTTTTTAAAAAGATACATAAGTGATGCGGCCGAGTAAACAGAAAAAAGCAATTTGTTGAATTTTTTCTCAGGGAAATACATGGATGAAGAAACATCCATAACCAAATGACACCGCAGATTGGTTTCTTCTTCAAAACGCTTTACAAACAACTTATCAGTTCGACCATATAACTTCCAGTCTATATTTTTTACCGACTCTCCGCTATTGTACTGCCTGTGTTCTGCAAATTCGACTGAGAACCCGTGAAAAGGACTTTTATGTAAACCAGTGATAAATCCTTCAACTACCTGACGCGCAAGCAATTCAAGATTTCCAAAATCTTGTAAATCTTTATAAGTATTTAGATCAGGCAGCATGATGCAATTTACATTTTTAGAATACGATTAGCCGGTTTTAGGCACAAAAAAAGTCCACTCATATTTAACGAGTGGACTTATACTGTATTACAATTAATTTTAAGCGATCTGCTTACTTAATTTATCTGCTAGCACTGATTTTGGTACAGCGCCTATTTGCTTATCTACAATCTCTCCATTTTTGAAAAATAATAAAGCTGGAATATTGCGGATACCAAATTTCATAGAAATTGCCGGATTATGATCAACATTTACTTTACCAACAACGGCCTTACCTTCGTACTCCTTAGCCAATTCTTCAACTAAAGGACCTACCATGCGGCATGGACCACACCATTCTGCCCAAAAGTCTATTAGAACCGGTTTGTCAGATTTCAACACTAATTCATCAAAATTTGCGTCTGTTATTTCTAAAGCCATGATATATATGTATTATGTTATGAATTCAAAACTACACAACAAAAACCTAACCACAAATTTTGCAAGACATTCTGACAGGGCGATGATTATTTTAAAACGATCAAGAATGACAGCTATTTTTCGTCTAAGTATTTCAATTCAACTTATAAGTGATATTTTGTAAAGTATGAAGATGCTCAAGAAATTCATTGCTTGGAAAAATCTTCAGGCTCTTCGACGGCATCTCGACTGCAATGGTTTCTTCTGCATCAAAAACGGTAAATTTAAGCTGGCAATTCCTCTGAGGATTCTGCTCCGAATTCGCTCTTACCAATTCATCCAACTGGGAAATAAAATCCTGGGATAATTGATGAAGCGGAAACTGAATTGTCAAACATTTAGACATCTTATCTCTGATCTCGGATAAAAGATTAATACTGGTAATTTTAAATTCCCAGTTATCTTTCTGTTTGAAACGTTCGCCAACTGTCCCTCTAACCTGCACAAAATACCCATCTGTAAAAAACTGTTTTAGCTTTACATAATCCTCTCCGAACAGAACGACTTCAAAGGAATCACTATAATCCTCCAAAATCATAGAACCGAAGGGCTTTCCATTTTTAGTTGTGCGGTGTTGCGCATTCGAAACCAGCCCTCCGATTACTAACTCACGATTCTTTATTTTGTTGAACTCCTCAGTGTCAGCATCATTTAACTCGCCGCTTTTTGCCCGGTTAATCAAAGCCAGATGTTTTACCTGAAAGGTACAAAAGTGCTCCATCTCAAACTTATAATTATCTAAAGGATGGCCGGTGAGATAAATTCCGATCATATCCTTTTCATATTTAAGCCTTTCAATTAAACCCCATTCAGGACATTCTGGCATTTGAGGCTCCGAAATATGAGCATCTGATGTACCTCCAAAAAGCGAAACCTGAGATGAGTTTAAACTATTCTGATAATCATTGTTATATTTTATAAGACGCTCGATTCCATTATAAGAAGTATTATCGGGTCGACAAAAGAATTGAGCGCGATGAAATCCAAAACAATCAAACGCTCCACTATACACCAAATTTTCGTAGACTTTTTTACTTACAGTTCTTGAATTCACTCGTTTTGCGAAATCATTAATGCTGACAAATGGCCCATTTTCTATGCGCTCTTCCACAATACTTTCCACAGCCTTCTCTCCTACTCCCTTAATACCCGACATGCCAAAACGAATCTCTCCTTTTTTATTTACCGCAAACCTTAGGTTGGATTCGTTTATATCAGGACCAAGCACGGGGATTCCCATCTTTTTACTTTCTTCCATAAAGAAAGAAATCTTCTCAATGTTATTCTGGTTGTTTAATACCGCTGCCATATACTCCGCAGGGTAATGCGCTTTTAAATAGGCTGTTTGATAGGCTACAAAAGCGTAACAGGTTGAGTGTGACTTATTGAAAGCATACTGAGCAAAGGCTTCCCAATCGGTCCAAACTTTTTCTGCCACCTTGGTATCGTGGCCATTGACTTTACACCCCTCCATAAACTGGGCTTTCATCTTGTTCAGAACCTCGATCTGCTTTTTACCCATCGCCTTTCGAAGAACATCCGCATCGCCTTTTGTGAAGTTCGCCAGCTTTTGAGATAAAAGCATCACCTGCTCCTGATATACCGTGATACCATAAGTCTCTTCAAGATGCTCCTTCATGTCCTCAAGGTCGAACGTTACCTCTTCCCTGCCATGCTTACGCGAAATAAATTTGGGGATATACTCTATCGGCCCCGGACGATACAGGGCGTTCATTGCAATCAAATCCTCAAACTTATCAGGCTTCAACTCCCGCAAATACATCTGCATTCCGTCACTTTCAAACTGGAAAGTTCCGTTGGTATCACCTCGCTGGTAAAGTTCAAAAGTTGTTTGATCGTCGAGTGGGATATAATCGATATCAATCTCAACCCCATGATTTTCCTTAATCAGCTGAAGAGCATTCTTAATGATGGTAAGCGTCTTCAGACCCAAAAAGTCCATTTTTATAACACCTGCATCCTCAATCACCCGCCCATCAAACTGGGTTACCAGCAGGTCGGAGTCCTTCATCGTGGTAACTGGGATAATATCGGTCAAATCATAAGGCGCGATAATGATCCCCGCAGCGTGAATTCCGGTATTTCGAACAGATCCTTCAAGTTTCTCTGCTTCGCGGAGCACTTTAGCTCTCATGTCATCACCCTTCAAGATATCTTTCAATTCCTGAACCTGATCAAAAGCATCTTTTAAAGTAATGCCCAAAGTATCGGGCACTAACTTTTTTAACGCATTTACTTCAGAAAGAGGTACATCAAGCACGCGCGCTACATCCTGGATACTAGTACGCGCAGCCATCGAACCGTAGGTAATGATCTGAGCTACCTGATTCTTACCATACTTATCAACTACATAATCAATTACTTTCTGTCTTCCCTCATCGTCGAAATCCGTATCAATATCAGGCATTGACTTTCTATCGGGATTTAAGAAACGCTCAAACAGGAGATTGTATTTGATAGGATCTATATTGGTAATCGCGATACAATAGGCAACCACAGACCCTGCGGCCGAACCACGACCCGGACCTATAAAAACTCCCAGATCCCGACCCGCCTTAATGAAATCTGACACGATAAGAAAATATCCGGCAAAGCCCATGATCTTAATGGTGTTCAACTCGAAGTCAAGACGTTCCTGTATTTCCGGGGTAATATCCTGATAGCGCTGCCTTGCACCTTCCATGGTTAGGTGACGAAGGAATTCCCATTGATTTAATGTATCGTCGGCATGGACTTTAAACTCGGCTGGAATCGGAAAATTTGGCAAAAGAATATCCCGCTTAAGCTTGAGATGTTCGACTTTGTCAACGATTTCATTGGTATTATCCAGAGCCTGAGGTAAATCATGGAAAAGCTTGGCCATTTCGGCCTGTGTTTTAAAGTAAAACTGGTCATTGGGAAAACCAAATCGATAGCCTTTACCCCCCTCTTCATCGGTAGCAATTGGCGTACTCTGCATGTCGCCTGTATTTACACAAAGCAGAATGTCGTGGGCATTTGAATCCTGCTGATCTACATAATGAGAATCGTTTGAACAGATTATTTTAACATCATATTTTTTTGCAAACTTCAAAAGAACATGGTTTACCTTTTCCTGGTCGGGGATGTTATGCCTCTGTAGCTCGATATAGTAATCCTCCCCAAAAAGATCCAGCCACCATTTAAACTCTTTCTCGCCTTCCTCCTCTCCCAATTTCAGGATTGCCTGAGGTACCGAAGCGCCAAGACAACATGTGGTAGCTATTAAGCCCTCGTGATACTTCAGAATAAGCTCTTTATCGATACGTGGCCACTTACTATAAAGACCCTCCATGAATCCGTAAGAGCATAGCTTTACAAGATTCTGATATCCCTTTGGATTTTTGGCAAGAAAAAGCTGATGGCATCGAATATCCTTATTTTCTTTTGTAAACTGCTTTTTATGTCTGTCGTCGACCACGTAAAACTCACATCCTACAATAGGTTTCACGTTATGCTTTCCAGCTTCTGCAACAAATTTGAAAACTCCGAACATGTTTCCATGATCGGTTATTGCTAAAGCTTTCATCCCATCGGCGGCAGCCTTTTTGTAAAGCTTAGAAATATCTGCGGCTCCGTCAAGGAGTGAAAATTGTGTATGTACGTGTAAATGAGAGAAATCGGGCATCAGATAAGTTCCAAAAAGAGTGCATCTAATTTAAGAAAAAAAAGGCTGGGCAGAGCAGGTGTTGAAAAATCGACTTTATTAGAAACCCTATCTGTTTACCTTGTATAAATAATTCAACGTAACTTCTAAGAGGAAATTTCGCGAAATTTTAAAGAAATAATTTCACTTCTCATTTTATCTGAAAGCAATAAAAAAGCGACAAGGTCAATCTTTAGAAAGAAATTCTTTATACCAAAGTCCCGAATCCTTTACTATTCTTTTCTGACTTTCAAAATCAACATAAATTAGCCCAAAGCGCGGATGATAACCTTCGGCCCACTCGAAATTATCTGTCAGAGTCCACACGAAATATCCATCAACTTTGCAACCCTCATTCTTCGCTTTTAACACCTGGGATATGTTGTCGCGGATATAATTTATTCTCTTAATATCATGTACAAGACCCTCGACGACCTCATCAGGGAAAGCAGCTCCATTTTCTGTTATAAGAATTTTTTTGACTTGGGGATACGCATCAAACTTTTTGATGACATGATACATTGCCTGAGGATACACTTCCCACTTCATCTCTGTGAGAGGCACTCCTCGCTTTTCGGCATTAACAAGGCTTGCGCCAATGTAAGGGGTAAAAAACGATGAGCGCACTATTTCCCTGGTATAATTCTGCAGTCCGATAAAATCAAAATCGAACGACATTTCATTTTCATCGCCGGGCTTCATATATTTCTCTATCTTTCGCAAAACAGGCAAATCCTTATACGGATAGCCTAAACCTAAAGCAGGCTCAATAAACGTCCGATTTAGCAGGGCATCGACTCTTTTTGCTGCGGCAATATGTTTCTCGCGTTCTGAATAGGGTTCAATATGTGAGCATGAAAAGGTTGAACCTATGTTAACATGAGGCAAAGTATCTCTTAAAATTTTAGCCGAAGCACTTGTAGAAAGTGTTACATGATGAATTGCAGAGAGGAAGTTTTTAAGACCAGTTTTGCCAGGGGCGTGTATACCTAAAAAGTAGCCTGCACCGGTAAAAGCAGACGGTTCATTCATAACCATCCAATTCTTTACCCGATCTCCGAATTTTTTTGCGCATATCTCCGAATATTCACAAAACCATTGAACAATATCTCTATTTGTCCATCCGCCCTTAAGTTCGAGTGCATTGGGTAAATCCCAATGGTACAATGTCGACCAAGGTGTTATTCCGCATTCAAGAGAATAATCTATAACCCGGTTATAAAAATCTATCCCTTGCTGATTAATCTTGCCGATGCCGTGGGGCAGAATCCTTGACCAACTAAGTGAAAACCGAAAGTTTGGAATATTAAGATCCCGGATAAGCTGAATATCGTCTTTATAGCAATTATAAAAATTACAGGCTGTTTGCCCATGATGGCCGCCCTTCACTTTCCCCTTGCGGGAAGTAAACACATCCCAAATGGATGGACCTTTACCGTCGACATCATGGCCGCCTTCGATTTGGTAGGCTGCCGTAGCTACTCCCCATTCAAAATTATCACCAAAATCTTCTTTTCTAATGTTATCAGTCACGACATTATTTCTCATTAATAAGAATTATACTCAGTATACACTGGTTTTCTGCGAAATTGGTTTAATTAATGAAAAAAAGGAAATTGTAATGACTTGCTCCTCACTGACCAATTAAATCAACCGCCAGGAGAACTTATCTGAATTGCCTAGTGCTTGAAACATCCGGGGTTAATTATTCATGTCTGATATCGGGTCGCGTACTTGAATCGTCGACAATACTCCTTTCACTATCAGAGGTGTAGGCATCGTAAACATTCCATGCCCAAAACAGAATTGGAAATATAATTGTCCAAAAGAGCAAATAAGACACTGTAACACCTAGAACAATTATCAATAAGCCTTTAACAATTTGACCCTTAACTATTTGTCCCAATCCGGGTATTACTGCCGACATTAATGCCGGAACCAAATGTTTGTGATCTTTCATAAAAATAGATTTTAAGTATAAAATCTATCAAATACGTTGCCAGCCTTAACGTTTTAGCCCTTATATCCGAATTTTTTGAAAAGCATATACATTAGCCACAAAGGTCCGTTAAGTAATAATTTAAGATTAGAAGATAGCGATGGGGTTGCGCCTTCGTATTTATATCCTATGAATTGCAAAATTAAACCGAGTACAAATACACCGAGACAAACAGAGCCCATTGGAGGCCAATTACTCTGAGTATGAAGCTTTTCAAGGCCCACTATGCCGGCAGAAAATGCAAATACGAACAATAAAATACCATAGGAAAGAACAGGTGATGTTTTATAATAATAATAAATTGAGAAAGCTATAAGAAAGGAGGCCCAGTTCACAAATCCATTGTACTTTCCTAAAAAGGCCAGATATGGAAAAGGAATTGACCAAACAATGCCTAAGACACCAAAAGTGAGCAGAGGAATACAGATCCATTGGATGGTTTGATTTATCGGGTTTTTGTGAGATGCAGAATAATCGTCGATTACCTGGTTGACTTTACTTTTAAGCGGTTGCTGTTTTACCATATTGGAAGCAAATATAAAGTAATAAGGCTGGCCCGGGTGGACATAAATATTGACGGAAATGTTTATAAAACAGAAGGTGCTGAAAAACTCCAGCACCTTCTGTAATTTCATTTTTATTATTTCGCGTAGGAAACAGATCTTGTTTCACGAATAACAGTAACTTTAATCTGACCCGGATAGGTCATTTCAGTTTGAATTCTATTAGAAATATCTGCTGCTAAAATCTCAGCCTGATCATCGGTAACACGTTCACTTTCTACCACGACACGTAACTCACGACCAGCTTGGATAGCAAAGGTTTTCTCAACACCAGGATAGGATAAAGCAAGTTCTTCAAGCTCTTTTAATCGTTTAATGTAACTTTCTACAACCTCGCGACGAGCACCAGGACGAGCGCCTGATATTGCATCACAAGCCTGAATGACAGGCGAGATCATCGAAGTCATTTCAATTTCATCATGGTGAGCACCGATGGCGTTACAAACTTCAGGATGTTCCTTATATTTTTCAGCAAGTTGCATTCCTAAGATTGCGTGTGGCAATTCAGGGTTATCATCAGGCACTTTTCCAATATCATGCAAGAGTCCGGCACGTTTAGCCAACTTCACATTTAAGCCTAGCTCAGAAGCCATCGTTGCGCAGAAATTTGCAACCTCACGCGAGTGCTGTAATAGATTCTGACCGTAAGATGAACGATAACGCATCCGGCCAACCATACGAATCAACTCAGGGTGGAGACCATGAATTCCAAGATCAATAACTGTGCGCTCACCAATCTCTACTATCTCGTCCTCTATTTGCTTACGGGTTTTGGCTACAACTTCTTCGATACGGGCGGGGTGAATACGACCGTCCGTCACCAAACGATGTAATGCAAGGCGGGCAATTTCTCTCCTTACAGGATCAAACCCTGAAAGAATTATCGCTTCGGGTGTATCATCAACTATAATTTCGACGCCGGTTGCAGCTTCCAAAGCACGAATATTACGGCCTTCTCTACCAATTACACGACCTTTGATCTCGTCACTTTCGATATTGAAGATTGAAACTGTGTTTTCGATCGCAGCTTCTGTAGCTGTACGTTGAATGGTCTGAATTACGACCTTTTTAGCCTCTTTACTTGCGGTAAGTTTAGCTTCGTCAACAATGTCTTTAATCTGCATCATTGCTTTTGACCGAGCTTCTTCTTTTAAAGAATCAACCAACTGATTTCTGGCGTCATCGGCTGACAGACCGGCTATGGTTTCAAGCTGACTGATATGCTGGTTCTTTAAAACTTCGACTTCTTCTTGCTTCTTTTGGGCGATTTCTGTTTGCCTTTCAAGATTCTTACGCTGATTGTCAAGATCCTGCTCCTTTTTATTCAGGTTCTCTAAACGCTGATTTAAAGACTGTTCCTTTTGTTTGATTGAGTTTTCACGCTGATTAATTGAATTATTCTTTGCGTTAATCTCCTGTTCATGCTCGCCTTTTAATTGAAGAAACTTCTCTTTAGCTTCTAATAACTTATTCTTCTTTAAAATCTCAGCATTATTCTCAGCGTCTTTTAATATTTTCTTGACTTTGTTCTGCGCTGCAACTTCCTGATTTTTCAGTAAGGTACGAAGCATAAAGCGCCCTATTCCTATACCTACTACCAGTCCTAATAAAATGTAACCAATTATCTCCATAGTACTTTTTTAATAAAAAAACCGCAATTAAAGATAAGCTCCAGTATTGTAAAACTTCATTAAGCACGATTAAGTCTTGATCATAACCAACTTATTCAGGTGGTTTATCTTTTTCGACTTCGTTAATATTGAAGTGTTAAGTTTTTTAATAGTGAAACTTAATTTAACTGCGGTTAAATCTTTGCCCTAATATAAGAACGTAAATTACTTTGAAAAGAAGTTGTTAAGCATCTGATCTAACTGATAAACCTTATCTGCCACTTCCGTATCTTCATCAACTCTTTTCTTATCGGCTTTTAATGTAGCCGTTGCATAATGCAACACACACATTGACAATAAATCTTGTTTATCCCGTACCGCATAATTGTCTTGAAACTCTTTTATACGATCGTTTATAATCTTAGCTGCCCGCCTAATCATTTCTTCCTCTTCCATGTTCACTCTTAAAGGGTAAACACGGTCAGCAATATTTATTTTAATGGAGATTTCTCCCATTTGGCTTTAGTTTCACGTTATATTACCTCTTTAGCAATACAATGCACTTATCAATTTCTCGCACAAAATCGCTAATTTTTTGCTTTATGTCAAGCGTTTTTTCATCGCTTGATATTTGTGTCACCGGAATACCCTCTAAAGACCTGGCAAGTTTCAATGCTTTTAACTTTTCCTCGAGGTCAGAAATCTTGGTTTTGTTATTTTCCAAGCTGGCTTCCAATGCCTTATTTTCTTGTTTTAAAAGATTATTCTCTTCCTGTAAAACCTCACACAACTCTAAAAGTCGCTGTGTTCTGTCGAGTACATTTGTTAATTGGCCTGCTAAGGACATGTTCTTTAATATTGAGGGTTAAATTAATAAGTGAATCATTATGTGTTTATCACTTTCTAATTTCCGCTCCCAGTTCTTTTTCGAAAATACCAATTAATTTACTCATTACCGAATCAATCTGCTTATCAGTGAGAGTTTTTTCTTCATCCTGTAAAAGGAAACTTAATGCATATGATTTTTTATTCTCAGGCAGTTTCTCTCCTTCATACACATCAAATACACTCACCTCCTTCAACAAACTTCTTTCTGATTTCAACGCAATTGCTTCCAGCTGACTAAATGCAATATCTTTATTGATCAATAAAGAAAGATCTCTTCGAACAGATGGCGTTTTAGGCACATCTTTGAAGGTTATCTTATTTTTTCTGATGGATTTCAAAACTAAATCCCAATTAAAATCGGCAAAGAACACTTCCTTTTCAATGTCCAATTTCTTTAAGGCGGCTTTAGAAACCGATCCAAACGACACCAAAGTTTGCTCGCCTTTTTTATATTGATGTGCTTGTTGAAAATTCACGTTATCGAAGCTATCTTCTGATAATCCGGAAATGTTTAGTCGTTTTACTATCGCGTCTACAGCTCCTTTTAAGTTGTAAAAGGAAGTTTGGCTGTTGTTGTGATTCCACTGCTCACTAAAATTTCTTCCTGTCATAAAAATCCCAAACCGGAAGTTTTCACTATAGCCTGTATCGGAAGTGGAATATACTTTGCCAAACTCATAGAGCTTTAAATCTGCGTTCTTGCGATTCTGATTGTAAGCTATTGCTTCCAGACCTGAGTAAAGAAGCGTTTGACGCATAGTATCCAAATCGCTGCTCAGGGGATTTAAAATCCGCACAGCGGTTTCAGATTGTTGATCATATGCTGATTTAGTCAACGAGTTCGACAGGATTTCTGAAAATCCGTTAGCCGTTAATAAATCGGCAACCTGATTTTGAACAACTTCTTTATCTGGTTTAACCGAATTAGTTAAAGAGGCCCGCACTTGTGATGGAATCGCAATATTATTATATCCATAAATACGGAGTACTTCTTCAATAATATCCACTTCACGGGTAACGTCTACTTTGAAAGGCGGCACCTCAAGATTCAAGACATCCGCGCTTTCATTGACAATAGAAATTCCAAGCGCCGTAATGATGCTTTTAATTGTTTCGTGTGGAATCTGTTCACCAATTAACCGATCAATATTTTTATAAGATACAGAAATATTAAACGGAGTGGCCGGGGACGGG
>Ga0307405_10000880_pt1 | contig 11893 bp, 11 predicted proteins | sample 322Cmetagenome_2_FD_203311 | JGI IMG/M metagenome (GOLD analysis project Ga0307405, IMG submission 203311) | Maize rhizosphere microbial communities from greenhouse at UC Davis, California, United States - 322HYB-C-1 | ecosystem: Host-associated > Plants > Roots > Rhizosphere > Soil | place...
CTTCAAGGACAAGGTAGCCACCCCGGCCTGGCAGGAAAAACTGCGCCAGATCGTACCGAGCTACGGCACCAAGCTGAACGACAATCCTGAGCGCGTCGCACAGGAATGGGCCTACACCAGTGAAGTCCTGCAACTGGACCCGCCACCGGCTATCGGCAAGCCAGGCACCGCGGTAGCACCGGCCCAACCGGCTGCTCCCCGCGAGGCCAACCCAGCGGCCGACATGGCGCTGTAAACCGGACGCTGTCTGGTGAGGTACAAAAACGCCGCTCATTGAGCGGCGTTTTCATTTGCAGGCTCGCTCCCACAGGGTCAGTGGTGAGGCTCGCCCTCGGGGGCGCCCCGAAACCGCGCATCAAAATCCTCGGCCAACTGCGCCAGGGTAATGCTGCCCAGACGCTTGAGCAGCAACGCCTGGGCCTCGTCGAAGGCGTCTGTCAGCGCCGCATTCACCGCTTGTTCCACCAGGCATTGCGGGTGGTCGGTCGACAGGCCAAGCGCAAAGATCGATGTGCTGCCCAACGCTTGATGAATATCCAGCAGCGTCATCTCCGAGAGTGGCTTGGCCAGGGCCCAACCACCGCGATGGCCTTTTTCCGACGTGACGTAACCCTGTTCCTTGAGCAATGCCATGGTCCGGCGCACGACCACCGGGTTGGTGCCGAGCATCTGCGCGAGGGTGTCGGAGGTGGCGGATTGCTGGTGGCGGTCCATGTGGATCAATACATGGAGCATGCGGGACAGGCGTGTGTCGTTTCTCATCGGGCTGACAGATTCCATGGCTGGGGCAGGTGGGAGTATTACCCGTAATCGCAAAAGTTACGAGACTGTTGACAGTGGCTTTTCAAGAAACTTACGATGTGTCGAGACTTGCCGCGCCATCGAAACCACTCTCGGAGATCGCCCATGGAATACGACGTCATCATTACAGGCGGCAGCTATGCCGGTATGTCTGCGGGTCTGCAACTGGCCCGCGCCCGGCGCAAGGTGCTGGTGATTGACGCGGGCGAGCGTCGCAACCGCTTCGCCGCGACATCCCATGGTTTTCTCGGGCAGGACGGTCGTGCCCCAGACGATATAGCCGGCGACGCCCGTGTTCAGCTCATGGCGTACCCGACGGTTGAATGGGTTTGCGACACCGCGACTCAAGCCAGCCGGGATGCCGAGGCTTTTATTGTCGAGACCGCAACCGGCCTGCGTTACCGGTCTCGCCGGCTGTTGCTGGCCACTGGCGTGATTGATGACTTGCCCGACGTGCACGGGCTGACGGAGCGCTGGGGCAGAAGCGTCTTCCATTGCCCGTATTGCCACGGGTACGAGTTGGACCAAGGGCCGATCGGCGTCCTCGCAACTTCGCCGATGTCGCTGCACCATGCCTTGATGCTGCCCGACTGGGGGCCGACGACGTTCTTCACCAATGGCGTGCTGGAGCTTGATCCGGAGCAACAGGCGAGCCTCGATCAGCGTGGCGCTACAGTGGTTACCGAACGAGTGGCGCGTATCGAAGGCGAGCGGGCCGACGTGGTATTGGCCAACGGTCGGGTGGTCGCCATCGACGGCCTGTTCGTCTTGCCGCGTACGCGGGTTGCCAGTCCACTCGCGGCAGCCCTTGGCTGCGTGTTTGAAGAGGGTCCGCTTGGCGCTTTCATCCAGAGCGACCCGATGACCCGGGAAACCAGCGTGCCGGGCATATTTGCCTGCGGCGATGCGGCCATGCCGTTCGGCTCGGTCGCGCTGGCCGTTGGCGATGGGGTGAGGGCGGGCTCCGGGGTACATCGGTCACTGATCTTTCAAGCCCACCCTTGAGTTTCACACTTGAACAGCCCCGGTTGCCACGGCAAAGGCGAGCATTACCAGGCTGACGCCCCAGGCCCAGAAAAACGTGTAGGCCATGTGCTTGCGTAACTCTACGCCGGACAGTGCCAGGGCCAGATACACGCTGGGTACCACCGGGCTGATGGAGAAACCGGTGTTCTCACCGATCAGCATGGCCCGGGCCACCGCTTCGAGAGGAACGCCGGCGGCGATGGCGACGTCCTTGATCACTGGCAGCAGGGCGAAATAGTAGGCGTCCGGCGAGAAGATCATTCCAAGGGGGACGCCGAAGAACCCGACAATCACATGCAGGTATTGGGCAGAACCGGCGGGCAGGATGTCGATAAGTGCCAAGGCCATGCCGTCTGACATCTTCGCTCCGGAGAGCACGCCCAGCAGCACGGCGGCGGCCATCATCACCAGAACCATCTGCAACGCGTCGGACGCATGGGCCTTGAGGCGTTCGGCCTGGGCGTCGAGGGATGGGAAGTTCAAGGGCAGGGCGATGCCCAATCCCACCATGAAACAGGCGTACAGCGGAAAGATACCGGTGAACAGGCACAGCAGAATGCCGCCGGTCAGGGCCACATTCAGCCAGTAGCGCAGCTGCCGGGGAGACAGACTGAATTCGCGGCTTTGCATTTGCAGGTCGTCCATGTCACGCGTCGCGGCCGCACCCAGCGACATCGGTTGGCGCCGCTGGGCGCGCGATCCCAGTATCGTCGCCACCCCGAGCATGCACACCAGGCCCACCAGCTGCACCGGCAGCAACCCCAGCCACAGCTCGGTGGCATCGAGCCCCGACACGGCGGCGGCGCGGGCAGTCGTGCCGCCCCAGGGCACCATATTGATGACCCCGGCCGTGGTTCCCACCAGGCACAACAGCATCGTCGGGCTCATGTTAAGGCGCTTGTACAAGGGCAGCAGTGCCGGGATCGTCAGCAGGAACGTCGCGGCGCCGACGCCATCCAGATGCACCACTGAAGTCACCAGAACGGTAACCAGCGCCACCGCCAGGGGCTTGCCGCCCGTGCTGCGGATCAACAGGTTGACCAGCGGATCGAACAACCCACGGTCGCGCATGATGCCGAAGAACAGGATGGCAAACAGAAACAGCGCGGCGGTCGGCGCGACGGTGATCAGGCCGGCCTTGATGAACTCGCCGATCTGCGCGAGATTGAAGCCGGCGAGCAGGCAGACGAGCACGGGAAGGGTGGTGAACGCCACCACCGGACTGATCCGGCGCAGCAATATCAGCCCGATAATGGCAAGCATCATCAGCAAGCCCAGGGTTGTAATCATGTTGCAGCCTCTCTTTTTATTGTTGTCGGATGGTGTTGCGGGCGGCGAGTCGGTCAGTCTTCCGGTCCCGGCAGGCGCAAGGCCAGGAGCAGGTAGCTGAGGCTTTTTCCATGGCGGTCGAGACCGCAGCTTCGATTCACGCCGCCTTCCAGGGCGTCCTCGAGCACAAAGTTCAACGCCTTCAGGTTCGGCAGTTCATAGCGATGCACCCTGGAGGGCTGGCGCGTCGCGAACTGCTCGGCGACGAGCTCGCAGGTCAGCTCCCGAAGCAGCCAGGGATAATGGGCCGGGTCGTGGGGAAATACCGCGATGCTGAGGATGTTGCCTTTGTCGCCGGCACGGGCGTGGGCGAAGTCGGCGAGGGTGACCAGGCTCATCAGTACCACTCCAGGGCTGTATGGATTTCATCACGCGGCAGCAGGAAGCTGCGGGTGGTAACGGCTTCTGCGAGATGGCGCCGGACGCCACCGCCGCCAGCCGGTCCGTTGGTGTAGAGCGACTCGACCTCCGCCAGGAGGGTTTCGAGCAGCGATCGGTCGGTGTGGGTCAGGCCGATACGCACCCGCACGTCCTCCAGCAAAGGCACCTGGGCCAGTTGTTTTCGCAGGTAACGGCCAGCCTGGTCGTTAAACAGGCTGGCGACTCCCGACAGATCGATCCAGGGCTGTACACCTGGCGCCAAACGATCGAAACGTTCCAGCAGGATGTCGCGCGCCAGGGCGGCACGCGCCACGGCGCCGGGGCCCGCATAGGAAATCTCCGCCTCGCCGAACCAGAGACCGCGCATACCCGCCAGGCCCTTGAGGGTGTCGGGGCGCGGATGGCCGATCACGCCAGTGACTTCCACCCGGTCGTTCCCCAGATCCTGTACGTGGGCGACGCCCAGATCCAGCACAACGTCCGGCGTCAGATAACGTCGCGGGTCATGGACTTCGTAAAGCAATTGCTCCTTGACGGTCTGCTCGCTGACTCGTCCGCCGCTGTTGCGCGTCTTGCCGATGATCAAGCGGCCGTCCTGGTGAATTTCGGCGATCGGGCAGCCGAGGTTGGCCGGATCCGGGATGTCCTTCATTCCGGGATGGGCGAAATAGCCGCCAGTGACCTGGGCGCAGCATTCCAGCAGGTGTCCGGCGGCGGTCGCGACGGCCATTTTTTGCCAATCGTCGGCCTTCCAACCCAACCCATGGCGGATCGCGCCTACCGCCAGGGACGGATCCGCAACCCGGCCACACAGCACGATGCCAGCGCCCTCGGCCAGTGCCTGGACGATGCCGTCGGCCCCGGTGTAGACGCTCACCGAAACAGGCTGTTCATCGGCACTCGACGACAGCCATCGTTCATAGCGTGGTGGCGTTTCTTCGAGCAGGTCGTCGCCCAGTACGCAGGCGATTTTCAGCGCCGGGAAACGGCCGGCCAATTCGTCGCGCAACCGTTGCGCAGCGGCCCTGGGGTTGGCTGCGCCGCCGTTGGTGATGATCGCAATGCCGGCTTCGATGCAAATCTCCAGCATGGGTTCGAGGAAGTCGAACAGGCGCGCGGAGTAGCCCGACCGTGGATCGAGGCGCTTGCGCAATTGCGCCTCGGCGAGGGTCCGTTCAGCCAGCAGCTCCAGCATGATGTAGCGCTGGCCGCTGCGTTGCGCCAGGTCCTGGGCCAGGCGTAGCGCGGCGTCGGGCCGATCATTGGCAAAACCTGCGCCGCACCCGACGAGAATTGTTTTTGTCATGTTCGTGTTCCACTGAAGGGTGGCCCCATAGTGGAGAGACAGAATTATTCTGTGAATTTTAAAGATAGAATCAATTGATCCAGTAATTTTATGAGCCGGCCATGAACGTTTCTTTCCGACAGCTTCGAGCCTTCATCCTCATCGCCGAGACTTCAAGCTTCACCCGCACCGCGGAACAGCTGCATCTGTCACAACCGGCGCTGAGCTACAGCATCCGCAAACTGGAAGAGAGCATGGGCTTGCAGCTGCTTGCGCGTAATACCCGCAGCGTCGAGTTGACGCCTGCCGGCGAGCATTTCCTGCCCCAGGCCAGGCGCATGCTGCGGGACATGGACGATGCCGTGCGCGATGCTCGCGACACCTTGAGCCTGAGTCGCGGCACGCTTCGGCTCGCGGCCTTGCCCACGGCTGCCGCGTCGTTTCTGCCGATCGCCATGGCTGCTTTCCAGCGTGAAAACCCCGGTGTGACGGTGAGCCTGCTGGACGGCCGCGCCGGAGAGATCCTCGGCTGGGTGCAGCGCGGCGAGGTAGACGCCGGCATCAGTTCGCTGCCTGACGACCTGTCTGGACTGAGCTTCGAGCGCCTGTTGGATGACAATCTGGTACTGCTGAGCCACAAGCTTTCGCAGGGTGACGGCCAGGAGGAGTGGACGCACCAGCCCTACATTGCCCTGACGCCTGATACGAGCATCCGGCCTTTGGCTGACGCGGCGCTGCGCTATTTGAACGTGGATGCAATCCCAGCCTGGGAGGTGGCGCATATGAGCACGGCCACGGCGCTGGTCCGTGAGGGGCTGGGATTCTCTTTATTGCCGGCCAGTTGCACGGCGGTGTTCAACATCGGCGAACAGTGCGCTGTAACCCCGATCGATCAGCCGGCCAAGCGTTCGATCGGGCTGTTGCAGCGCAAGCCGGTGGCACAATCGCCGTCGTTGAGCCAGTTCATGGGACATGTGCGGCGGGTTTTGCGGGGGGGTGAGGCGGGCGCTTGATGGGGGGCGGTCTGCCGCCTTCGCGAGCCCGGTCAGCACCGGTCATTGCGTACCAAACATCGCCGTCCAGTAGATCCCCGCATCACTTTTCGGGTCCACCGCATACCCGGCTCCCAGTTCGCGAAATTGCGGGTTCATCAGGTTGGCACAATGCCCGGGGCTGGCCAGCCAGCCGTCCACTACCTTCAAAGCCGTGTCTTGCCCGGCGGCGATGTTTTCGCCGATGGCCTGGCCCAGGTAGCCGGCCAGTTCGGCGCGGTCGCCGGGTGTGCGCCCATCGCGGTCCTTGTGGTCGAAGAAGTTGTTGTTGGCCATGGCTCGGGTGTGATTCACCGCCGCCAGGGCCAGGGTGGCGTTCCAGGCCAGTGGAGTGGTCGCGGTGTAGGCCTCGGTGCCGCAGCGGCGCGGTTGCGCGCGGGCGCTGTTGATGAGTTTGAGCAGTTTCTGGCCTTCGGCTTGCCAATCGCCCAGTCGCGCCGACAACAGCGGGCGAGCCAGGACGATGCGCCATTCGCGGTCCAGTCGGCTGACACCGACGTCAATGAACTGCGGGTCCAGCACGACCTGGCAGAAACTTTCCTGCACGGCCTTCATCGCCGCTTGCGCGTCGCGTGGGCCGGACAGGCTTATCGCTTGCACGTTGACCATCGGATAGGCCGCCCGGGCCAACGCCTGTTGCAGATCGCCGATGCCATTGGCCGACAGGATCAACCGCGAATCCATCGCCAGCGGCGGCAGCTCCAGGGACGCCTGGCCGGCGCAGCTCTGGGACTGGCTGCGGTAGAGGTTGATGGACTCGACCAGTTTCGTCTCTTCGGTGGCTACCGCACTGACGGCGAACGTCAGCCCCAGCGACAGCGCGGCAAGACGCATGACAGAAAAAATGGCACGCATGTAAATCTCCCTTGAGCGGACGGCGCCTATGATGCGCAATTTTTGCCCCGCTGGGGCAACGGTATTCACGCTCTTTTGAAATCCCGTGAACGGCACCGTTTGGTACCGTTCAGGACGCTCCTCAAGTAGTGGGATCAATTTTCAGGCGAATAGGTCCATTTTCATCGTCTCAAGGCGGTAAAACCTGCGATGCGTCAGCTCATCCAGTTACCGCCGTCGACGTTATAGGTCTGTGCCACCACGTATTCGCTGTCAGCAGAGGCCAGGAAAACCGCCATGCCGACAAGGTCCTGGGCAGTGCCCATGCGGCCATAGGGAACCTGCCGAGCGACCTGACGCTTCTTTTCCCCCAGGGGCAGGTTCTCGTAGCGCGCGAACAGCGCGTCGACGCCGTCCCAGTGCTCGCCATCCACCACGCCAGGGGCGATGGCGTTGACGTTGATCCGATGCTTGATCAAATCCAGCCCGGCGGACTGGGTCAGGCTGATCACCGCCGCCTTGGAGGCGCAATAGACCGCCACCAGGGCCTCGCCACGCCGGCCGGCCTGACTCGCCATGTTGATGATCCTGCCGCCGTGGCCCTGGCGGATCATCTGCCGGGCAGCGGCCTGCAACGTGAACAGGGCGCCGGCCACGTTGATGGAGAACAGCCGCTCGTAGCTCTGCCGGGTGATTTCGACGATGGGCGCCAGATCGAACAGCGCCGCGTTGTTGATCAGGATGTCCAGCTTACCCGCCCGGGCGACGACTGCCTCGATTGCCTGATCGATCGAGACCTGGTCCGTCACGTCCATTGTTATCGCATAGGCGTTGCCGCCCAGTTCGGCGGCGGTGGCCTGGGCCCGGTCCAGATCGATATCGGCAATCGCCACCGTCGCGCCTTCATCGATATAGGCCTGGGCGAATGTCTTGCCGATGCCGCGGGCAGCACCGGTGATCAGTGCGCTTTTTCCTTGCAGTCGTTTCATGGGGGATGGTCCTGTTCTGATAACTGAAAAAGAGGATCGGGTGTTGAGCTGGAAGGGGACGCCGGCCATTTATGGTGATTACAGCAGTGCCACCGGAGGTCGACAAACACGCAGAGGATCGTTGGGTGATACTTTTTTAACCTTCCAGCCTGGCAGTTAAAAAAGTATCAGTGGAGCGTCAGAGCGAAGCTGGCGGACCGCTGGGCACCCGGCGTAAGGTGCGGTCCATAACGCTAAGAGAGGCGCGACATGCCTGATCACCGAACGCTGCTTTACGACCAGCGACCGCCCGAACTGGAGGTCATCCTGCCTGAGCCCGAGCACAGCTTCCGCTGGTACGAGCATGACTATCCTTATCCCATGGCGCGTTGGAATCACCATCCGGAGTTTGAAATCCACTTGATCCGTCGGGGCAGCGGTAGGCTGCTGGCGGGTGACTACATCGGCCCGTTCGGCCCCGGCCATGTGGCGATGATCGGCCCGGACCTGCCCCACGACTGGATGGGCGACCTGGCGCCTGGCGAGCATCTGGCTGGGCGCGACGTGGTGTTGCAGTTTGACGGAGCCACCCTGATGGCCCTGCGTCAGACACTGCCGGAACTGGGAAACCTGCAACGCCTGTTCGACCAGGCACGCCGTGGCCTGGCCTTCAGCGGCGACACCGCGCGGCGCGCGGCGCATCTGCTCGAAGCGATCGGTCCGGCCCAGGGCCTGGCGCGGCTGGCACTGTTTTTCGAACTGCTTGACACCCTTGGTCGCGCCCGCGAGAGCGATGTCCTGTGCCTGGCCAGCCCTTGCTACGCGCCGACGCTCGATGAGCGCAGCTCGGCGCGCATCCAGAAAGCCTTCGAATACCTGCAAGCCGAACTGACCGGCGACCTGCGCCTGTCGGTGATCGCCCGGCAACTGGGCATGAGCGAACCTGGTTTTTCGCGCTTCTTCAAGCGCATCACCGGCCATGGATTTATCGACCTGATGCGCAAGCTCCGGGTCCAGCGCGCCTGCCGGCTGCTGTCGCAGAGCGAAATGGCGGTGACCGACATCTGTTTTGAAGTGGGCTACAACAACCTGTCCAACTTCAATCGGCATTTCCGCATCGAAATGAACCAGACGCCCAGCGACTATCGCCGGGGCGTTATTTCCGGCTCGCCACATCCAGACACGCAACCGCGTTCGACAAATCCTCGCTGAATCTGCGTTCAAGCCCAGTGTCAAAATTGTGAGCCGGCAATCAAGCGCGGCTCGTCATTGAACAGAACCGCGACCATGCACGAGAAAACCTACGAACTGCTGGAAGTCGCCAACGGCAAGCCTATCAAGCTCTGGACCCAGGGCGTGCCGGTGGAGGCCGAAGCCCGCCAGCAATTGCTGAACACGGCAAAAATGCCGTTCATTTTCAAACACCTGGCGGTGATGCCTGATGTGCACCTGGGCAAGGGCTCGACCATCGGCAGTGTCATCCCCACCGTAGGCGCGATCATTCCGGCGGCAGTGGGGGTGGATATTGGTTGCGGCATGATCGCCGCGCGCACTTCGCTCGATGCCGCCGATTTGCCGGACAGCCTCCAGGCCCTGCGCAGCGCCATCGAAAAAGCCGTGCCCCATGGGCGCAGCCTCAGCCATGGCGGACGCGACAAGGGCGCCTGGAGCAATATCCCACGCGAGGCTGACCAGGCGTGGGTCGCGCTGGCCGCGCGCTTCAAGGCGATTACCGACAAATACCCGAAGCTGGCCCGGACCAACAACCGTCAGCATCTGGGTACGCTGGGCAGCGGTAATCATTTCATCGAAGTGTGCCTGGATGAGGCCAATCGGGTCTGGTTCATGTTGCACAGCGGCTCCCGGGGCGTGGGCAATGCCATCGGCAATCTGTTCATCCAGCTGGCCCAGGCCGACATGCGCCAGCACCTCGCCAATCTGCCGGACCGTGACCTGGCCTACTTCGAGGAGGGCAGCCGGCATTTCGACGATTATGTCGAAGCGGTGGGCTGGGCCCAGGATTTCGCCCGGCAGAATCGGGCGCTGATGATGGACGCGGTGATACGCGCCGCCCGGCAGGTCATCGGCAAACCGTTCGAAGTGGCATTGGAAGCGGTGAATTGTCATCACAACTATGTGCAGAAAGAGCGACACTTCGGACACGACGTACTGGTGACGCGCAAGGGCGCGGTGTCGGCCAGGAAAGGCGAGTTGGGTATCATCCCCGGTTCAATGGGCGCCAGGAGTTTTATCGTGCGCGGCCTGGGGAACGAGCAATCGTTTTGTTCGTGCAGCCACGGTGCCGGCCGGGTCATGAGCCGGACCGAGGCGAAAAAGCGTTTCAGCGTCGAGGATCAGGTCCGCGCGACCGCTCATGTGGAATGCCGGAAAGACGCCGCGGTGATTGATGAAATTCCGATGGCATACAAAGACATAGACAAGGTAATGCATGCACAACGTGAACTTGTCGAAGTGCTGCATACGCTGCGTCAGGTCGTCTGTGTGAAAGGTTAGCGGAGCGAGCATGTTGAGCATTGTCGAGCAGACAGCCAGTGAAGCGTTGCGCCAGCGAATGGAGGCGGCCGGTTGCGCCTTCGAATTCCTGGTGCTTGCTCCCGAGGCGGATGAGATCGTCGATCAGTCGCTGCACCGCCAGGCCGTGGACCGACTGTTCCAGCACATCGAGGCACAATGGCTTGAGCGAGATCGCCAACTGCGCCTTGATCCGCGCTATGCCGATATCGCCCCACCGAGCATGCACTGGGACCTGAGCAAGGCCGTTTCCAAGGCGCTGGGTCAGGATCAGGTCATTCGGCTCATGCGCACGGGAAAGACTGAACGCAACCCGCAAGCCTATGCCTTGTACGACGCGTTCTGCGAGCCGCCCTACAGCACCCGCTTCAACAACGACACGCCCCAGGCGCTGTTCAAAGAGTGGCTTGAACTGCTCGGACTTGTGCCGGATAGCGGCGTGGTGGTGCTGGACTGGGTCGACAACTTCAACTTCAACGGATTGGCCAGCGACGAGCCCGATCCCGCCCGGGATCCCTGGAGCGACTATTTCGATGATGGCCTGGAGTGGTGGGGGGTGTGGTGCCTGAGCATCTGGAATCCCGGGCGCCGGACCCTGGGTGTGCTGACGGCGAGCACGACGGATTGAGCGGACGCAGCTCCCTCGCCACGGGGTTTGTGGTGGCCGATGGCTTCGCGAGCAGGCTCGCTCCCACTGAGCCTGTGTTTACTCGTCGATATTGCGTTGGTGTTTCTTCAACCGATAGGCGAACTGCGCCCGGCTCAAGCCCAGCGACCTGGCTGCCGCCGCCAGGTTGCCGCTGTTCAGTTGCAGGGCTTCGTTGATCAGGCGTGACTCCAGGCCATCGATGGAGAAGTCCGCGTCCCATTGACTGAGCGACGGCAACAACGGCGCCTTCGCCGTAGCTTCGCTCGCGGCCGGCGGCAATGACGTGAGCCCGCCATTGCCGTCCACCGAATACGCATCCGCCGGCAATCGCTCGTCGCGAAACAGATGCACCAGGTCAATGGCCTGGCCTTCTTCGCTGGCAATCAAGCCGCGTTCGATGAGGTTCTGCAGTTCTCGCACGTTGCCAGGGAAGTCGTAGCGCAGCAGCATCTTCAAGGCGCGCATGGTCAGGCCCACCGGTGTACGGCCGTATTCCCGGCAGAAGCGCTTGAGAAAGGCATTGATCAGCAACGGTATGTCATCGCGGCGATCGCGCAAGGGCGGGAGGGCGATGGGGTAGACGTTGAGCCGGTAGAACAGGTCTTCGCGAAACTCGCCTTGCGCGACGGCTTTGCGCAGATCGAGGTTGGTCGCCGCGACCACGCGCACGTCGACCTTGATGGCATGGCCGCCACCGACCCGCTCGATTTCCCGCTCCTGCAACGCGCGCAAAAGCTTGCCTTGGCCGGCCAGGCTCAGGCAGGTGATTTCATCGAGGAACAACGTGCCGCCATCGGCCCGCTCGAAACGGCCGGGGCGTGAATGGGTGGCGCCGGTATAAGCGCCGCGCTCGACGCCGAACAGCTCGGCTTCGATCAGATTGTCGGGAATGGCCGCGCAGTTGAGGGCGATGAACGGCCCCTGGCGGCGCCGGCTCAATTGGTGCAACTGACGGGCGAACATTTCCTTGCCCACGCCAGACTCGCCGGTGACCAGCACGGTGGCCGGGGTCAAGGCGACCCGCTGTAGGGCCAGC
>Ga0307405_10000881_pt1 | contig 11891 bp, 8 predicted proteins | sample 322Cmetagenome_2_FD_203311 | JGI IMG/M metagenome (GOLD analysis project Ga0307405, IMG submission 203311) | Maize rhizosphere microbial communities from greenhouse at UC Davis, California, United States - 322HYB-C-1 | ecosystem: Host-associated > Plants > Roots > Rhizosphere > Soil | place...
CGTGGGATCGAAGTCGCGCGGCCGAGTCCAGATGTTACCGGCGTCGTAGAACACGTTGACGTAGAACATCTGGTTGACGCGCATCCCGACCTCGGCCGTGGTCGTGAAGAACGCGTTTCCGAACGAGGTCCGCTCAGCCTGGAATTGCCCGGTGCGGGGATCGAAACCCGCGGGGGTGATGGAGAACTCCGGATAGCCGCGGAGCTGTTCGCCGAACTGCACGCCGCCCAGCGAGAACTGCTGGGAGTAGAAGAACGGACCCGTGTTGCCGAACACCGCGCCGCCGCGGCCCGTGAGTCCGAGCACGAACTTGACGGGCTGCGATCCAGGCTTGCTCCCCCCGATCTGCCCGAGGGGGGCGTACGACCGTACCTCACCGGTGTAGCGCTGGAAGCTCACGGTTCCGCCGAGCGGTCCGCCGTTGAACTGCGCGGTGATGGTCTGTTGTCCCCCAGCCGTCGCGAACGGCAGGTCGATCCGGGTGTCCCGTGCGGCCGTGAACCCGAGCGTGGACCGGAAGGAAGACCCACTGAACTCGTTCTGCAACTCCTCGAATAGCCCACTGCCGGCGCCGAATCGGACCGCCTCGCCGCCGTAGGACACGAAGAGCCGGGCGAAGGGAGACCGCGGCACCGGGAAGCCGAACTGGACCGAGCCGCCGGTGCGCGTGCTGCGCCCGAGGTTTCCGATGCGGAAGCGCGCCTGAGATCGGTACGCCGTGACCGTCGACGAGATCCGCGACTGCCTGACCGCCGGATCCGTGTAGCTCAGGCTGAAGTCATTGATGTACTGGCCGAACTGCCAGTTGAGCGAGCCGCTCTTGCAGCGGCCGAAGAGGTTCGGCTGGGTGAGCCCGATGAAGCCGCCGATCCCGGTCCCCTGCCCCATGCTGGCGCCGAAGTTCACGTTCCCCGTTTGCTTCTCCTTCACGCGGAACGTCACGTCGACGTCGCCACTGCTGTCGGGGCGGATGTCGGGCTGCGGGAGGGGCGTCTCGAAGAAGCCGAGGTTGCCGATGTTCTGCCAGCTCCGAACGAGCCGGTCCTGGTTGAACACGTCCCCCGGCAGGATGATCAGCGCGGATCGGATACACGCCTCGGTAGTGTGGTCGTTGCCCGCGATCTCGATCCGGTCGATGATGGCGGGAGCGCCCTCGTCGATCTCCCACCGGAGGTTCACGACCGGGACCGTGTCCGCTCGGGGCCCGACTGCCACGGCCCGCTCGACCACGGGGCGGACGCGCGCGTAGATGTATCCCTCGTTGCTGTACGCCGTCTGGACGCGCCCGGTCGCCTCCTCCCACTGCGCCCGGTCGAACACGTCGGACGGCGCGCTGCGCCGCCGGAACACGGCCATGGCGCGGGCGCCGAGCGTCGGGCCCGCGTCCGCGAACGGGTAGAACCGCTCGATCTCCTCGGAGTTGAAGCGGCGGTTGCCGACGACCTCGAACGAGCCGACCTTGTACCGCTGCCCCTCGGTCACCGCAAGCTCGATGAGCGCCTTTCCGCGATCCTTGTCGATCAGGAGCGTGTCCTGCTGGAGCTGGAAGTCGATGTAGCCGTTCTTGGCGTACAGCTGCGGAATCCGCTCCGCCAGATCGCCCGCGTAGTTGTCGTCGTCGAACTCGCCGCGCCGGAACCACCAGAAGCCCTCGGGGCGGGTCTTCATCGCCCCCACGACCTCTTTGTCCGTCAGGTGCCGATTCCCCTCCACGCGGACGCCTGAGACGGCGAGCCGCCGGCCCTCGTCGACGTTGAACGCGAGGCTCACGCGGCCGTTCACGAGGGTGGTCTCCGGACGCACCCGGGCCAGGTAGTAACCATCGCTCTCGTACAGAGAGTCGATGCGCTGAACGGCCCGGGCCACTTGGGCGGGGTCGAGCGGGCGACCCGCCGGCAGGTCGACCCGGTCCCGCACGGTGCGCATCGACAGCCGTTCGACCCCGCGCACGGATACGTCGCCGAGCAGCGGACGCTCCGACACGCGTACGACGAGCGTCGCGACGCTGTCGCCCGGGGCGACCGCACACACGACGTGCACGTCGTCGAACTGGCCGGTCGCGTACAGTGCCTTCACGGCGCGCTGAATGTCGCGATAGTTGAGCGTCGCGCCGGGGGCAATCCCCGCGTCCGCACGGATCGTGGCTTCGCTCACGCGGGAGTTTCCGCGTACCTGAATGGCCGCCGGGGCCACGCATGGGCTGGGCGCATCCTGCGCCGCGGCGGCGCTCCCCACCAGAAGCGCGGCGAGGGCGACAGACGACGATCGTAACATGGCGGTAATATACACAGAAAGCGGCCGGCCGGGTCCACGTGGACCCGGCCGGCCGACTCTGCGCTGTCGGCCCCGCGCCCGGGGCGTGGCTACGCTTGGGGCGTCGCGCTCGGCACCCGGAACTCGAGCTTGGCCCCGTCGGCCGCGACGTCGACCTCGATCTCGTCCCCCTTCGCGAACTCGCCCAGGAGGATCTTTTCCGACAGCGGGTCCTCGATGTAGCGCTGGATCGCGCGCTTCAGGGGCCGTGCCCCGAAGTTCTCGTCGAACCCGTTCTTGGCCAGGAACTCGGAGGCCGCTTCGGTGAGCCGCAGGGTCAGCTCCTCCTCACCGAGCCGCTTCTGCACCTCCTTCACCATCACGCCGACGATCTGGGCGATCTGGGCCTTGCTGAGTGGGTGGAAGACGATGACGTCGTCGAGCCGGTTTAGGAATTCGGGGTTGAAGACGTGGTTGAGCTCCTCCTTCACCTTCTCCGCGATCCGGTCGAAATTCGCCCGGGTGTCGGGGGCGGCGAAGCCGAGCCCCTTGCCCTTCGTGATGTCCTTGGCTCCGACGTTCGACGTCATGATCACGACGGTGTTCTTGAAGTCGATCACCCGCCCGTAATTGTCCGTGAGGTGCCCCTCGTCGAGGACCTGGAGCAGGATGTTGAACACGTCCGGGTGTGCCTTCTCGATCTCGTCGAGCAGGATCACACTGTACGGCTTGCGCCGCACCGCCTTCGTCAGCGTGCCCGAGTCCTCGTAGCCGACGTAGCCGGGCGGGGCGCCAATCAGCCGGCTGACCGAGAACTTCTCCATGTACTCGCTCATGTCCACACGGATGAGCGCCTGCGAGTCCGCGAACAGGAATCGAGCGAGCTGCCGCGCCACCTCGGTCTTTCCGACGCCGGTGGGCCCGCAGAAGATGAACGAACCGATGGGTCGGTTGGGGTCCTTGAGTCCGGCGCGGCTACGCCGGATGGAGCGGGCGAGCGCCTTGATGGCGTCGTCCTGGCCGACGACGCTCGTATGGAGCTCGTCCTCCATACGGAGCAGGCGCGAGGTCTCGGCCTCCTGCAGCCGCGTGACGGGAATACCCGTCCACCGGCTGACGATGAAGGAGATCTCCTCCTCGCCGAGGACCGGACGGTACGACTGGCGCCGCTTCTCCCACTCCTCCTGCTTCTTCCGAATGTCGCCCTGGAGCTCGCGCTCCCGGTCGCGGAGCGACGCGGCCTTCTCGAAGTTCTGGTCTCGAACGGCGGCCTCCTTCTCGGAGTTCACCTCTTCGAGCCGCTCCTTGAGCTCGGCCACCTCGGCCGGGGGGACCTGCGCCGCCAGCCGGGCCCGGGCCCCCGCCTCGTCGATCACGTCGATCGCCTTGTCGGGGAGGAACCGGTCCGTGATGTAGCGCTCGGACAGCTTGGACGCCGCGAGCAGCGTCGTGTCGGGGATCGTCACCCGGTGGTGGTCCTCGTACTTCTTGCGCAGACCCTTCAGGATCTCGACGGTCTCCTCCACGGTGGGCGGGTCGACGATCACCGTCTGGAAGCGGCGCTCGAGGGCCCCGTCCTTCTCGATGTACTTGCGGTACTCGTTCAGGGTCGAGGCACCCACGCACTGCAGCTCGCCGCGCGCGAGCGCCGGCTTGAGCATGTTGCTGGCGTCGATTGCGCCCTCGGCCGCGCCCGCCCCGACGAGCGTGTGGAGCTCGTCGATGAAGAGGATGATGTTCTTGTTCTGGGCGATCTCGTTCATGACCGCCTTGAGCCGCTCCTCGAACTGGCCCCGGTACTTCGTCCCCGCGATCACCGCCGCCATGTCGAGCGACAGGACGCGGTGATCACGGAGAGAATCCGGGCAGTCCCCACTCGCGATGAGCTGCGCCAGCCCCTCGACGATCGCCGTCTTGCCGACGCCGGGCTCGCCGATCAGGACCGGGTTGTTCTTCTTCCGGCGCGTGAGAACCTCCATCACGCGCTCGATCTCCTTGCCGCGGCCGATCGTCGGGTCGAGCTGCCCCTCGGCGGCGAGGGAGGTCAGATCGCGACAGAAGTGATCGAGCGCCGGCGTCTTGCTCTTCTTCTCGCCCTTGGGCGGCATGGAGGCCTGGGCGCCGCCACTCCCCTGCTGCGCCGTCGCACCACCCTGTGGCATCTCGGTGCCGAGGAGGCGAAGGGTCTCGGCGCGAGCCGCGTCCAGGTTGACCCCCACGTCCGTGAGGACCTGGGCGGCGATGCCCTTCTCCTCGCGGAGGAGGCCGAGGAGGAGGTGCTCGGTGCCGACGTAGGAGTGGTTGAGCTCCCGCGCCTCGCTCATGGCCAGCTCCAGCACCTTCTTCGCCCGCGACGTGTACGGCAGGTCGGGGCCCGTGGCCTGCGCCGCCTTCCCCTTCTTGACCGTCTCCTCGATCTTCTGCTGCACGTCGTCCAGGTCCACCGACAGGTTCTGCAGGACGGCCGCGGCCACCCCCTCCCCCTCGCGGATGAGCCCCAGGAGGATGTGCTCCGTCCCCACGTACTCGTGGTGCAGCCGCGCCGCCTCCTCCCGCGCCATCGCGAGCACCTTCCGCACCCGCTCCGTGAAGTTGTAGCCGTTCATCGTTCCCTCCAAGGAAGGGCGATGCGCCCCGCGACTCAGGGCGCGAACAGCTCGGGTCGGGCGCGCACGATGCCGGCCCACACGTTGTAGATCTGGTCGCCGAGCGCGTAGTAGCGCTGGTCCACCTCGCCGAGCTCCGTGTGACGATACGACGCGCTGAACGCCTCCGCCGTACCGGCCTCGTAGAACGGGGCCAGCCGCTCGCGCTCGATCTCGGCGGTGGCGATCGCCGCCCGCATCACTGCCGCGTAGTCCTCGGCGCCGAGCAGCTCATAGCCTGCCAGGGCCTCGCCGGCATACTGCCCCGAGGGGTTGAAGAAGAACTGGTTGAAGCCGCCGTTGTTCACCTCGGCGTCGACGAGCCACGTCGTGTAGATCGCGCGGGCGCCCGGCGCCAGCGTGCGGACTACCTCGGGCTCATGCTCCCAATCGCCGCCGAAGTCCGTGACGACGCGCAGGTGGACGTGCTGCACCACGGCGTCGCCCACCTCGTCGGCGGAGAGGGAGGCGAGGAGCTCGGGCGTGATCTGGCGGAAGCGTTTGTCGGGCCAGGGAGCGGGCATGCGCGGACAGGACGGCGTGGGCGTGGGTGGAGAGCGGTGCTACGCCATCCGGCCCCAAAGCCGCGCCACGAGCAGGAGCAGCACGACCAGCACCAGGACGAGCGCGACCGCGATCAGTGGGACGACGCGCCGGAGCACCTTGCGGTACGCCTCCACCGCCTGACGCTGCGCGTTGACTGCCTCCTGCTGCCGCGCGCCCTGCTCGCGCAGCAGGTCACGGATCTCCTCGAGCAGCCGCACGGCCTGTTCATCGAGCATGGGAGCCCCGCGCCGAAGTGTCAGGTGTCAGGTGTCGGCCGCGCCGGCGACCGGCGGCTCAGGGTGCCCGCGCGCCCCAGAGCCGCCCGCGCCAGCCGGCGACGAGGCAGAGAAGACTCGCCCCGATCCAGACGAGGCCAACCGCGTTGGTCACCACCTCCTCGCCCGGCGTGCAGCGATTCGCCTCGACGCACGCCGTCGACACGAGCAGGGTGATCGCGATCGAGATCGCCAGGAAGAGGACCACCTGGTACATCACCACCACGAGGATCCTGCGCGCCGGCGACGGCATGGATGCGCTCTCCACGGCCGGCCGCTCGACCAGGTAGTCGTCAGGCTGCGCCTTGGCCAGGTCGCGGATCTGCACGGTAGTGCGAGTCAGGCTGTCGTGCACGGCCTGATGGCGACGCGTGAGGAGCATCGTAACGAACGAGAGGACCCCGAGCGCGGTCTTGATCCAGAAGCGAGCGGCGGCGCGCAGCAGACCGGGATTCCGGCCGGAGGCGTCGTCGACGACGCGCAGGTTCGTCGCGAGGTGGCCGACCGTGCCGCCGACGCGCCAGACCATCAGCGGCTCGTAGAGCAGGATCATCGCGAAGAGCGCCGCCGCGAGCACGCGCCCGGAGCCAGCGACGTCGTGCGTCAGCTCGGACGCGAGGACGATGATGGCGAGCCCGGCCACGAGCACGGCCGAGTCGATGACGAGCGCGCGCAGGCGGCGCGTGAAAGTCCCGTACGCCGCCGAGGCGTGTACGGCGGGGTCGGACATGTCAGGAGGCGCTCACCCCTCCTGCTCCGTCCCTTCCTCCCGCCCCGCGTGCCCGAGCGCCTTGAGCACCTCTCGGTCGAATGCCACGCTCATGCTCTCGCGCCGCGAGTACGGACCCGGCCGGTACATGCGCGACACCACCCCGTCCTGGCTGCGCTCGCACACCTCCCAGTCCTGCCGGTTGGTCATGTCCCAGAACTTCACCCCGTCGTCGATGTCGAACTCGCCCCGCCCGGCGCGCTCGAGCGTCTCCGGGTTGAAGAGCCACTCGCAAGTGATCAGCGTGCGCCCCGGGTCCTGCGGCCACAGCGTGTGGCACATCACGTAGTCGGGGTGCAGGCTGAGGAGCATGTTCGGGAAGAGCGCGTAGTAGTACACGCGCCGGTGGTCCTCGGCGGGGAGGTCCCCCACCGGCACGCCGCACGCCCGCCCGCTCATCGTCAGGCTCTCGCTCCCCTCGTTGATCACCATGAAGCCGCCGAGGCACGGCCCCTCGACGAGGTCGTTCTCGCCACTCGTCGGCGGCGTGATCTTCGTGAGCGCCGGGTGGACGGGCGCGCAATGGTAGCACTCGGAGTAGTTCTGGACGATGAGCTTCCAGTTGGCTCGGACGTCGTAGTCGATCCGCCGCCCCACGTGCAGCGACGGCATGTTGAAGCGCGAGAAGCGGCCGATCACCGGTGCGAACGCCTCCTCGAACGGCTCGGCGTCGTCGGGCGAGAGGTTGATGAACAGGAACCCCTCCCACCTCGCCACGCCGACGGGGTGCAGCGAGTAGTCTTCCTTGCGGAAGCCCTCCAGCTCGTCGGCCGAGGGCGCCGCGAGCAGCCGGCCGTCGAGCGCGTACGTCCATGCGTGGTACGGGCACTGGATGCTGTTCCCGAGCCGGCCGCGCGCCTCCCAGCACATCTTCGTGCCGCGGTGGCGGCAGACGTTGTAGTAGGCGCGGAGCCGGCCGGCGCGGTCGCGGAGGACGACAATGCTTTCCACGCCCACCGGCTGCACGAAGTAGTCGCCGGGCTTGGCGAGCTGCTCCTCGCGCCCAACACACAGCCAGCGCCGCGCAAAGATCTTCTCGTGCTCCTCGGCGAACAGCTCGGGGCTCTTGTAGTAGCGCCCCGGAAGGGTCCGGGCACCGGCGGTCGGGATCTGCGTCGTCGGGACGTAGGTGGCCACGGCTTGCCTCGCTGGCTGGCGGTTGACTGCCGCCGAAATTTGCGGCGGGGGGCGCGTCCGGGACAGGGCCGCCGCCGGCGGGCACGGACGATGCGCGCCGATGCCGTACATTCCCCTCAGGAGCTTATCATGGATCGCGCCAAGCCCTCCTCCGCTCACGAGCCCGCGCCCGGCGCTGACCGGGCCGACGCCGCCACGCCCCCCGCCGCACCGTCGGGCGAGTCGGGCCCTGTCGCCGACGCCGCAAGCGCCGCCGAGGCGCCGAACCCGCCGCATACGACGACGGGCAAGATCACCGCCCCGAAGTTCGGCTCGGCGGGGAGCGGCGGGCTGGAGTACGAGGGCAACTTCCCGGTCGACTGAGCGCGCTGGCTCATCGAGCCGCGCCGCGGGGACAAGAACGCCACCCCCCGCAGCACCCTCAGTGGGGCGGCCGCGGGGGGCGATGTCTATGACAGGCGACGCCTCCAGCCCAGGTCGTGCCCGCGTCAGCGCGTGGTTGGGATTGGTCCCGTGCCCACGCGATGCGGACCGGTGATGCCGAAAGTGACGCCGCTCCCCGTGAGCTGCCACGCCTTGCGCATCGCAAAGACTAAGGCGAAGACGCTGACGACCGCACCATGAATGCCGAACGCGAAGAGGGTGAGCAGCGGCAGGGTGAGGAGCAGCACGACGACGCCCGCCACCATGGCGAGCGGCCCGGCCGACACGAGCCGCTCGGCCGCCTGGTCATCCGCTCCGGGGGCCACGCGCGCACGGGCGGCCTCCTGCTCTGCCCCGGGGGCGTCGAGATCACCGAATGGATCCTCGGTCGGAGCGGCGTCACTGGCAGCGCGGGCCGAAGCTTGCGTGGCCGGGGCAGCGGCGGCGGAACGCGGCGTGTCGTCCAGGTTCGCGTACGCCATCGCCACCGGCGCGAGCGAGCCGAGGCCGACCGCGAAATACGTGAGGGCGACGGCGAGCACCTGGTAGCGGCGGCGGAAGTAATCGCCGGTCGCCGCATTCACCGCCTTGGCGATCATGTAGGCGATGGCAATCGCGCAGAACGCGCGGCCGAACCTGATGGTCAAGACCACGGCGGCGACGAGCGCCGCGCCGGCGAGGGCGGCGCCGAGTCCGTACAGCGCCGCCCGCCCCGTCGACTTCGCGCCGGTGCCTCGGGCGATCTTCGCCACGTACGTTGGCTTGCACCGGCCGCAGAGGGGACGCTCGTCGTTCAAAGCGTAGTAGTGCGTGCGCTGTGGGGCACGGCAGTCCGAGCACCAGATGAAAGGCGCGGCGGCCGCTGGTGCTGCGCTCCCGCCTTGGGCAGGCTCGTCGAGGAGTGCTCCAGCGTCGGGCGCAGCGTGCGCGTTGCGCGACATGGCGGATCGGTGAGGGGTGGCGAGCGGCCGATGCGGCCGCGGGCGCCATGTGAGGCGACGGCGCTTTTCCAAGACGCCGGGCGCTCCGGCGGCGTAACGCCGCGTCCGCCTGACGCCGCTCGCCCCGCAGCGCGGGCGCCTAGCCCGAGCAGGTTCGCGCCGACGAGGACGGCGACGCTCCTTAGGGCGTCATCAGGAACCCCTCGGCGGGAGGCACGTCCTCCTGACGCCGAGGGGTTCCTGCCCTTCACCGCCCCAGCCGAGAGCCGAGCACCGAGCGCCGAGAGCCGCCGTTCTGAGAGCTGCGGTTCAGCGTAGATCCAGCCCGAGGCGCAGCGTCCGGCCGGGCTGCGGGAGGCCGCATTGGTCGTAGACAGTCGCGTCGGTCACATTGTCGAGGCCGAGCACGGCGCGCAACTCTCGCAGAAGGCCACGCCCGCCGTTGGCGCCGCCGAGCGGCCATGCGCGGGTGAGCGCCACGTCCGCCACGGCTTGCGCGCCGAGCTCCGCCTCGCGGTCGAGGTCGGGATGCACGCAGTACTGCCGCCCCGTGTAGCGCGCGCCCGCCACGCCGCGCAGGGCGAGCGGGAGCGGCACGCCCAGCTCGAGCGAGCCGCGGACCGCCGGCTGGTGCTCAGGACGGCGCTCACTCGGCGCGCCCGGGGTAGCCGTCCGGTCGTAGACGCGAACGCGTTGGGCCACCACGTCTCCCGTCACCGACAGGCCCGCGAGCCACGAGCCGCCGAAAGCGCCGTGGGCGGGTGGCGTCCACCCGGCCAGGAGCTCGAGACCGGTGCTCCGGATCTCGTCCCGGTTGATGCGGCGGAACTTGTTCTCGGGGGTGCTCACCCGAACGACGGCGTCGCGCAGGCGGTGGTGGAAGGCCACGGCCTGCAGCGCCAGCCCCGCGCGCGCTGGCGACCCGCCGACGAGCGTCGCGCCGACCTCGGCGCCGAGGAGCCGCTCCGGACGGAGACCCGGGTTCGGCTCGAAGCGGTTGAGCGCGCCCGAGTAGAGCTCGCGCAGCGCCGGGAAGCGGGCGCGCCGGCTCACCGAGGTATGCAGCCGGACGCTCTCGCCGAATGCGGGCGCAGTCGCCCCGACCCGCCAGCCCCCCCGCGACAGATCCCCGAGTGATGGCTTCCCACCCGTCTCGGGCGTGGCCACCGCGTCGTGCACGACGCCGCCGCTCACGAGCGCCCGGTCGAGCACGAGGTACTGCACTTCGGCGCCGGTGCTGGAGAGCTCCTGCCGGTAGCGGCTCGTTGGGTCGTCGTCGATCCGCTCGTCGTAGCGCACGTCGGCACGCGTGTACGCCGCCCGCACCGTGCCGCCGGCGGGGAGCGAGTGCATCGCGACGGCCCGGCCAGTCACGGTGCGCTCGTCTCCGGTCTCGCGGCCGGTCACCTGCGTGTACGCGGAGTCGTCGAAGCTCTCGATCTCGAGCGAGCCGGCATTGACGCCGCCCGAGAGGCTGAGGCTTCCGTGGCCGAGCGGCGTGGCGACGACGCCGGATCCGGCCGAGAGGATCGTGAGGACGCGCGAGACGTCGGGGTAGCGCCAGAGCCGCGGCTCCTCGACGTGCAGCTCCGGCGGAACGCCGCGCCGCGCCTGGTACGCGGTGGCCGCGAGGCCGGCGTGAGCGCCGCCCGGTCTCTCGTAGCGGAGTGCCGCGAAGCCGTCGACCTGCCGCAGATCGCTGTTCGTGCGCAGCTCCCGGTCGCCGGGCTGTCCGGGGTCGACGCCCTCGCCGGGCGCGCCGGAGCCTGCTCCGCCCGGTGCGACGTCGCGTCCGAGCGCGAAGCCGTCACGCTCGCGGTAGCTCGCCCCGCCGCGAGCCGTGAGCGTACCAGCGCCCACAGCGACGGGGGCACTGCCAGCCGCCGAGAAGCCCCGGCCGGCGTACTGGTCCACGCCCGTGCCGAGCGCGACCTCGGGAGGCGGCGGGGAGCCGGGGGATGCGTCGCTGCCCGCGGTGCCCCCGGCGAGGTCGACCTCGATGACGCCACCGAGCGCGTTCGGACCGCCGAGGAGCGATGAGAGCCCGCGCACCAGCGTGAGCCGCCGCACGCCCGTGAGCGGCACGAGCGACGGGTCGGTCCTGTGGTCCCACCCGAGGGTGAGTGGCACGCCGTCGAGGAGCACCGCGGCCTGTCGGGAGTCGGAGCCGCGCACGGAGAGCTCGACCTCGCCGCGGGAGTTCTGCCGCACGAGCACGAATGGCATCTCGCGCAACGCCAGCTCGAGCGAGGGCGCCGGCGCGAGCAGCAGCGAGTCGAGTCGGACGACGACAGCGCCCGCCCCGCCGACCGCCGCCGGCGAGCGCGTCCCCACCACCACCACCGGCTCGATGCGGCGCGCCGTCGAATCTCCGCGCGTCGACTCTCCGCGCGTCGAGTCGGCACGCGTCGAGTCGGGCCGAGCTTGGGCGGCCACGGCGAGCGGCGTGACCGCCAGAACGAGCGAGAGCAGCGAGCGCGCGGTCGTGTGGAGCATGTGCTGTTCTTACGGGGAGCGTCGACGTGTCGTTGAGCGGGATCGCATCGACCGGGCCGGACCGATCGGAGCGCCCCAGGGTGTTGCCCACACCCCGGCAAGTTCTGAACTATACTTCCCTTCGCCCCTCGTCCCCCGTCCCCCGTCCCCCGCCCCTCATCCCTCGATGAAGCGTTCCGTCGCACTAGCCGCGCTCCTGCTCTTCGCCGTCGCACCAGCGCTCGCCGCGCACGACCTTTTCCTCAAGCTCACGAGCTACTTCGTGACGCCTGGACGGGAGCCCGTGCGCGTCGCAGTGCTCAACGGCACCTTTGCCCGGAGCGAGAACTCCGTGGCCCGCGACCGGGTGCGCGACGCGCGACTCGTCGGCCCGGGCGGCGTGGAGCGCCTGGGCACGGCGGGATGG
>Ga0307405_10000882_pt1 | contig 11884 bp, 8 predicted proteins | sample 322Cmetagenome_2_FD_203311 | JGI IMG/M metagenome (GOLD analysis project Ga0307405, IMG submission 203311) | Maize rhizosphere microbial communities from greenhouse at UC Davis, California, United States - 322HYB-C-1 | ecosystem: Host-associated > Plants > Roots > Rhizosphere > Soil | place...
GGCCGACGGCCGCGAGGTAGGGCGCGCCGAGGGCGCGGTAGGCGCGGAGCTGCGCGTGCCGGTGCCGCAGCCGCGGCTCTGGGGGCCGGACGACCCGTTTCTCTACGATCTCACGGTGACCCTGAGTGATCAGGGGCGCGAGCTGGACCGCGTGGACAGCTACTTCGGCATGCGGACGGTGGGGCTGGCCCGCGACGACCGGGGGCGGGCGCACATCGCGCTCAACGGCCGGCGCGTGTTCCAGGTGGGGCCGCTCGACCAGGGGTGGTGGCCGGACGGACTCTACACGGCGCCCACCGACGCGGCGCTGCGCTCCGACCTCGAGGTCACGAAGGCGCTCGGCTTCACGATGACGCGCAAGCACATCAAGGTGGAGCCGGCGCGCTGGTACTACTACGCCGACAGCCTCGGCCTCCCGGTGTGGCAGGACATGCCGAGCGGGTGGAACGACTCGCCGGAGGCGCGCCGGGAGTTCGAGGCGGAGCTGCGGGCGATGCTCGACGACCTGCACAACGCGCCGTCGATCGTGGCCTGGGTGCCGTTCAACGAGAAGTGGGGGCAGTTCGACACGCAGCGCATCGTGGGCGTCGTGAAGTCGCTCGACTCGAGCCGGATCGTGAACGACGCCAGCGGCTGGCAGCACGAGAACGCGGGCGAGATGATCGACGTGCACCGCTACCAGGGCCCGCAGGCGATGCTCGGGACGCGCGACCGGGCCGCGGTGGTGGGGGAGTTCGGGGGGCTAGGCTTCAAGGTGAGCGGCCGGGCCTGGGCGGGGGACGCCTGGGGGTACGGCGGGCTGTTCGAGACGCCCGAGGCGCTGGCCGACCGCTACGCGCTGCTCATGAAGCGGATGTGGCACCTGCGGGACACGCACGGGATGAGCGCCGGCGTCTACACGCAGCTCACCGACGTCGAGGTGGAGCTCAACGGCTTCCTGACGTACGACCGCGGCGTGCTGAAGCTCGACACGGCGCGCACCGCGGCGGTCAACCGCGGGCAGGCGCCCTACCTGCTCCCCGAGCTCCCCGACTTCACCGACGCGGTGCGCGTGACCGTCCACCAGGGCGCGCCCACCGAGGTGCGCTACACCACCGACGGCGGCGAGCCGACGGCGGCGAGCCCCGTCTACCGCGGGCCGTTCACGCTCCGGCGGAGCGCCACGGTGCGGGCGCGCGCCTTCCGCGACGGCGCGCCGCTCGCCGCGCCCGAGGCGCGCGTGGAGTACGCGAAGGGCACGGGGCGCGCGCCGGCGGCGGTGCCGGCGGCGAGCCTCGCCCCCGGGCTCGCCTACGCCGTCTACCGCGACACCACGCCGGAGCCGGCGTACCGGATGCACTGGCCGGTGCGCTGGCAGCTCGAGCGGCCGGACGTGCAGGCGAAGGACCAGCGGGCGCACAAGACGGGCACCGTGCGCACGGTGACGCTGGCCCCCGCGGACACGACGGAGCTGTTCGGGATGCGCTTCACCGGCTACCTGCGCGCGCCGCGCACCGGCGTGTACACGTTCACGGCCGTCTCGGACGACGGCGCCGGGCTCTGGGTCGGGGACCGCAACGTCTTCTGGTCGCTGGGGCAGAGCCCGAAGCCCACGGAGACGGCCGGGCAGATCGCGCTCCAGGCGGGGCTGCACCCGATCACGCTCACCTACTTCCAGGCGTACGGGCCGCGGGCGCTCGAGCTGTACGTGGAGGGGCCGGGGATGCGGCGGCAGCGCGTGCCGGCGTCGCTGCTCTTCCGCGACCGCGCCGCGAGCGCCGACGCGGCGCCGACGCCGGCCCCGGCGAGGCGTTAGGCATGCCGACGACGCGCGAGCGCCCGCCGCCCGCGGCCACCCCCCTCCGGACGTGGCCGGCGCCGGGCGCCGGCCCCACTGCTCGCGCGGCCCGGCGCGCGAAGTCGAGCCTTCTCCCGGCGACGCGCCCGGGCACCCCACCACCCCGCACCTCGCGGAGGGCAGCACCTTGAGCACCCCACGTCAGACCTCACAGCGACCGCCGAGCGCCGTCCCGCGCCGCGCCGTCGCGCGGCTCCTCGCCGCATACGCCCTCGCGGCCCTGCCGGCCGTCGCCCTCGCCGCCGGCTCCGTCGCCGCGGCCGCCCTCGCCCCCGCCACCCTGGCCGCGCAGGACGTGAGCGCGCAGGCCGCCGGCCGCATCACCGGCACCGTCACCGACCAGGGCGGCCTCCCGGTGCCGACCGTGCAGGTGGTCGTCGTCGGCACGCGCTTCGGCGGCCTCACCACCGAGGACGGGCGCTACACCATCGTCGGCGTCCCCGCCGGCAGCTACCAGCTCCGGGCGCAGCGCATCGGCTTCGCGCCCGCCACGCAGCCGGTGACCGTGGCCGTCGACCAGACGGTGACCGCCGACCTGCAGATCTCCGCCGTGGCGACGACGCTCACCACGCAGGTGGTGGTGGGCTACACCACGCAGCAGCGCCGCGACGTGTCGGACGCGGTGTCGAGCGTCACCGACGAGGCGATCGAGACGCGCAAGGTGGCGACGGTGGCGGAGGCGCTGCGCGGGCGCATCCCCGGCGTGCAGATCGCCGCCTCCGGCGAGCCGGGCGAGGCGTCGCGCGTGGTGATCCGCGGGCAGAACTTCCTGCAGAGCTCCGAGCCGCTCTACGTGGTGGACGGGCTCTACCTGCGGCAGAACCCGAACCTGAACCCGAGCGACATCGCCTCGATCCAGGTGCTCAAGGACGCCTCGGCGGCGGCGCAGTACGGCGCCCAGGCGGCCAACGGCGTGGTCGTCATCACGACGAAGCGCGGCAGCGGCACGGAGAACAAGGTCGCCCTCCGCTCCTACTTCGGCGTCCAGACCGTCCCCAACCAGCTCGACCTCGCCGGCCCGCAGCGCTGGGCCGAGATCAACCGGCAGGCGTACGAGAACGCCGGCCTCGCCGTGCCGCAGGGCACGCTCGACGTGCTCGAGGGGCGGAACACCGTCAACACCGACTGGCAGGACGCGGTGTTCCGCACGGGCGCCATCCAGGACCACAACCTCCAGCTCTCCGGCGGCACCGGGAACGCCACGGCGAATTACCTGCTCAGCGGCGGGTACTTCAAACAGGAGGGGACCGTCCTCGGGAGCGGCTTCGAGCGCTACAGCTTCCGCGTGAACTCGCAGATCCGGCGCGGGCGGCTCGCCTTCGGCGAGAACCTCGCCCTCGCCCGCTCCAACCGGCAGATCCCGATCGGCAACCAGCTCATCGACGCGCTGCGCTTCCCGCCGGTGATCCCGGTGCGCGACCCGACCACGCCGAGCGGTTACGGCGTGGGGAGCGACGCCATCCCGACGTTCGGCGTCAATCCCGTGGGCGCCGCGGAGCTGCGCAACGAGCGCGACCGGACCAACCAGGTGTTCGGCACCATCTTCGGCGAGGCGGAGCTGCTCGACAACCTGCGCTACCGCCTGAACGTGGGCGTCAACTACCAGGACATCGGCTTCCGGCAGTTCACGGAGCAGGGCTACCGGCCGCGCCAGAACGAGTCGCTCAACCCGGCGCAGCTCATCGACCGCCGCGACAACCTCTCGTCGCTGCTCTTCGAGCACCTGCTCACCTTCACCCAGACGTTCGGCCCGCACGGGATCAACGCCGTGGCCGGCTACACGGAGCAGCGCGAGGAGTTCAGCCGCGTGCAGGGGACGCGGCAGGAGTTCCCCGACCCGACGCTGCAGGAGCTCAACGCGGGAACGACCAACCAGGCCAACGAGGGCTTCCTGAACGACGCGCGGCTGCGCGGCCTCCTCGGCCGCGTCAACTACAGCTTCGCCGACCGGTACCTGCTCACGGGGAGCGTCCGGCGCGACGGCTCGTCGCGCTTCGGCCCGGAGAACCGCTACGGCACCTTCGGCGCGGTCTCGGCCGGGTGGGTGATGAGCGAGGAGGACTTCTTCAAGAATTCGCTCGGCGGCGTCTTCGACTTCTTCAAGCTGCGCGCGAGCTACGGGACGCTCGGCAACCAGGACTTCGAGGACTACCAGTACGCGGCCGGGATCACCACCGGCGGCTTCGGCCTCGGCGGCACGGGCTACCCGCTCGGCGGCGACCAGCAGGTGCAGTCGGGCGCCACCCAGCGGGCGCTGGGGAACCCGAACATCCGCTGGCAGGAGAACTCGCAGACGAACTTCGGGCTCGACTTCAACCTGCTCGACAACCGGCTGGCGGTGAACGCGGACTACTACGTCTCGCGCTCCGACGGCCTGCTGGTGCGCGCGCCGCTCCCGCCGAGCCTCGGGGCCACCACGGCGCCGTTCGTGAACGCCGGCGAGGTGCGCAACAACGGCTTCGAGCTCGGCGCCACCTACACGACGGTGAACCGCGAGGACTTCGAGCTCAACACCTCGGCCAACATCACCACGACGAGCAACAAGGTGCTGAGCCTCGGCAACGGCGCGCAGCCCATCTTCGTGGACGTCGAGGGGTTCAACGTCACGCGCACGGCGGTCGGCGACCCGATCGGCACCTTCTACGTGCGCGACATGGTCGGCATCTTCCAGAACCAGGCGGAGATCGACGCCTACACCACGACGGTGAACGGGCAGCCGGTGAAGATCCAGGGGGACGCCAAGCCCGGCGACATCAAGTACCGCGACATCAACGGCGACGGCACCATCAACGACGCCGACCGGTACAACGCGGGGAGCGGCGTGCCCACCTTCGAGGGCGGCTTCTTCGTCGACGGCCGCTACCGCCGCTTCGACTTCGCGGTGGGGCTGCGCGGCTCGTACGGCGGCGAGGTGCTGAACGTGGCGCGGTGGTGGACGGACCGTCTGGACGACCCGACGAACTACCGGGCCGACATCCAGCCGTGGACGCCCGAGAACCCGAGCACCACGACGCCGCGCGCGGTCAAGGAAGGGCCGTCGGCGTCGAACAACAACCGCCTCGACTCCGACCGCTTCGTCGAGGACGGCGCGTACCTGCGGCTGCAGAACCTGCAGCTCGGCTACGCGCTGCCGACCGGCCTCACCCGCTTCGCCAACCTGAGTGGCGACTCACGCATCTACGTGAACTTCCAGAACCTGTTCACGATCACCGGCTACGACGGGTACGACCCGGAGGCGACCGGCATCGTGTACAACGACAGCCGCGACGCGCTGCTGCGCGGGGTGGACGCCGGGCAGATCTACCCGAACCAGCGGACGATCTCCTTCGGGATCGACCTGGGCTTCTGAGCGGCCCGCCCGGCTGCTCCCCTCACTCGCCACTCTCATCATCCGACGATGCGACCATACAAGGCACTGACCCCCCTGCTGCTCGGGGCGCTCGCGTTGGGGTGTAACGACCTCGACGTCACCAACCCGAGCCAGCGCACCACCGACACGTTCTACCGCAACGAGGCCGACGCCCTGGCGGCGGTCAACGGCACCTACCACGCCCTGCAGGAGCTCGGCGTCTTCGGCCGCTGGCAGACCTTCGCCGACGACGCGCGCTCCGACATCGCCACCAGCCGGAGCCCGTGGACCGACCTGGCGAACTTCACCCGGACGGTCCTCTCGAGCTACAACTTCGAGGTGAACATCCACCTCTGGGAGCACAACTACCGCACGGTCTTCGCGGCGAACCAGGTGCTCGCGAACGTCCCCGACGTGGAGATGGACGCGGCGCGGAAGGCGCGCTTCATCGCGGAGGCGAAGTTCATCCGGGCGCTCGCCTACTACAACCTGGTCACCTACTTCGGCGGGCCGACCGGGATCCCGCTCGTCCTCGAGCCCTCGGAAGTCGCCGACCGCCCACCGAGCTCCCCGACCGCGGACGTGTGGGCCCAGATCGAGAAGGACCTCACCGAGGCGCGCGCCGACCTGCCGGCGTCGTACTCGGGCGCCGACGTCGGGCGCGCGACCAGCGGCGCCGCCACGGCGCTGCTCGCCAAGGCGCACCTGCAGCAGCGCGAGTGGGGGGAGGCCGCGACGCTCTTCGCCGAGGTGGTCGGCTCGGGGCAGTACGAGCTGCTCCCCAACTTCGGCGACAACTTCCGCGCCGACCGCGACAACAACCGCGAGTCCATCTTCGAGGTGCAGTTCACCGACGAGGGGGCGCTCGCTGAGGGCAGCGCGGGGTACAGCGGCCCCAAGCTGGCCGGCCCGTGCGGGCCGTCGTTCTGCGACCAGAACCCGACGCGGTGGTACTTCGAGCAGTTCTTCGCCGAGAACCCCGCGGTGCCGGACCCGCGCCTGGACTTCACGATCTTCTACAACAAGCCGGGCGGGATGGACGTATTCGGGACGCCGTTCGCCGAGCGGTACGGCGACCGGCTGAACGACATCTTCGTCAAGAAGTACACGCAGTACTACAGCCGCCAGGACGAGATCTTCGACAATCCGACCAACTTCAAGGTGCTGCGGCTGGGCGGCGTGCTGCTGATGCACGCCGAGGCGCTCAACGAGTCGGGGAACCCGGGCGCGGCGAAGGGGTTCGTGGACCAGGTGCGCGCGCGCGTGGGCCTGGGGCCGCTGCCGCCGGGGCTCGACCAGGCGCAGATGCGCGCCCGCATCGAGCACGAGCAGCTCATGGAGCTCGGCTTCGAGGCGGAGCGCTTCCGCTACCTGCAGCGGCAGAACATGCTCACCGCGGAGTTCCTGCCGACGCTCAAGGCTCACGACCCCGACTTCGACGTGTTCGACCCGGCGCGTTCGAGCCTGCTGCCGATCCCGAACTCGGAGACGGACCTGAACGCGGGCGTGGACCAGAACCCGGGCTACTAGAGCGTGGAGTGCTGAGTGTAGAGTGCTGCGTGCCGGACCGCCGCGCCGCGTGACGAGTAGGAGCGTCCCGGGCGGCCCCCAGCACGCAGCACTCCGCACTCGGCGGCGATACCCTGTACTCCTGACCTCGCACCCCGTCCCGAGCCCGCCGTGACGTCCTCCATGCGCGCGCTCCGTGCCTTCGCGCTCCTGCCGCTGCTGGCGTGCTCGCGGCAGACCGCGACGGCGCCCCGCACGCCGCCGCTCTCGCTCGCCTGCACCTTCACCAACCCGGTGGCCGCCGGCGCCGACCCGTGGGTGGTGCGGCACGACGGCCAGTACTACTTCGTCGAGTCGCGCGACGACGGCATCGACGTCTACCGGTCCGCGCAGCTCACGCAGCTCAAGCGCAACCGCGTGCGCGTGTGGACGGCGCCCGACACCGGGTGGAACCGGGACAACGTCTGGGCGCCGGAGCTCCACCGCATCGACGGGCGCTGGTACATCTACTACGCCGCCGGCCCGCCGGGCCCCCAGGGCGCGGAGTTCATCCACCAGCGCAGCTTCGTGCTCGAGAGCGTGGGCGACGACCCGCAGGGCGCCTACGTCGACCGGGGGATGCTCTACACCGGCGACGACGTGGCCGCCGACACCGGCGAGGTGTGGGCGATCGACGTCACCACGCACGTGCTGAACGGCCAGCGCTACGCCGTGTGGTCGGGGTGGGAGCGGAACACCACCGTCGCCCGCACGCCGCAGCACCTCTACATCGCGCGGATGTCGAACCCCTGGACGATCAGCAGCAACCGGGTGAAGCTCTCGTCGCCCACGGCGCCGTGGGAGCGGCGCGAAGACCCGGTGGACGGGCTGGACCTGCAGGAGGGGCCGGAGTTCCTGACGCGCGGCAGCCACGTCTTCATCGTCTACTCGACGCGCGAGAGCTGGCTCCCCGCGTACCGGCTCGGCCAGCTCCGCCTCGTCGACCCGGCGGACCCGATGAACCCGGCGAGCTACGTGAAGTCGGGGCCCGTGTTCGCTTCGGCGAACGGCGTGATCGGCGTCGGGCACAACGGCTTCGCCCAGTCGCCCGACGGGCGCGAGGACTGGCTGCTGTACCACTCCAAGGTGGACAGCACGCCGGGGTGGAACCGGGTGATCCGCATGCAGCCGTTCACCTGGAACGCCGACAGCTCGCCCAACTTCGGCGCCCCGGTCGCGTCGGCGACGCGGCTCGAGGTGCCGAGCGGGGAGTGCGGGGAATGACTGCGGAGTGCTGCGTGCTGCGTGTTACGTCCGCTCGGGATGCGCTCGCGCCATGGCTTCCAGAGCGGCTTCTAGCACGCAGCACTCGGCACTCCGCAGTCAGTCCGCGCCCTCCTAGTGCCTCTTCGTCCGGATGAGGATCACGCCGAACGCGCCCTGCGTCCCGTAGATCGCCGTCGAGCCGGCGTCCTTGAGGACCTCGATGCGCTCGACGTCCTTCGGCGAGATGCTGGCGAGGGCGTTGAGGCCGAGCCCGGGGGCGAGGGGCATGCCGTCGAGCACCCAGAGCGGCTCGCCGCCGCCGGTGAAGTTGCCGGCGCCGCGGATGCGGACGGAGAGCTGGCCGGTGCCGGTGCGCTTCACGTCCAGGCCCGCCACCCGCCCCTGGAGCAGCTCCTCCACGCGCGTCGCCTGGGTGTGCTCCACGTCGTCCTGCGTGACGGAGCTGACGGCGACGGCGAGCTCGCGGCGGTCCAGCGTCCCGTAGCCGACGGGCACCTGGTCCGTGGGGCGGCCGGACGGGGCCGCGGCGGTCGAGTCGCTGGCGGCGGCGGGGTCGGGCGCGGGGTCCGCGCGCTTGCCGGCGCAGGCCGTGGCGGTGAGCAGTGCGGCCAAGGCGACGAGTGCTCGCCCGACGCCGGTCGTGCCGGTGCTGCCGGTGCGGCTGTGCATGGTCCCTCCCGCGCGGGTGCGCGTGATCAGGCCTCCCCCATCACCAGCCCTTCGATGGTGTGGGCCTGGACGATGGGCTCCAGCTCTTCCACTACGCGGCAGGTCATGTGCCGCTTGAGCTCCTCGGGGAGCTCGGCGTAGTAGGCGCGCGTGAACTGCAGGTCGTGCCGCTCGGCGTTGCCGGCGCCGGGCGCGTCTACTCCCAAAACGAGCACGGGACGCGATTTGTTCGAGCGGTTGGCGGTGCCGCGGTGGATGGTGAGCGCCGAGCGCACCGAGATGTCGCCCATCTTCGGCATCTTCTGCTGCCGGCGCTCCTCGTACCGCGGGTAGAGCGTCTTGGGCGGGAACATGCCGTGCTCGAAGCCGTCGGGCGCGTCCCACTGCGTGCCGGGCGCGATCTCGAACGGCCCCATGTCCTCGAACACGTCCACCGCGGTGACGTTGAAGGCGAGCGAGGTGAGGCGCCGCCCCACGAGCGTCTCGGGGGGCGCGGGGAAGTCGCGATGCCACGGCTGGTGCACGGCGCCGGGGCCGGGGACGTCGAAGCCGACCTCGACGATCTGGTACTCCGGCCCGAGCACCGACTCGCACACCGCCACCACCCACGGGTGGGTGGCGAGGTCCACGAAGCCGCGCAGGCGCTCCGGGTGGATCTCCACGTAGTAGCGCTTGGGCCCGCGCCCCACGGCGCCGCCGGGACGCCGGAGCGCCTCCTCGAAGAGGACGCCGATGTCCTCGCCCATCTCGTACACCCACTCGCGCTCGAACGCGCCCTTGAGCCCGATGATGCCGTCACCGTAGAGGCCGCCCATGATGGCGGCGGTGTCGTATTGGGTGGTCGCCGCCTGCACGGTGGTGCTCATCGCCTCTCCTCCAAGACGTGGGAGGCCCAACGTAATGAAGGGCCGCGAGTACGCAACGGGAAAGTGACGGTCAGCGCTCCGCGCCGCCGGCGAGCGCCGCCTCGAGCCGGTCGATGAAGGCGGCCTGCGCGGGATTCATCTTGAGGCGCGCCGTGGCGGGGTCGAACCATTCGCACCGGTCCACCTCGGGGAAGGTGATGAAGCGCCCCGAGTTGCGCGGCCACTCCGAGCGCATCGAGTTGCTCGCCACGCGCGCCGGGTCGGCGTCGCCCTCCCACGCCCAGGCGTGCACGACCTTGCCCGCCTTCTGGCGCACGCTGCCGAGCGAGAGGAAGGGGCCCACGGGCGCGACGCTGGTCTCCTCGGCGAACTCGCGCTGCGCGGCGGCGAGCGGGTCCTCGCCGTCCTCGAGCACGCCCTTGGGGATGGTCCAGGCGCCGAGGTCCCGGTCGCGCCAGAAGGGGCCACCGGGGTGGGCGAGAAAGACCTCGAGCGCCCCACCCACGAGCCGGTAGAGCAGCAGGCCGGCGCTGACGTTTCCGCGAGTCGCCATGGCCTAAACATACGGCCCGTCGCGCCCGCGGCGAGGGGCGCCGCCAGTGGGGCGCCGCCAGTGGGGCGCCGCCAGTGGGGCGCCTCTCCGCCGCGCCCGCGGCTCACCCCTCGCGCACGAGCTCCGCGTACTCCGGGTGGCGGCGCAGGTAGACGCGCACGAAGCGGCAGCGCGGGAGCACGTCGAGCCGCCCGGCGCGCGCGTAGTCGAGTGCCGCCTGGGCGAGCGCGTCCGCGTAGCCGCCGCCGCGCGCCGCCTCGGGCACCTCGGTGTGCACGAGGACGAGGCGCGCGGCGTCGCGCTCGTACGCGAGCACGGCCAGCCCGGCCGGCGTGGCCGCCTCGAAGCGGGCGTCGCGCTCGTTATGCACGACCTCCGGTCGCCAATCGGTCATCGGGTCGCTCCTGTCGCTGGAGGTGTGCGCGCGGGCCGGAACGGTGCAGTCGCTCGGCGGGGTGCCGGATCGCTCAGCGCGTGACCGCCACGCCCACCGCCGCGCCGGCGAGCAGCAGGTAGAGCGCGGTGCGCCGCCGGTCCGACTCCAACCGGTCGAGCCGGCGGATGCTGTCGCGCGGGATGACGTACGCGGTGTCCTGTCCGGCCGTGCGCGGCCACCCCGCCGGGTAGACGCCGAGCAGGTGCGTGGGCGTCCAGCGCGGCTGCTCGACGTAGAGTCGCGCGCCGTCGAGGCGGGTGACCCGGAGGCGCGTGCGGAAGACGTCGGCGTGCGCCTCCGCCTGCTCCCAGCGCGCGCGGTCGAGGGGCCGCCACACCGCGCAGCCGTGCGCGGCGAGCGGGGCGAGCAGGAGCGCGAGCGGCGCGAGGCGTGGCGTGGCGCGGCGTGGCGTCATGCCGGCGGAGCGCCGCAATGTCGAGGCCGCACGCCGCCCCTTGGTGGCAGAAGGCGGCCGGGCTAACGTGCGGGCCCGCTCACCTCCCGGTCCCGAGCCGCGCCCATGCCGTCGCCTCCCCTCGCGCGCGCCGCGCGCCCTCCGCGCGCCGCCCTGCTCTCCATGCTTGCCCTGCTGCTCGCCGCCTGCGCGACCCCGCGCCCCACGGGGCGCGGGCCCGCCCCGCGCGGCGCGTCGCCGGCCGACACCACCGCTGCGGCGGCCGCTGGCGCGCCCGGGGCCGCGCCGCGCACCGGGCAGGACACGTCGTTCACCAAGCGGCTCGACTTCGCGATCCTCGAGGACTACGACAAGAACGCCGACCTGGCCGACGTGGCGCGCGACTTCGCGCTCTACCGCGAGCTCGGGATCACGACCTGGCGCGGGAGCTTCGGGTGGGACGACTACGAGCCGGTGCGCGGGCGGTACGACTTCGCCTGGCTGCACCGCTTCGTCCAGCTCGCCAGGGAGCAGGGCGTGACGCTGCGCCCCTACCTGGGCTACACGCCCGAGTGGGCGGGGGCGGGCCGGCGCGCCGACGGGCAGCTGTGGAACGACCCGCCGGCGCGCGTCGCCGACTTCGCGCGCTTCGCGGCGCGCGTCGCGCGCGAGCTCCGCCGCCACGGCAACGTGCCAAGCTACGAGATCTACAACGAGGAGAACACGGCGCTCTGGTGGGACGGCACGGCGGCCGAGTACGCCGCCGTCTTCGCCGCCGCGGCCGACTCCGTGCACGCCGGCGACCCGGGGGCGGCGGTGCTCATGGGGGGCCTCGTGTGGCCGGACGCGGAGTGGGCGGAGACGGTGTGCGCTCACCCGGCGCGGCGGGCGCGCGTGGCCGCGGTGCCGGTGCACATCTACGCGGAGACGTGGACGCCGGACTCGGTGACGCTCGAGCGCAGCGTGGCGGACATCGGCGGCGAGGCGTTCCGCGAGGCCGTGGAG
>Ga0307405_10000884_pt1 | contig 11883 bp, 9 predicted proteins | sample 322Cmetagenome_2_FD_203311 | JGI IMG/M metagenome (GOLD analysis project Ga0307405, IMG submission 203311) | Maize rhizosphere microbial communities from greenhouse at UC Davis, California, United States - 322HYB-C-1 | ecosystem: Host-associated > Plants > Roots > Rhizosphere > Soil | place...
CAGTTCCCTCGTGCCTCTCCCCTCGTGCCTCGTCCCTCTGCCCTCGTTCCTCGTGCCTCGTGCCCATGTCTGACCCCGTGCTGCGCATGGAGGGGATCGTCAAGCGCTTCGCCGGCGTCACGGCGCTCGACGCGGTGAGCTTCTCGCTCGAGCGCGGCGAGGTGCACGCGCTCGTCGGCGAGAACGGCGCGGGCAAGAGCACGCTGGTCAAGATCATGACCGGCGCCTACCACCGGGACGGCGGCGGGATGTGGGTCGAGGGGCGCCCGGTGAGCTTCGCCACCCCCGCCCAGGCGCAGGCCGCCGGCGTGATCGCCGTGCACCAGGAGATCCACCTCCTGTCGAACCGCACGGTGGCGGAGAACGTCTTCCTCGCCCGCGAGCCGCGCCGCTGGGGGCTGCTCGACTGGGGGCGCATGTTCGCCGACACGGAGGCGCTCTTCCGCGACCTCGGCCTCGAGATCGACCCGCGCGCGACGCTCGGCACCCTGCGCACCGCGCAGCAGCAGATGGTGGCGATCGCCCGCGGCGTCTCGCTCGGCGCGCGGGTGCTCGTGCTCGACGAGCCCACCAGCTCCCTCGCCGAGCGCGAGGTCGCGCTGCTCTACCGGCTCATCGGCACGCTCAAGGCGCAGGGCACGGCGATCGTCTACATCAGCCACCGCTTCGACGAGCTCTACGCCGTCTGCGACCGCGTCACGGTGCTGCGCGACGGCCGCTACGTCGCCACGCACCCGCTCGCGGGACTCGAGCGCCTCGACCTCGTCTGCCTCATGCTCGGCAAGACGCGCGAGGACCTCGCCGCGGGCGCCACCGCCTTCCACGGCGCGCCCGCGGCGCCCGCCGCCGAGCAGCCGCTGCTGCGCGCCGTCGAGCTGCGCCGGGGGACGCGGCTGCGCGGCGTCTCGCTGGACGTGCGCCGCGGCGAGGTCGTCGGCCTCGCCGGCCTCCTCGGCTCCGGGCGCACCGAGACCGCGCGCGCCCTCTTCGGCGCCGACCGCCTGGACGCCGGGACCGTCGAGCTGCGCGGCGAGCGCGTCGAGCTCCGCTCGCCCGACGACGCCATCCGCGCCCGCATCGCCTTCGTGAGCGAGGACCGCAAGGCCGAGGGGATCATCCCCGACCTCTCGGTGCGCGAGAACCTCACCCTCGCCGCGCTCCCCACCCTCACGCGCTTCGGCATCGTGGACGGCGAGCGGCAGCGCGCCATCGTCGACGAGTACATGCGGCGCTTCGGCGTGCGCGCGGCGAGCGCCGACCAGAAGATCCGCGAGCTCTCCGGCGGCAACCAGCAGAAGGTGCTCCTCGCCCGCTGGCTGTGCACCCGCCCCGACCTCTTCATCGTGGACGAGCCCACGCGCGGCATCGACATCGGCGCCCGCGGCGAGATCCAGGCGCTCATCAACGAGCTGGCGTCGGGGGGGTTGGGCGTGCTGATGATCTCCTCGGACCTGGAGGAGCTCGTGGAGGGCAGCTCGCGCGCCGTCGTCCTGCGCGACGGCACCGACGTGGCCGTGCTGCGCCGCGAGGAGATCTCGCAGGACGCCATCATCCGGGCGATGGCCGGCGGCAGCGCCGCCGCGCCCGACCCGGTCCCGGAGAGCTGACCGTGGCGCACGCCGCCGCCCCCGTCCCCGCCGCGCGCCCGCGGCGCGCGATCCCGCGCTGGCTCGCCCCCGGCTCCACCTCGGGGGCGCTCATCGCCCTCGCCGTGCTCGTCGCGCTCAACGCGCTCTTCACGCCCAACTTCGCCACCGCGAGCAACGCCTGGAACGTGCTCCTCCAGGTGAGCACGGTGGTGCTCGTCGCCGTGGGGATGACGCTCGTGATCGCCACCGGGGGCGTGGACCTCTCGGTGGGCTCGACGATGGCGATCGCCGGCGCGCTCGCCGCCACGCAGCTCGAGCACGGGCTCGCGGCCGCGGTGCTCGCCGCGCTCGGCGGCGCGCTGCTCGTCGGGCTCCTCAACGGCGCGCTCATCGCCCGCGACGGCATCCAGCCCATCGTCGTCACCCTCGCCACGCTCATCGCCGGGCGCGGCGTCGCGCAGGTGCTGAGCGACGACGGGCAGCTCGTCACCATCCGCGACGCGGCGTTCGAGCTGCTCGGGCGCGGGCGCGTCGGCCCGCTCCCCGTCCAGGTGCTCGTCGCCGCGGCCGTCGTCGCCCTCGCGGCGTTCGCGCTCCGCGCCACGCCGTTCGGCCGCTACGTGCTCGCCGCCGGCGGCAACCCGGCCGCCGCGCGCCTCGCCGGCGTCCCCGTGCGCCGCACGGTCGTCACGGTGTACGCCGTCAGCGGCCTGCTCGCCGGCCTCGCCGGCCTCGTCGAGGCGTCGCGCCTCGGCGCCAGCGACGCCGCCAAGATCGGCCTCAACATCGAGCTCGACGCCATCGCCGCCACCGTCGTCGGCGGCACCGCCCTCGCCGGCGGGCGGGCAACCATCCTCGGAACCGTCGTCGGGGCGCTCATCATGCAGGTGATCGCCACCAGCTTCAACATGCTGCTCGTGCCGTACGCCTGGTCGCTCGCGCTCAAGGCGGCCATCATCCTTTTCGCCGTCTACCTGCAGCGGCCGGCGCGCGTGTGAACGGCGGCTCTCGGCGCTCGGCTCTCGGCTTTCAGCCAGGGCGGCGGTAGGAAGACCTCGGCGTCGGGTGGACGTGCCTCACGCCGAGCCGTTCCTTGGTACCGCCGGAGCCGAGCGCCGAGCGCCGAGCGCCGCCGTTCCAGCCGACAGCCCACGCTGCGCATTTCATTCATGGCCGACACCGCCGTCCGCATCGCGCCGCCCGCCTCGCCCCCCGCCGGGCGCGCGCTCGCCCTCCTCCGCCACCAGGGCGCGCTCGTCGCGCTCGTCGTCGCCTGCCTGTTCGGGGTGTCGCGCTACGCCACCTTCCTCACCCCCGAGAACCTGCTCAACGTGCTGCGCCAGAACAGCATGCTCGGGCTCGTGGCGCTCGGGATGACGTTCGTGATCCTCACCGGGGGGATCGACCTCTCGGTGGGCGCGGTGCTCGCGGTGGCCGGCGTGGTGGCCGCCTCGCTCGCCGAGCGCGGTACGCTCGTCGCCGTGGTCGGGGGCGTCGCCACCGCGGCGCTCCTCGGCCTCGTCAACGGGCTCCTCATCGCCAAGGCACGCATCCAGCCGTTCGTCGTCACGCTCGCCATGCTCATCGCCGCGCGCGGCGCCGCGCTCGCCTTCACCGGCGAGGAGAGCGTGCGCGTCGCGCCCGGGGCGGAGGGGCTCGTCTGGCTCGGGCGCGGCACCGTCGGCCCCCTCCCCGTCCCCGTGATCCTCCTCTTCGCCGCCTACCTCGCGGGCTGGGTGGTGCTCCGCTACACCGCGTTCGGGCGCCACGTCTACGGCGTGGGGGACAGCGAGGATGCGGCGCGCCTCCTCGGCCTGCGCGTGGACCGCGTGCTCGTCGCCACCTACGTCCTGAGCGGCGCGCTCGCCGGGCTCGCCGGCGTGGTGCTCGCCGCGCGCCTCGGCGCCGGGCAGCCGGTCGCCGGCACCGGCTGGGAGCTCGACGCCATCGCCGCCGTGGTGGTGGGAGGCACGCTGCTCACCGGCGGGCAGGGCGGCGCCGGGCTCACCCTCGTCGGCGTCCTCCTGCTCGGCGTCATTCTCAACCTGCTCAACCTCGAGGGGACGATTAGCCCCTGGTGGCAGTGGGTGATCCGCGGCGCCTTCCTCCTCGCCGTCGTCGTGGTGCAGGGGCGCATGCAGCGGCGCGGCGCGCGCGCCTTCGCCCATGACTGAGCGCGCGGGCGACGGGCTCGACGCGCTCGCCGAGCGCCCGCACCGGCGGCGCAACCCGCTCAGCGGCGAGTGGGTGCTCGTCTCCCCGCACCGCGCGCTGCGCCCCTGGCAGGGGCAGGTGGAGCGGCTGTCGGCGCCCACGCGCCCGGCCTACGACCCCGGCTGCTACCTCTGCCCCGGCAACGCGCGCGCGGGCGGCCAGCGCAACCCGCAGTACGCCGGCACCTTCGTCTTCGACAACGACTTCGCGGCGCTGAAGCCCGACGGCACCGACGGCGCGCTCGCGCCCGACGCGCCCCGCGGCGCGGCCGGCCCGCGCGTGGACGTGGACGGCCTGCTCGTCGCCGAGAGCGAGCCGGGGCGCTGCCGCGTGATCTGCTTCTCCCCGCGCCACGACCTCTCCCTCCCCGACATGGAGCTCCCCGCCATCCGCGGCGTGGTGGACCTGTGGACGGAGGAGTACCGGTCGCTGGGCGCGCGCCCCGAGATCGGCCACGTGCAGATCTTCGAGAACAAGGGCGAGATGATGGGGTGCAGCAACCCGCACCCGCACGGCCAGATCTGGGCGCAGCGCTCGGTGCCGCTGCACGTGGCGCGCGAGGGCGAGCGGCAGCGGGAGCACCACGCGCGCCACGGCCGCACGCTGCTCGCGGACTACCTGGCCCTCGAGCTCTCCCGCGAGGAGCGCGTCGTCTGCGCCAACGACGGTTTCGTCGCCCTCGTCCCCTTCTGGGCGGTGTGGCCGTTCGAGACGCTCGTCGTCAGCCGCCGCCCCGTCGCGCACCTCGGCGAGCTCGCCGACGCCGAGCGCGACCAGCTCGCCGAGATCGTCCGGCGCCTCACCCGTCGCTACGACGCGCTGTTCGACGTCTCCTTCCCCTACTCGGCCGGCATCCACCAGGCGCCCACCGACGGCCGGCCGCACCCGGAGTGGCACCTCCACCTGCACTTCTACCCCCCCCTTCTCCGCTCCGCGACGGTACGCAAATTCCTCGTAGGGTACGAGATGCTCGGCGAGCCACAGCGCGACCTGACGCCCGAGACGGCGGCGGCGCGCCTGCGCGAGCTGCCGGACGGGAGGTGACCGGGATGCCGGAGCAACGGCGACGAGGAGGGGCGGCCGTGGAATCGCAGGAGACGCACGGGCTCTACCAGCTGCTGGTGGAGAGCGTGCAGGACTACGCCATCTTCATGCTCGATCCGGGCGGGTACGTCGCCACCTGGAACGCGGGCGCGCGCCGCCTCAAGGGCTACGCGCCCGAGGAGATCATCGGCCGCCACTTCTCCACCTTCTACCAGCCGGAGGAGGTGGCCAGTGGCAAGCCGCCCTGGGAGCTCCAGGTGGCCGCCTCGGACGGCCGCTTCGAGGACGAGGGATGGCGCGTGCGCAAGGACGGCACCCTGTTCTGGGCGAACGTCGTGATCACCGCCCTCCGCGACGCCGACGGCCGCCTCGTGGGCTTCGCCAAGGTGACGCGCGACCTCACCGAGCGGCGGCGCTCCGAGCAGCGCGCCATCGCCGACGCCCGGCGGGTGGCCGCCGCCGAGGCGGCGAACCTGGCGAAGACGCAGTTCCTGGCGACGATGAGCCACGAGCTGCGCACCCCGCTCAACGCCATCGGCGGCTACGCCGAGCTGATCGATCTCGGCCTGCGCGGGCCGGTCACCGAGGCGCAGCACCGGGACCTGGCGCGCATCCGCCAGAGCCAGCAGCTCCTGCTCGGCATCATCAACGACATCCTGAACTTCAGCCGCATCGAGGGCGGACATCTCACCTACGATCTCGAGGACGTCCAGCTCGCCGCCGTCGTCGACGAGATGACGCCGGTGCTCGAGCCGCAGGCCGCGCAGAAGGGGGTCGCCGTCGTCCGGGGCGCGTGCGACCCCGCCGCCGTCGCCTGCGCCGACCGCACGAAAGTCGAGCAGATCGTCCTCAACCTCCTCTCCAACGCGGTGAAGTTCACCCCCGCGGGCGGGCGCATCACCGTCGCCTGCGCGGCGCGCGGTGCGCGCGCGGTGCTCACCGTGGCCGACACCGGCCCCGGCGTGCCGGCGGAGCAGCGCGAGGCGATGTTCGAGCCCTTCGTGCAGCTCGGCCGGTCGCACACCAGCGCGCAGGGGGGCACCGGCCTCGGGCTCTCCATCAGCCGCCGGCTCGCGCGCGCCATGGGCGGCGACGTCCGCTACGACGACACGCCCGGCGGCGGCGCGACGTTCACGCTCGAGCTGGCGACCGACCGGCAGGTCGCGGAGCGGGCGGTGGCCGAGCGCGCCGAGCCACGCGCCGAGCCACGCGCCGAGCCGCGCGCGGCACCGTGGGCGAATCCGCCCGCCGTTCGGCCGGCGGAGTAGCCCGCCTCGGCGCCAGCGTTTCCCGGTGCTCCTCTACACGCTGGACCTCGTCGGCGTCGCCGTCTTCGCCATCAGCGGCGCCCTCGCCGCCGGCCGCAAGCGCCTGGACCTGCTCGGCGTCGTCGTCCTCGGCCTCGTCACGGCGATCGGCGGCGGCACGATCCGCGACCTGCTCCTCGACCGGCACCCGATCTTCTGGCTCGCCGACCCCGCCTACGTCGTCACGATCGTCACCGCCTCGCTCCTCACCGTCGCCTACGTCCGCTGGCGCCCGCCGCCGGTGGTGGCGCTCCTCGTGGCCGACGCGCTCGGCCTCGCGCTGTTCAGCGTCTCCGGCGCGCAGATCGCCGAGCGCGCCGGCCTCCCGCCGGCCGCCGGCGTGGTGCTCGGCACCATCACCGGCGCGGCCGGCGGCGCCCTGCGCGACGTGCTGAGCGCCGAGGTGCCGCTCGTCCTGCGCCGCGGCGACCTGTACGCGAGCGCGGCGATGGCCGGCATCTCCGTCTACTTCCTGCTCGAGGCGGCCGGCGTCGCGCGCTCCACGGCGACGGTGGGCGGCACGGCGGTCGTCGCCGCCGTCCGGCTCGCGGCCATCTGGTGGCAGCTCCAGCTCCCGGTGTTCAGCGTGGACCACCACGAGCCCGCGCCCGGGCGCGCGCCGGACGCGGACGACGCGGACGACGCGGACGACGCGGGCGCCCGGCGCGGCTGACCGGCGGCCGTCAGCCCTCCGAGTCCGCCAGCACCTCGTCGATCGCCCGCAGCTCGTCGTCGGCCAGCGCCAGCCGGTCGAGCGTCGCGATGTTGTCCTCCACCTGCGCCACGCGGCTCGCGCCCACGAGCGCCGAGGTGACCGACGGGTGCCGCAGCACCCACGCGAGCGCGAGCTGCGCGAGGCTCTGCCCGCGCCACTGGGCGATCTCGTTCAGCCGCCGCACCTGCGCGCGCCGCGCGTCGGTGATCGACTCCGCCTTGAGGAAGCCGTGCGGCTTGGCCGCCCGCGAGTCGGGCGGGATGTCGCGCAGGTACTTGTTGGTGAGCAGCCCCTGCTCGAGCGGGGAGAAGACGATGCAGCCGAGCCCTTCCTCCCGCAGCACGTCGAGCAGCCCGCGCTCCACCTCGCGGTCGAACATGCTGTACCGCGGCTGGTGGATCACGAACGGCGTGCGCAGCTCGCGCAGCACCGCCGCCGCCGCGCGCGTCTGCTCCGGCGTGTACGACGACACGCCCACGTAGAGCGCCTTCCCCTGCCGCACCGCCTGGTCGAGCGCCAGCATGCTCTCCTCGAGCGGCGTCTCCGGGTCCGGGCGGTGGTGGTAGAAGATGTCCACGTACTCGAGCCTCATGCGCGCGAGGCTCTGGTCGAGGCTCGCGAGCAGGTACTTGCGCGACCCGCCGTCGCCGTACGGCCCGGCCCACATCCGGTAGCCCGCCTTCGTCGAGACGATCAGCTCGTCGCGGTGCCCCGCCAGGTCGTGGCGCAGGATGCGGCCGAACGTCTCCTCCGCCGAGCCGGGCGCGGGGCCGTAGTTGTTGGCGAGGTCGAAGTGCGTGACGCCGAGGTCGAAGGCGCGGCGCACCATCGCCCGCGCCTCCTCGAACGGGTCCACGCTCCCCGCGTTGTGCCAGAGCCCGAGCGAGATGGCGGGGAGCGTGAGGCCGCTGCGGCCGCACCTCCGGTAGGGCATGCGGTCGTAGCGCGAGCCGTGCATCGTGCCGTGTCTCCTGGTGTGGTGTCCCGGCGCGCGGTCGCCCGGCGCGCCCCGTTCGGCGCCCTCGCTCAGCGCGCCCCGCGCTCCGCCGCGCCCACCGGCGCGCCGAGCGCGACGGCCGGCGCCGCCACGCCGCCCGGCGCGGCGCGCAGCTCCGCCATGAACCGCTCCGCCCACGCGGCGGCGTCGTGCGTCGTCACCCGCTGCCGGAGCGCCCGCATGCGCGCCCGCCGCTCGTCGCGCGACATCGTCAGCGCCGCGTGGATCGCGTCCGCCATCGCGTCCACGTCGTACGGGTTGACGACGAGGGCGCTCGTCAGCTCGTCCGCCGCCCCCGCGAACTCGCTCAGCACGAGCACGCCGTCGTCGTCCGTGCGCGACGCGACGAACTCCTTCGCCACCAGGTTCATGCCGTCGCGCAGCGGCGTGACCAGGAACACGTCGGCCGCGCGGTAGAGCGCCGACAGCACCGTGTCCGACACGCTGCTGTACACGTAGCGGATGGGCGCCCAGCGGTGGGTGCCGAAGCGGCCGTTGATCCCGCCCACCAGCTCCTCCACCTTGCGGCGGATGCGCTGGTACGCGGCCACCTTCTCGCGCGACGGCACGGCGATCTGCACCAGCCGCACGCGCTCGTGCCACTCCGGGTAGCGCATGAGCAGCCGCTCGACGGCGAGCAGCCGGCGCGGGATCCCCTTGCTGTAGTCCAGGCGGTCGATGCCGACGAGGAGCCGCACGTCGTCGTCGGCGCGCAGCCGCGCCGTCTCCTCCGCCACCTCCGGGTCGTCGGCGCGCTCCACGAACGGCGCCGGGTCGATCCCCATCGGGAACACGCCGAGCTTGACGCGCCGCCCCTCGTACTGCACCGCCTCGTCCACCGCCTCGATGCCGAAGAGGCGGCGGAGCACCGCCGTGAAGTGCCCGCGGTAGCGGCGCGTGTGGAACCCGATCACGTCGGCGCCGAGCATCCCCTCCACCAGCCACCGCCGGCGCGGCAGCGCGAAGAAGATCTCCGGGTTCGGGAACGGGATGTGGAGGAAGAACCCGATGCGCGCCTCGGGCAGCCGGCGGCGCAGCAGCGCCGGGAGGCGGAGGAGCTGGTAGTCGTGCACCCAGATCATGTCCCCCGGCCGGTAGCACGCCGCCACCGCGTCGGCGAACCGCTCGTTCATCGCCTCGTACGTGTCCCACCCGTCCACCACGTACGGCAGCTGCTCGAGCTGGTCGTGGAACATCGGCCAGAGCACGCCGTTCGACACGCGGCCGTAGAACACGCCGACCTCCTCGGCCGACATCGGCACCGCGACGAGCCGCTGCGCCGCGAGCCGCTCCTGGAGCTCCCGCTCGGCCGGCTCCGACAGCGGGCCCTCCGTGCCGCTCCAGCCGATCCAGAGGCTCTCCCGCCGCTCGTGCAGCCCGCGCAGCCCCGTCGCCAGCCCGCCGACGCTCGGCCTGACGTCCACCGAGTCGCCGGTCGCCTTCACCGTCACCGGGAGGCGGTTCGAGACGACGAGCAGGAGCTCCGTCACCGGGGCTGCAGCCTGTCCAGCGGGATCAGCTCGACGAACGGGCGGAAGAGTCGCGCGAAGTCCTCGGGCGGCAGCAGCGGCCGCGCGGCGATCGCGCACGCCGCCAGCCGCGCGACGCGCCGCATGCGCGTGACCGTCTCCGTCGGCGCGATCCCGTCGAGGATCGTCATCTCCTGGTCGATGCGCCGGCGGATGCGGCGCACGACGCCGGGCATCGCCTCCATCGCGTCGCGCAGCCGCGCACGCGCCTCCTGATCGGCCTGCTCGTCGAGGAGCGTCAGCACGGCGTCGGGGGGCGCGCCGTCCCGCTCGCGCGCGCCGACGTGCGGGTCCGCCTGCGCGCACCGGTTCCAGGTCGCGATCGGTATGCGCTTGAGCTGCCCGAAGAAGGCGATCACCTGCTTCGTGTTCTCGCCATACCACTCGCTCCAGACGGGCGCGTCGTTGGCCGGCCGTGCGGCGTGCGTCGTCGCGTGGTCCATGCGATCCTCCGTGACACGATGATGGTGACCCCGGCGCTCGCGCCCCGCACGTCCGGCAGGTGGTCCCTGCCGCGCCGGCGGAGCCCGGGCGCCGGACACGCGGCACCGCCCATCACCATCGATGAGCGCGCCGCCCGGCGAGTGCCGACGTGCGGCCGCGACGCTGCGCGGCGCGTGCACGATCGGCCGGTCACGGAGGGGCGGCAGCCGAGTGAGCGGAGTTGCCGGCCGCGCGCTCCACTGCGCGGCGGCGTCGCAGCCACTCCGACGGACGCGCCTCGCGCCTGACGGCCGCTGCGGTGTGGAGTGTGCGAACACCGAGCGGGGCGCCTCGCGGCGCCGGCTCGGCAGGAGTGCGTGCTCACCATCCTACCACCCTTCCGTGCGATGCCTGCGGGGTTAGCTGACGGGTTGGGAGCGGGAAGTCTCCCTCCGGCGACGCCGGATGCACCCCGAACTGCGCTTGGGTCCCCCGTCGCACGGCACGGTGCCGTGCGTTCGGCTGTAGTAGTTCTTCGACTACCTCTTGCAAGTGTAGCGCCCCACGGCAGCGTGTCAACCGGCCGGGCGCGCACGGCATCGCGCGCGCCGGGCCCGTCGGACTGACGAGCGCGTGCGTGAGGGTGCGCGCGTGCGACGCGCCGCGGTGCGACCATGCGCACCGGCACCGCGCCGATCGCGTCCCGTCCCGGCAGCCCGCTGCCGAGCGCGCCGAAATGCCCGCTGCCCCGGCAGTACGACTCGCCGCCGGCGGACGTGCCGCGGGTGACGTTGCCGCCCCCTCGAGCGGCCGGAAGCGTACGTCGCCGTACACCGGCGCCGGCTGCGCCCGCCCTCACTCCACCCGCATCGCCACCAGCGGGTCGGCGCGCGCCGCCCGCCATGCGGGGAGCGCCGCCGCCAGCAGTCCCGCCACGGCGAGCGCGAGCGTCGCGAGCGTCCACGCCGTCGCGTCGAGCGGGCTCACGCCGTGCAGCAGGCTGCGCATGAGGCGCGTGACCGCCGCGCCCCCGGCGAGCCCGATGACGATCCCGAGCAGCACGAGCCGCATCCCCTGCGACGTGACGAGCGCCAGCAGCCGCAGCGCCGTGCTGCCGAGCGCCGTGCGGATGCCGAACTCGCGCGTGCGCTGCGCCACGGCGTAGCTCAGCACGCCGTAGATCCCCGAGACGGCGAGCACGAGGGCGACCGCCGCGAACGTCGAGAGCAGCGTCAGGTAGAACCGCGGCCGCCCCACGCTCCGCGCCATCACCTCCGTCATCGGCCGCACGTTCGTGACGGCGGCGCCGGCGTCCACGGACCGCACCGCCGCGCGCACCGACGCCGCCACCGCCATCGGGTCGCCGCGCCTGACGCGCACCATGATCGGGAAGGACGACGTGCCGCGCGCGCCCTGCAGGTAGTGCCAGTACACCTCGGGCTGCGGCTCCCGGTAGGGGCCGGCGTTGCGGACGTCGCTCACCACGCCCACGACCGTCGCGAACGTGGTGTCGCTGGTGTGGAAGCGCTTGCCGATCGGCGCCACGCCGCCGAAGTCGCGCTTCGCCAGCGCCTCGTTCACCACCACCACCGCCGGCGCCTCCGGCCGCTCGTCGTCCCCGGCGTCGAGTAGCCGCCCGGCCCGCAGCCGCTGCCCGGTGACGCGGAAGAACTCGGGCGTGACCGAGCGGCTCTCCACCAGCGGCCGCTGCGTCGGGTCGTCGCCCGGCTGCCCCTCGTACCGGACGTTGAAGTTCGACCCCCAGTCCACGTACGGGACGCGCGTGATCGCCGCCGCCGCCTCCACGCCGGGCGCCTGCCGGATCGCGGCGAGCGCCGGCTCCAGGAACCGCCGCACCGCGCTCCCGTCCGGATACTGCTCGGCGTTCACCGTCGTCTCGAGCGTCAGCACGCGCGTCGTGTCGAAGCCGGCGTCCTGCCGCAGGAGCTGCGCGAACCCCCGGAGCACGAGCCCCGCGCCGATCAGCAGCATCAGCGACAGCGCCACCTCGCTCACCACGAGCGCGCCGAGCAGGCGGTGGTGCGCGCGGCTCGTCCCGCCGCCG
>Ga0307405_10000886_pt1 | contig 11870 bp, 10 predicted proteins | sample 322Cmetagenome_2_FD_203311 | JGI IMG/M metagenome (GOLD analysis project Ga0307405, IMG submission 203311) | Maize rhizosphere microbial communities from greenhouse at UC Davis, California, United States - 322HYB-C-1 | ecosystem: Host-associated > Plants > Roots > Rhizosphere > Soil | place...
GCCGCCGGGCCGGCCGCGCCGGCGTCTCGATCGGCTCGCGATGCTGTTCCTGTCACTGGGGGGGGTGGCCGCCGAGCGCGCGGCCCGGGCGCTACGCTTCTCGAACGCCGAGAGCTCGTGGATCGGCGCGATGGCGGACCGCTGGGAGCGGCTCGGCGCGGCGATGCGCGACCGGGTGGTCTCGGGCGCGGTGGCGGACGGCGAGCTGCGAAGGTGGGCGGCCGCCGCGGGTCGGACGCGGCTGGCGCCGCTGCTGCGGCTGGCGGGCGCCCTCTGGGCCGCCGACCGTGACGCGGGGCGCGACGCTCCAACCACGGAGCAGCTGCGAGCGGTCTACCGACGCGCCATGCGCGTCGCGTACCGCGACGCGATCGAGGTCGGCGACCTCGCCATTGACGGCGACGACCTGCGGGCGGCGGGGATTCCACCAGGACCGATGATCGGTAGACTTCTGCACCAACTGCTCGAGCGGGTCATCGACGACCCGACGTCGAACGACCGCGCGACGCTCCTCCGGCTCGCGCTGGACGCCTATCGTCGCCCGACGGGCGAGCCACCATCCGACGCGGACCGATAATGTTCTTTCGCGGCAGACAGCCAGAGGCGTCCATCTGGCGGCGGTTCCGCTCCGGGGTGGACGGGTTCACGTTTCTCCAGGAATCGGACTACTACGCAGCGCACGTGGTTGCGAACGCCGAGCGCATCGCGGACCTGTTCTACGTGCTGACCGAGCAGCTGCCACCGGCGGTGGACGTGTTCGTGGACGACCTGCGCAGCGGCCGCAAGTTCCAGGGCGAAAACCTCGCGCTGCCGGACGTGCGCGACGCCCTCGTCAAGCTCAAGGTGCCGCTCGCCGCGGCGGGCGGCGTCGAGATCGCGGTCTACAGCGCCGAGGACCAACTCACGCTCAACCAGCACCTCGAGCTGTTCATCTACGCGCGGACGGACCGCTGGCTCTACCTGCTGCAGGGCAAGGGCCTGCAGGAGGTCCGCGCCGTGCGCACGCGGAGCTGGAAGCTGAAGCGCGGAGAGTTCCAGCCGGCGCCGGACCTCGAGGCGGCCGTCGCCGCGGCGATCGCGCGGCTCGGCCTGCGTCACGCCACGTCGGGCCAGCCGTGAGCGGGCGACAGTCACGGCAGACGGACGAGCCGCCGGCAGCGCATCCGTGAGCGTGAGCGGGCAGGCGCTCGGCTACGCGACCGTCGCCGCGGCTGCAAACGTCCTCGGCGCGCTGGCCGTCACGTCGCGCACGCGGTGGAGCGTGCGCACGCTGGACGCGATGGTGGCGCTCTCGGCGGGATTCATGATCAGCGTCGCGCTGGCCGAGATCCTCCCCGAGGCGATCGCCCGCGGCGGCGAGCGGGCCGCGGTCACCGCGCTCGCCGGGTATCTGCTGGTGCACCTCACGCAGCACACGCTGGCGGCGCACTTCCATTTCGGCGAGGAGACGCACGCCGTCAACCAGACCGTCTCTGTATCGGCGTTGATCGGGCTCCTGCTCCACACGTTCGTGGACGGCGTCGCGATCGCCAGCGGGTTTCAGGTGGACGCGCGGCTCGGCTTCGTCATCTTCCTCGCGATCCTGCTGCACAAGTTCCCGGAGGGGCTGGCCATCTCGAGCCTCTTCCTCGCGGCCGGCGCGGGGCGACGGCGCGCCCTCGCCGCGGCCGGCGCGCTCGGCGTGGCGACGGTCGCCGGCGTGCTGATCACGGGCGTGATCGGCGCGCTCGGCGAGTGGGGGCTCGCGCTCGCCGCCGGCGTGACGCTGTACGTCGGCGCGTCGAACCTGGTGCCGGAGTTCCAGGGAAAGAAGGGCCCCCTGCTGCCGACCGCGTTTTTCGCCGGCTGCGCGCTGTTTTTTCTGACGCGCGCGGTGGTCGGACTGTAGGCCCGGGGGCGGGCGCGGCCGGCGGCGCGGCGCGAACTTCGCATGGCTGGGGCTCGATGCCTCCCCGCCGCCGCCCGTCCGACCAGGCCGACGCCTCGCTGTTCACGGCCGCCGCCGGCGCTCAGCCGCTGGCGGCGCGCATGCGCCCGCGCACGCTCGACGAGTTCGTGGGGCAGGAGCAGCTGCTGGCGCCCGGCAAGCCGCTTCGGAAGGCGATCGAGGGAGGGACGGTCGGCTCGGTGATCTTCTGGGGCCCGCCGGGCAGCGGCAAGACGACGCTCGCCCACCTGATCGCGTCGGCGACGCGGCGCACGTTCGTGCCGTTCAGTGCGGTGAGCGAGGGGGTGCCGCGGCTGCGCGAGATCTTCGCCGGCGCCCGCGCGCGCATCGCATCGGGCGGCGGGCTGACCGTGCTGTTCGTGGACGAGATTCACCGGCTCAACAAGGCGCAGCAGGACAGCCTGCTGCCGGCCGTGGAGCAGGGCACGGTCACCCTGATCGGCGCGACGACCGAAAACCCGAGCTTCGAGATCAACGGCGCGCTGCTGTCGCGGGCCCGCGTCTTCGTCCTGCGCCCGCTCGACGGCGACGACGTGGCGCGCGTCGTCCGCCGGGCACTCGCCGACGGCGAGCGCGGACTCGGCGCGCTGGGGCTCACGATCGACGACGACTCGCTCGCGCTCCTCGCCGCGGAGGCCGACGGCGACGCGCGGCGCGCGCTCACGGTGCTCGAAGCCGCGGCGGACTACGTCGGGGCCGGCGGGCGGATCACGGTCGAGGTGGCGCGCGAGGCGATGCAACTCCGCTTCGCCCGCCACGACAAGTCGGGCGAGGAGCACTTCAACATCCTCTCGGCCTACCACAAGAGTCTCCGCGGTAGCGACCCGCAGGGCGCGCTCTACTGGATGGCGCGGATGCTCGAGGGGGGCGAAGACCCGATGACGATCTTCCGGCGCGCGATCGCGATGGCGGCGGAGGACATCGGGCTCGCCGACCCGGAAGCGCTCAAGCTCGCCGTGGCGGCGCGCGACGCGTTTCACATGCTGGGTGCGCCCGAGGGCTACCTGCCGCTGTCGGAGATGACGATCTACCTGGCGACGGCCCCGAAGTCGAACAGCGCCAAGGTCGCGCTCGACGCCGCGCTCGAGGCAGCCCGCGAGACGCCCGCCGCGCCGGTGCCGCTGCACATCCGCAACGCGCCGACGAAGCTGATGAAGGATCTGGGCTACCATGCCGGCTACCGCTACGCTCACGATTCGGCCGACGCGTACCTGCCGCAGGTGTACCTTCCGGACGAGCTGCGCGACGCGACGTTCTACTCGCCGGGGGCATTCGGCTTCGAGCGCGACGTCGCCAAGCGGATGGCCTGGTGGGACTCGCTGCGGCGCCGCGCCGAGTCGGGCGGTGGCGAGGAGGACGCGCCCTCGCCCCCTCCCCGCGAAGGCGGCGGGGACGGCGCGGCGGAACCGGCCGAGGAGGCGGGGTAGGATCAGCAAGAGGAAGGGCGCAGCCGGTCGGGTTCCGGCGGACGCCTTGCACGTCACATTACACCGGAGGATCGTTCATGCGTAAGTTCGCTCTGTCGGCCGTCGCGGTCGCCTCGCTCGCCGGGACTGCCGCCTGCGCGTCGCTGGGGCGCCGGGTGTTCAAGGAGCCGATCGTCACCTTCCGCGAGATGCGGATCAACGGCCTCGGGCTCACCGGCGGCTCGCTCGACGTCGTGCTCAACGTCTACAACCCGAACAATTTCCGGCTCGACGCCACGCGCCTGACGTACAATCTGATGGTGGACTCGGTCAACTTCGGCAGCGGCGCGATCGACCAGCAGTTCGTGGTGCAGAGCGGGGACTCGACGCTCGTCCGGCTCCCGCTGGCCTTCACCTACGCCGGGATCGGCAACGCCGGCCGCCAGTTGCTCAACACCGGCACGATCAACTACCGCGTCACCGGCGACGTCACCGTCGGCACGCCACTCGGCAACTTCACGCGCCCCTACGACCAGTCCGGCCGCTACACGGCGCTCGGCGGGGCGCGATGACCGCGCCCGCCGCGACGAATCGCATCTTCCGAGGACCTCGACCATCGCCCGCGACCTGATCTCCCTGACGCCACCGACCGAGCGTGCCCTGCTCGTCGGCGCGCCACGCAAGCGCTCGAACGCCCGCCACCATCTCGACGAGCACCTCGAAGAGCTGGCGAGGCTGGCCGACACCGCCGGCGCGACGGTCGTCGGCGAGCTGACCCAGCAGATCGACCGTCCCCACCCCGGCACCTACCTCGGGAAGGGGAAGATCGAGGAGCTACGGCTACGACTCGACGAGCGGGAGGCCACGCTCATCATCTTCGACGACGAGCTGAGCCCGGCGCAGGGCAAGAACATCGAGGACGCCGTGGGCAAGCGCGTCATGGACCGCGCCGAGCTGATCCTCGACATCTTCGCGACGCGGGCGCGCTCGTCCGAGGCGAAAATGCAGGTCGAGCTCGCGCAGCTGCAGTACATGCTGCCGCGCCTCACGCGGATGTGGACCCACCTCGAGAAGTTCCGCGGCGGCATCGGGATGCGGGGCCCCGGCGAGACGCAGCTCGAGACGGACCGCCGGCTCATCAACCAGCGCGTGAGGCTGCTCAAGGAGCGGCTCGAGGACGTACAGCGGCAGCGCGAAGTGCAGCGCGGCGGACGGCGCGGAGTCTTCCGCGCCTCGCTCGTCGGCTACACGAACGCCGGGAAGTCGTCCGTGCTGCGCGGACTGTCGGGATCGCGCGACGTGTTCGTCGAGGATCGCCTCTTCGCGACGCTCGACCCGCTGACGCGCGACGTCTCGGTGGGGGAAAACTACCACGTCCTCGTCACCGACACGGTCGGGTTCATCCGCAAGCTGCCCCACAACCTCGTCGCATCGTTCCGCGCGACGCTGGAGGAGGTGAACGAGGCCGACCTCCTGCTGCACGTCATCGACGCCAGCCATCCGACCTGGGAGGAGCAGCGCTTCGTGGTGGACCAGGTGCTGGCCGAGCTGGGCGCGAACGAGAAGCCGCTGCTCCACGTCTTCAACAAGATCGACGCCGTCGAGCACGATACGCTGATGGCGCTCCAAGAGCGGGTGCACAACCTCGTGCCGAACTCGATCTTCGTCTCGAGCGTCACCGAGGACGGGCTGGAGCCGCTTCGCCGTGCCCTTCAGACCGCCGTCCGCCAGCAGCGGCCAGTCTCGACGATTCGACTGCCGCTCTCCGACGGCCGACTGCTGGCCGAGCTGCACCGGAACGGCGAGGTGCTGGCCCAGACGACCGACGACGGCGCGATCGTCGTCACGGCGCGGGTGGACGACGCGCTGGCCGGCCGGCTCCGGCAGGCGGGCGCCGAAGTCTCCTCCTAGCGTCGGCCGGCGACGGCAGCCCGGCGGAGCCGGGACCCCTCGGGGCGGCGACCACGCGTGACCGCCGTCACAGGGGTCGCCGGAACGCCGGCGGCGGTACCGAACTTGCCCGGCAGCAGATTAACTTGCCGGGCGGGTGCGCTCCGGGCATCCGCCGCCTCCCGTCGTACTCGCGATCGGCGGCCCACGTCCTCGCGTCGGCCGTCGAGCGCCGCGTCGCGTTTACTACGTCCCGCCTCTCGCTTGCGAAACAGCGCGATCAGTTTCTATCTCCTGGGCTTCGGCGCCGCGCTCCTGCTGTCGCTGGTGCTGACGTATCTGGTCCGAGAGCGCGCGAAGCGCGCGCACCTGTTCGACTCGCACGACGCGCGGAAGCTGCACACGCAGGAAATCCCTCGCATCGGCGGCGTCGCGATCTTCGGCAGCGTGATGGGCGCCCTCGGGCTGGTCGCCCTGCTCGGAACGGCGGTGGACTTCGGCACGCGGGGCACGGGCCTTATCGTCGTGCTGGCCGGCGCCGGCGCCACCTTCCTCGTGGGCCTGTGGGACGACGTGCGTTCCATCCGCGCACGGTGGAAGTTCCTGTTGCAGATCGTCGTCGCGCTCGGCGTCTTCGCTGCGGGCGTCCGGGTCACGACGCTCTCGCTCCCCTTCGTCGGCATCATCGAATTCGGGTCCGCGGCGAGCGTGCTGTTCACCGTCGTGTGGCTCGTCGGCATCACGAACGCGTTCAACCTGATCGACGGGTTGGACGGGCTCGCGGCCGGCGCGGCGATGTTCGCGCTGACGACGATGTTCGTCGTCGGCAGCATCAACGGCCACCTCGGCACGGCGCTGGTGACGGTCGTGCTCGCCGGCGCGGTGCTTGGCTTCCTCGTCTACAATTTCAACCCCGCCTCCATCTTTCTCGGGGATTCGGGGAGCCTCTTCCTCGGCTTCATGCTCGCGGGACTTGGTCTGCTGAGCAGCCAGAAGTCGCAGACGATCGTCGCGGTCGCGATCCCCGTCGTGTCGCTGGGCCTGCCGGTGCTCGACACGGCGTTGGCGATCGCCCGGCGATTCCTCCGCGGCCAGCCCATCTTCTCGCCGGATCGCGGGCACATTCATCACCGCCTGCTGACCCTCGGCCATTCGCCGCGGGAGGTCGCCCTGCTGCTCTACGGCGCCTGCGCCATTCTGGCCCTCGGCGGCATGCTGCTGGTCAACAACTCCGAGTATGTGGCGATCGTCCTCGTGGTGTTCGGGCTGGCCGCAGGCTTCGCGATCCAGCGGCTGCGCTTTGCCGAGTTCGAGGAGCTCGCGCGGGTGGTGAGGAAGGGCGTGCGGCAGCGCGGGGTGATCGGGAAGAGCGTGCGCATCCGCGAGGCGAGCGCGCGCATCGCGCCGCTGGTCGACCTGCCGTCGGTGTTTCGCGTGCTCGAAGCGGCGTTTGCGGCAGATGACTTCCAGCGCGCTGAGATCCGCCTGCGCCCGAGCTTCATGGACGGCGCGCAGGGTGTGCCCGACCGCCGGTATGAGGACGACCGTCCGGTGTGGACGTGGGTACGGGGAGGCGAACCGCAGTCGGCGTGGTGGGAGATCAAGCTGCCGTTACTCGAGGCGAGCGGCGAACGCATCGGCTCACTCACGCTCTGGCAGGACGGCATGGCGAGCGAGACGTCCCTCTCGCACATCCACACGATCGCGCGCGATCTCGGCACTGTGGTTCAGCGAAAGCTGGTCGTTCACTGGCATCGTTTCGCGTCCGAGGCGGACCGCGCTGCACTGACCGGCGCCCCGGCGCCCGCAGCGGACACCAGGCTACTCGAGCCCGCAGGCGCGCGCGCGACTGACGCTCCGCCGGGCAGCACCATCTTGCCGCCCGCGCGTCCGACGGCGCCCGCCGAGGCGCGAATCAGGGTCGGCTGACGACGACCGCTGCGATCGGGGCAGGGGAGTCGTCTGCTCAGTCGGGCGAGCCCTGCTCGGCCCTGGTAGCCAGAACGCCCACGTCGACTCCCACCAAGTCCGCGAAGCGGCGGCGGAACAGGTCGACCGTGAGTTCCGACGACAGGGCGCGACGCCCCTCCATCGCGGCACGGGCGTAGGCATCGGGGTCGCCGATGAGCTCGGCGATGGCCGCGACAAGGTCCGCCGGGGCGTTGGAATGGCAGGAGACCGCCGCGGGGTATCGCGCGAAGAATTGTGCCGGCGAGGAGCGGGCCGGCCCGTGAAAGAGCACCGGGCGTCCACTCGCGAGGTAGGTCGAGAGCTTCGTCGGGAAGGCCAGCCGGGTGGCGATCGCGAACCGCGGGTCAAGCCAGTACGGGAGGTAGCACAAATCGCACTCGCTCATCAGCGCCACCGTCTCGTCTACCGTTCGCCAGCCGAGCAGCTCGATGTGCGAGCGTCCTTCCAGCGGTAAGTCCCAGCCGGGGCCGCATACGCGGATGCGGACGGAACGCCCCGCGACGCGCCAGTCGGTCGAGTCGAGCGCACGGAGCAGCGCTGTCCACTCGTCGCGCGTGTAGAGGCTGCCTGCAAAACCGATCGTCAGTGTGTCGCCGTCGTGCGCACGGGAGGCAACGGGGTGCCACCGGTGCTCCTCCAGCCCGTGTCGCATGACGATGCCCGTCGTGCCGAAGCGACTTTCGTATTCCGCCGCCATCGCTTCCGACATGGCGCCGCACCGCACAGCGAGCCGCATCGCCTCCTCGAAGGCGCCGAGGTAACCGCGCAAGGCCCGCCCCTCCATGCCCCAATAGTGCGGGAGCCAGTATTCGGGGGGGTCCCACACCGTCGTGACGAGCGGCACGCCGAGGCTCAGCGCCAGCGGCGCAGCAGCGTTCAACGCCGTCGGAGTCGAGAGCGGGACCCAGAGCAGGTCCACGCCGTGCGCCCTCCCGAATCGCGCGGCCTCGTCCACGAGCCGAGAAGTGTACCGCCGACGCGCGTAGCTCTCGGCGATCGCCCGTGTGGCGCGTGTCACGCGGCGGCCGAACCGGTTGAAGCCGTACTCCGGCGGCCGCGCCAGCGCCAGCGTCCGCGTGGGGGGCAGGAACGGCACGCGCACACGCTCCGGCGTGTCCGTCACGACGCACACCGCCAATGACGAGGCCGGGTACACCGAGCAGAGGTCGTGCAGAAAGATGCCGCCGACTCCGCTGGGCACGGGCGCGACGGGCGTGAAGAGTAGAATGCGCGGTGCGGCGGACCTCGCCGGTCCTCCCTCCACGTCGGCCGCAACGCCGTGAAGCGAAGTCACTGGCCGGACAGCTCCTCGCGCAGCCATACGATGTACTCGCCGAGGCCTGGCTCTATCTCCACCGCGGGAGCGAAGCCCAGCGCGGTGCGGATCGCCGAGATGTCGGCGAGGCTGTCGCGAACGTCGCCGGGGCGCGGCGCTCCGTGCGCGAGCCGAGCGGGGGTCCCCACGGCGCGCCCGAGGAGGCGGACGAGGTCATTGATCGATATCGCCGTCGCGCTGCCGAGGTTGAACGCTCCGTTGACGCCGACCGACTCGGCCGCGAGAACGTTCGCCGACGCCACGTCGCGCACGTTGATGAAGTCCCTCGTCTGCTCGCCGTCGCCGAAGACCGTTATCGGCTCCCCTCGGAGCATGAGGGTGGCGAAGATCGGAATGACGTTTCCGTAGGCGTCGTATCGTTGGTGAACGCCGTACACGTTGAAGTATCGGAGACAGACCGCCTCCAGGTCGTAAAGGCGCGCGTAGGCGAGGCAGTGCTTCTCCCCCGCCAGCTTGCTCACGCCGTACGGGGTGATGGGGTCGATCGGATGGTCCTCGGCGATCGGCAGCGTCTTGAGCTCGCCGAAGATGCCGGCGGACGAGGAGTACACCACCTTGCGAACGCCCGCGTGGCGGGCCGCCTCGAGCACGTGCAGCGTCCCCAGCGCATTCGTCTGCGTGTCGCCGAAGGGGTCGTCGATCGAGCGCTTGTTGCCCACCGACGCCGCGAGATGAAAGACCGCCTCGGCGCCGCGCGCGGCCTCGGCGAGCGCGGCGTAGTCGCGCACGTCGCCGCGCACCAAGCGCACGTCCTGCTCGGACACGTTCGACTCGTAGCCGCTCGACAGGTTGTCGAAGACCGTGACGGAGTGACCTCGCTCGAGGAGAAGGCGCACGACGTTCGAGCCGATGAAGCCGGCGCCGCCGGTTACGAGGGTGTGCATGGTGGGGTAGGTGAGGGCGAGCCGGGGCGGCGCCGTCAGGCCGCGGCGCTGCGGCGTCGGTAGCCGAGGAGGATCTTCGCGATCGTCGAGCTGACGTCGGCCGCCAGGTACTCGGGGGGCGGGTGCCACCTTCGCGAGGCCGAGAGCACCGTCTTCACGGCAGCGGCGACATGTGCGGGGTCGGCGCCGCTCAGCATGTTGCTGCCGACCTCGAGCGTCTCCGGACGCTCGGTGACGTCTCGCAGCGTGACGTTCGGAACGCCGAACAGGCAGCACTCCTCCTGCACCGTTCCACTGTCGCTGAGGACGCAGAACGCACGCTGCTCGAGGGCGACGAAATCGAGGAATCCCTGTGGCTCCACGAATCGAATCGCTTCCGGGGACGGTCGGATGCCGTAGGCGGCGAGACGGTCCCTCGTGCGCGGGTGCAGGCTGCACACGACCGGCAGGGCATACTCCTCGGACAGCCGGACGAGGGCATCCGCGAAGGCGCGAAGGCGCGGCTCGACGTCGACGTTTTCTGCTCGGTGGAGGGTGACGAGGAAGTACCTTCCCTCGGCCAGCCCCAGACGCTGAAGCGCGTCCGAGGCGGCGATCCGAGGTGCGAAGTGGTCAATGACCTCCTTGATCGGGTTGCCGGTTACCAGGATGCGGTCGCCGGCGATCCCTTCGCGCAGGAGGTTCGCCCGGCTGCGCTCCGTGTACGGCAGGAGGACGTCGCTGCTATGATCGATCACGCGGCGATTCACCTCCTCCGGCACGCGGTCGTCGTAGCACCGATTTCCGGCCTCCATGTGGTAGACCTCGACACCCATGCGCTTGGCGACGAGGGCCGAGAGACCGCTGTTGGTGTCGCCGAGGACGAGGAGGCGGTCCGGGCGCTCGTCGCGCAGCACCGCCTCCACGCGCGCCAGGATCTGCCCGGCCTGCTCGCCGAATCCCGTGCCCCGCACCCCGAGGGCGTGGTCCGGCGCCCGCACCGAGAGTTCGCGGAAGAAGACGTCGCTCAGGCGCTCGTCGAAATTCTGCCCCGTGTGCACGAGCACGTGCTCGCACAGTCCGTCGAGGCGCTCGATGACGCGGCTCAGACGGATGATCTCGGGCCGGGTACCGAGGACGGTGACGACCTTCACCGCAGGAGCTCGCCGTGCTCCGCCTCGGCGCCGTCCTCGACCATGAGACGCTGTTCCACGAGCAGGGCGCGGAGCTCCTCGTAGCGCATCGGGGCCGTCCCGGAACTGTACTCCCCCCCGAGCCCGGCGAGCTCCTCCGCTTCGCGAAGCTCGGGAAGGATGGACTGAATGGCGTAGAATTGGCCCCGGTCCACGGTCCGGTGCGCCTCCTCGTCGGAAATCAGGATCTCGTCCACCTTCTCGCCCGGGCGGATTCCCGTCACGACCGTCTTGATCGGCCGCTCCCCGACCAGCGCTCGCGCCACGTCGACCACGCGCGCCGCGGGTACGCGTGGGATGTACGTCTCCCCGCGCTTCGCCTCGCGCACCGCGGCGAAGATCGTGTCCACGGCCTGGTCGAGGCTGAGCAGGAAGCGAGTCATGTCCTCGGTCGTGATCGTCACCGGCCCGCCGGTGCGGATCTGGTCGTGGAAGAGCGGAATCACCGACCCTCGCGAGGCGAGCACGTTACCGTAACGCACGCAGATGAACCGCGTGTCCGGGCACGTGAGGTTCGCTGTGATGAAGACCCTTTCCTGAATGGCCTTCGTCATTCCCATCACGTTGACGGGCTTGCACGCCTTGTCGGTGGACACGCCGACGACCGTCTGCACGGGCAGGTGGTTCTCGCGGATGGCGCGCACGATGTTCTCGGGGCCGGCAATGTTCGTCTGGACCGCCTCGAACGGGTGGTATTCGCACGTCGGCACCTGCTTCAGCGCGGCGGCGTTGAACACGACGTCCGCCGTCCGAAGGGCCGACGCCACGGCGTGATAGTCCCGGACGTCACCGATGACGAACTCCAGCAGCTCGCTGAAATTGCGGTACACGATCTCGTCGGTCGCGGCGACGCGGTTCTTGTAGTGCAGCCGCATGTCGTGCTGTTTCGCCTCGTCCCGCGAGAATACCCGGATCTTGCGCGGGCGCCCCATCTCGCCGCCCAGCAGCCGCCGGACGAGTACCTTGCCGAGCGAGCCGGTACCACCGGTGACGACGACGACCTTGCCGTCGAGGGGGCGAGAGGTCGCGCGGCCGTTGCCGGCCACGACGCCTCGGGTGTGCGTTTCGTTCGGTGTCACGTCGAAGCCTTCCAGGATTCGTAGGGGGTCGGGTCGTCGCGCATCGCGGCGACGAGGGCGGGCCAGGACGGCGGCCGATACCCGGTATGACTGCGGAACCGCGAGGAGTCGAGACTACGGTCGCAGACGAAGTCGGTGTCGGGCTCGATCGTCGTACCGAGGCCGAAGGCGTCGTTCACCAGCC